>Ga0126376_10001488_pt1 | contig 12620 bp, 12 predicted proteins | sample PanSoiMetPlot_15_FD_92760 | JGI IMG/M metagenome (GOLD analysis project Ga0126376, IMG submission 92760) | Tropical forest soil microbial communities from Panama - MetaG Plot_15 | ecosystem: Environmental > Terrestrial > Soil > Tropical forest > Bulk soil | place: Panama | collected 2016-02-17
CACGGCTACCTGACGCTCGAAGACGATTCGGAAGTGCTTTATCTGGTGACGAGTGACTACGAGCCTCGCAGCGGGCGCGGCGCACGGTGGAATGATCCGGCGTTCGGGATTGAATGGCCGGATGTGGGCCGGCTCATTATGAACGAGCGCGATACAAGCTATCCTGATTTTGAATTGTGAACGTCAGTTTTAGACAGGATTTTCATGATCGAACAGGATTTACATGATAATCCTGATAAATCTTGTAAATCCTGTCCAACACCACTCCTCTAAATCATGCGCGCTAACTTCTCTGTAGCGATGTGCACGTACAACGGGGCGTCGTTCATCGCAGAGCAGCTCGCCTCCATCACCGCCCAGACACGCCTGCCTGATGAGTTGGTGATATGCGACGACGGTTCAACGGATGCGACTCTCGAGTGCATTCGTGAGTTCGCTCGCACAGCGCCGTTTACGATACGTCTCATTGAAAATGAGGAGAACTTAGGCTCGACGAAGAACTTCGAGCGCGCCATCGAGCTGTGCGAAGGCGACCTCATAGCTCTTGCTGATCAGGATGACGTCTGGCTGCCGGAAAAACTTCAACGTCTCGAAGCTGCACTTGCAGACGAAAACACAGCCCTGGCTTTTACGGACGGAGAAGTTGTAGACGAGACTTTGCTTCCCTCCGGCCAACGCGTCTGGCAAACGATTCGCTTCGGCGAAGCAGAGCAGAGATTGTTTCGCGAGGGCCACGCGTTTGAAGTGCTGCTGGATCACAACGTCGTCACCGGCGCCGCAATGGCATTCAAAGCCGGCTTTCGAAAACTGATCCTTCCCATTCCAAATGATTTGATTCACGATGGAATACCCGTGCTGCACGATTGGTGGGCGGCCCTGCTCGTCGCGGCGGTGGCCAGGGTCTCGTTTATTTCCGAACCGCTGTTCAAGTATCGCCAGCATTCGGCCCAGCAACTCGGTATCATGAGTAAATACGAGGGAAATGATGAGCCATTGACGACTCGTCTTCGCAGCTCGGCGTCGCGCCGAAACATATTCTCGGGCGAGGTCAAATATCTGCGCGCAATCGTGGAGAGACTGTCGTCTGTTCGAGCATTTCCACTTCGCGACGGCGGGTTGGCAGATCTCGAGCCGAGACTCACGCACTTCGAGACACGCGCCGCAATGCCTCCACATCGTTTGCAGCGCATTTCGCCCGTGCTCCGTGAGCTGGTCGCGCGACGTTATCACCTTTATTCGAACGGCCTCGTGAGCGCGGCAAAGGACTTCTGGATTTAGAAGCACCAACCCTTTTTGTGCCTCTTTGTGGCTTGTGATAGGGTGACGATTTCATGACCAAACGGGCTCTCATCACCGGCATCACGGGGCAGGACGGAAGCTACCTCGTCGAGCTCTTATTATCGCTCGGCTACGAGGTTCATGGTCTGGTCCGCCGCGTCGCGCTCGAAGATCCGCAGCGACGCTTCACACGCATCTCTCACCTTCTGAACAAGGTCGTGCTGCATCCAGCTAGCCTTGAAAGTTACCCCTCGATCTTCCATGTAGTGAGTAAGCACGAGTTCACCGAGTGTTATCACCTGGCCGCCCAGAGCTTCGTCGCTGAAAGTTTTCGCGACGGGTTCTCGACGATGAACACGAATATCAACGGCACGCATTACATGCTGGCAGCACTGCGTGAATTGCAGCCCGACTGCCGTTTCTATTTCGCCGGCTCGAGCGAGATGTTCGGCAAAGTTCGCGAGACACCGCAAAACGAGAAGACGCCTTTTCACCCGCGCTCGCCCTACGGCATCAGTAAGGTTGCCGGTTTCGATCTGACGAGAAATTATCGCGAAGCCTACGATATGTTTTGTTTGAGCGGCATTCTGTTCAATCACGAAGGTCCGCGTCGCGGTTATGAGTTTGTGACTCGGAAGATCACTTCGGCAGTGGCGCAGATAAAACTCGGCTCGAGCAAGGAGCTGCGGTTGGGAAATCTTGACGCAAAGCGAGATTGGGGACACGCGAAAGATTACGTTCTGGCGATGTATCTCATGCTCCAGCGTGATACTCCGGACGACTACGTTATCGCTACCGGAGAAACTCACACGGTGCGGGAATTTTGTGAGCTGGCGTTTGGCGAAGTCGGGCTTGACTACCGCGAGTATGTGCGTACGGACGAACGGTTCCTGCGGCCGGCTGAAGTTGATCTGCTGGTTGGCGATGCGAGCAAAGCGCGGAAAGAGTTGGGCTGGAAATCCAATTACACGTTTCCACAGTTAGTGAAGGAGATGGTCCAGGCCGATCTTGCCTTACAAAGATCTAATCCGTAATCAGTCCGTGGCTATATGCAGCTTCCTTTAGTAACCGTCATCATTCCAACCTTCAATCGCCTCAAGTGGATCGCGGTGTGTCTCGACTCGATCAAAGCGCAAACGTATCCGCACATTGAAACACTTGTAATCGATGACGGGTCGACGGACGGCACGGTTGCGTGGCTTAAATCGCAGCCCGATTACTCGTTCGTCCGCGTGCATGAACAGCCAAAGAACGGCGGTGCCTCAGTCGCGCGCAACGATGGTATTCGTCTGGCCCAGGGCGAGCTCATCACATTCATCGACAGCGACGATGCGCTCTTGCCCAACCACATTGAAACGGCAGTGAACGTCTTTGGTGAGTATCCAAACACAGGATTGTTTTGTTGTGACTCGACGATCATCGATTCCAACGGTGAAATTCTTTTCGGTGGGCGGACGTGGCACCAGATCCAGAGCGAACAAAGAAATCTTCCGGTACAAACCGGCTTTCGGACCTTGAGCAATATCTTTGAGTTCTCGCATATCTTCCCGGGTTTTACATTGCCTAAAGCAGTGTTTGAGAAGGTTGGCTATTTCGATCAGTCGATCTTTCCGATGGACGACTACGATCTGTCACTGCGTGTCGCAGGTGCTGGTTACGGCGTGTATTACTGCAACGAGCCGCTGGCTCTCAGGCGCGAACACACGGGACAGTGTTCGGGGGTGGCGAATTCTGTCGATACGTGCCGAAAACAGATGCGCGCGCTGCATGCGGCGTTGCAGCGGAATCCTGAGTTGTTGAAGGAGTCGTCAAGAATAAAACGCAGGTTAGCATCGGCGAAAATGGAGCTCGCGCTGAGCCGTATGCGCGGCGGTGAGACTGCGGGTGGTCTTGGAACGCTGCTACAGGCCGTCGCGACTGATCCAGCGCAGCTCTTCCGCGTCGCGCATCTTGGCGGCCGCCGAATCAAACGCCTCGTCGCGTCTGCGTAACAACGAGCTTGTTAGACAGGATGAACAAGATTTTTTCAGGATAGACAAGATAGTCTTGTTCATCGTGAAAAATCTTGCCAATCCTGTCTAAGGTCTTCCACGTTACCATCATATGCGCATTTGTTATCTCGCCGATGGACGCTACATTCATGCTCGCCGGTGGCTCCGTTATTTCAGCGCTCGCGGTCATGAGATGTCGTTGTTGTCGTTTGCGCCGATGACACAACAGCACATCGACGCAGTCGAAGAGACAGGCGCCAGGTATCTCGGCGAGCTGGGGCCGTTTTATCTGAAACGTTTCTGGAGTACGGCCGCACAACTTTCACGCCTGCGCAGTTTATTGAGAAAACAGAAAATTGACGTACTGCATTCTCACTTCGTGGGAGTGAACACATGGTATGGAGCTCTCTCGCGCTTTCACCCGACGGTGATAACAGTGATGGGCGGCGACATCCTCGGCGAAGACTGGAAACCCGGATCTGATATCCGCGAACGCTGGTTAACCCCATTTGCGCTGCGCAATGCCGACCTGATTACCTGTTGGTCAAACAACTTGATTCCTATTGTCCGCCGCTTCAGTGGACCAAACGTGCCGATCGAGGTGGTTCATGGCGGCGTTGAGCTTGAGCGTTTTTTTCCGGCTCCGCGGCCGGAATATCTACTTGAACGATTGCAGATTCCGAATGCGGCGCGCGTGGTTCTGAGTCCACGTCTGATGAGACCGCTTTATAATCTCGATCAGATCGCCAGGGCAGCGAAGCAAGTTTACGCGGCAGTGCCTGAAACGTATTTCATCTTTGCAGTGCTGCCGGAAGCCAAAGACGAAGCGTACGAAGCGCGCGTGCGGGAGATTCTCGCCCGCGACTCAATGACGGATCGAGTGCGCTTTGTAGGCGCCATCCCGCACGATGAGATGGCGGACTATTATCGCCTCGCGGATGTAACCGTTTCGATCCCGAGTAGTGACGGGACGCCGATGTCGGTGTTGGAATCGATGGCGTGTGGTACGCCGGCGCTGGTCAGCCGCATTCCAAATTACGACACGCACTACATCGAAGAAGAGAAAACCGTAATTATGGCGGATCAAACGGACGCGGATGCGGTGGCGAAAGCATTGATCAGACTGTTGCAGGACCCTTCGCTGGCCCAGGCGATTGCTGCAGAAGCAATGCAGTGTGTTCGGACGACGGGATCGTATGAGGCACAGATGGCAAAGATGAACGCGCTTTATGAGGAGATTGTGGCGAAGGGCTAACATCCTGAAGAGAACTTGCTGGTTTTTCTAAGTCGGTTACAGGATTTACAAGATTTTACAATAGACATGATTAAAACGCTGCGAGCATTTTTAGCCAGTCCGCCCGATCCGTTCTTCGTAAGTGCGCGATCGCTACAGCGTGTGCAGTCGCTCGTGGAGTCGGCTGGATCGAATGCGACCATCCTCAACGTCGGAGCTGGATATACGTCGTTGGGTGAGCGAGTTGTGAATATCGATATCTTTGATTCGGGGACGACCGACGTCATCGCGTCAGCAATGGCGCTACCATTCCCTGACGGCTGTGCAGACCTCGTCATTCTTCAGGGCGTGCTCGAACACGTCGAAGACGCCGACAGTACACTCGCCGAGTCGTTCCGAGTATTGAAGCCCGGCGGCCTCTTCTATACGGAGATGCCGTTCCTTCAGCCTTATCATGAATCTCCAATCGATCTGAGGCGCAGCACAAAGAGCGGACTCGCGAGTCTCTGTCAGCCGCTTATCGAGATCGAGTCGGGCATCCACATCGGTCCCGCCGCGACGTTTGCATGGTTTATGAGGGAATTCTGGGCTCGCCTGCTCTCCGGCGGGCGGCCCTCCGTTTACGCGAAAGCCTCAACGCTCATTGGCTGGGTCGTATTTCCCATCCGTTACGCAGACCACTTCCTCGAAAAGATCCCGCATTTGCACACCATTGCGAGCTCGTGTTATTACCTCGGACGAAAAGCGCATTCATGATTTTACCGCAGGCCGGGATTCTTTCTCCGCCAACAGCCAATAAAACTCCCAGACTGCACGTCGTTCATCTCATCGAGGCACTCGGTCCAGGCGGCGCGGAAAGACTCTTGTACACTAATCTAAAACACTTCGACGCGGCACGAATCCGCAGCACTGTGGTTACTGTTTACCCACACGCGACTCATTGGCTCGAGCCGATTACGGCATTAGGCGTACCGGTCGTTCCTTTGAATTGCAGTGGCACGCGCGACATTCCCAAAGGAATTCGCACACTCAGAACGTGGCTGCTTGCGAACAAACCTGATCTGATTCACAGTCATCTTTGGGCGGCCAACATCATCGGTCGCATCGCTGGACGTCTTACCGGTACGCCGGTGATCAGCTCGGTTCACAATCCCGATCACGAGGCACAAGCATGGGCTGACGGTGCTGACGTGAGTCTGCTCAAACGGCGTATTGTGCGTGTACTCGACGGTTGGACCGCTCGGGCCGGCAACGATCGATTGATCGCCGTTAGCGACTACGTCAAACGAAGTGCGAACCGGCACCTGCGCGTCTCACTTGACTCGATTGACCTTGTCTACAATCCAATCGACGTCGATCACTTGCAGGCTGCACCCGCAACGAGTCGAGCCGAACTGTTACGCTCCCTTGGGTTATCAGCAGACAGTTTGATTCTGCTGAACGTTGCCCGCCTCTCGCCACAGAAAGGATTGCTCTACGCGTTACGAGCGCTGCCGTCGATCATTCAGCAATATCCTGCGGCTCATCTTGTTTCGGTAGGAGCGACGACCGATCCGGCGTGGCTCAAGGAGCTTCAGCGGGAAGCGATGGCACTCGGTGTCGCAGATCATTTTCACGTTCTCGGCAGCCGGCGAGATGTGATTGATTTTTTACGAGCTTGTGATGTCTTTATCTTTCCTTCACTCTATGAAGGCTTGGGAATCGCACTGATTGAAGCAATGGCGGCGGGTTGCGCGTGCGTGGCGACGTCTGCCGGGCCAATACCGGAGGTGGTTCGCGACGGAGAGGACGGAGTTCTCGTGCCACCGGCCAATCCCGATGAGATTGCCGCAGCCGTATGCCGGCTGCTAGCTGATGAAGCGTTGCGCTCCCGCCTCGGAGATGCGGCCACTAAGACAGCATTCAGCAGATTTCAGCCGCAACAGTCTGCGGACACGCTAACATCGATCTATGAATCAGTAGTAGCCACAAAAAGGCACAAAAGATGAGAAACGACTTGCTAGCTCAATCAGAAATGATTTTTGTGACTTTTGTGACTTTTTGTGGCTAACAGTTTTATGGCTATTCAAAACTCACAAGTCGTCGAGCATTTCGATAACTACAGGGACTGGTCGCGGCTCTACGATTCTGCTGACGGTCGCAACTATCACTTTCACGTGCGGCGCAACCGCGTGCTTGAGCTGTTGCCGGAGCGACTCGGTCATGTGTTGGATGTTGGTTGCGGGCCAGGTGTGATGACCGAAGTCGTCCTCGAGCGTGGCGGCAGTTTCGATGGCGTCGATCTTTCTCCAGAGATGATCAGCGAAGCGCAAGAGAAGTTTGGTGATCTGCCTGGCGTTCGTTTCGCGGTCGGAAACATAGAAGCGATAGACGCAGGCGATAACAAGTACGATCAGCTAATCTGCATGGCGGTGATCGAGTATTTGAATACGCCGGACAAGGCTCTCGCTGAGATGGCTCGCGTGCTCAAGCCGGGCGGGATTGCGATTATCACCATGCCCAAGCGTTGGCATGTAAGCCGCGTCACCGTCGCAGCCACGAAGCCGGTTCGTTTGTTAGCCAAAATGCTTGGCGCAGCGACGGCCGATCACCTGCCGCGGCTGCGGTTGCAGCCGCAGGAGCTGGACGATGCGGCACGTCGCGCAGGCCTGATTCCCGAGGGTGGATCGCAGTATCACTTCACTCCTTTTGCATATCCGTTAACGCGCGTTGCGCCGGGCCTGTTGATGCAACTGAACATGCCGTTCGAGAAATTTCACGCGCAAAGAGGAGCTTTTGTATCATTCTGGGCTCATGGGTATGTGGGCCGATACCGTAAGGAGCCGCAAAAAGGCACAAAAAGCACAAAATGAAGAAGAGGTTTTTTTCGGTTCTGTATAAAGTTGGTCTAACGAGGCTTGCGGCCTGGTGGAACCGAAAACGTGTCGTAATACTTTGTTATCACGGCGTCACGGAACGATCTCAGCGTCATCCGTCGGATCATGCCGGGCTGCACATTCGTGCCGATCGTTTTGAAGCACAGTTGGACTACTTACGGCGACACTACAATGTCATCTCATTGGCTGAGTTTCTCAAAGCGCGGGAGACTAATGAGTCGCTGCCCGATCGCTCGGTGGTGTTGACCTTTGACGACGGCTACCGCAACTTTCTGACCGGAGCACTCCCCCGCCTCATCGCTCGCGAGATGCCCGTCTCTGTTTTTCTGATCACGGATCGCATCAAAACTGAAAACCAGGCACACGCGAACGGATGGTCCGAGGCAGATGACGAGACCTACTTGTCGTGGGATGAGGTTAAGGAGCTGCAACGCCACGGTGTCGAATTCGGCTCGCATACCTGTTCACATCCGAAACTATCGGAAGTAGGACCAGCAGAGGCAGAACGTGAACTGCGTTCGTCACACGAGCAGATTGCATCGCATTTATCGCAGGCCACCATGCCGCTCGCTTTTCCTTACGGCTCCTATACTGAATCAGTGATCGCGATGACGCGTGCGCTACCGTACTCCTGTGCTCTGACGACCGAGGCCGGCACAAACTCCCCCGTCACCGATCCGTATTTACTGCGCCGTAACCTGATTGGAGACGACGACGACGAACCGTTATTCGCGGCCCGCGTCTCCGGCTTAACTGCCTTTTTCCAAACTTTCTTGTGACTTTTTGCGGCTAAAGAGATATTCATGAAGAACATTCTTGTAACCGGAGGCGCCGGTTTCATCGGCTCTCATCTCGTCGATGCGCTCGTCGATCGCGGTCATCGCGTCAGAGTTCTCGACGCTGTGGTGGAACAGGTCCATGGCGATGCTGGTCCACAGTACCTCAATCCAAAGGCTGAGTTTCTCCAGGGCGATGTTAGCGATGCTGATCTCGTGAACCGCGCGCTTGAAGGTGTGGACGTTGTTTACCACAAAGCCGCTGAGGTTGGTGTCGGCCAGTCGATGTATGAGATCACTCGATACGTGCGCGCCAACGATCTCGGCACGGCAGTGTTGCTCGAGGCGATCGTGAAGCGACGGCCACAGATAAAGAAGCTCGTCGTGGCGTCTTCGATGTCGATATACGGCGAAGGCGCTTACGCCTGTGACCACTGTGGCCCGATCCAACCAAAGTTGAGGCCGCTGTCACAACTACTCGATCGCGAATGGGATCTTAATTGCCCTAACTGTAACGCCAAAGCCAAACCGGTTCCGACGAATGAAGATAAGCCGCTCTTCCCTTCATCGGTCTACGCAATCTCGAAACAGGACCAGGAACAGTTTTGTCTTGTCGTCGGCCGCGCCTATGACATTCCCGTCGTGGCGCTGCGTTATTTCAACGTATACGGCACAAGACAGGCCCTTTCAAATCCTTATACTGGCGTGTGCGCGATCTTTTCGGGACGTTTGTTGAACGACGAGCGTCCCTCAATCTTCGAGGACGGCGAGCAAACGCGAGACTTCGTGCACGTCAGCGACATCGTGCAAGCGAATTTGCTGGCGCTGGAAACAGACCGTGCTGATTACCAGGCGCTGAACATCGGCACCGGCTCTCCGATTTCAATCAATGAGATCGCCCTGATGCTCGCCCGCGGCCTGAACAAAGATATCAAGCCTGAAGTCACCGGAAAGTATCGCGAAGGAGACATTCGTCACTGCGTTGCAGATATATCACGCGCGCGGACGTTGCTCGGATATGAGCCGAAGGTGAAGCTCGCCGATGGCATTCCCGAGCTGCTCGAGTGGGTGCGGCAACAACAGGCAGAGAATACAACCCAGGCGACTAAGGAACTGGAACAACGCCAGTTGGTGCGATAAGTCGTTAGACAGGATTTACAAGATTTTTCAGGATTGACATGTAAATCTTGTCTAATCTTGTAAATCCTGTCCAAAACTACTTCGGCAATCAAGCATGCACTACCACCTAATCGGCATCTGCGGGACTGCGATGGCTTCCCTTGCCGGGATGCTCCAGGCGCGCGGTCATCACGTCACCGGATCCGACCTCAACGTCTACCCGCCGATGTCGACGATGCTTCAGCAGCTCGGCATCGACGCCTTCCAGGGCTTCAAACGCGAACATCTAACGCCGGCACCCGACTGCGTCATCGTCGGCAACGCGATCCCGCGCGGTAACCCGGAAGTCGAAGAAACACTCAAACGCAAACTTCTCTATCGCTCGCAAGCTGAGGTCGTGAAAGAAGAGTTCATTCGCGGCCGTCACTCACTCGCCGTCGCAGGCACACACGGAAAGACAACCACGACGAGCATCGCTGCGTGGGTCATGGACCAGGGTGGTTTGGATCCGACTTTCCTGATCGGCGGTATCGCGCAAAATTTCGGTAGCAGCTTCCGCGTCACTGACAGCGACTACTTCATCATCGAGGCTGACGAGTACGATACGGCGTATTTCGACAAAGGTCCGAAGTTCATGCACTACCTGCCTGAGCTCGCGATCGTAAACAATATCGAGTTTGACCACGCTGACATCTACAAGGATCTCGATGCAGTGAAGCTCGCGTTTCGTCGCTTCATGAATCTCATTCCCGAGAATGGACGGTTGATTGCCGGCTGGGACAGCCCAAACGTCAGGGCGGTAGTTGAATCATTTGGCGAGAAGCTATTTACACAACTCGAGACGTTCGGCACCGATAGCAGTGCGAAGTGGCAAATTCGTAATGCTTACTTCAGCGAAGGACTTTCACGGTTCGAAGTGTTTCGTGAAAACCAGTCGTGGGGAGAGTTTCAAACGCCTTTGCTCGGAGAGTTCAATCTTCTCAACTGTCTCGCGGTCATTGTCGCTGCTGATACGTGGGGCGTCGGCAAGGAAAATATCCGGGCAGCGCTGGCCAGCTTCAAGAATGTGAAGCGACGCGCTGAGGTGCGCGGCGAAGAACACGGCGTGCTCGTGATCGATGACTTTGCCCATCATCCGACAGCCGTCCGCGAAACTCTGCGGGCGCTGCGGGCCCGATACGGAGATCGCCGTTTGATCGCCGTCTTCGAGCCGCGCTCATGGTCGTCGCGGCTGGCTGTATTTCAGCATGACTATGCCGAGGCGTTCGCCGCCGCTGACTATGTGGTCATTGCCGCGGTCTTCGACAGCCAGAAGGTCACAGAAAAGGGACGAGCACTTGATACCCGCGCATTAATCGATGCGATTTCGCAACAAGAAAAGCCTGCCTTCGCACTGCCCGACGCCGATCAGATTGTCGTGCATCTTGTGCCCGAGCTTCGCGCGGGAGATGTAGTCGCAATTATGTCAAACGGCGGCTTTGGTGGCATTCATGAGAAGATTCTAAACGCTCTCAAGTTGTAGAGGCGGCACTCTGTGGCCGCCCCTTCGGTGAGGGCGGCCACGGAGTGCCGCCCCTACAAATTCTATGTACATCGACGCACACACTTTAACGAAATCTTTGTAACGCTATCGCAGACTTCGTCCGCTAAAAGGGTTCTCCAAGGTCAGGAGGCCCCTCCCGGTGAAAAACTTTTCGATTTTCGAGCAAGCTCTGAGGTGCTCTGGCGTCGGAGACGTCGAGAATATCGGTGAAATTGCGAGTCTCTCCCGTCGCGACTTCCTCGAACGCCAGAGTTTCATTTGTCACACCACAACGGCATCAGTCGAGTACGGCTGCCTGATAATTGAGAACGCGATCCTGCTGCGCACGAATCGCTCCGGCAGAGTCTACGCCGGCGTCGAGAAGCTGTCCGCACTACAACCGATCATCGACCGCTACATGCGAATAGCCGACGTGTCGGAATCGGTGTATCTGTTTGGGCAGGACGACTGGAAGCCGCCGCGTCATCCCAACATCAGACTCATCACGCTGGATCAGGATTTTCGACTCGCGCGCGAGTGGTTTGTAATCACACACTCAAAATCGATGAGCAGTGCGCTCGTCGCTTTCGACGAAGCCGGACGGGAGACTTCACCGGAACAGATCCGGTATTGGGCTTTGAAGACGAATAATCCGAGTCTCGTTGGCAATCTGGCAAACGCTATCGAGGGTGTGATCGACTGGTCGCTCGCAGCTTAGTTTCAAACCGTTTTCGATTCTGCGACAGGTCGCTCGATCAGTAGCGGCAGTGCTGTGGTACCACTTTGCCCTTTCGGAGGTCTCGCTGGTTCAACTCGTGAGGTCAGTACGCGGCGAATTCTTTTAGGTAGCAGCTTGCCCGCAACCAGCGCGACCGCCCCAACCAACTCCACCACGTCTCCACCACCACGCCAGTGTTCGCGCACGACTTTCGGATCGGTAACACTCATCAGGCGCAGCAGCGTTAAGGCAATCAGGTAAGCATCGTCAATCTGGCCCACAAAAGGCAGCATGTCGGGAATGAAGTCGAACGGTACCAACGCGTAGACAATCGCTCCCGCAACGAGCACCCGCTCTTTTGCAGGTACGCGCGGATCGACCATTAGCCGTGCCGAAAGCAACAGCAAATTCGGGATCACGAGCAACAGGTTCGCCATCCGACTGCGCAGCTTTAACTCTGACATGGGGAGGATTATACAGATCTGTGCTGATCCGTGTAATCTGTGGCAACATTAGCGCCCATGGACATTCTCGATCGAATTCGACAGCGCGCCGCCTCGAGGCCGCAGCATATCGTTCTGCCTGAAGGAAACGATCCACGCACAGTCGTGGCTGCGGCTGAAGCGACGAGCCAACGCCTCGCGCGCATCACTCTGCTGGGTGACGAGGAAACGATACGCGCCGCCGCCGGAGACAATCGCGCAGATCTCGGCGGCGTTGCGATTATTGATCACCGGCGTGCGCCTGACTTCGACAAGATGGTCGCACTCTTTCACGATTTGCGACGTGCCAAGGGTCTTATGGCAGATGAAGCGCGCACACTCGTCGCCGATCCTTTGTACTACGGCAACCTGATGGTGCGATCCGGACTTGCTGATGGTTCAGTTGCCGGTGCGACAAACACGACCAGCCACACGGTGCGTGCCGCACTGCATTGCATCGGTGTCAGAGCGGGATTCAAGTTGGTGTCGAGTTTCTTTTTGATGGCGCTGCGAAACAGTGAATTCGGACACGATGGTGCGATGATTTACGCTGATTGCGGTGTCGTGATCGAGCCGAGTGCAGTCGAGCTGGCAGAGATTGCGCTGGCCGCGGCCGACTCGTGC
>Ga0126376_10001489_pt1 | contig 12618 bp, 8 predicted proteins | sample PanSoiMetPlot_15_FD_92760 | JGI IMG/M metagenome (GOLD analysis project Ga0126376, IMG submission 92760) | Tropical forest soil microbial communities from Panama - MetaG Plot_15 | ecosystem: Environmental > Terrestrial > Soil > Tropical forest > Bulk soil | place: Panama | collected 2016-02-17
GCTGGGGCCTTTGCTGCTGTGGTCATGCTTTCGCGAGATGCTTCTCGTGCCAGCGGCGCATGAGTCGCTGCTATGAAAGGCGCCTACCGTGGCAGACTCCGCGGATGCTGCTCGCGTCCGCACCACGCCCACCATGGAGTTCTTCGGGCCTAACGGATGACGGGCAAACGGTCACTTGAGAAGTGCGGATCTCCGTAGAAGGCTCCATCTCAGCGTTGCCGAAGATTCAGCAGGAACCATGCCTTTCGGCATGCTTCACCGTAATGCTGCATTACGAGAAGGTGAAGAAAGCAACGCCCATGGCTACGTCTCCGTTTTCTCGACCCTCAAGCGCCGCTTGTCCCTGCGAACATCGTAGTAATGGTTTTGGCCTTCGTCCTCGTACTCGGCAGTGACGGAGAGGCCGGCTGCCGAAAGCTGCCTGCGGTACTCCCCCGCTCCAAGAGATCGTGACTCTAATCCTGTCATCGCATCGTTCCAGACCGACGTTTCCGCACACGAAGTAAACAACAGCCGGCCATCTGGCAGTAATATGTCCGCGATCGTGTGGATCAAGTGCCGCTGGTCGTCGGGAGAAAGCAGGAAAATGAGGCCCCACGCGAGGACTCCATCGAAAGTTCGATCAAAAAATGTCGAATCTTGGACGGCCTCACAAACCACGGGTGTATTTGGGAGATTGCGTCGGAAGGCCGCCACGAATGATGGCGCTGCATCAACAGCAAAGACGTTCAGCCCTTCGGCGACTAGAACCTCGGTGATTGGAAATCCGGGACCGCAGCCGAGATCAATCACAGCGGCCCCATGTGGTAACGCCTGGGCCCACCGCCTCACCGCATTTACGCCCACGCCGGTCGAGCGGCCACTGCCACGGCCGGCCAGAAACTCCCTGGCGACACCTTCGTAGCCATTCGACCGGTCTATCATCGACTCACAATATCAAAAACGGTGTGCTCGACAAGCCTGCCTACGATGCCCCCCTCCAGACGGTCTCGTGTTCCGGTAAGGTGGCTGACGATTCGCGGACGAGTGACGGGCAAACCCTAAGCTGAAAATGACCCATAGGAGGGGCAGCAACTTCAGAGTTGCTGACCTTTTGAGATAGTCGTTGAAGAGAATCCTGGAGGTTCCGCAGAACTTTGCCCCAGCACGGCATGCCTCGGGGACAGCATGATAGCTAGGGCATGAATGCAATCACCTGATAGGCTTTAGCGATATTGCCGATGACCGCCTGCGGAAACCCGGGATCGAACTTGCCCCCGTATTTCGGCAGCAGAATTCTGCTAATTTCTTTTTCGGTATCCTCCAGCGATGTCCCGCAGGCGTAGGCCTTTGCGGTCTCGTCCAACAGGTCGCGGAAATACTGTTTCCACAGCTCAAATTTTTCCTTGCCGCGCATGACATCGCCGTGTCCGGGGATCACCTGGTCGAAGTCAAGCTTCTCGGCGGCGTCAAGGGTTTGAATCCAGTCGTAGGGGTAACTGTCGCCCATGTAAGGAGTCCAGCCATGAACTGCGTCGCCCGTCACGAGAACTTTCTCCCGGGGCAGATAAACAAAGACGTCGCCGTTGGTGTGCGCATTTCCCAGCCAAAGAATTTCAACTGTTTTTGAAGGGCGGTGAAGGATTAGAGAGCGATCAAAGGTCATCGTAGGAAGATTCACTTCCATACTCTTAAGTTCGGCGAGGTAGCCTTCGGCTTGAAGCAAGCTTGTGCGAAGTTGCTCCCTTTGCCCAGGGTCCGTCGCCTTATCCAGGTCAGTTTTCAATTTTTCGATTTCGTGGGGCATGGTGACGATTTCATGTTTCACCCGAGGTATGCCGCGTTGCTCAATGTTGGCGCGAGTCGCCTCCGAGGAGATGATTTCCACGCTTGCGGGCCAGGAGCTGGGATACGCCTGGTTGCCCTGGTAATGGTCCCAGTGAAAGTGCGTGTTCACGACGTAACGGACGGGTTTGTCCGTGAGTTTCTTGATCTGCCCGATCAGAGCGCGGGCAGCAGAAGGCTTGGAATGCGTGTCTACTACGAGCACGCCATCATCGAGCAAAATGATGGCGGCATTGGAGTTGACTTTGTACGCGGGCTTCGCGATGGCGGCGTATACGCCGTCGGCGACGGGCTTGATGTCGAAGAGATCGTCGGCCGCAGGGCAAGTAGCTGGGAGAAACAGAAAACCGAACAAACACAACAATCGTTTCATGGTTCATCTCCCTAATTGAAACCAGCACGAGATTTTCCGAGTGTGCGCCACTACACCATGCGCTGACAATCCAGACAGAATCGCGCGATCCGCTTCCAAGACGATTGCGTTTCCTTAGCGGTCCAATTATGCCTGACACCTCTTGCTTCCACGGACGATAAGAACTTCAGCCGGAAAACTCACCCTATGGTCTGACGAGTACTCGCGAAGAGCTTCGAGCGCCAGCCGCTTCACTTCGGTCAGCTGCTTCATGGAAAGCATGGAGACCTTTTGCCGCAGCGTCTCAGACATCTCCATTCGCAGAGTCCAAAAATCTTCCACTGAGATCGGCGCTGCGATGGTGAATCGCAGTACCCTCTCGCACAGCGCGAGCGCGTCGGCCTCGCCAAGAACGTCCCGTAACACGCCCGGATTGGCAAAGCGGAACGGGTCTGGAGCATTGGGCGCAGGTGGAGAGGAATCGACATACCGTCCAATGACACGCGAAAGCGTGGAGAAAAAGGGATTTTTTTCGGCGAGATGCCAGACTGCGAGTGCCAGTTTCCCTCCCGGCTTGAGGACTCTCAACATCTCGCGAACTGCTTCCACAGGAGAGGGAAAGAACATGACACCGAAGCGGCTGACCGCAGCGTCGAACGTATCGGCTGAGAAGGGCAGTTGGTCGGCCGGCGCGATCACAAATTGTGCATTCTTGAACCGAAGACGGCCTGCTTCTCGTCGAGCGGCTTCCACCATCTCCAACACCGGATCGATCCCGAACACCTTGCCCTCAGGGCCGACCAGGGAAGCTATCGTCAACGCAGGCTCTCCGGGGCCGGTAGCAATATCTAGAACTGCGTGTCCACGGCCAATCAGCCCATCCTCGACAAGAGCATGCGTAACCGGCGCAAACATCTGGTGGATTATTGGTCGGTACTTCTCCCAGAATGGAGCCACATCGCTCCATCGGTTGATAACGTCTTGGCTGGGTTGCATGTGCGGGAGTATACCGTCCGGAACGATTGACGAGCAAACCTGAAGTTATCGAAACTCATTTTCAGGCTCGTGTTTGCCGCCGATAGCCAGTGTTGAGCTGTCGCTGAAACGACGAAGGTCAGCCTGTCGCCTTTGTAATCCCCAGTGATCTGCCAGCAGCCAACCGTTGGGAAGTCGACGCCGGTCACACTAAACGAATGGTCTCGATTCCCTGCGAAAAGCTCCGCGCGGCGCGATTAGGCTCCCAAAACAATTTTGGTTCACAAGTATCGCAGTCCATTGCTCCCGACGAACCGACAAAATACTCGACAAAATGTTTTTCACGCCGATGGATTTCGAGCGAGGCCTGCTCTACGGTCTGAGGGATTACGGAACGTTATCTCCCACGAGGCGCAGACGTCAGAATATTCTTTTGTGACGCTACTTAACGCATGAAGATATGGGAATGCACTATAAGGGTCATAGAACCACAGGCACGGCCAAGAAGATGCGTGGCACCGAGGCATGGCTTCCCCAGACTGTCGTGGATGGGCGCGTTCGTGCCTTTGCTCCCCTGAACTTTCCGCGCAAAACATTCGATAACGAGCAGCACGCGGTTGACTACGCCGTTGCTTATGGAATTTGGATCATAGACCACCTCATACCGGCGGAGCCGCATACGCGTGCGAATTCACATTTGAGTGTGAGCAATCCTCCAACGCAAAACACGGGCCTACTTCTGTATGTCGCATCCTGTGGGAACAACGCGCATGTGGAGATAGCTCGTGTATCTACGAATGCATTGCAAACAGTTTCCGATTTCGGGAATACCGAGTACAGCGGCTATCCAGAGAAAGAACTTTATCTTTCACCTAACCGAAAACTTGTCGCTATCACGATCACTCCACCCGGCGATGGTGTGTGGCCTTTAACCTACGTTGCAGGTATAGATGGCAGGAAGATAACAGCGGCTCATACGGGCACCTTCAGTTCCTGGGCACCGGACAGCAGCAAGGTGTTGCTCTACCATTCGCCCACGGAGGGCCTCGGGATACGGAAGATGTACGCGCTGAACACGCAGGGCAACTATTACGACCTTGGCCTTCCGAACGGCACGATCAACGCCGATATCTCTCCGCTTGATGAGAGTATTTTGTACTCCCTCACAAGCTTGGGCGCCAACAACTCGACGCTCTACGTTCGCGATCCGCAGGGGAAAGACGCGCAACTTCTAAAAGGAGACAACAACATCTTTGCCCGGGCGCGCTGGTCTCCAAAAGGCCACAAGATCGTGTTTCTCAAATCAGGCCTCCTTATTACCCACAGTGAGGTTTGGAGCATCAATGCCGACGGAACAGGAGCAGAAAAGGCATCGGACGTGAATTGCGGTTGCCCAGCGGTCTGGTCACCGGACGGAACAAAATTTGCATTTGCGAATGCAGGAGATATTTGGGAGCACGATACTATTGCGAAATCGCTCCACAACGCGACGAACCTTAACCAGGGCGGAGCAGAACATCCCAGCTATTGTGCTGATGGGAAAGCGTTAGCGTTCTCCTCTAAAGGTCAGATTTGGAAAGCGGAGAACGGGAGCGCGACACAGCTTACGAGTGACATCCCGCCTAAAGATTATCCCATTCTGCCCTAGGTCTCGATTCGGTCCGCAAAAAGTTCCGGTTAGTACTGGACGTTACCGATTACCCGGTTCTATAAAAGGGGAAAGGGAGAGAGAAACATTTCCCGACGACGGAAGGAGCGCAAATGTTCGCGGCGCTTTCCGGCCCATCTGTCTTTTCGGGCCTTAGGCCAGCGAAACTCCATGAAATACAAGGGGATCGTGTTAAGTCGTTTGTTTCCAGTCTTAGGTTTTTCGACCCTGCGGTTTAACTGCAGAGTCGTTTTCTTGGTTTCGACAATCACTTCCATCACCAAGTTCCCAGCCGAATCCAAAACCGCACCAGAGTCGTTGCCTGGTGCCCGCTTATCGATAAGAAGCAGCGGAATGTTGCGCAAAGATGCTATCGAGCACGAGAATCGCATCCTGGCTTTTGGGCAATGGATACACGCACAGGATATCTACCTCTTGCTCCTTCGCTAGATCGTCGCAAAGCTGTTCGAGCTGAATCGCCTCATCCGTCTTACCTTCCGCCCAAAGGCGACCTGCACGTTCACCGCAAAAAGCGACTCTGGGATATTTCTTGCCTGCCATGGCGGCTGCTTCTCTCAAACCTCTTATGGCTTCGAGAAACTCAACCGGGTCAGTCGGCTTGTTAGCGTCCAATGCGATGTAGGTCCCTTGTTGAATGGCAGTATCGATTTGCACGCCCTGGGCACGCAGTTCCTGAACAAGACGGTAGCGGTGAGACTCGGTGGCCAGCGCAATAGCAGCGTTGCCAGCGTTTAGTGCCGTAGCAATAAAATGAGTAAAGCTCCCCAAGATGGCCGCGTCATCATGGCACAAGAGTATTTCGTGCGGATGTTGAGCTTCGGTGTTCTCCTCCTCAATAGACTCTAGGCCTTCGCTGACGAATCGCTCGCCCTTGAGAACTCCTTCTATAGCGGGCAGCAGGTCACTCTGAAGGCGCGGCTTATGAATGTAGCCTGAACCTAGGTTGAGAGCCTCTCTTACTAAATCGGTGTCAGACTCTATACTCAGGAACAGAACTTTTGCAGCCGGAGCGAGCTTATGCACTCGTCTTGCGACTTCTATCCCGCTCATTTTCGGCAATCCGATGTCAAGCAAGATGATGTCCGGCTGCAGCTCTTCGGCTCGTTGAAGGGCTTCCAATCCATCAGAAGCTTGGGTGACCTGAAGATCAGCCCTTTGTTGCAAGAGTGAGCAGATGAGTCGGCGGAACTCTTCAAAGTCATCAACTGTGAGTATTCGACGATCGCGCACTGGATCAACGTTTGTTGTTGGAGCAGAATAAGCTTCAACACATGTTTCAAGTGGGTCCAAGTTTGTAGTGCTCAACATCGAAAGTCAATCACGATTAGATCTCTTCTCCGAACTTGCCGGTGAACCGCACGCTTACAAGCCAGCGTAAACAGTTAGACGTCTTCAATGCGAGACCCATCGGAATTGCCGTAGAGAACTTGGACGGGCAGCCTCTCTTCGTGAATTTGCTCGATGCTTGGTTTTAGCGCGGAGGACTTGTGCACCAAGCATTGTGTGGACTTTTCTCCTCCAGAAGATGCTGAAAAGAACTGTGCACTTTTTCAGCGAACGCGAGCTTGAGGGTCTCGGATCGACTCCGTGCCATCAAGGGAATCTCCCTTTGTGGTGGCTGTGCGGTTCTCGAGACCTCCAGGTTCGAGAGCGAGTCCCTGATAGAACCATGGTCGCCAACTTGACCGTCGTTCGGCTTTGTTAGTTTCGGAACGGATCGGCTTCGTTGCCAACACGTAATGAAACCGCTGAGCTCATGGCGGAAGACCAGAGCAGATCTCGCTTGATCGGTCGAGCTGCGAAGCGAGAAAAATTCCAGTCCGCGCAGATGTGTTTTCTTTTGACTTCTCCTACAGAACTCCTTCGGGCACCCTTTTATGATGCGTTAATCAGGAGTTGGCCATCAAAAATGGGCTGGGTCACTGTTCTGGTCAGCAGCGGGCACACTACGGTACGGTCCATAGCCCGTAGGAGCTCGAAGGTCGCCGTTCCATTCAATGGCCGATTGAATTGTTCGCGGGCGCCGTTAGCGGCCGGACATTTTGGTTCAGACGAAAAAAGTTCCGTGGATCGTAGGTTGTTTTAATCGCCTTCAGCCGCTCCCATCGCCCCCGATAGGCCTCAGAAACGCGATCGCCTTCATCGCCGCTCATAAAATTGATGTGAACTCCTGGAGTCATCGCTGGGCGCAGTTGGGCGAACAGGCCGCGAATCCACGCGATATTTGCGGCATCCTCGGCTGGGTCCAACCAGTTTCCAAGAAGATTGAGAACGAAGGGCGAGCTACGATCGCCGAAGGCAGTTTCGCCGGGCGCAACCCGTGCAGCTGCGCCGCCAAGGTAGGCAAGCTCAATTTCATTCGAAAGAGAGGGATTCCTGACCAGCGCTTCCATCATCGTGCTGACGTTCTCGTCGCTCAAGGCCTTGAAATATCCGGACTTGGTGTAATAGCGGCGGCCGTGCGGGAAGTCAGAATCCGCCAAGGTCTGCAACGCATGAAAGGAAAGCACTTCCTTGGTGACCGCGCGGTGATGTACGGCCGCCATGGCGCGATCCACGTACAGGCCGCCCTCGTCAAGATTGCCAACCCAAAGCGCCGAAGCGCTGGCGATTGGGCGCCCGCGTAGATCCCTTGGAACATTTTCTTCGTAAGGAGCGCTCCTCAACGAGAAGCCCCATCTTAAGTTATCCGGTGCCTCCGGCATGAAGTCGCGCCAGTATCGAAGAAGAGCTGGCACTTCATCCCGCGGGCAGATTCCTCTGGCGAATAGAACTTCGCTTACCGGATGAATGGTCACTTCGAATTCGGTCACCACGCCAAAATTGCCTCCGCCTCCACGCAATGCCCAAAACAGGTCCGGGTTTTCCTTCCCGTTCGCGCGGACGATCGATCCGTCCGCAACAACCATAGTAAAGCCCCGCACGTTGTCACAAGAGAGGCCGTACAAACGATTCAACCATCCGGTCCCGCCTCCGAGAACCAAGCCACCCGCGCCGGTGTGGGAAACCACGCCTGCGGGAAATGCAAGTTGCACCTTTTGCGTTGCCGAGTCAATCGTGCTAAGCAGGCATCCGCCCTCGAATCGCGCAGCGCGGTCATCTTGGTAAACTTGAACCCTGCGCATGGGCGAGAGATCAATCACCAGTCCGCCGTCGCAAGAGCCAAAGCCAGCAAGACTATGGCCCCCGCAACGGACTGCGGTCATCACACCAGCTGATCCCGCGGCACGGACTGCGGCCTGCACGTCACTGGAATCGTTGCACCGAGCGATCAGCCCCGGCCTGCGAGACACCAAGCCGTTCCAAATTCGACGGGCGTCGGGGTACTCCGGGTCGGCAGGTCGCACGAGACGCCCCTGGAAGGCACCTTTGAGCATGCCATAGACTTCTTCTATTGCTGTGCTCATAGGAAGAGAGGCGATAAGCCTGCCCAAAACGGTTTGCTGCTTCCTGAACGGCGACAGTTTCCTGCCTTCAACTGCAAAAGATCGACCTAGAGGATAGGAATGATCCTGCAATCATGCAAGCCTCATGCGCATGGCAGGTTGCTTGACAGGCGGAAGCACACACAGTAGCGTTCACGTGCTTCGCTTCTGCTGCGCAAACACACAGTCCCGAAGGCGCTCGCCAATCGGGCCCAAGGAAAATGATATGAGCGGTATCGCTAACCCCGCCTCCGTTTTGGACCGGCGCTTCGAGTTTCCGGTTGCGTCCATCCGCGCTTCGTTTCCGGCCCTTCACCGCGATCCGTCCTTCATCTTCTTCGACAATGCCGCCGGTGCGCAAGTGCCGCAGATCGTACTTGACGCTGTCAACTGGCATTTGGTGGAGCACAACGTCCAGCGTGGAGGCCACTATAGGCACAGCCAGCAAGTGGACTCGACCATTGCGCAGGCTCGCGAGAGCGTCAATGCTCTTCTCAATGCCCGCGATTCGAGCGAAATCGCATTTGGCATGAATGCCACGTCCTTCATCCGCATCGTAAGCCTGGCGATTGGACAAACCCTGCAGGAGCGCAACGAGATCGTTGTCTCCGACATGGATCATGAAGCCAATGTTGCCACTTGGCTCGCACTGCAAAGAGAAGGGGCGAAATTTCAGTGGTGGCATATGCGGGAAGACGGCAATCTGCATCCCGAAGACTTGCGACCCCTGCTGTCGTCGAAAACGCGCCTGGTGGCGTGCACCGTGGCCTCGAATGCCCTCGGCTCGATCGTTGACGTTGCCGCGGCAGCCAAGCTCGCACACGAAGTCGGCGCCGAGATTTTTCTCGATTGTGTGCACTATGGGCCGCACGCGGTCATGGATGTTCAAGCATTCGATTGCGATTACCTGGTCTGCTCCGGCTACAAGATTTTTTCTCCCCACATGGGATTCCTGTGGGGACGCCGCGAACTTCTTCAGAAGTTGCCGACATTCCGGGAGGAGTTCATTCCCGACGAGCCGCCCGGCAAAATCGAAGCCGGAACGTTTATCTATGAAAATGTGGCGGGCATGGATGCCGCTGTTTCCTATCTGGAGAATCTGGGAAAGACCTTAGGAGGACACGAAAATACCAGTCCGGCAGACTCCAAGCGCGCCCGCCTCGTCCGCGCGATGACGGCCATCCGCTCGTATGAAGCATCCTTGTCGCTCGCATTGCTTCGCATTTTGCGTGAATGCGGCGCCACCATCTACGGAATAAAAGAAGATCACCGGGTGCACGACCGCGTTCCAACCTTATGCTTCAATCTGAGAAAAACCTCTCCAGCAGAAGTGACACAGACCATGGCGGAAGCCGGTATTGCGATACGCGATGGCCACATGTACACACCGCGGCTGATGAAACGCTTCGGCTTGCGTCAAGATAGCGGGGTAGTTCGAGTTTCCGCGGTTCATTACAATACTTTGGAAGAGATCGGTCGCTTCGCAGACGTTTTGCTCAATTTGAGCAGGCATGAGTAGAGTCTCTGAGCCCCCCAGGGGTCTCCGGCCTGGCAAGCCAGATTTGCCGGACCGCGCGGTGCCATCCGGGGAACTAAAGCGAAGGCTGACCCAACGGCAGCTCAGCATGCTGGCCATCGGCGGCGCGATTGGTGTCGGGCTCTTTTTAGGAAGCAGCGTGACGATTCGCTTGGCGGGGCCCGGTGTCATCGTGTCCTACCTTCTCGGCGCGGTCATCGCGCTCATCGTCTCGTACTCGCTCGTGGAAATGGCTGTGGCGCATCCCGTCGCCGGCTCTTTTGGCGTCTACGCGCAAACCTATCTCAGCCCATGGGCGGGATTCTCGGTTCGCGCAACATACGGACTGGTTCAGATCATTGCGATTGGCGCGGAGGTGACGGCCGTGGGGATCTATTTCGCGTTTTGGTTTCCCACCGTCCCTTCATGGGTCTGGGTGACCGCGGTTTCCATCGGGCTGGTCGTGCTGAACATGCAGCAGGTGGCGCGCTTCGGTGAGTTCGAATATTGGTTCGCGTTGATCAAAGTGCTGGCCATCACCGTTTTTATTGTCGTCGGTTTGGCTTTGATTCTGGGGTTGGGCTCCAGGCCGGCCGTAGGTCTCTCGAATCTTACCTCCCACGGTGGCTTTCTCCCCTATGGCTGGAAAGGAGTATGGCTGGCGCTCACGCTTGTGCTGACAAGCTACATGGGCGTGGAAATCATCGCGGTTACCGCGGGCGAGGCCGAACGCCCGGAAGAGTCTATTCCGCGGGCCATGCGTACGATTGTGTTTCGCCTGATATTCTTTTACGTCCTCGCCATCACCGTCATGCTAGCGATGACGCCTTGGAATCACGCGGGCACTGGCACTGGCATTACCGGTAGCCCGTTCGTGAGTGTCTTTTCCGCCGTTGGCATTCCTTACGTGCCAAGCATCATGAATCTCGTGGTCATCACGGCTGCCCTCTCGAGTTCCAACACGAATTTGTACCTTACCACGCGAATGCTCTTTTCCTTGTCCAGGGGGCAATACGCACCGGAATGGCTAGGCCGCCTCAGCGAAAATGGTGTCCCTCGGCATGCCCTGTTGGTTTCCACGGGAGGCATGGTGGCGGCGATATTGCTCGCGATCTATGCACCCGCGAAAGCGTTCCTCCTGCTGTATGGCGTTGCCGTTGCGGGGATGCTATTCGTTTGGATCGTTATTTTGCTGACGCATCTCGCGTTTCGGCGCGCCCTTGGCCCCGAAGGAGTCGCCCGTCTCCCTCTGCACCTTCGGTTCTTTCCGTATTCGACATGGCTGGGTATCGTCGTTCTCGCGGGGATCACCACGAGCACGCTTTTTGTCGATGGGTTGCAGTATTCGGTCCCTGCGTTTGCGCCCCTTCTCTTGTTGATTTCTCTGGCGTATTGGAGAATTCGGCCTGGGAAGGGCTCTGCGCCCCGAATGGAACACTCGTAATCGACGGCCTCAAAACCTCGAAATGAAAACAAGACTTTTGCGCCGTGCAGAGTGGACTCTTCTTGAAGTTGTTTGTCATCATGTGTTTCCAGAGTTACAAAACCACCTAAAGCGAGTGCACAAGCGTGTATCGCGAATCTCTCTCATTCGAGGAGTTCAGGTAAGTGGCGGCTAGTTCTTGATCTTACCAATTACCGGTCATCGGGGACTAGCCGAGACGGTTGGTTGCGGAAAACCGTTTCAACCCTATTTATCTTTATCCGCTCGTTTGGCAAGAACCACCGTCTTTGGGTCGACGGTGACCTCCTTCAAGCGAGCCATTACCTCCGGTGTCCCGGCTTCCTGATAACGCCCGCCGAGATGTTTTGCGAAGAACTTTTCTGTGGCCATCAGAGAGGCCATGTTGTTGACAGGACGAGCGAAGCCGTGACCCTCGTCGGGTATGAGCAGATATTCGACCGGGAAACCGCGGTCGCGCAGAGCAACCAGGATCTGCTCCGACTCAGCGTGATTGACCCTCGGATCGTTGGCTCCCTGCGCAATCATCAGCGGCGTCCTAATTTTAGCGACCGCGGTCAGTGGGGAGCGTTCGGCCAAAAGGGCCTTACCTTCCGGCGTCGTAGGATTGCCCATGCGTTGGTAAAACATCTGGCGCCCGGCCTCCCAATAGGGCGGGATCGAATTCAGGAGCGTGATCAGATTCGACGGGCCAAATAGATCCACTGCCGCGGCATATAGGTCCGGAGTGAAAGCCACGCCCGCCAGAGTGGCGTAGCCACCGTACGAACCACCGAAGATGCCCACGCGCTTAGGATCAGCAATGCCCTCAGCAACGAGATATTTTGCTCCCCAGGTTACGTCATCCTGCATCTTGCGTCCCCACTCGAGATTGCCGGCGTCGATAAATTTCTTGCCGTATCCAGCAGAGCCACGAAAGTTCATGCGCAAGACTGCGTAGCCCCGATTGGCAAAAAACTGAGCGTACGGGTTGTAACCCCATACGTCCCGGCCCCACGGACCGCCATGAGGAAAGATAATCGCGGGAAGGTTCTTGGCTGGAACACCTTTGGGCAGAGTGAGGTACGCGGGAATCTCCAGCGCGTCCGACGATTTGTAGCTAACCGGCTTCATCTGCGCCAAGGATTCACGCGGCAGGTTTTCGCGGACTTTGAATTGAAGCGTGAGGTTGTGACTCGGGCGATCGAACAGATACGTTTCGCCTGGTTCGGTGTCGCTGCTTGCAACCATCAACCACAGATGTTCATCACTGGTGACCGAGATACGACGGAGGTCCTTACCGCCCAACTTTTCTTCGAACCATTTGAAGTCGGCCTCATCGTGCTTATCGCGGAAATAGCGTCGCACACGGTCGTCCTCGTAGCTGGTGTTCGTGAGTTCATCAGTGGCTTCGGA
>Ga0126376_10001490_pt1 | contig 12612 bp, 13 predicted proteins | sample PanSoiMetPlot_15_FD_92760 | JGI IMG/M metagenome (GOLD analysis project Ga0126376, IMG submission 92760) | Tropical forest soil microbial communities from Panama - MetaG Plot_15 | ecosystem: Environmental > Terrestrial > Soil > Tropical forest > Bulk soil | place: Panama | collected 2016-02-17
CCAGGCGCTTCGATTGCGCCTGCCAGCACAACACCGTCGATTTCAGCGATGGCCTTGATGACGGTGCGGCCCATCCGTCCCCCGGCGCCGGCTACGATCAGCCGCATGTCGGACATGGTTTTCCTCCACGTGAGGGGGCCGATATAGCGGGACGGCGTCGGCTTGGAAAGCGGGAGCACGTTGGGGACTTCACATCGATGAAAAGCCGAAAAGAAAAAATAACCGCTAGTTGTTTGCCCGGGCGCAGCAAAGATGACGCCGCCCAGCAAGCAGTCTGGGGCTTTGCGAGATTGTAAGATGATTAGGCGGTCTGGACCGGCTGTAAGCCAGCTTCCATTTGCCGAACAAGCTCTAACGCGCTCCCGCGCGGATCGCTGGCTTTGAGGATGGGACGACCAACGATAATGTAATCGGCCCCCTTGCGAATAGCCTCGGCAGGGGTGGCTAGTCGCTTGTGGTCATCAGTGAGCGCACCTTCCATTCGGACTCCGGGGGTAGCGATCAGGAGACGCTCACTTTCAACGATACGTCGAATATCATTGGGATCATCCGCCGCCGATGCAATTATACCGTCGCTCCCATGCTTTATGGAATTCCGTACGCGCAACTCGATTAGTTCTTTAACAGTAATACCACGGTATCCCATGTCTTCAAGGTCAGATTCTTCCATGCTTGTAAGGACAGTAATAGTAAAAATTTTCAAAAAATCCGAATCTCCTTTAGCCTTTACTGCCGCCTTTATTATATCGCTATAGCCATGTACTGTCACAAATTTAATGCCTCGGTCGCGAGCACGTTCAACACCGCCATAAACTGTCTCAGGAATGTCATACATCTTATAATCGAGGAATATATTCTTTCCTCTCTTTATTAGCCTATCAATCAAGGCATCGGTGCCCTCCGCAAACAAAAGCCACATATTGATTTTGAAAAATGAGACGACACCATCAAGTTTATTGACAAGCTCTTCCGCCTCGGCTGGCGACCGAACGTCCAACGCAACGATTAGTCGGTCAGCCATGTGGGCTGGAACATCTCTCATCCTTGACCCGCTTGTTACTCTTGATATCGCTACGGTTCCATGCATCGATCGGCTCCCCACTTCCGAATCAGTCGCCGCCGACTGAATCCGAAGGTAGTCAACCGATCTAGCTATAGACGGTATGTGGCATAGTGACTCAGGCCCCCATTTATACAAGAAATTGCGCTCAATCTACTCCTTCCAAGCAGCCCAGTCCGCCAGAAAGCGCAATGCTCGAAGTGCGTATACCACTAGCTCATTTTTATTTCGGCCCTCCGCCATCGTAAGAGGCGTTTCGCCTCATCCATAACGTTGGAAGAACATCACCAGAATCAGCTCAAGGCTGCGGGCCGTCGTAGCCCTCGACGACTGCAATGTCGGCGGCTGCATGACCTTGCCGCAGCGTTATCGCGTGCTGGTATTCCGGCGAGCGATAGCAGGCGAGCGCCGCGTCATAGTCGGGAAACTCGATGACCACGAGGCGGGAGCGACAGCTGCCTTCTACAGCCTCATGGCGGCCGGCGCGGATCACATATCGGGCGCCGTATTTGCGGAACGCGATCTGGTTTGCCGCCACATAGCCCTTGTAGCCCTCCGGATCGGTCACCTCGACCTGCGCGAGCCAATATCCCTTTGCCATCGGGTCTTCCTCAGCTCCCTAGGGCGGCCGCAATCTCTGCCACAATTGCGGCGGCGGCGGCCTTCGGATCGGGCGCCTCAAGGATGGGCCGCCCGACAACCAAGTAATCGGCGCCGGCCGCGATCGCCCGCGCCGGCGTCATCACCCGCTTCTGGTCGTCCGCATCGACACCAGCCGGCCGAATGCCGGGGGTCACCAGCATCATGCCTGATCCGACGATGGGTCGCAGCTTGGCGGCTTCCTCGGCCGAGCAGAAGAGACCGTCGACCCCGATATCGCGGGCCTGTGCGGCGCGCTCCGGCACCAATTCGGCCACGGTAAAGTCGTAACCAGATGCCGCCAGGTCGGCATCGTCGTATGACGTCAACACCGTAACGGCAAGAATGCGCAGGCCGCGCTCGCCGCGCGCCTCCACGGCCGCCCGCATGGTCTGCGGATAAGCATGGATGGTGAGAAACGTGGCCCCCAACCGCGCAACGCTTTCGACGCCCTTGGCGACGATGTTGCCGGTGTCATGGAGCTTGAGATCGAGAAACACATACTTTCCCGCGCCAATCAAGGTGTCGGCGAACGGCAGGCCGCCCGCGAAAGCCAGCTGATATCCGATCTTGTAGAACGCAACCGTATCGCCGAGGCGATCCACCATCGTCTTGGCTGCCGCGACGGTCGGCACATCGAGGGCCACGATCAGCCGGTCACGCGCTTCCAGCATCTAAACTCCCCCTGGTCACGCAAAGTGCCGCGCGGATTCCACGAGTTTTGTGACGTTGATGTTCAGCAATGCAAGCTCCTTGGCGGCGAGAGCCGTAAGTCGCGTGTTGAAGGGCGCGGAGCGGGTCGAGCCGGCAAAAGCCTCGATTTGCGGACCGCGCATCAGGGCTTGTGCGGCGCTTGGCAGCAAAATACTACGCCTTGCGATAGATCCACACACGGGCGGGCGGAATGTTCAGCCATATGCGTTCGGAGGCCTGGGTGTGGGCGCCCGAATAGGCGCGCGGAATTGGTGACACCATTGCGTAGGTGAATTGAACGAACGGCGCGCCGGGAGCGAGCAACGTAAACGCATCAGCAAGGAGGCGCACCCGGAACTTGAGCGGCTTGGTGAACAAAGGCAGCCCAGAGACTACGGCGGCCGCCGGTTGACGCAGCAGGTTCGCGAGCAGTCGCTTGATTCCGTAAGCGTCGCCCTGCACCACGGTCGCCTCAGGATAGCGGGTGCGCAACAGCCGACAAAAAGTCGGATTGAATTCCACCAACACCAATCGGGACGGCTCGATGCCCTGCTCCACCAACGCTGCCGTCACAGCCCCGGTTCCGGGTCCGAGCTCGATGACCGGACCTTCCGTTTCCGGATCGACACATTTCGCCATCGTGCGCGCCAGCGGCCTGCCCGACGGCATGACGGCTCCGGTCGCGAGAGGCTTTTCCATCCAAGAACGGATGAAATGTACCTCGTCATCGATCCGCAGAGTTCTCTTCGCGATACTCAGCGTGGATTGAAACGACATCTATGGAATCGATTTTTGCCGCTGCCCGCCCCTGTCACATAGTTGTCACGATTATAGGGTCTGAACGCCGGGGTCAAGACCGTCAAGCCGACCCGGCACGGGTTCCAAAAAATTCCTTGACCCGGCCAAAGAAGCCGGCGGATTCCGGATTGGTCTCATTCGACGATAATTTTTGGAATTCGGCGAGAAGCTCCCGTTGCCGCTTGGTGAGGTTCTGCGGTGTTTCCACGACGACCTGCACATACATATCACCAACCTGCTTCGAACGCAGTACCGGCATGCCCTTGGCCTGCAAGCGGAAGCGTCGCCCCGATTGCGTACCGTCCGGAATTTTCACGCGAGTCTTGCCGCCATCGATCGTCGGCACCTCGAACTCCCCACCGAGTGCCGCCGTGGTCATGGAAATCGGCGCCCGACAGTGCAAATCGGCGCCATCGCGTTGAAAGAACGGATGAGCCGCGATCGAAAGAAAAATATAGAGATCTCCCGAAGGGCCGCCGCGCAGTCCAGCCTCCCCTTCGCCCGAGAGGCGAATACGGGTTCCATCCTCGACACCCGGCGGAATGTTGACCGAGAGCGCCCGCTCCCGCGTGGTGCGGCCAAGGCCGCCACATGTCCCGCAGGGCGTATCGATCACCTGGCCGCGGCCGTGACAGCTTGGGCAGGTGCGTTCCAGTGTGAAGAACCCCTGGACGTGCCGGACTTTCCCCTGCCCCCCACAGGTCGCGCAGACCTTGGGCTTGGTGCCGGCCTTGGCACCATTTCCCCCACAGGTTTCGCATGTGACCGAAGCAGGTATGCGAATCTGAGCGCTCTTACCGCTGAAGGCTTCTTCGAGGGTCAGCTCCATGTTGTAGCGTAGATCGGCGCCACGCTCGCGGCCGGAACCGCGGCCGCGCCGACCACCACCCATACCGAAAAAATCGTCGAATATGTCGGCGAAAGATGACGCGAATTCCGCCCCAAAGCCCGGCCCTACGCCCTGCTCGAACGCCGCGTGGCCAAAGCGGTCGTAGGCAGCGCGTTTATCGCCGTCCTTAAGGACCTCATAGGCCTCGTTGAGTTCCTTGAAGCGATGTTCGGCGTCATCGTCGCCCGGATTGCGATCCGGGTGGAATTTCATGGCGAGTTTGCGATAGGCGGTCTTGAGATCGGCGTCGTTAGCACCGCGCTTGACGCCAAGGACCTCGTAATAGTCGCGCTTGGCCACGTGAGTTACCGCGACAAAACGCCAACCGCCCTTTCCGGATGCCGGAAAGGGCGCCGAGCGAAGGAGCCGTCCAGGAAATGGATGCGTAGAGACATCGTTTCAGACGCAGCGCATTTACTTTATCCTCCCGGTCCTCCGCGTCGCGAAGGACCGTCGTTTCCCCAAGTGAAACCGATCCTAGGCCGATTTTTTGTTCTTCTTGTCGTCATCCACTTCGGTGAATTCTGCGTCGACGACATCGTCCTTCTTGGATCCACCCGACCCGGCAGTTTCGCCACCCGAAGCACCCGGTGGGCCGTCCGCCTGCTTGTACATCGCTTCGCCGAGCCTCATCGAGGCCTGTGCAAGCGTGCTCATTTTTGCCGTGATTGCATCGGTGTCATCACTCTTGAGGGCTTCCTTGAGATCAGCCAACGCCGTCTCAATGGCACGTCGTTCGCCCTCGCCGACCTTCGTGCCGTGCTCGGAAAGCGCCTTCTCGGTCGAGTGAATCAGAGCCTCAGCGTGATTCTTGGCCTCGACCGCAGCCTTGCGCTTCTTATCTTCTTCGGCATGCGCCTCGGCATCCTTGATCATCTTCTGGATGTCGGACTCGGAAAGGCCGCCGGATGCCTGGATGCGTATCTGCTGCTCCTTACCAGTTGCCTTGTCCTTGGCCTGGACGTTGACGATGCCGTTGGCATCGATGTCGAACGACACTTCAATCTGCGGCACCCCGCGCGGAGCCGGCGGAATACCAACGAGATCAAACTGCCCGAGCAGCTTGTTGTCGGCCGCCATTTCGCGCTCGCCTTGGAACACCCGGATCGTCACGGCGTTCTGGTTGTCCTCAGCCGTGGAGAACACCTGACTCTTCTTTGTCGGGATCGTCGTATTGCGATCAATGATGCGGGTGAACACGCCGCCGAGCGTCTCGATGCCCAGCGACAACGGGGTCACGTCGAGCAGCAGCACGTCCTTGACGTCACCCTGCAACACACCGGCCTGGATCGCGGCTCCAACAGCCACCACTTCGTCGGGATTGACGCCTTTGTGGGGCTCTTTGCCGAAAAACTGCTTCACCACTTCCTGGACTTTCGGCATGCGGGTCATGCCGCCGACCAGAACGACCTCGTTGATTTCGCCTGCTGTCAGGCCGGCGTCCTTGAGGGCGAGCCGGCACGGCTCGACTGTTTTTTGGATGAGATCGTCGACCAATGCCTCGAACTTGGAACGGGTGAGCTTGAGCGTAAGGTGCTTCGGCCCGGTCTGATCAGCCGTAATGTAGGGCAGATTTATCTCGGTCTGCGTTGTCGATGACAGCTCGATCTTCGCGGCTTCCGCGGCTTCCTTGAGCCGTTGCAGCGCGAGCTTGTCGCGGCGCAGGTCGATCCCCTGCTCCTTCTGGAACTCATCGGCGAGATAATTGACGAGACGCATGTCAAAGTCTTCGCCGCCCAGGAAGGTGTCACCGTTGGTCGACTTCACCTCAAACACGCCGTCGCCGATTTCCAGAATCGATATATCGAAGGTTCCGCCGCCAAGGTCATAGACCGCGATGGTTCCGCTCTTCTGTTTATCCAGACCATAGGCGAGCGCAGCCGCGGTCGGCTCGTTGATGATACGCAGCACTTCCAGGCCGGCGATCTTGCCGGCATCCTTGGTGGCTTGGCGTTGGGCGTCGTTGAAGTAAGCCGGGACCGTGATGACGGCCTGGGTAACCTTCTGGCCCAAATTGGCCTCGGCGGTCTCCTTCATCTTCTGCAGCACAAAAGCGGAGATCTGGGACGGCGAATAGGCCTTGCCGTCTGCCTCGACCCAGGCATCCCCGTTGCTGGCGCGTATAATCTTGTACGAGACCAGCTTCTTGTCCTTTTCCACCGTCGGGTCGTCGTACCGGCGACCAATCAACCGCTTGACGGCGAAGAAGGTGCGCTCCGGATTGGTAACCGCCTGGCGCTTGGCGGGCTGGCCGACAAGGCGTTCACCGTCGTCGGTAAATGCCACAATGGAAGGCGTCGTGTTTCGGCCTTCTGAATTCTCAATAACCCTAGCTGTCTTACCTTCCATCACGGCAACGCAGGAATTGGTCGTGCCGAGGTCGATACCAATGACCTTGCCCATCTTAATTAACCCTCTCTTTTCAGCAGGTCGGCCGGGCCCTTACGGCACCCGGACAAAGCGCCCGGCAGGCATCGCACCTGCCTTGGACCGCCCCTGGTCCGACCCCTCATCATCCCGCCGGCCCACGGCGGGTTCACAGCGTCATATAGGAGGCCGCCATCGGGCCGCAAGGCAGGAGTGGTGGAAATGGTTAGCATTAACAAGCCGCTTGACTGCGTTTTCCGTCAGGTGGCGCGTCACGTTCGGCGTTCCACGGCTCGGCGTTCCACGGCATCAACCGCATTATGGCTGGAACTTCCATGCTTTTGCCCGATGATGGCCGCATCGACCTGACATTCCGGCGGGTCAGAAGTCCCTTGATGGGATGCCGCATTGAGACCGTAACGTCCTGACAACAATCTCAGAGGAACCGGTTCATGATACTGCGAGTCGTCGCATTTTTCGTATTGTTTGCCGCGTCCTTCGGGAGCGCCCCGGCATCCGCCGCAGAGCCGGTGTTTCCACTTGGTTCGCGCATGGGATTCGTACCGCCGCCGGGGTTTGAGATCAGCAAGCGCTTTCCGGGCTTCGAGAATTCCGAGACGCGGTCGTCAATGGTGGTGGCAATGCTGCCACAGCAGGCCTATGCCGAGCTCGAGGCATCAATGACCACCGAGGCTCTCAAAAAACAGGGCATCACTGAAGAGAAGCGGCAAACGCTGACGCTCGCCAACGGCAAGGCGCTGCTTGTATCGGGGAGCGAACAAGAGAACGGTCAGAAATTCCACAAATGGATGCTTCTTGGACAACTTCCGGAGGGAGCTGCCCTTGTCGCCGTGCTCGTACCGGAGTCCGCCCTAAAGACGTATTCGGACGATGTAATTCGGGCGTCGCTCGTAACACTTGCAGTCCGGGCATCGGTGCCTATGGAAGAGCAGATCGCGTTGATTCCGTTCAAATTGACCGATCTATCCGGGTTGCGGCCGATCCGCGTGCTGGGCGGTGCTGGAGTAGTGCTAACCGATGGTGAGAAAGATTCCCCGACACCTGGCGACCAGCCGATTTTCATCGCGATGATCGGCCAAGGCGGACCCGAGCAGGCTACAGATCGCGCCAATTTTGCGCGTAATCTTTTCACCGGACTGGGCGACTTCAAGGAAGTGCGTATAATCAGCGGCGACATGCTGCGGCTGGGCGGCGGCAACCTCGCCACCCACGAGCTGCAGGCCGAGGCGAAGGAGGCCTTTACGGACACCCCGATGAAGATTGTTCAGTGGGTGCGGTTCGGCTCGGGTATCTACATACGCATGGTCGGCATGGCGCGCGCCGACCAATGGCCCGCGACGTTCCCGCGCTTTCGTGCCGTACGCGACGGAGTTGCATCGCGCGATTAGCCGAAGACAAAAGACCAGCTTTTCATTGTTCTTCGTCGGCGGACTGCTCCGGCGGCGCCGTCTTTGGACTTCCTTTGGAGACCCCGACCATGGCTGGCCGGAGCACCCGTTCCCCAATCATATAACCAGGCTGAATGACCTTGGCGACCGAGCCAGACGCAATGTCGGCGTCACACACCTCGAATATCGCCTGGTGAAGATTCGGATCGAATTTGACGCCCAGCGGATCGAACCTCTTAACGCCGTGCTTCTCCAGAACTTTGAGAAGTTCGCGCTCAATCAATTCGACGCCTTCGTGCAGAGCCTTGGCGGAGCCTTCGAAAACAGCGGTCGACCCGTCAACTGCCTCCAACGCCCGGCGCAGGTTGTCAGCCACCCCGATCAGGTCGCGGGCGAGGCTCGATACGCCATAGATACGGGCATCTGCGACCTCCCGGTCGGTACGGCGGCGCAGGTTTTCCATGTCGGCAAGAGAGCGCAGCAGCTTGTCCTTATAATCGGCCACTTCCTTCGCCAACGCCGTTGCATCCGGAAGCGCTGGCCCAGTGTCCGCGGTAGCGGCGGCATCGTTGCCATTGGGGGCGGCAGTCGTATCCGTTTCCGTCATAATACTGTTCCCTGGAAAATTTCCGGTCGAGTGCCCCGCATATCGATGCTTCGCAAGTAAAAATCAAGCGCAGGGCAGAGCCGTGCCGTTAGGACGACGCCAGCAGCTTGCTGACGATCTTAGCGGTATAGTCGACCATTGGGATGATGCGGGCATAATTGAGTCGGGTCGGCCCGATTACCCCGATCACGCCCACGATCCCTCCGGTGGAATCCCGATAAGGTGCGATAATGGTCGATGACCCCGACAGCGAGAACAGCTTGTTTTCCGAGCCGATGAAAATCCTGACGCCTTCGGCGCGTTCGGCACGGCCGAGAAGATCCGCAACGCCCCGCTTGGTTTCAAGCTCGTCGAACAACCGTCGCACCCGCTCGAGGTCATCGACCGCCTTGAGGTCATCGAGCAGATTGGCATGACCGCGCACGATTAATTTGCGCTCGTCACGCTCGCCGCCCGACCAACTCGCAAGACCCGCGGCGACGATCTTCTGCGTCAACTGATCAAGTTCGGCACGGCCGGCCTCCAGGGCTCTCTCAAGCTCGGCCTTAGCTTCGGCAAGCGTCCTGCCGCGAATATACGTATTAAGGAAATTTGTGGCCTCGGTAAGCGTTGAGGTCGGCAGCCCGATGGGCAGATTGAGGACCCGGTTTTCGACCTGGCCGTCTTCGGCCACCAGGATGACCAGGGCACGTTCCGGTTCCAGCCTGACGAATTCAATGTGTTTCATCCTCAGATTGGCTTTGGCAGTGAGCACAACGCCGGCCGCGCGGGCGAGGCCCGACAGCAAGCCGGAAGCCTCCGTCAGAACGTTTTCAACGGTTGTTCCCGCCGCCGCGACCTGACCCTCGATCGCGAGGCGGTCCTTGTCGCTCAAATCGCCGATCTGCATTAGAGCATCAACGAAAAACCGCAGGCCAAGTTCGGTCGGCAGTCTTCCGGCCGAGGCGTGGGGCGCATAGATGAGCCCCAGCTGCTCAAGATCCTGCATGACGTTGCGCACTGATGCAGGCGACAACGTCATGGGAATGATGCGCGATAAATTGCGTGAACCGACCGGTTCTCCGGTCGCCAGATAGCTCTCGACGATCTGGCGAAAGATCTCGCGCGAACGCTCGTTGAGCTGGGCGAGGCTGATTTCGCTCGACCCGATGGGGACATCTTGGGACACGGACCGCATTGTCAACTGATTGCCTTGGAGCCGGTTATTTTGTCCATCCCGAACCGTATGTTCAAGGGATATCCCGGACCAAAGCTGTATTCATTCCGACACGGGTCTTGTCCTACCTCGCCGGCGAACCTAAAAGCCATGTGGCGGCGCACGATTCATTAAACTCCAATGCCGCCCGGGGGGAACCCATGCGACCAAGCCGCCGTCAGGCCGATGAACTGCGCGCCGTCTCGCTCGAACGCGGCGTCGTGAAATATGCGGAAGGCTCGTGCTTTGTGAAGTTCGGCGATACCCATGTGCTGGTGACGGCGACGCTTGAAGATCGCCTGCCGCCTTGGCTCAAGGGCCAGACCCGCGGCTGGATCACGGCCGAATACGGCATGCTGCCGCGCGCCACTCTGGAGCGGACGCGACGTGAAGCGTCCACCGGCAAACAAAGCGGCCGCACCGTCGAAATCCAGCGGCTTATTGGCCGCAGCCTGCGCACTGTCGTAGACCTTGAGGCGCTCGGCGAACGGCAGATCACCATCGATTGCGACGTCATTCAGGCCGACGGCGGCACCCGAACGGCCGCCATAACGGGGGCTTGGGTCGCGTTGCATGATTGCCTTGCCTGGATGAAAACCAGGGATATCATCCGCACCTCTCCACTGCGCGAGCATGTCGCCGCAATATCGTGCGGCATTTGCTCGGGGACGGCGGTGCTCGATCTGGACTATGCGGAGGATTCCAGCGCCGACACCGACGCGAATTTCGTCCTCACCGGAAGCGGCGGCATTGTCGAGATCCAGACCACGGCGGAGAAAACGCCATTCACAGAAACCCAGCTGCTGACGTTGCTGGCCCTCGCCCGCAAGGGTATCGGCAAGCTCATCGACCTGCAAAAGATCGCGGTGATGTAAGCCTTGATGGCCGGACATCCACATCGCAGAATCAGCGGACGGCTGGTGATTGCGACGCATAATCCCGGCAAGATGCGGGAGATGCGCGAACTGCTTGAACCATTTGGCGTCGAGGCGCTTGCGGCAGGTGAGCTTGGCGTTGGCGAGCCAGAGGAAACCGGCTCGAGCTTTCGGGAAAATGCGCGTATCAAGGCTGAGGCAGCCGCCAGAGTGGCGCATCTGCCGGCCTTCTCCGACGACTCCGGGATTGTGGTTGATGCGCTGGGGGGCGCACCGGGCATTCACTCGGCCCGTTGGGCAGGCCCGAACAAGGATTTTGCGGCGGCCATGCGGAAAATCAACCATAAGCTGCATGAATGTGGCGCGGCAACGTCACAAGCCCGTAGCGCACACTTCATATCGGCATTGTGCGTCGCTTGGCCGGACGGCCATGTGGAGGAGTTCGAAGGCCGTGTCGATGGTACACTGGTTTGGCCGCCGCGCGGCGAGAAGGGCTTTGGTTTCGATCCAATGTTTCTTCCCGATGGCTACGATCTCACCTTCGGGGAAATGACCAGCGAGGCAAAACACGGCCTGCCGCCAAGAGGGCTCGGCCTGTCACATCGGGCACGCGCGTTTCTCAAGCTTGCGGAGGCCTGCCTTGGCGCTGGCTAATGGCCATGTCGGACGTTCTCAAGCAAACGCGGACCATGATCCGGCGTTCGGCGTCTACATTCATTGGCCGTTCTGCCGGTCAAAGTGCCCCTATTGCGATTTCAACAGTCACGTGAGGCATGGTGGCATCGACCAGCAGCGTTTCGTTCGCGCGTTCGCGGCCGAGATCGCCACAACGGCCGCGCGCGTTCCGGGCCGCACTGTATCGACGATCTTCTTCGGCGGCGGTACGCCATCCCTGATGGAGCCGGCGACGGTTGCGGCCCTCCTCGATGCGGTGGCAAAAAATTGGTGTGTTGCGGACGACGCCGAAGTGACGCTGGAGGCCAATCCAACCAGCGTCGAAGCTAAGCGTTTCGCGGGCTACCGGGCGGCCGGCGTCAACCGCGTTTCGCTCGGAGTTCAGGCGCTCGACGACGCCGCGCTCTGTGTATTGGGGCGGACCCATACGGCGCGCGAAGCCCTTCGTGCGGTCGCGATTGCGCGTCGCATTTTCGAACGCTACTCGTTCGATCTGATTTATGCGCGACCCGGCCAGACACCGACTGCGTGGCGTGCCGAGCTCATAAGCGCCATTTCGGAAGCTGCCGAGCACTTGTCGCTCTACCAGCTTACCATCGAACCGGGAACGCCTTTCGCAGCACTCCAAGAGTCCGGCAAGTTAGCCCTGCCAGATGCCGATCTTGCCCGGGTTCTCTATGACATCACCCAAGAGGTTTGCACCGCCACGGGCTTGCCGGCCTATGAAATCTCCAATCACGCCCGACTCGGCGCCGAATGCCGGCACAATCTCGTGTATTGGCGCGGCCACGAATATGCCGGCATAGGACCCGGCGCCCATGGCCGTATCGAGATCGACGGGATTCGTCGGGCGACGGCGACCGAAAGGCAACCGGATGCTTGGCTCGCACGCGTCGAGTCTCAAGGCCACGGCCTTGTGACCGATCAGCCGCTGTCGCGTGCCGAAGTAGCGGATGAGTACCTGTTGATGGGCCTGCGTCTCGCCGAGGGTATCGACCTCAACCGCTTCGAAATACTGGCTGGTGTCCCGCTTTCAGCCGCTGAGATCGCGCATCTGGCGCGGCACGGCCTTGTGGAAACGACAGGCGCCGGACGTTTACGAGTCACGCCTGCGGGATTTCCGGTTCTCGATGCCGTGGTGGCCGATCTCGCGATGTAATCAGATCGCCGATCCGCTGAAGGTCCGCACCGCCGGCGCAACAACCTGTCCGCCGGACGGCGTGACCCGTAAAATGGCAAGCCCGCGCTGATTGGAGCCGTCGTTTCGGAAGCGAAACACGCCGTCGATGCCTGCAAACCCCGATGGGTTGGTGAGCACCTCGTTGGTAATACGTTGCGATCCCTGCGCCTTGACAAGAGCGGCGACCAGCGAGACCGCGTCATAAGCGAGCGCGGCGGGCCGCGG
>Ga0126376_10001491_pt1 | contig 12612 bp, 14 predicted proteins | sample PanSoiMetPlot_15_FD_92760 | JGI IMG/M metagenome (GOLD analysis project Ga0126376, IMG submission 92760) | Tropical forest soil microbial communities from Panama - MetaG Plot_15 | ecosystem: Environmental > Terrestrial > Soil > Tropical forest > Bulk soil | place: Panama | collected 2016-02-17
AGAGATATTCGTAATCAGCAGCTTGATGTTAGTCGTTGTCACTTTCATTTTTTTGGCAAGATGGCATATTGCTAGACGGGCGGAAAGCATGGGCAACTTGCCCTCTCAAAGCGGCTCGGTTCAACCGAAATAATCCAACAGCTCTACTTCTCAGTCGTTAGGAGCGCGCGGTCCGCGCGGGAGACTTCGGCGAAGAATTCGCGGAGTTTGCCGGAGTCTTTGATGCCCGGGCGGGATTCGACTCCGCTGGCGACGTCAACGGCATAGGGACGAACGGTGAGGATGGCTTCACCGACGTTTTCGGGAGTAAGGCCGCCAGCGAGAATGATTTTGTGTCTTGCTGCGGCTTTCTGCGCGATGGACCAATCGAATGTTTTTCCTGTGCCGCCAAATTGATCTTTTCTTGCCGCTGCGTCGAGAAGGAAATACGACGCGCGGTGGAATCTCTTAAAGTTCGCCATGGAAAAGCCTGGGCCAACGCGAAAGGCTCTGACAACGGGAAGATCGTCTTCGAGATAATTGAGTTGTTTAGGTGTTTCATCGCCGTGAAGCTGGACGGCGGTTAGTTCAAGTGCGTAGACGAGATGCATGATGACTTCGGGCTTCCAGTTGACGAAGACTCCGACGGCTTGTGTGATTGGAGCGAGCTTGCGACGAATGTTCCAAGCGTCGGCGGGAGAAACGGCGCGCGGGGATTTTTCGTAGAAATTCAGGCCAATGGCCCAAGCGCCGAGTTTTTCTGCGAGGCGGGCGTCTTGGGGGCGGGTGACGCCGCAGATCTTCACTTTGGCCATGACGCACCGAAATTCAAGAAAAAGCAGATTCCTCGCTGCGCTCGGAATGACATGACTCAGCTGGCCTTCCCTAGTAGCTGCGATAGCGCGGCTGCGGGGTCGGGGGCAAGCATGAGACTCGTGCCGATCAGGAAGGCATCGAAGCCGGCGGCGTGAAGTTTTTCGATTTCGGCGTGGGATTTGATTCCCGATTCGCTGACGGCTATGCAATCGTCGGGAATTTTTTCGATGAGTTCGAAGGAGGTTTCGACGCGGACGTCCATCGTTTTGAGATTGCGATTGTTGACGCCAATGATCTTCGCGCCGGCGTGAAGGGCGCGGTCGAGCTCAGCGGGTGTGTGCACTTCGACAAGCGGCTCCATTTTGAGCTCGCGACCAAGGGCAAGAAGTTCATTCAGCTGATTGTCGGTAAGCGCGGCAACAATAAGCAAAAAACTGTCTGCGTCGTTGGCGCGCGTTTCCCAAACTTGCCACGGATCGAAGATAAAATCCTTGCGGAGAACAGGGATTTGAACGGATTTACGTGCGTCACGAAGATTCTTGAGCGTGCCGCGAAAAAATTCGCCTTCGGTGAGAACCGATAGTGCGGCAGCGCCTGCGGATTCAAGAGATGTAGCAAGAGCGACGGGATCGAAAGGTTCACGAATTACGCCGCGTGAAGGTGAAGCGGGTTTCAATTCCGCGAGGATGTTTATGCCCGGGCGCGGCAGCGCGGCAGCGAAATCGCGAAGAGACATGGCAGCAGCAACTCCGTATTTGAGGGCGGTTTCGGGGAGCACTTTCTTGCGGTGCTCGACTTCGGCACGGCGCGCTTCAAGGATTCGGTCGAGCACGGTGCCAGTAGGAACGGGAGTGTGCATGGTGTGAGTTATTATGCTAGGGAGAGCAAAGAAGAGTGTCAAACCGTGGTCGGCGACCGGTGGCCAGTGGCCAGTGAAGAAAAAACCAAGGAAAAGCCTGGATGAAATATAGCGAGACGTACGGGAAGCTGCTGGAAGAGATCACGAAGGAGGCGGATGCGGTTGCGCTGCGATATTTTCGGGCAGCCGATTTGGAGATTGAGCGGAAGCGCGATGGGTCGCGGGTAACGCAGGCGGACAAAGAAGTCGAAGCGATGGCGCGGGCGCGCGTGGCGGCGAGCGGGCTGGAGCTAGATGTGCTCGGCGAGGAGATGGGCGGCGGTGGAAGTAACGCTCCTGCGACGAAGCGGCCGCGGCTGATTATTGACCCCATAGACGGGACGGAAGAGTTCTCGCGCGGGATACCGACGTTCGGCACGCTGATGGGAATCGAAAAGGAAGGCGATATCGTCGCGGCGATGGTGAGTGCACCTGGCTTGCACTCGCGTTGGTGGGCGTACAAAGGCGAAGGCGCATATCGCGACGGAGTGCGGCTCTACGTTTCGGATACGCCGATGCTGAGCCAATCCATGGTGTTCAGCACTGGCATAGGGCCGAGCAAGGATTCGTCGGATCAAGTGCGGATTCGAAAATATCTGGACGCGGCGCGCAACGGTAGGTCGTTCGGTGGCTTCTGGCAGCACATGCTTGTAGCGGAAGGTGCGGTCGAGAGCGCTTTGGATTGGACATCGAAACCATGGGATTTGGCGCCGCTGATTTTGATAGTGGAAGAAGCGGGTGGCCGCTCAACGACGATTACGGGCAAGCGAACGATTTATGAAGGCAGTTTGCTCAGCACGAACGGCAAGATTCACGACGAAGTGCTAGCGCTGTTGCAATAAAGGCGAATGATGTTTGTTGCGAAGCGAGTGTACGAACCGGTGACGAAAGACGACGGATTTCGAGTGCTTGTGGACCGATTGTGGCCGCGTGGATTGACGAAAGCCAAAGCGCATGTGGACCTTTGGTTGAAAGAAGTCGCGCCAAGCACGGAATTGCGAAAATGGTTTGGGCATGAGCCGGAAAAGTGGCCGGAATTTCAGAAGCGCTATCGCGCGGAGTTGAACAAGGGCGCGCTCGAAAGCCTGCGTGGGCTAGAGAAGGAACACAAGAAAGTTACTCTGCTTTACGGTGCGAAGAGCGAGGAGCGCAATCAGGCCGTGGCGTTATTAAAGATCTTGCATGGGATTTAACGGGGATTCTTTCCGATTGGCCCGCTTCGCGAGACCAAAACGGCGCTCCAAAATGGACGTTCCGCGCGCGCGATTAGAGGTCTAAGCTGAAATCGAAGTTTTCGATCTTGGAGTCACACATGGACATTCGAACACAGGCAGCGAAAGCCGAACAATTCCGAAAGCTGCATCATGGGCCGAAAATGCTATTTCTTCCGAATGCGTGGGACGTGGCGAGCGCGCGCATTTTGGAAGAAGCTGGACATCCTGCGATTGCGACGACGAGTGCCGGGATTGCGTATTCGCTCGGATATGTTGACGGACAACAAATTTCGCGAGACGAAATGCTCACCGTCGTGGCGCGGATTGCGCGCGCGGTACGCGTGCCGGTGACGGCCGATTTGGAGGCGGGGTATGGCACGACTCCAGAAGCAATCGCGGACACCGTCAAAGCAGCGATTGAGGCAGGCGCGATTGGAATGAATCTGGAAGATTTGTCAGGAGACGAAAAGAATTCGCTGGTGGATTTGCCGGGCCAGGTTGAAACGATTCGCGCAGTTCGGGAAGCCGCCACGGTGGCTGGCGTGCCCTTTGTGCTGAACGCGCGAACGGATGTGTATCTGGCGACTATCGGACCAGAAGAAACACGATTCGAACGGACAGCAGAACGGCTGCGCGCGTATCGCAAAGCCGGCGCCGATTGCGTGTTTGCGCCGGGCGTAACTGATCTTGCGACGATTACAAAGCTCGTGAAGGCAGTCGAAGCGCCGCTGAATATTCTGGCTGCGCCCGCGTCCCCAGCGATCGCGGAACTGGAAAAGGTTGGCGTCGCGCGCGTAAGTACCGGGTCGGGCATTATGCGCGCCGCGATGGGAGTTGTGCAGCGCGTGGCAAAAGAAATGATTGCGGACCGCTCGTGCGAATCTATGTTTGCGGGCGCGACGCCGTATATTGACCTGAAGCGAATGATGACGAGACAGAGTTCCGCTGCGAATGGCTGACCCGGCGACTTTCCTGCGCGTTTTGAATGAAGAAATTGTGGCGTGCAGGAAATGCGCGCGGCTGGTGAAGTATCGCGAAGAGGTCGCACGCGTGAAGCGGCGTGCGTTTCGAGATTGGGAGTATTGGGGCAAAGCTGTGCCGGGATTTGGCGATCCGAAGGCGCAGCTTTTTGTTTTGGGGTTGGCGCCGGCAGCGCATGGTGCAAATCGTACGGGACGTGTCTTCACTGGAGATCGCAGCGGGGATTTTTTGTATGCGGCGTTGCACAAAGCGGGATTTGCGAATCAAGCTACTTCGCAGCGACGAGACGATGGATTGAAATTGAAAAACGCGTACATCGCAGCGGCAGTTCGGTGCGCTCCTCCTGCGAACAAACCTCTGCCCAACGAAATCCTCAATTGTCGACCTTATCTGGAAAGGGAACTGGAAATCTTGCGGCCGCGAGTCGTACTTGCGCTCGGGAAAATTGCGTGGGACGCGTACTTGGAAGTCTTGAAGCAACAAGGGAAGGTCGTCTCTCGTGCGAAATTTGTCTTCGGACATGGGGCGGAAGAACGACCTGTGAGTGACGGGCCGTTTCTTATAGGCGTTTATCATCCGAGCCAGCAAAACACGCAAACGGGAAAAGTGACGGCGGCGATGTACGCAAAGGTGCTGCGGCGCGTACAGGCCTTGCTGGAAGACTGAACGCCTGTTAGTGACTGGTTTAGATGGCGCGATGGTGAGCTTAGCGGACAGTTCCCGTGTATGGTCGGAACTGGAAGAAAATCTCAGTCCCGTAACTTCAATAAAAAGAGTGGCTTATGAGACCGTCGGAAGGGCCTGACGGTGCTTGGCGTGCTTTCTCTTTGGCTCGACGGAGAGAAGGAAACGACCAATGAGGGCAATGGGCAAGCTATTTGTGCTGGGAATTTTGGCGGGAGTAGCTGTCGCGGGAGCGAAAGCGCAGCAGGAGCCTCAACAACCGGAGGACAGCCGGCCGCCGGTGATTTCGCGAGACAGAATTGGAGAGCGCGACCAGTCGAGGCCTGGGGATGCGGACCCGCGGCCATCTGCCGGGCCGCAACAACAGGCAGATGGATCCCGGCATGGAATGCCGCTCGAAACATTTGCAGTTATACCCGGCACGCGCGTGCTGGTGCGGCTCGAAGATGAACTGAGCACGGGCGATTGCAAGAGCAATTTCAAATTCAGAGTGCGCACGATGGAGCCACTCGAAGCTGGCGGCGGTTTTTATTTGGCGAGTGGTGCGGAGATTCGCGCACACGTGAGCCGCGTAGAACCGGCCAACATCACCGGACATGCGAAATTGTGGCTGGTTTTCGACGAAATCAAAACGCGCTTTGGCGTGCTGCCGATCGTGGCGGATGTCGTAAGCGTGCCGGGTGATCACAGCGTGAAGACGACTCTCGAAAAGGAAGGCGTAATTGAGGGGAAAAAGTCCACGCAGCAAGCGGCGGCAGAAGCGGCAGCAGAAGGCGCGGCAATGGGCGCGGTCAAGGGTGTGAAAGACAAGAAGGCAAAGGAAGCCGTCACGAAAGCTGCGGAATCGGCGCTAGCCGCATATTTGATGGAAAGCGGCCGCGGACACGAGATCATTCTACCTAAAGGCGCGAAGCTGGAGCTGGAATTGGAGCGCGCGCTGTACCTCGTAAAGGAATAGTTGCCTTAATTGGGCGCGATAATCAGGCCCGCCTCAGAAGGCGGCCCCTACAACACTTGGGCACATCCGTTCGAATCTTGGAAGGGCGCGGCCAGATCTGCGCCCTTTTCGTTTCAGAATGGTGTAGCTGCCTCCCATTCGAATCCGTGTGTGCAGACCGCGCCGAATCTGCCAAAATAAGGACGACAGCCCGGGAAGAGGTCGCGGATGAGCGATGACAAAAAGGCGGCGGTACGCGCTGTGGAGACAGGAGAGCGCAAGGACCGCGTGCTGATTGTGGAAGACGAAGAGAACGCGCGCAAGGGTTACGAGCAGCTCCTGCAACGCTGGGGCTGTGAAGTTCTGGGTGTAGGCACGGCGGAAGACGCACTGGCGAAGTTCGGCGGCTTTCAGCCCGATGCGTTGATAGCCGACGTCGAGTTGCCCGGCATGAACGGCCTGGACCTGCTGAAGCAGCTTGGGCCGGAGCTGACCGACGTTCCGACGATCATTATCACGGGAAAAGGAAGCGAAGAGCGCGCAGTGGCAGCGATTGAAGCAGGCGCGTTCTGGTATATCGAAAAACCTTTGAAAGGGCCTGTGCTGCGGGCGTTATTGGATCGTGCCCTGGCGAAAGCGCGCGATGCGCGGCAACTTGCCGTGCTGCAAAGGCAATTGCGCGAAGCAGGACGGCTAGGCGATCTCGTTGGCGGGTCTAAGCCCATGCAGGACGTAATGCGGATCATCGAGATGGCCGCGCCGAGCTCGGCTTCGGTTCTGATTACGGGCGAAACCGGCGCAGGCAAGGAAATCGTAGCGCGAACACTGCACAAGCTTTCGCCGCGCGCGGGCGGGCCGTTTGTGGCGATCAACTGTTCGGCGATTCCAGAAAGCTTGATGGAAAGCGAGATTTTTGGCCATGAGCGCGGCGCGTTTACAGGTGCTGCTGAGCGGCGCATCGGCTGCTTCGAGCTGGCTGACGGCGGAACGCTTCTGCTGGACGAAATCGGCGAGATGCCCGCGCCGACGCAGGCAAAACTATTGCGGGTGCTGGAAGACCGCAAAGTACGGCGGCTGGGCAGCAAGACGGAAACACCGGTGGACGTGCGGGTGATTGCCGCAACGAACAAAGATCCGGAACAAGCAGTTTCGAGCGGGCAAATGCGGCAGGATTTGTATTTCCGATTGAACGTGTTTCACGTGAACTTGCCGCCCCTGCGCGATCACAAGGAAGATATTCCGCTGCTGGTCGAGCACGTTCTTCGCGACATCAATGCGAAACACGGAAAAAGCGTGCGCGGAGTCGGTTCCGAAGTGATGGACATTTTCATGAGTCACACCTGGCCGGGAAATATCCGCGAGTTGCGCAACGTGCTGGAGCGCTCGGCGATCATGTGCGAAAAGGACTTGATTTCGCGGTCCTGCCTGCCGGGAGAATTTGGCAAGGCTGCGCCAAAGGGGCCGAGTGACCTCGGTGCACTGAAATTCCCGATCGGCACGACGGTGGAGGCGATGGAACGCGAGCTGATTTTGCAAACGCTTGGCGCCACGAATAACAACAAAACGCGCGCGGCGGAGCTGCTCGGCATCAGCCTGAAAACCTTGCACAACAAACTGAAAGAGTACGGCGGGGCGAACGCCGAAGGAGAATAGAAGTTGCAGCTGCGGCTGCGCACCAAACTCACCCTGGTGATGACGGGGCTGGTGTTTCTCGTCGTCGTGGTGTTGTCCGGCGTTTATTTTGCCCGCCTTACGGGTCAGGTTTTCCAGGAAACAAACAATCGAGCGAGTGAGCTGACGCAGCAGGTGTTCGCGCAGGCGAAGCGCTCGCTCGCGGACGCGAAACAGAGCGGGCTTCAAGCTGCTTCGGATTCGCAAGAAGACCGGCGCGATTACGTCCGGCAGTCGTTCGAACGAAACGAGGGGCTTGCGGAAGAGATGCAAGCGCCACTCGGAGCGAATCCTTGGATCCTCGATGTAATGATCGTGGACAAGTACGGCATGGTGCTGGCGTCCGGCGATCCACAATTGCCGGGCAGCGTCGTGGCTCAGCGGCCGCTCTTTGGGCAACTGACACGCGCCAACATTTTTAAGCAAATGAAAGCGCTCTACGGGCCGCAGCCGTACTACGAAGTGCGCTATCCGTTTACGATGGGCGGCGAGCCGTTCGGCGAAGTGCGCGTAGGAATCGCCATTTCGCTATTGCGGAATGAAATCCTGCCGAGCCTGCGGAATTCCGCGGCAATAGCGCTGGTGGCGCTGCTCGTTTCGACGGGGCTTGCAATGGTAGTGAGCGGCGCAACGCTAGCGCCACTCCAGGATATCAGCACGCAGCTTGATCGAATTACTGCGGGACAATTCGATGCGCCCGTAGCGCAAGCGACAGGCTTTGCCGGAGGTGCGGACGAGCTTGGGCTTGTAAGCAAAAAAATCTCTCAAGTTGGACAGCAGTTGCGCGGCGTACATGAAATTTTCAGCACGATGCGGGAAAACTTAAACTCGGTCATGGCGGGGCTCGAAGACGGGCTGTTGCTTTTTACCCGCGAGGCTAGAGCGGTGATGGTCAGCCCGGCGGCAGAAAAATTCCTGGGTGCGCCAGCCGGACAATTCTTGGGCAAGCGTGTCGGCGAAATTTTTCCAGCGGGACATCCGCTACGGCAGGCGATTCACATCGAGGGTGATGAGCTCAGTGAAACGGCGTCCGAAGTTGAACTCGAAACGAGCCAGGGCACAAAGCGCGTCGGCGTAAGCGTACAAGCGATTCAGGAAGACGGCGAAAATATGGGCGCAATGGTCACTCTACGTGACCTCGATTCGATTGAGAGCATCAATACTCAATTGCAGGTAAGCGAGAGGCTTGCCGCGCTGGGAAGAATCACAGCGGGCGTCGCACACGAAGTGAAAAACCCGCTGAACTCGATGAGGCTCTGGCTTGAAAACCTAAAAGAGGCTTTGCCGCAGGAACGAGAAGCGAGTACGCAACAAGCCGTGCAAGTTTTGGACAAGGAAATCGACCGGCTGGACGCGGTCGTGAAGCGCTTCCTGGATTTTACAAGGCCGATGGAAGTGAAGCTGGAGCAGACGCAGCTTTCTCAACTGCTGAAGGAAGTTCTGGAAGTAGCCCGGCCGCAATTGCAAAAGGCCAATGTGGAGATAGTGCAATCGCTGCCCGCAAATGTGCCCGAAGTCTTTGTGGACCGGGATTTGTTAAAACAGGCCGTCTTTAATCTCGTATTGAACGCTGTGGATGCGATGCCGGGCGGCGGCCAAATCAAGATGGAGCTGACGCGGCGGGGCGAAATGGCGGAGATTACGGTTGGCGACACGGGCAGGGGAATCCCTCCGGAGAACCGGCAGAAAGTATTTCAATTGTTTTTCACCACGCGGCCGGGCGGGAGCGGAATCGGGCTCGCAAGCACCTTCCGCATCGTGCAACTGCACAACGGCTCGATTGACTTTACTACTGAGGTGGGGCGCGGCACGACGTTTCGCATCGAACTGCCGCTCGCCGCCTGATGGGGACAGGGATCCAAGTGCCAAGGGCGACAAATGGAAAAAGAGCGCTGCGAATCAGAAACGTTTTTTTGATTTGCGGCGCGATGGTGATGCTGGGAGGCTGTGCAGAAAGAAAAGCACGAGCATTCCCCTGGGCGACTGCTGTTTTGGTCAGGCCCCTTCCTCCGGCTGCGCGCTCTGCAGGCGGTAACGAAGCGGCCGCGGCCGACATTGCACCTGATTTTCGAATCGAGCCACCGTCCAGTCTCGCTAGGATTGTTGCGGTGCGGCCCGGGCCAGTGCCGCCTCATTCTCGGGCGCAAAATTCGGCGCCAGGCGACAACGCCAATGGTTCGAAATCTTCGCTGCTGGTTCCGCAATTGAGCCCGCAAGAAGCGGCTATAGCAAAAGAACAGTATTCGCAAAACGTGGCAGTCGCCGAAAGAAATTTGGCTGCGGCCCGAGCAAAGAGCCTGACTCCAGGTCAGCAAGATACAATCTCGAAAATTAACGGATTTTTGGCGGAAGCACGCGAGGCCGCAGGCGAAGGCGACTGGGCGCGAGCGCGGAATCTTGCAAAGAAGGCGCAGATCTTGTCGGAAGACTTGGCTGGGTCACTCTAAGAACTCCTATTTGGCCTCGTGTGACGTGTCACAGTCGCGCTTCCTGCCGTTGCTATAGAATCATCCTATGAAAACGTTCGACGTTGCGATTGCGGGCGGCGGCCTGATCGGCAGTTCAATCGCTCTTGATCTGGCACGGGCCGGATTGCGCGTTGGTTTGTTCGACAAGCAAGAGCCGGGACTCGAAGCGTCATGGGCCAGTGCGGGAATCCTTTCGCCAGCGCCGGAAAGTCCGGCGATGATCGGAATGGTGCCGCTCGGTAAAGCAAGCATGGCGCTCTATCCGGAATTTGTACAAATGGTGGAGGAGATTTGCGGCCAAAGCGTCGGCTATCGCGCAAAGGGAACATTGGAAGTTGTGACTTCCCGTCACGTGCGCGAAGAACTGAGCACGATTATCGCACTCCACCATGGACTGGGCCTACGGGCAGAACCGTTGAGCGCGGCCGACGCGCGAGAGCTGGAGCCGAGCCTTCGCGAGGACGTGGAAGCTGCGGTGTTCCGTCCTGCGGAAGCTTGCGTGGACAATAGATTGTTGACGCGCGCCATCATCGAAAGCGCAAGAAAGAGCGGCGTCGAGGTTTTTGCGAACCATGGGGTGGATGCAATCTGGCAAGAAGGCGATATTTGCAAAGGATTGGTGGCGGGCTCAGAGAAGATTTCGGCGAAGCATACAGTAATCGCCGCTGGGTGCTTCTCTGCGCAGATTCACGGAGCCGAGCCTTACGCTCCCGTGCGGCCCGCCAAAGGGCAAATGATTTCGCTGCGCTGCCCAGAAGCGAGGATCGAGCGCGTCCTCTGGGGCGATGAGATCTACCTGGTTCCCCGAAATGATGGGCGAGTATTGGCCGGCGCTACCGTGGAATACGCCGGTTTCGACAAAACGCTCACCGCAGGTGGACAGAGAAAATTGCTGAATGCCGCGATTGATCTCGTCCCCGCGTTCGAGAAGGCTCAGTTGGAAGAAGCATGGGCGGGACTGCGGCCGGATTCCCCTGATCATTTGCCGATTCTCGGACCCGCAGATATGCAGGGACTTGTGATTGCGACTGGCCATTTTCGCAGCGGCGTTTTGCTCACACCAGTTACGGCGAAATTGATTCGCGAGTGGATTACCTTGGGGAACGTCAGCGAGAATTGGGAACGCTTTAGCCCGATGCGATTCGAAGCAGCGCGCAAGCAGACTCACGCAAGTGCGAATTAATTTCCGCCAGGCTTTGGTGACAACTCAACGCTGATCCTGATCGCGGTCGCCACGCGAAACAGCGCGCGTGACATGCACCTGCTGGCCCACAGTGTCGAAACCCAAATAGCTTGAATCCAGCGTCAGTTCCCTCTCAAGAACGATATCCAGGGCTGAGCCGCGCGGAATTTGCGCTTCCGGCCCGCGAGTCAGAAGAATGGCTCCAAGGCCGACGAGCCCACCAATCCCAGCGCCAATTCCTGCCCCTTTGCCGCCGCCAGCAATCGCACCAATGCCCGCGCCTGTTACAGTCGTTTCCGCAGCTGTGCCGACGTCCTTCCCTTTCCCGCCCGGGCCGGTAACTTTCCCTTCGGAGTCCGTCGTTTCGCGGCCACCAGTGTCCGCGCTGCGGGGCGCGGCTACCAAATCCACCGTGTAGCCGTTGGGAAGAATCAGCGATTCCAGGCGCAAACGAAATTCGCCCCTGCCCTTGATACGGCCCGGCCGCTTGCTTTCAAGAAGTGTGCCGCGAATGTATGAGCCCACTGGAATTACAACCTGGTTGTTTTGCGTAACAGGAAACGATGTGTGGAAATAAAGTGAATCCCCTGCTTTTGCGCTGCGCGTGCTGATGCCATTTTCCAAAACGACCCCCAAGCGCGTGCCTGCGGGAACGGAAACCTTTTTGCCGGGACCTCTTTCCACCTTTGCGGGCGCCACGGGAGCAGGAGCGGACGTTTGCGGGCCAACCGATTCCTGAGAATTGGCGATTGCACCGGCGGCAAGCAGGGCCATGACGGCCGCCACCGGCTTCCAAGGGCATTTGGGTGTGGGCAACATGAAGATCCTCCGAACTGTTCCCTGTGATGCGGATAGTACGGTATGTGGATGTCCCAGTCCAGAATGAGCCTTGCTTGAGCGGGAAAAAACACGCAGATTTGACAGCAGCGCAAGCCTTCGGCAGGCTGAAAGTGACCACTACGGGAGAACAACATGGCCAAGTTGGCGTTGATTTACGGATTGCGATTGTTGCCGGAAGAGGATCTGGCGGAGGTGCGCGAAGCAACGGTAGTGCTGAAGAATGGCAAGACGGCGCGCGTGGCGATGCATTTGATCGAAGGCACAAAAGAAGAGATCGAATCGACGTTTAACCAATCGGTGAAGGCGTTCTTCGAACTTTATCCAGAGATTTAGAGGAGCGGGGCTAGCGGTTGCCGAAGTTTTCCGGATCGGCGTTACGGTCGCCGAGATTGTCGTTAATCAATACGGTGGACTGGCCCGTAAGCTCGATGCGCTTTCTGCATTTGTGGCAGGCGACCAAATCGTCCAGCCGGACCATGTAAGACGAAGCTCTCGCGAACTTCATGCGGTCCTCGGAACTGGCATTGCGCGGAAGTTCCTTTTTCTTGGTGCAAACCTTCCAGCGAATCGAAGCAGTAAATTCGTTGCGGCAGCTAGGGCAGACCAGTTTCTGCGCTTTGTTTTCTTCCCGTTCGTTGTAAAACGCGCGATTGTCCATAGCTAGGATGCGGGAGTACGCACCGCTTCTTCGATTGTAACAAATTCGAGTCCGAGATCCCGCCAGCGCGGCAGCCAATGCTCGAGGGCTTTCAGCGTATTGGTGCGATCAGCGTTGAGGCCGCGGTGACCGCCATCGTGAAGGCAGAGCACGTCGCCGGCGCCTTGCGATTGCGCGCGGTTCTGCTGAGCATGGTTGACGATGGGCTGCAGGTTGTGGATTAGCGTTTCAAGCGGCCGTGGTTTCCAGTCGCCGGGCAGCAGGGTCCACATAACTGTGCGCA
>Ga0126376_10001492_pt1 | contig 12608 bp, 10 predicted proteins | sample PanSoiMetPlot_15_FD_92760 | JGI IMG/M metagenome (GOLD analysis project Ga0126376, IMG submission 92760) | Tropical forest soil microbial communities from Panama - MetaG Plot_15 | ecosystem: Environmental > Terrestrial > Soil > Tropical forest > Bulk soil | place: Panama | collected 2016-02-17
AACCACTGGTTGGCGCTTGGCCTTTGCTCTTCGGGTCGCCAATCTTTTCATGTCCTTGACGACTCGCGTCGTTTTACCTTGCAGACCGGCTGCCATCATTCGCCGGTTTCCGCGAATTCCATCACGTTTCCTGGAAGCTCCTGAAGAAAGGCCAGTTAGGCAAGAATGAAGAAATCCACTTCGTCCCCGCGCCGCCCTCGGGAACCCGCCCATCGCTAACCCAACGGTTAATGCCAAAATCCAAACTGTTCTTCCCCTCGCTTTCGAGGCACAATAGTCAGCCTCAAAATACGTGCCCCGGGGAGTACCCGCTGTGCATCCGCGACTCGTTGGTATCGCCGGCCCCTTCCAAGGAATGGTCGTTCCCCTTTCCGAAGGCGAAACTCTGATCGGCCGTGACCCTTCCAATCAAATCTGGATTACCGACGGTTCCCTCTCGCGGCGGCATTGCGTGGTGGAACGCCGCGGCGAAGAGATCACCATCCGAGACCTGCAAAGCCGCAATGGCACCCGCGTGAACGGCATGCCCGTGGAAGAGCGCCTTCTGGAAAACCAGGATCAGATTTCCGTAGGCTCCTCGTTCTTCGTTTTTCTTCAAAATATCGATCACAGCCATTCCGCGGGAAATCAGGTGGAGTTCGACGAGACCAGCACCGTCAAAGACCTCGCCTTCATCGTCCGTGAGGAAGAAACGGCCTCGGAAGGCTCCATGCCGGCGTTTAAGCCTTTGGACCGCTCGAGAGTCTCCCGGGTGGCCGACGATCTCAATTCCCTACTGAAGATCGCTTTGGCTATCGGCAGCATTCGCGACCAGGAGTCGTTGCCCTGGCAGTTGCTGGGTTTTCTTTTCGACGTCGTACCCGCGGAGCGCGGCGCGGTGCTCCTGACCGACACCTCCGGAAAGATTGGTTCCACCACCGCGTGGGATCGCCTGAACGCGCCCGACCGCCCCGTCCTGGTAAATCAGGGCCTGGTGCAGAAGGTGCTGCAACTTCGCATGGGCGTCGCGCTGGGAGGCGTCGCGCACGACAACGGTCCGCAGAAGGCCTCCGCGCCCACCGACGCGAAAATCCGTTCGCAGCTTTGCGTGCCGCTGGCCGTTTCCGAGCGCGCGTTGGGCGTGATTTATCTGGATAGCGCGAATCCCTCCGTGCTTTTTGACCGCAACCACCTGCAATTGGTGTCCGCGGTGGGCAGCATCGCCGCCCTGGCACTGGAAAATCTGCGGCACTGGGCAACGCTGGAGGCCGAAAACCAGGTGCTACGCGCGGAAATCAGCCTGGAACACGACATGGTCGGCAACGGCCCGCGCATCCGGGAAGTCTTCGAATTCATTCGCCGCGTCGCCCCCACCGATTCCACGGTTCTCATCCAGGGCGAAAGCGGCACCGGGAAGGAGCTTGTGGCGCGCGCGGTTCATCGCAACAGTCCGCGCGCGGAGCGCACATTCGTGGCCATCAATTGCGCGGCAATTGCCGAAACACTGCTGGAAAGCGAACTCTTCGGCCACGAAAAGGGCGCGTTCACCGGCGCGGCCACGCAGAAAAAGGGCAAGGTGGAAGTCGCCGACGGCGGCACGCTTTTTCTGGATGAGATTCTGGAGCTGGCGCCGGCCCTGCAAGCCAAACTGCTGCGCGTCCTGCAAGAGCGCGAGTTCGAACGCGTTGGCGGCACACGTCCCATTCCTCTGGATATCCGCCTGATTGCCGCCAGCAACAAAAGCCTGGCGGAGGCCGTGGAGCAAGGCCAGTTCCGCAAGGATTTGTTCTACCGGCTCAATGTCGTCACCGTGAACATGCCCGCGCTGCGCGAGCGCCGCGAGGATATTCCCGCGCTGGCGAACCACTTTATCGCCAAGGCCAGTCGCAAATGCAATGTGCGGCCCAAGACTATCTCCGCGGAAGCCCTCGCCTGCCTGACGAATTACGATTGGCCGGGCAACGTGCGCGAGCTCGAAAACGCCATGGAGCGGGCGCTGGTTCTGGGCGCGGGCGACACGATTCAAGTGGAGGATTTGCCGGAGGACATCCTCGAAGCCGGTAGCCCCTCCGGTGACGCCACTGATTTCCTCGGCGCGCTAAAAGACTTCAAGAAACAATTGATCTCCCAAGCCATGCGCACCAGCGGAGGCAGCTACCAGGAAGCAGCGAAAGCGCTGGGCATCCATCCCAACTCGCTGCTGCGCCTGATGCGCAACCTCAACATGAAGGCTTCGTCGAAAGCCGCCCCGGGCGATTCCGGCGGCGAAACCCGCCGCTAAAAAAACGGGCCGGAAAATTCCGGTGCACGGTGCAGCCGGAACACCGGTTTCACCCTCTTATCTCTGCATTGTTTATTTGGGAAGCTTGCAGGTATTCCCCGTATTGCCCGTATACCAATTTGTTATAGTTAAGTTCTCCGAGCTCTGCATTTCCCTCCGGAGCCCCTAATTCGTGCCCGCCCCCAAGATTGGAGATTTGCATGCGTCGCTCCCGGGCACGTTTCATTCTTCTAGCGACCTCCCTGGTCCTTCTCGCCGCCGGATGTTCCAGCTCGGGATCCAATTCCGGTGGTGGTGGCGGCGTTAGCACGCCACCGCAGATCACCTCCCAGCCGCACGACGCCACCGTGACCGTGGGACAAATGGCAACTTTCTCGGTAACCGCGACCGGCTCAGGCCCGTTCACTTACCAGTGGCGCAAGAACATGACCGCCATCATCGGCGCGACTTCTTCCAGCTACGCCACCCCGGCCACCGTCAGCGGCGATAACGGTGCAAAATTTGATGTGGTCGTCAGCAACTCCATGGGAAGCGTAACCAGCAATCAGGCGACTTTGACGGTAACCACGATCGCTCCATCCAGCTTCGACGTGGTCACCCACCACTACGACATTTCGCGCAGCGGCGCCAATCTGAATGAAGCGATGCTGACCACCAGCAACGTGAACTCCTCCACGTTCGGCAAGATTGCGGAATTCACGGTGGACGGCCAAATCGACGGGCAGATCCTGTACCTGAGCCAACTGGCCATTCCCGGGCAGGGCAACAAGAACGTCCTCTACTTCGCCACGGAGAACGACAGCGTCTACGCCGTGGATGCGGACAGCATCAGCGGCTCCTCGGCGACTGTCCTTTGGAAGACGACCGCGCATCCTGCGGGGGAAACGCCGCTGAGCTCCAGCGATGCGGGCTGCGGCTACATCAATCCCGTAGGCATCATGTCCACGCCGGTGATTGACCGCGGGCGCAACGCCATCTACGTGGTCTCCGGCTCGAAAGGTGGCAGTACAGTGCATCACCGTTTGTACGCGCTGGACCTGACCGGCGGTAGCGTCTTGTTTGGCGGCCCCACGCTCATCGCCGCAACTTTTCCCGGAAAGGGCGGCAACAGCAACGGAAGCACGGTCACGTTTCTCGACAATGTGCAGCAGAATCGCGCCGCGCTCCTCGAAAGCGGCGGCAAGATTTACACCGCGTGGTCGGGATACGACGGTGACTGCGGCAACTATTCCGCCTGGGTGATCGCCTTCGACGCGGGCACGCTCGCTCAAGTCGGCGCCATTGATCTGGTGCCCAACACCAGCGGCGCAGGCATCTGGATGGGCGGCGGGGGCCCTGCCGCCGACTCCACGGGCAATGTATATCTGGCTACCGGCAATGCGTTCGGAGGAAACACGCCGGGAATTACAAACGATTACGGCGACACGTTGGTGAAACTTGCGAACGGCACGCCCCTCGCCGTCACGGACTTCTTTGCGCCCTCGATCGCCATCCAGGACGACACCAATGACGCGGATTTGGGTTCCGCAGCGCCGTTGCTGTTGCCGGATCTGATCGACAGCAACCAGATCACCCAGCATCTGGCGGTGATCTCCGGAAAGGACCACCGAATCTACATTGCGAATCGCGACAACATGGGTCATTACAGCGCCTTGGCCGACGACATTTACCAGGAACTCCCCGGCAACGGCCACGCAAATTTCAGTTCGCCGGCGTATTTCAACGGCCGCGTGTATATCGGTCCGTCCGGGTCGCCGCTTCAGGCGTTAAGCGTTTCGAACGCCATGCTGAGCACTTCGCCCGTTTCGCAAAGCGCGCATTCGTTTGGCGGCGTGGGGACTGTGCCAAGCGTTTCGGCAAGCGGCGCGTCGAATGGAATCGTGTGGGCACTGGATGGGGGAGCAAAGACCTTGTTTGCCTACGACGCGATGGACTTGACGAAGGTGCTTTACACGTCGGCACAGGCCGCTAGCGGCCGAGACACTTTCGCCAGCGTCGGCGGGCATTTCATCACACCCATGGTTGCGAACGGGCGTGTTTATTTTGGGACAGCGAACACCGTGGCGGTGTTTGGAGTGTTGCCATAGGCGGACCGGAGATGGATGTCAGGACTTTCGCAAACCGTTGAAGAGCATATTCACAAAAACCTGTTTCACCTGCTCCGGGCTGGAAACCTGCTCCGGGTCATACCAGCGATACAGCCAGTTGCACATCCCCAGAATGCCGTTCACGATCAGCCACGGCTCGCCGTCAATCAGCTTTCCCTGCTCCTGCCCCCGCTTGACCAACTCCACGAAGCGGTTGTTGTAGCGCGACATCACGGAAATCACCTTGTGCTGCCGCTTCCCGGAAAGCGAATCGAACTCGTGCAGGAACAAACCGAAGGGCACCTTGTTCTGGATGATGTAGTCGATCTGCGCGCGGATGGCGCGTTCCAACTGCTCGACCGGCTCGCCTTCCGGATTGATATGCCGTGCGATGTAGGAGTCGCCGTCTTCGATCCCCGCCAGCAACAACTGAAAGAGAAGGTCTTCCTTGGATTTGATGTAGTAGTAGAGCGAGCCTTTCAGCATGCCCACGTCGCGCGCGACGTCTTCGATGGAAGTGGCATGAAATCCCTTGGCAAAGAAAATATTCGCCGCGCTTTGCAGCACTTCCTCCAGGCGCGTAGCGGGCTTGGCTTTCGAAGCAGAACGGGGCACGCGGCGCGCACGAAGAGGTTTGGGGGCAGGGGCGCGCTTCGATTTTTTCGAGGGCACGGAGAACCTCACGGAACTAAGCTTCATAGTAACAGAGCCGAGCGGTGAAGGCGGATGACGTGCACATAGCCGGGTAGCGCCAGCGTCTTGCCGGCCCGTGTGCTCAGAAGGACGCCGCCGTAACCAGCATCAGCGCACCAGGTGGCAGGAGTGCGTCTTAATCACCAGCCAGATGAGCTGCCCGGAGGCTAACTCGAGAGAGCGAACCGCGCCGGGCGTGACGTGCACCAGAAAACTCGCACCGGCCTGCACCCGAACCGCGACGAGCACGCCGCGCGTTTCGATGCTCTCAATCGTGCCGGGCAGTATGTTGCGGGCGCTGAGGAAGTGCGGCGCTTCCGTGGCCAAAAGAATATCCCCGCCGCGGATGGCTACGCGCACCTCGCTTCCGGGTTCCGCCTCGCCCAGGGGAATTTCGATTTCGCACACCGCGTTTTCCAGCGACACACGCATCACGCCATCCGCCGGGCGATGCTCCAGCACCTTTGCCCGCAGCACGTTCTCGAATCCCGCGGCTTGCGCCAGCTCCACTGAGCGCGGCGCGTCCAGCACGGCGCGCGGCGCGCCGGATTCCTGCACGCGTCCATTGGCCAGGGTCAGCACGTGCTCGCCGATCGCGTCCACCTCTTCGCGATTGTGGGTCACGTAGAGAATGGGAATGCGTTTTGCGGCGCTCCAGCCGTGCAGGTCTTCGAGAATGGCACGGCGCAAGGAAGCGTCGAGGCCGGTTAGCGGCTCATCGAGCAGCAGAACGCGAGGCTGCGTGACCAGCGCTCGCGCTAGCGCCACGCGCTGCTTTTCGCCGCCGGAAACCTCCACCGGAAAACGTTGCAGCAAATTAGCAATGTGAAATGCGGCGGCAATAGCTTCCACGCGTCGCCGCTGCTCAGCGACGGAGAGCCTCGCCAGGCCGTAACGTATGTTGTGCTCCACCGAAAGATGCGGAAACAGCGCAAGCGATTGAAAAACGTAAGCAATTGCGCGCCTTTGTGGGGTAAGGAAAACGCGCCGCGACGCGTCAAAGAAAACCTCTTCGTCCAGGTGGATTTCGCCGGAATCGGGCTTTTGCAGCCCCGCAATACAATCCAGCAGCGTCGACTTTCCCGCCCCCGAGGGTCCAAACAGCACCGTGAAACCGGGAGCAAAGGAAGCGTTGACGTCGAGAACAAAAGGCGCGGCGCCGTTCGTGGCGAACTGCTTGCGAATTTGAATGCTCAGCATGGCCTGCTCATCTCGCCGGCCACGGCGACCACACGCGGCGGTTCACTCCGTAAACAGTCGAGAGCACCACAAAACAAATGAGCAGGAGCAGCAGCGCGGTTTGCTGCGCGCCGGCATAATCGAGCGACTGCACGCGGTCATATATGTCGATGGATACCGTGCGTGTGATTCCCGGCAGGTTGCCGCCGACCATCAGCACCACGCCAAATTCGCCGAGCGTGTGCGCGAAGCTCAAGACCAGCGCGGTCAGAACGCCCGGCCAGGCCAACGGCAGAATCACTCGAAAAAAAGTCCTCATCCGGCCGGCGCCGAGCACTGCAGAAGCGTCCAGGAGGCGGCGATCCAGCGATTCAAACGAAGCGACGACCGGTTGCACCGCGAATGGCAGGCTGTAAACGAGCGACGCGACGATCAATCCCGCAAACGTGAACGCCAGTGGATGCCCGAACAGCGCTTGCCACAATTTTCCGAGCGGCCCGCGCGGCCCCATAGCCAGCAGCGAATAAAAGCCGAGCACCGTCGGCGGCAGCACCAGGGGCAGCGCAATGACTGACTCCAGCAGAAATTTCCCGCGCCATCTCGTAAACGCCAGCGCGTAAGCCAACGGCAGGGCCATGACCTGCAATAGCAACGAAACCGTCGCCGAGAGGCGCAAGGAAAGCAGCAGCGGGTCCGCGTTCATAGTTTATGCCTCGCAGGTGCGTGCGGAGGCGGAAGCTGGAAACCATAACGCTCAAAGATGGCGCGCGCCTTCGGCGCCTTCAGGAAGGCCAGAAAATCCAGCGCGGTCTTTTTGTTTGACGAGGAGGTCAGCACGACGGCGGCTTGTTCAAGTTCCGGCTGCTGGCCCACGGGCGGAACCCAGCGCTTTCCGGAAGCCATTGTCGGCGAAAGAGCTAGGGAAAGAGCAATCAGCCCGGCTTGCGCGCTTCCCGATTGCGCGAACTGCGCGGCTTGCGAAATGTTTTCGCCCAGCACCAGCTTGGCTTTCACCCGGTCATAGAGACCCGCGTGGTCCAGGACCTCAAGGGCGGCGCGGCCATAGGGCGCGTGTTCGGGATTGGCGATGGCAATTTTGCGCACGCGGGAATCCAGCAGAATCTTCAGCCCGCCGGCGGGATCGAGTGAGGAGTCCGCAGGCAACCAGAGGACCAGGCGGCCCACGGCGTAGATCTGGAGCGAATCGGCATCGGCCAAATGCGCTGCGGCCAGCTTGCTCGGAAATGCGCTGTCTGCAGAAAAGAAAAGATCGAAGAGCGCGCCGTTCTGAATTTGTGCAAAGAAATTGCCGCTAGAGCCGTAGGTGACAGAAAGTTTGACGTCGGATTGTTTTTCGTACTCCGTGGCCAGCTCGGGCATGACGAATTGCAGATCGGAAGCGGCGGCGACACGGAGGGTTTGTGCGTTTGAAGGAAAAACTATGGGCCAGAAAAGAAAGAGCAGAAGACAAAGCGCCCGCCTCAAAAGGCAACTGCTACAAAAACGGGAATGGAAGCGCGCCGGCATGGAATTCGCGCGGGTCAGACGCGCAGGATCATGACTTCAGTGGACTTCACCAGTGCTGCGGCGCGTTCCCCGGGTTTCAGGCGCATCTCCTTCGCGGCGTCCGCCGTGATGATGGATGTGATGTGCTGTTCACCGATGGCCAGCGTCACTTGCGCCAGCAAGCCGCTGTACTTCACCGAAAGCACACGGCCGATGAGTTGGTTGCGCCCGCTGATCTTGCGGTAGTTGCCGCGGCGCGAAGCGATATCGCCCCGCTCAATGGACTTGGGAATCAGGCGGTCGATCTCCGATTCCGGCACGCGGTGGTGCCCGCCGGGAGTCTTCGCGGTCTTGATCTTGCCGCGGTAAATCCACTGCTTCAGCGTGGGATAGCTAATGCCCAGGATATTGGCCGCTTCGCGCGGCGCCAGGAGCCTTTGCATGTCAATAAGGATAGACGATTCTAAACGGCAATACAATACGAATTTAAACAGATTGAGGTAGCCTGGCAGTCTGGCCACCGCCGGGGGCTAATTGCGCAGAGGCTTGCCGGTTTTCAGCGTATGGGCGATGCGCTCCTGCGTTTTCTTTTCGCCGCACAGCGAAACGAACGCTTCGCGCTCCAGATCGAGCACATACTGTTCGCTGACCACCTGCGGCGCGGAGAGCGACCCGCCCGCCAGAATATTCGCCAGCTTGCGCGCCACATGGGCATCGTAATCCGACGCAAAGCCTCCGCGAATCATCATGTGGATGGCCAGCTTGGCCGCAGCCAGGAACGATTCGCCAAGCGCTTTGATCTGCGTGGTCTGCGCGCCTTCCTGCCAACTCGCAGCCGCGGGTTTCCAGCCGCCGCGTACTAGCGCCAATGCAGTCTGCTTCGCGTCGCCGACCAGCCGCTCGCGGTTCATCGAATAAGTATCCGTCCGGCGCAGGTAGCCGAGCTCGCGGCTTTCTTCCGCGCTGGTTCCCACTTTGGCCACAGCGATATTTTCGAAAATCGGCCGCAGCGCGTGAAACAGATCGAGATCGTCGCCGGAGCCTGCAATTTCATTCGCGCGGATCAGCATTTCCTTCGTGCCGCCGCCGCCGGGAATCAGCCCCACGCCGGTCTCCACCAGGCCGATGTAGGCTTCCGCGGCCGCGTGAATCTTTGTCGAATGCAACCCGATTTCGCAGCCGCCGCCCAGCGCCATGCCTTGCGGCGCGGCAATCACCGGCTTCGGCGCGTACTTGATGGCCAGGTTCACGTTCTGGAACTGCTTCACGGCCAGGTGGAGTTCATCCCACTCCTGCTCCTGCGCGCCAACCAGCACCAGCATGAGGTTTGCGCCCACGGAAAAATTAGTGGCCTGGTTGGCGATCACCATGGCGTCGAAATCGCTCTCCAGCCGTTTCAGTCCTTTGTGAATCATGGTGATCAGATCGGCGCCGATGGCGTTCATCTTGGCATGGAATTCGCAGCACACCACGCCGTCGCCGAGATCAATCAGGCTGGCGCCGGCGTTGCGGTCCACCTCCCGTCCGGCGTCTTTGAAATTTTTCAAAATCACTATGTCCGCGGGCTCTTCCACCTTTTTCGCTTTGCCCGAGGCGAGATCGAAAACGCAGCTTTCGCCCTTGCTGCTTTCATAGAAACTCGTGCGCCCGCTGGCGAGCGCCTTTTCAAAAATCGGGGGCAGCGCTCGATTCTCTTTTCGGACCTGGGCTGCAAATGCGGGCAGGCCGATGGCGTCCACCATTTCAAATGGCCCGAGCTCCCAGGCAAAGCCCCAGCGCATGGCGCGGTCCACGTCCTCGATGTGGTCCGAAATTTCCGGCATACGGCGCCCGGCGTAGAGACACATCTCCGAAAGCCCGCCCCAGATGAATTGTTGCGCCTTGTCGCCCTTTCCGGTTTCAAACAAAGGAGTCAGCAGTCCGCGCAAGCGCTGCCGCGTATCTTCCACGGCCTTGCCGGCCTCGATCGCCGCGAACTTCGCTTTTTGCCGCGGCCGGTACTCCATTGTGTTCAGATTGAGTGCGAGAATTTCCTTTTCGCCCTCGCCGCCCTTTACGCGCTTGTAAAAGCCCTGGCCGGTTTTGTCGCCCAGCCACTTGCGCTTGGCCATCTCTTCGACAAAAGCGGGAATCTTGTAGGTATCGCGCGACTCATCGTTGGGCGCGGTTTCGTAAATGTTTTTCACCACGTGCATCAGCACATCCAGGCCCACCAGGTCCGCGGTGCGGAACGAAGCGGACTTGGGCCAGCCCACCGCAGGCCCCGTGCACGCGTCCACTTCCTCGATGGTCATGCCCAGCGATTGCATCAACCGCAGCGCGTTCAGCATCGAAAACGTCCCGATGCGGTTGGCGATGAAATTCGGCGTGTCTTTGGCAATCACCACGCCTTTGCCCAGGCGGCGGTCGCAAAAGTCGGAGAGCGCGGCGGTGACCTCCGCCGAAGTCTTCGGCCCCGGAATTACTTCCACCAATTTCATGTAGCGTGGCGGATTGAAAAAGTGCGTTCCGGCCCAGTGCTGCTGAAACTCTTCCGGCAAGCCTTCAGCGATCAGATGAACCGGGAGGCCCGAAGTGTTGGTCGTAACGATGGACCCGGGCTTGCGGAACTGCGCTACCTTGGTCAGGAGACCGCGCTTGATTTCCAGGTTTTCGGCAACCGCTTCGACAATCCAGTCGGCGTCGGCAATCCGCGCAAGATCATCTTCGAAATTCCCGGTGGAGACTTTGGAAGCAAACCCGGGAGAGAAAAACGCCGCGGGCTTCGATTTTTTCGCGGCTTCGAACCCTGCCAGCACGACTTTGTTGCGGTCGGCGGGAGCGGCGTCCTTGGGCACGATGTCGAGCAGCAGGCAGGGCAGGCCGGCGTTGGCGAAGTGTGCGGCAATGCGCGCGCCCATGGTGCCGGCGCCCAGAACAACCGTTTTCTGAATGTGACGAGTCATGATAAGGCCTTGGTGAACGGAATTAGGACGGCAGAACAGGTTACAAAATGGCACGCCCTCGGTCAAACAGGTGTTTGGTAACGGGCGTGGCACGATTTAAAATTGGAGGTATGGCTGAAGAGAAAAACGCCAGCGCGCAAAGCATCCTGCGCAGCGCGCGGGAATGGCTGCGCGCCTGCGGATTCTCGGACAAGGATCCGCAACGCCCCCGTGTAGGTGTGGCTTTGGCTGGAGGCTTCGCGCGCGGCATCGCGCACATCGGCGTACTGCGCGTGCTTCGCGAAGCGGGAATTCCCGTGGACATGGTCTCGGGCACCAGCGTCGGAGCGCTGATCGGGGCAGCGTATTGCTCCGGAGCCTCGCTCGAAACTATGGAGACGGTGGCAAGCGGCACCAAGTTCGGCGACTTTGGGCGATGGAGCCCATCTTGGCTCGGTCTGGCCACCAATCACCGCCTCGAGCAATTTCTGGCCAAGTTCACCACCATCACGCAGTTTGAAGATCTGAAAACCCCGCTGGCGATTGCCGCCACCGACATCAACGCCGGCCTGCCCGTCTACTACTACCGCAAAGGACCACTCGTTCCGCCGCTGCGCGCTTCGTGCGCCTACCCGGGACTGTTTGCACCTATTCAATTCGAAGGCAGAACACTGGTGGACGGCTTTTTGACCGCGTTGGTTCCCTATGAAGGTTTGTTGCTGATGGGCGCCCAAGTGGTGATCGCCGTTTACCTGGAGCCGGGCATGAGCGGCGAGCCGCGGACGTTCACCGATATCCTGAGCCGCTCGTTCAACGTGATTCAGAAGCACGCGGACCTGGAGTGGCGGCAATACGCGGACGTGGTCATCGAGCCCGACGTAACGTCGTTCGTGTGGGACGACTTCTCGAAAACTGGGGAAATGATTCGCGCCGGCGAAGAGGCGACTTTGAAGGTCCTGCCCGCCATCCGCGCCGCGATAGAAGCCAAGCGAAAGCCGCAGGAAGAGCCTACCGGCGGTAAATAACAAAAACGGAATTCAGCCGCCGCTGACCGCGGGCAAGATGGAAATCTCCGCGCCGGGGACGAGCCGCGTCGCAAAATCACCGGTGTAGCGCACATTTTCGTTGCCCACGAAAATGTTGATGTGCTCACGCAGCCGGCCCTCTTCGGTCACCACGCGGTCTCGAATCCCGGGGTATTCCTTCCACAATTCATCCAAAGCGTCGAGGAGGGTCGCGGGAGAGTTCTTGAGTTCGACCTGCGGCCGCCCGCCGGAAAACGGCCGGAGAGGTCCCGGGATGTAAATGGTGACAGCCATGCTAGCGTTTGCCTCTCTTCCTGCCGGCGCGTCCCTTTTTCGTTCTCCCGGGAGTTCTGCGCTCTCCTCCCCCAGCTTTGATTTTACCGCCATTCGCCGGGTACCCCACAACCACGGCCTTTACGCAGACGATCGGTGGCAGTCCGCTCAGGATCCTTTTCCAGGTTTTCCCTTCGTCGATCGAGGCAAACAGCTCGCCGCTCCGGGTTCCAAAATAAATTCCTGCCGGGTCCAGCCCGTCCGTGTTCATGCCATCGCGCAAGACCGTCTCGTACGCGCCCTTTTGCGGTAAACCCTGCGCCAGGGGTTCCCAGGAGGATCCCGCATTGCGCGTGCGGTAGACGCGCAGCCTTCCTTCTGGCGTGCACCGGAACTCGTCCGACTCGATCGGCAAAATGTACACGCAGTCCTCATTTCGCGGGTGAGCCATCATTGCAAACCCAAAGTCGCTCGGCAGTCCATTCGAGATGCCCTGCCAGGTATCGCCATAGTTGTCCGAGCGGTAGACGCCCCAATGGTGTTGCAGAAACAACCGCTCCGGCCGCGCGGGGTGGAGCACCACCTTGTGCACGCATTGCCCGAATTCTGGATAACGGTTGGGCTCGTGGCGGACGCAAATCCCGCTGTTCCGTGCCTGCCA
>Ga0126376_10001493_pt1 | contig 12607 bp, 13 predicted proteins | sample PanSoiMetPlot_15_FD_92760 | JGI IMG/M metagenome (GOLD analysis project Ga0126376, IMG submission 92760) | Tropical forest soil microbial communities from Panama - MetaG Plot_15 | ecosystem: Environmental > Terrestrial > Soil > Tropical forest > Bulk soil | place: Panama | collected 2016-02-17
GCGGTCAAGTCGCTCGCCATGGTGGCAATGATGGCGGCCGCCGGGCATCCGAACGAGCTGCGCGTGCATCTTAAGGGCGCGCTGAAGAACGGCTGCACGGTCGAGCAGATCCAAGAGGTTTTGCTGCTTCTCACCATGTATTGCGGAATTCCGGCGGCCAACGAAGCGCACCGCATTGCCGCAGATGTACTCAAAGAGGGCGTCTAAGGCGGCGGTTCGGTGACGAGATTCGGCACCGAACGGCCGCGCATGTCGTAGACGCGCGCATAGTCGACGCCTTCACGGTTGATCTCCACCAGGACCGGCGCTGTCAGGTCGCGGCAATAATACGTGCCGAGCATCATCGCAAAGTCGGCGCGCTTACGCTCCCAGGTGGTTTTGAAGTCGGGACCCAGGGCCACTTCTGCCGGCCGCTGCGGCCCGCAGATTTCGACCGTCCAGCGCCGTCCCCTCGGCGGCTTCAGGCGCAAGTCTGCGAGCTTGGCTCTCAATGCCTCTCCGGCCTGCTTGAAGGCCAGCCCCCAATAATCGAGCATGTAATTGTCGTGTGCCATGCGCACACCGCCCGACGCCCAGTTGAACGCCGTGTATTGATACGGGTGCAGTCGCACGATGTCGGTCAGGGGCAGCGCCAGCCCGACAATGAAGGCGGCGGCGAGGAAGGCGGTAGCCATTTTTCCGAACGCGTAGGCTTTCTCGAAAAGCCACGCACCCGCAAGGCCGCCGAGCACGGCGAATGGCGGCACGACGAATACGAAATGGCGCAAGCCATTGTAGAAGGCCGGGTGTGCGATCATTGCCAGCAATACCGGAAAAATGGCGGCAAACGTCACCAAAACATAGCTGGCTCGGCGATTGAGGGGCAGCTCGCGGCGCATGACCGCGATCAGCGAGCCGGCGGCACCCGCAAAACCAAGCGCAAGCATGACTTCGGGCAGCTTGAGAGCAAAAAGCTGCGGCAGGTAGGTCGCTGGCATTGCAGTGACTGCGTACAACTTGCCGGCATACATTTCGCGCCATGGCTTTTCGAAGAATGTGTCGAAATATTCCGCTGCTCGTACCGGGTTGAGCGGCGCCAGAATCGACCAGGGCCACAACAATCCCATGATCAAATAACCGAGCACCAGTGCCGGCAGCAGGCGCTGAAGGAACTCTCCCGCTCGGGCCGCACTCTTGCGAAAGCCTGCCGCACGGGCTTCGCTGGCTGCGACGACGATCAGGGCGGCAAGCGCGCAGGGCGCCGCAATACCGGCGAGGATGCGCGAACCAAAGGCCAGTCCAATACCGACGCCCGCGAGCGCGACAGTGCGCGAATCGGGCTGCGGATATTCTTCAAACGCCCGCACGGCGCCGAGCAGCAACACCGCCATTGCGGTAGCGAAGGGCGCGTCTTTGGCGTTTATGAACATGTGGCCGTAGTACAGCGGGCAGGTTGCGAGCAAGACGAGTGCAATCAGGCCGGCCACGGGTCCGCCAAGCCGACGGCCGATGCGCCAGACCGCTACCAACCCAACGACGCCGACCGCGGCGCCGACCAGTCTGCGAGTCTCGAACAAGCCGAACGGCAGCACCTTCGCGGCGATGGCGGCCGCCATGTCGAAGCCGCCGCCATATTTGTAGAGATTGACGAACGACAGCGCCCGTTGATCGCCAAATCCCGAGCCGTAGAGCGCGAGCAGCAACTCGCCATATTGCGAATGGGTGTAATCGTCCCAGCCGAGCCCATAGTCGCGGAACGTCATCGCCGCGATCACCATGACGAGAACGAGCACGACGACAGCAAGACGGTCGGCAGTGATAGCTGCCGACCGCATGCCGGAAAGATTAAGTGTCGAGGTCGAGGTGGAGGAGATGTCTACTTGCTCGCGGCGAGGAACATTTCTTCCACATGCTCCCAATTCACGAGGTGGTCAAGAAATGCCTTGAGATAGTCAGGACGCCGATTTCGGTAGTCAATGTAGTAGGAATGCTCCCAGACATCGCATCCAAGAACAGGCAATGCGCCGTGCACCAGCGGGCTTTCGCCGTTCGGCGTTTTGCTGACGATCAATTTGCCGTCCTTCAGTGCCAGCCAAGCCCAACCGGATCCGAACTGGGTCACGCCGGCCTGCGTGAAATCTTCCTTCATCTTGGCGACGCCGCCGAGATCGCTGTCGATCTTGGCTTTCAATTTGCCTGGGATCTTGTCGCCACCACCGTTTGGTTTCATCCATTTCCAGAAATGCGTGTGGTTGTAGTGCTGGCCGGCATTGTTGAAGAGACCGGCGTTCTTGCAGAACGATCCCTTCACGATTTCTTCGAGCGATTTGCCCTCCAGCCCGCTGCCTTCCAAAAGCTTGTTGCCATTGTCGACATAGGCCTTGTGGTGCTTGTCGTGGTGATATTCGAGCGTCTCGCGCGACATATACGGGGCAAGGGCATCATGGGCATAGGGCAGGTCGGGCAGCTTGAACGACATTATGTCCTCCTCGATTCACAACGATGAATGCGGAATAATCCGATTTTAAGACGAAACCCGGCCCACGCCGGACGAGTTCCTCAATCAAGCTAATTAGGCGGTGGCGTGGTCGAGGGCAACGCCTGATAAGAAGTCCGGACGCGACAGGGCACCAAGGGCAGGCACCAAGGGCAGGCACCAAGGGCAGGCACCAAGGGCACCAAGGGCACCAAGGGCACCAAGCGCGCCTTCGGCGTGGAGGAGCGTTTGTTCGCTGACGTGTTAAAATGCCGAAGCGGCAAGGTTGTACCGCTGTCGAACATGCTGGTCTGACGGTGGTTATCACTTTATAGGTGTTGCCGACGGCGGTTGAAAAAGCGAGAATTTGCCATTGCCAGAATAATTTAGTCCATCGCCTGCAGTAAAAAGCTGCCGATTGAGGAGAGGATCAGAGGATCAAAACAGCATGCCGGCTTTGTTGTATGGCATCGGCGCCTTCGCCCTTTTTGCAGGCCTCGTGATGATCGGGTTCGGCATTCCGATCAACGAGTTCAGCTTTGGAAACACGCTCATCAGCGCCGGAACAACTGCAGTTGTGGGCGGCCTGATCCTATTCGGGCTCGGTGTGGTTGCAGGCCAGCTGAGGCGTGTCGCTGAGGCGTTGGCTGCTGACCTGCCGTCCCGGGTACCTCAAGCGAGCGAGACTCATGAAAGCGATGCCAGTGCGCGCGCGCTTGCGCCTCACGGCCGCACGGCCTTTGCGCAGAGGCCGAAGCCCGAGACTTCTGCTGAATTGAGCGGGCCTTCGCCTGCCCGGGCGGGGTTGCCGCTTGAATCGGTCGAGCCTGTACTGACCCCGATGCTGCGTAATCCTGCTCTGGAATCCGCGGCACATGAGGATGATGTCTCTTTATCGCCGCGCCAACCATTGGCTCCGGCTGCGCCAACGTCTGGCGGACCGGGCCTGTCGGACAGAAATCGCGAACACGACTGGCGTTCACCGGCGGCATCAGCGCCCGCCGCTCCATCTCCGCCGGTACGGCCGCTCCACAACCCCAACTTTGACGCCATGTGGCCAGCCGATGCGAAGGTGCCAAAGGGGCCGCCGGTCAGCGAGCCCGAAGCGAAACCGGCACAAGCCCCGCCTCCGCCCAAGCGTGTCGAGGCCGAGAAGCCGCGTGCAGCCGCCATCCTCAAGTCAGGTGTTGTCGACGGCATGGGCTATACCCTGTATGTGGACGGCTCAATCGAGGCGGAACTGCCGCAGGGCACCTTGCGCTTTGCCTCGATCAACGAATTACGGAGTCACATCGCAAAGAACTCATAAGAGTCCGAATGCTCAGCAAAGTCATTGTACACAAGGTATTATTTTAGCTTTTCTTGTTTCGGTCGGGATTGACCAATATTTGTCGTAGCAGACAACGACCTTTTTCTTGCAACTCTTGGAGCCCGATAGTATTTTGAAATATAGGTTTAGCGAACCTGCTGCGTGTCAAGAACCTACTCGTCAAGAAGCTGCTGCGCGTCAGGAAACTACTGCGCGTCAATATGAGTGTGACTATTTCTGTGCGTGACCTCTTTCGCCATTTGGGGGGCGAGCGATGTCCATGAGTGACAACACGGCCAATGGAAACTTCATTGAACTAACAGCCGAGATCGTTTCCGCGTACGTGAGCAACAACACGGTTCCGGCGGGCGATATCCCGGGTCTCATCAATCAAGTGCACGCTGCTCTGAGCAGGGTGTCAGGCAAGGCCACCGAGGGACCTGCCGAACCCCTCAAGCCTGCGATTTCAATCAAGAAATCAATCACGCCCGAATTTATCGTCTGCTTGGAGGACGGAAAGAAGTTCAAGTCGCTCAAGCGTCATTTACGCACGCAGTACAACATGACGCCGGAGCAATATCGCGAAAAATGGGGACTGAGCAGCGACTACCCCATGGTGGCGCCAAACTACGCCGCGGCGCGGTCGCAACTCGCCAAACAGATGGGATTGGGACAGCAGCGCCGCCGACGCCCGAAATAGTCGGCATCAGGGTGCCGGCGCTGACGCCCGCGCGCACAACAATAAATTCCCAGAGGCTGTGAATATCGTCGTGTCCTCCTGCGAATGGAGGTTTGTTTGTCGGCGTCTGTATAGGTAAATAATCCTAAAAGGACAACGCCGATGATCATCACCAAGTTGCAGCCTGCGCAATCCCAGCGTCAGCAATCCAAGCGAAACAAGCGCCGAAAGTCGACGCGCCGATGCCCGCAATCGTCTGAGCCGGCAATTGACAGCTTTCGCGCGCAGCATCTCGTCCTTGCGAAAGCTCAGATCGTCACTGGCCTCGGCCATGCCAGCGTCACAGTCGACCAAGCGGAAAGCCCTCTCATTTGGCTCGCCCGCCGGCGCGGCCGCGATGGGCGGGCGCTGATTGAAGCGCATCAACTGCAAGCGGGAGAAAGGCTGCGAGCGGATTTCACGCGCGCTCACCTGATGCCCCGCACAACGTCCAACTGGTCGGAACCTTCAAGCCGACATTCCGGCGGAGGCGAACGCGCGGGCGTTTTTACCGACACAATGATTGCCGCGCGTCAAAGCGTGCACCAGGCGCTTGACGCGGTCGGTCCAGAATTCGCAGGCCTGCTGCTTGATATTTGCTGCTTCCTCAAAGGTCTCGAAGATATCGAGCGCGAGCGCGCGTGGCCCACGCGCTCCGGCAAAATCGTGCTGCAACTCGCTCTCACCAGCCTTGCACGTCATTATGGTTATTCCGCCCAGGCGCGGGGACCGGGACAGACGCCGATAAGAACCTGGCTTGCCGATGATGCAGCGTTTGGCGTGGAAAGCGTCTGAGTTAGGCCACGGCGGCCAAAGCGGTCTTTGCCTCGGTGCGGATGCGCTCGACCATCGAACGCAACCCGTTCGACCGCTGTGGCGTCAGATTTTCCCGCAAACCGATTCGGTCGAATAGCGCGAGCGCATCTGTGGCTAGGATTTCGCGGGCAGCCTTTCCCGAATAGAGCGCGAACAGAATTGCAATGAGCCCGCGCACGATGTATGCGTCGCTGTCGCCTTCAAATGAGAGGATCGGTCCCGCTGACCCGTTCGGTTCAACGCGCGTGAGCAGCCAGACCTGGCTGGCACAACCCTGGACCTTGTTGGCGTCGACATGGGCGTTTTCTGCCAAAGGCGGCAAAGTGCGGCCAAGCTCGATGACATACCGGTAACGGTCGTCCCACTCATCGAGCAGAGCGAAATTTTCAACGATCTCGTCAATCGCTGTCATAACGCAACATATATATGGCGGCACACGCGAAATGGCCAAAAAAGATCGTCCGGGCCCCGGGGCCGAAAAATTGGCTGGAAATCGGGCGCCTAGGCCGCGGGCCGCCCGTCGCGCGCTTCCCGACGGGGTGGCAGCGGCACCGGCGGGTGCCAATTAGGGGTCATGTCGGCCGGGGTCAAAGTACCCTCCGTTCCCGACTTGCCGCCTGCTTTCTCGCGCAACCTGTTGACGAACTCGTAGAGTGTGCGCGCGCCAGCCTCGGCTTTGTGACCGAGAGCAACCGCAACCTTGCCGCCGGTCACGCAGGCATCGGGTTGGCGCTCGCAGAAGCTGCGCATGTCGGAGACGGCTGCGCTCGCAAGTGTTACGGCTTCCGACGCATCGATCTGTGCTTCTGGCGATTTGGTCTTGTTGCTGCTAGGCAGCAATATGCATACGACGCACAGCCAGAACGCCATCCGAAGAAGAAAGAACATGACGCTACCCACAACATCCCCGAGCGGACTATTCGCCGCCTTTGGACCCAAACATAGCAGAAACACCTGAAGCTGCTATTTGAAATGCAGAGAAATTTTTGGACAAACTCAACGAGAACTTTCTTCAAATGCGAGATATTCAAATTTGACAAAAATTTTAATGAAATCGCGACGCGCCGCAAAGAGCGGCGTATTTTCTTGATCAAACATGGTTAACCGTATCGGCAACGGATCCCAGCGAGTATCCGGGTATGTGTTGGCGGCAACCGAAATTTCACCATGCCCCGCGAATGGCGCTGAGAACATGCTTGCGGCGGCATTCCGGCGACCAAATAGGATGCGCACGGCGTCAACCTTAGTGTTCGCTTAAGCGGCTCTGCCCTAAGGTTTCGAAAGCAAGATTAGGGGCGCGTCTGTTTCAACAAGACGTGTTGCAGGGACCGTGCGTTTCCTCACGTCAGTATGGAATTATGTCGACGCACTGGTGCATCCGGCGGCGCAGCTAGATGCCTTGACCGCGGCGCGCCATCGCGCCTTCATCGCCCCGCGTCTGCTAGGCAGCCTGGCGGCGCTGGCAAGCTTCCCAGTCTACGTTGTCATTCGCGGCGTGCCGACTGCGCTCGAGGTTGGCGTATTCTCGTGTCTCGCAGTCCCGATCTTGGTTGTGTACTACCTGTCGCGCACCGGCCGTTATGAAAGTGCGCACGTGCTTTCCGCGGTAGCGTTGACCGGCCTTGCCGCCTTGATCGCCACTTGCAGCGGCGGCGTCACCTCGTTTGCAGCGATCTGGCTGGTGGTTGTCCCTTTGGAAGCGGCGCTTTCCGCCTCGCGCCGGATTGTTGCTTTGGCCGCGGCCTTTGCACTGGCCGCTGCCGGTCTGCTGCTGCTGCTTGACCTCGGCGGGTTGTTTCACGTCGTGATCGACCCGGACAGGCAGCACATGCTGGCCGCGCTCGGCATTGTCTCCGCGACGCTCTATGCCGCCGGGCTCGGACTCGGCGTCGAATTGCTCGTGCGTGTCGGCAACTCGCTCCTTCACACACAGGAAGACCAATACCGTCTGCTCGCGCATACGATGAGCGAGGTCGTCGCATGTCATGGCCGCAACGGTCCGGTGCTGTCCGTCTCGCAGGCGGCCGGGTCGATGTTTGGAGTGCAAGCCAATGAACTCCTGGGCAATGGTCTGTTCGATCGCGTGCATGTTGTCGACCGGCCGGCATATCTCGCGGCTCTTGCGGACGTTGCGAGCCTCAACGAGCAGCGTTCAATCGAGCTTCGCATCCGGCGCGGCGCTGGCCAATTTGTATGGGTGGAAATGCGCTGTTTTGCCCGCGAGTCTGTGCGTGGGGAGCGGGAGGTTGTCGCCGTCTTCCGTGACATCAGCGAACGAAAGGTGCAGGACCGTACGATCGAGATCGCGCGGTCAGAGTCTGAGCGCGCGGGCGTCGCGAAGATTCGATTCATCGCCACCATGAGCCATGAGCTGCGCACGCCGTTGAACGCGATCATCGGCTTCTCCGACATGCTGACCAATGAATCGCTCGATCTCGACCCACGGCGCAGGCTGGAGTACGCGAAACTGATAAACGATTCCGGACGTCATTTGCTTTCGGTGGTCAATGGGATTCTTGACGTCTCCAAGATGGAGAACGGCAATTTCGAGATCGCGCTCGAGCCGTTCGAGCCAGGGCCGGCGATCGAAAGCTGCGCGGACTTGTTGGCGTTAAAAGCGCAAGAGGCCGGCGTCGAGCTGACCCGCCGTGTCGCCGCTGGTCTGCCCGAGGTTGCGGCCGATCGGCGTGCATTCAATCAGATCCTGATCAATCTGATATCTAACGCCATCAAATTCACGCCGCGTGGTGGCCGCGCAACGGTGAGCGCAAGATGCGATGGGCCGAAGCTCGTCCTGATGGTTGCCGACACCGGCGTCGGCATCGTCGAGTCCGATTTGCCGCGTCTCGGCGAGGCTTTTTTCCAGGGACGTTCCCCCTACGATCGTCGCCACGATGGCACTGGCCTTGGCCTCTCAATCGTCAAAGGCTTGGTGGGGCTGCATGGCGGCGATATCGACATCACAAGCCGCCCGGGAGAGGGAACACGCGTAACTGTACGGTTGCCAGTTGAAGCGGCGGGCCGTCCCGTCAAGCTCGTCACCGAGCGCAGCCGGGATGCTTCCGTGACCACAGATAACAGGGTGAAAAAAAGTGCCTAGACGTTCGCGCAAGGATTCCATAGCGCTTGCAAGCGTCGGCCGGCTCGCGGGTGCGATCAGTGAGCATCCGCGCGAATTCGTCGCGCTTCTGATGTCGACGATTGCGGTTACTGCCATCCTTGCAAATGCTCTGTTCCTGCAAAAGGGGCCGCATCCCGCGCCGATCTTCGCAACACGGCCTCTGCTCGCGCACGAGACGGCCCTTGCGCCACGTTTGCATAGCGCGCAGCCCACGCCGAGCACAGACAATGGCAACCAGGCGCGGCTTCAGCTGATCACCAACATCCAGCGGGAGCTTACCCGCAAGGGATTCTATGACGGGCCGACCGACGGCATTTGGGGTTCGAGGACAGATGCGGCAGTCCGCGATTTCATCCAAGCCGCCGCCTTGAAAACCAATGCCGAAGCGAGCGACGCCCTGCTCAAAGCCATCACGACATCAAACGCAAAGCCGGGCGCGGCTGCTGCGGCATCGCCTGACCCGATAGCCAGGCTGATTGCGCCGACGCCCTCAAAGCGTGTGATAGCGGTGCAGCGGGCGCTCTCCGATTTTGGCTATGGCCAGATCAAGGCGACCGGCGTTTTCGATCCGGATACACGCGCCGCGGTCGAGAAATTTGAGCGCGAACGCCGTCTGCCGGTTGACGGTCAAATCTCCGACAGGCTCGTGCGCGAGCTTGCGGCCATGACGGGTCGCCCGCTCGAGTAACCTGCTTGCTGCTGGCGTGAATAGCAGATCACCAATCGCTCGTGCTACGACGGCTCATGCGATTGAAATCAGGCATATGGGTCGCGGCTTATCTGCGACGCTGCGGGGTCGAAGGCGTTTTCGCTGCCGTTCGCAGGCGCGGGGCCGAGGAGGCGGGGGCGATATTCATCAAGGTCAATCGCCTCGATGGCACGGGCACACTCTACGGGCCCGCGCCGCAGGCAGTGTTCGATGAAGCGCGGCCCGCGGACCGGCTGTTTACAGCGCTGGTCGGCCGCCAAATGCCCGCAGCCGAAGCCGAACTCGAAACACGTCTTGTAAAGGAAGTCCGTTTCGATCCCGACCTATGGATCATCGAAATTGAGGACCGCACCGGCCGGAATTTTCTCGACAACGCGCTCGACAATTCAATCTAGAGCATTGTCAATTTAGATTGAATCAACCGCTCGTCCCCGCGAAAGCGGTGCTCTTTTTCTCCGTTCGTCCCCGCGAAAGCGGTGCTCTTTTTTTCTCCGTTCGTCCCCGCGAAAGCGGGGATCCAGGGCGTTCTTCATCAACGGGCTCGAATTTTGTATTCCTGGATTCCCGCTTGCGCGGGAATGAGCGGTGTGTTGGGGAGCGGGTGGAAATTTATTCCGCTCGTCCCCGCGAAAGCGGTGCTCTTTTTTTCTCCGTTCGTCCCCGCGAAAGCGGGGATCCAGGGCGTTCTTCATCAATGGGCTCGAATTTGTATTCCTGGATTCCCGCTGGGACATTCTCTCCCGTCATTCCGGGGCGGGAGCGCAAGCGAGCGAACCCGGAATCCAGATGTCCGGCCGGAGTTTATTTCTGGATTCCGGGTCCGGCGCTGAAGCGCCGTCCCGGAATGACGGAAGGGTCGTCCCGGAATGACGGAAGGAATGAGCGGATTGCGAATCTTGCGCTAGTGTTCGCTACTTCTGGACCGGGCCGAGCGTTCTTCGCGTGAGGTTACGCGGCTTGCTGCCGGTCTTGCGGTGGGGCGTGCAGACGGCCTTTCGTCGTTCCAGTAGACCGGGTCGTACACCGGATGACGCGGTGCCGTCATTCGCCAAATACCCAACATGTGTTCGGCGGCGGCCGGATTGATCTCGTCAAACAAGCGCGAGAGCTCGTAGAGGCGTTGGGCCGATTGTCCGATGACCGGGTTCAAGAAAAGCAGGATTCGCTGCAGACTTTCGAGCCTTATACCGAGAGCCTTGGCTGCGACCACGATTGGCTCGCCGGAGTTATCGCGCGCCACCCGTTCGGCCAGTTGGCGGCTTACGCCAAGTGCCCGCTCCAGAACCCGGATAAATTCGCCTTGGTTGCGCTTGAGTGCGGCGTTTTCCAGCCGCCGCACCAGTTCGCCGGCGACGGGCATAGCGCGCAGCGTCGTGACATCCAATCCGACATCGAGATAGACCAGGATCAGCCTGCGTTCGTCCGGGCGGGCGGAGAAGAAGATCTCGATCAGGTCATTTTTCTCGGCTTCTTCGCTGGCCCTGGTCGCGGAGGAGGGAACTGCAGCAAGCCTGCGCAGAACGGCGACAGGGGCGGCCGGATAGACCGACAGGCGGGCCGCCACCGCAGCGCGGGTCGGTGCGTCGACTGCATCTATCAAGCCCAGCGCCAATTCGACGAACTGAGTTTCCTCGTCGAGGTCGTGGATCGGCTTTTGGACGTAAAGATCTGTCAGCACGCGCAGCAAGGTGGGTCGAATGTCGACGCCATCCCTGCACGCCAGATCGACCAGGCTGTCGAGTGGATTGGACGCGGAGAGCTTCATACGGACTAACGCTACGCCGGTGCAGGATCGGGATGGCACAGATTAATCGGGCGGCGTTAGCGGAGCGTTAACCTTGCAAGTCCTTTAATTGTGGGAAGGCGCCGAACCGGCGGCCTCGAGGAGGCACGCAGCCGGGCGGCAGGGGGAACTGCAATGGGTGAGGTCATTCGATTTCCCGACGGCGTAATCCCGCGGGGCAGATATGTCGACGCCAGCACCGAGCCTGCGACCGTCATAATCCTGCCGGTGATCCGCATCGAGCGAGGTCCGGACGGGTCGAACGGACTTGAACCCAATACCGGCAACAATGCAGGGCGCCGCCGGCGCCGCCGCGCGGTACGCTAAACACCAACGACTTCGATGAACTATTTGCTGCCGTCGTTGAAACGAAAGCACGTTTCGGCGATCAGTATTGCTGCTCGCTGTGATCGCTATGCCCGGTGGCTGCACCAGCAGCGATTTTATCAACGAACTAGACACGTCGGGGCCCTTGTTAGCGGCGCGGCCGTGCGGGCGGTACCGGTGCCGGTGCTGGCTCTGGCTGTGCCGTGCCGCACCGTGCCGCGCCAATGGCAGCTTGCGCGGCCTTCATCAGACCTGGCTCCGGCGCCATTGCCCGAATGGCGATAAGCCCGGTGGGCGTCGGAGATTCCACGATCAGCCGATCCGCAGCCGTGATCTCTTCGTCCTCAGGCACCTGATCGTGCTGCGCGGTTGTCATCAAATCGAGCTCGATGACCCGGCGGCCGGCAGCGCGGTCATTGATCGCGTAATAGGCGACATCATTGCGCGTATAAAAGGACACCGACGTATAGGCGGGGCTTACCGGCACAGTGAGCTTTAAGGGTCCTTGCGAAAGATCGTAGCGGCAGACTGCACTCGCAAACGCCGGATCCATGAAAGGCATGACTGCTTTCTCGGGCGTCGGGGCGGGCAGGCTGACGGCGGTGTTCACCGGCACGATTGGGCTCAACCGTGCGTAGGCATCCTGCGTCGCTGTGCGTGGCAGGATGATGACGGTTGCAAGGTGCACGATGCCGCCAAGCAATACGCCGCCGAGAATCAGGAGCAGCCAACGGATCACGGGCAACTCCTTGTCGTGACGTCCGGCATCGGCACCTCGCGACCGGCCTTGGTCGAAACGCCCACTGCGGTGTCATAGAGCCGCAACACAAGTTCATAGCGCTCGACACCGCCGGTCGGCAGCCAATTGCCTGGATTGGCACGAGGCGCCACGACGATCTCGAAGCTGCCGTCCGAATGACGCACGATTTCCTGGCTGGTAAAACCGTATCGATTGGTCGAATTTGCGACCAACCCGCCGTCCGGATTGTAAAGTGTCACGGTCCAGAAGCGGGCCGGCGGCGTGACGCCCGACACAACGACTTCGCAACGCCCATCGAGAATCTTGCCGTCGTCATCGGAATCAACCGTGAAGGATACGCCGTCGCCAAGTGCGGTCGGCAGCCGGCCGCTCCGCGCGATGGATGCACGCACGTATGGATCGGCGTCGGTGGTCCCGCTTTTCGGCCAGGCGGTCCACCCCTCGATTGTCAGGCCGCCGAAGGCCATGCCGTGTGTGAGCGCATAGTGGGTCAGCCCGAGGCCGACAGCAGCGGCGACGGCGAGACCAAACAGCGTTCCAAAAATTAGCCGCACGAACGGTTCCGGAAATGATGAACTGAGCTCTGGAGAATACGACGGCCGCCGGGGA
>Ga0126376_10001494_pt1 | contig 12605 bp, 6 predicted proteins | sample PanSoiMetPlot_15_FD_92760 | JGI IMG/M metagenome (GOLD analysis project Ga0126376, IMG submission 92760) | Tropical forest soil microbial communities from Panama - MetaG Plot_15 | ecosystem: Environmental > Terrestrial > Soil > Tropical forest > Bulk soil | place: Panama | collected 2016-02-17
CGTCGGCAGGCAGCATCGCGGCGACTTGAATGGCTTCATGGTGCCAGCTGCGTGTTTGCAAGTCATCGAACTGCTGCTGCCCGGTCACAAATACCGTGCTGCTGAGCGCAGCCATCAAAACAAACAGGACAACGGCTGCCTGCAGGGTTTCAGGTCTTTGACCGCGCCTTCTGGCAAATGATCCCACTTTCTCCAATGCCAGCAAAACACCGGCAAACAAGAAGACTGTCGGAATCAGGGAATAGTGGCGGTAGACCATGGCAGTATTGCATCCGCCACCTTCACCAAGAATGTTGATGGCAACGTAGGGAACTGAGATCAGCCAGGCAGGATTCATCAGAAAGAGCACGCCGCCAAATGAATCCACCATCTGCTTGGTGTAAAGAACGTTCTTATGCGTGAGCAGCAAGCCGGGATGGTGAACGATATTCCGCAACATCTCTCCCGGCGTAGAGCCTAGATAGGAAAAGCAACTGGCAACCGCGGGGGTGGCTCCCTGGAGGAAATAGGGAAACAGAATCTTCCACGAGAAAAAGGCCCACAGCAATGCAAACGCGCACGGAATCGCAACCCAGCGCAGGCTTCGGCGTTGCCATAGGGCCAACAATCCAAGCCCAAAGACGGCAAATACCAAATCCTCACGTACCAGTTGCGCACAGAGCAGTGCGATCAGGTACGGTTTGAAACTGCGGTCCAGGAAGAAATACAAGGCGAACAGCAGCGGAAGCGCGGCCAGCGAGAGCGGCGCAAAATCATAGAAGTTCTGATACAAAACTGCGGGCACCAGCAGAAAAGCAATCGCCGCGACGGCGGCAAGCCATGGAGAAAGCACGCGCCGCGCAATCAGGTACACGGGCCAGGCGCACAACACGACAAAAATGTTTCTCACGATCAGCAATGTGCTTGCAGATTTGTGCAGCAGGTAAAAAGGCAGGAAAACAAACAGCACGAGCTGATTGTGTCCTGCAAGATCGCTCGTGACGGGCTTGCCATAGAGCAGATCGTGGTACATGTTGCTATAAAACAAATGTCCATGCAGCGTGGTATAGAGGCATTGAGTAAAGTAAGCAATGTCCTGGCCCACATAGCCAAAGGCGTGCAATTTGCTCAGCGTTATCCAGCTAGTCGCGAAGAAATAGACGACACAGAAGAGAAAGAGTACCTTGCCTGCTGAAACTGGCGGCCGGAAATTGAGTGCAGGCCTTTCTGCTCGTAAGGAGACCGAAAAGTACATAGCAAACAGCGCGAGCGAAGAGATGAGCAGGAGAAATGATCTCGCAAGGAACGGCTTTCCCAGCAGGCACTCGGGAAGGAATACAGCCAGAAGAAGAAAAGCGCTCGAACTGAATACCAGGATTCTCGTGCTCTCCTCTCGGTCGAGCATGAATTGCCGGCGAACTATCGTTGTGGCCAACCAGCCGAGCCCGATAAGCAGAGCCATGGCTGCCACAAGCAAGACCATTTGCAATGGACGCGAATATCCTCGTCCTCGAATGAACGCACCGAAGATCCAGAGAGAGACAAGCAAAAAAATCCCCAGGACCCACCTTGTTTTGTAGATCCTGGGGATCTGCCTTCCCCCTTGAGCTTGCTTTGAACCTTCTAACTGCACCTCCGTAGCTGTTCCCATTCTGTACCGCCCTCCACCCTGGCCCTAGAAGCTGGTTACTCGCGCATTGGTGTACTGGATCGGCTGACTGGAAACATCAAATGCAACTCCACCGGAGGCATAGGTTGCGTCCGTTACCTGAATAATCTGCTTATTGTCATAGTAGACGGTGATGGTAGAACCCTTGAGGTCGATGCGGACGTTGTGAATGTTGGTATCGAAGGTCAAAGGCGCCTGCGCCAGCGTAGCGAACCCTGCATCGATATTCCACTGACCGACAGAGTAGAGCCTGACAAAACCGCTTCCCGGATAGAACCACACTGCGTAGCCTGCTCCGGTCGTGAGATTCAGACGAGCCCTGATGCCGCCGGGATAGTTGCTGGTAGTTGAGAGCTTGAAATCGGCTGAGAAGCTGTAATCAGTCCATCCCTGGCTGCCAGTGTAAGCCTGAGTTGGTCCCGCGCCATCGTAGGTGAAGAAACCATTCACAACTGACCAGTCAGCCGCATGGCCCAGTGGTGAAATCAGCCAGTTGTTGCTGTTGCCTGAACTGAAGTTATCACTGAACAAGAGCGTGCCCACATACAAGCTCACGGGCACATTGAGTGGAGTATTGGTCGCGCCTGTTGAACTCAGGATCAGGTTGCCGTTGTATTGTCCGACGGCCAGCGAGCTGCTGTTGGCCGTAACAGAGATGGTGGTTGGCGCCGCTCCACTGGTTGGACTGGCGCTCAGCCAGGTTGAATCAGTGCTTCCGGTCCAATTCATCACTCCCGATCCGGCGTTGCTGACGGTTGTGTTCTGCGAAGCAGGATTGAGCGTGGTTGCGCCGAAGAAGTTCAAGGAACTCGGCGATGCAGCCAGGATCGTCGGTTGGGCCGCCACCGTTAGCTGTACGGAAATGGTGACAGGCGAATTCTGCGCGCCCTTCGAGACCGCGGTGATGGTGTCGTTATAAGTGCCGACGGCGAGACCGCCGGTATTAACCGACGCGCTAATGCTGGTTCCGGTATTTCCAGAGGTGGGCGTGAGCGTTAGCCATGAGGCGGTATTCTTCGCTGTCCATGCGAGCACGCCGCCGGAACTGTTGAGAGTAAAGGATTGCGCTGGAGGATTGGCCCCGCCGACCGGCGCCGTATATGACAGCGAGCTGGCCGAAGATGACATCGTATCGGAGTTGCTCACCAGTGAACTTACAGTGATGTTGGTAAAGGTGATGACCTGGTTCGACGTATCCAGGGCGACCATGCCGCTGGGTAAGACGTTGTCGGTCACGGAGATCAGTGAGTTTCCGTCAACCAGTGCAGTAATTGCCGAGCCGTTGAACAGCAGCTCGAAGGTATGGAAGCTGGCCGTATCAAAGGTGAAGCTGGCCTGGCCGAGGAGAGTGAACCCGGAATCGATGTTCCAGGCGACCGTACGGTACAGCTTGATCAGCTTCTCGTTCGGGTACAGCCAGAGAGCATAAGAAGCGCCGGAGTTTGGATTCACGCGCCCGCGAATTCCTCCGGGGTAATCACTCAGCGTCGCCAGTTTTACGGCGACCTGAAGATCGTAGTTTGCCCAGGCACCATCGCCAGCGTAAATCTGGGTGTGCCCGCCACCGTTGTATTGGATGGCGCTGTTGGCTACGGTCCAGTTCTGCGCTTTTCCGAGCGGCGATATCGCCCAGCCCTGCATGGTGCCGTCGCTGAAGTTCGATGACATCAGCAGTCCTGAAACATTCAGAGTTACTGGGACAGTCTGCGGAGAACTCTGCGCACCGGGACCTGTCACCGTGACACTTCCGGAATAAGTTCCCATGCCCAAGCCGCTGATACTGGCTTGCACGTTTGTGGTGGAAGGCGCGGCGCCCGCGGTGCTCGATAGCGAAAGGAATGATCCCGTGGTTGTGGCCGACCAGTTGATCGTTCCACCACCGAGATTCGAAATGGTCAATGGCTTGGCAGCAGGATCGGGTTGTCCCAGGAAGCCGCTGAAGGTCATCGAAGTGGGGCTGACTCCGAGCTTTGCAGGACTCACAACCAGCGTCACGGTAATAGGTTGGGGACTATCGGTTGCGCCGCTGGCGCTGACTGTGATCGTTCCGGTATAGGTTTCCTGGGCTAAGCCCGAAAGGTTCACAGAAATCATGAGGGGACCGGTGTTAGTTCCCGAACCCGGCGAGACGCTCAGCCATGACGCGCTGCTGCTGGCCGTCCAGTTCAGGGTTCCCGCGCCACCGTTGCTCACCGTTACTTGTTGTGGTGGGGGATTGCTGCCTCCAGGAACGCCGGCAAAATTAAGTGAGTTTTGGCTCAAAGCCAGGCTGGGCGGCGTAACGTTGGGGAAGGAAACGCTGGTGCCGTTAGAGAATCCCGGGACATTGACCGATGTTCCCTCATCGTTGCCATAGAACACGAGCACATTGGTTGCGACGATCGCGCCGTTGGCGTCGGTAGCGCTTCCGGTAAAGTTCAAAGTAATCGTGCTCGGGTTGACGCTACCTGTACTAAGGGTTGATTTGGTGCGAGCGCGCAGGTAGGCGCCCATGTCTTCCATGAACAGATGACGAACGCCACGCGAGTTCAACCAGGGCGAAAGCGAACTGATCAATCCTTGCCGCTCCTGGGTTGTGCTGTTGGCCATGCTGCCGCCATCATGGTTGTAAATCTGGACTGGCGCCATGCTGGACCAAAAACGCCAGGTGTAGGCCTGCCAGTTTTCCAGGCCCAGAGCGGGTGTGATTCCCTGAGGTACCTGAGGCCATCTAGCGTCGGCAGCAGGATAGCCCGTTCCCTGAAGCTGTGTGGCAAAGCCAAAAAACGTTTTTGCAGCCAGACCGGCGCGGCTTCCAACCGTGTAGTCGTCAGCCCAGTAAACGGAATAAATCTCGTTAGGGTTGCAGTTTGTGGGCGGCTGCTCGTAAACACGGAATGGATGCTTGCCTTGCAAACGCTGCGCCGGAGTTTTGCACGGGCCGCTGTAGTACACACCAGGCTGCTGGATCTCAGTGATATAGCGAATGCCAAGTGTGTTCCACATGTCAGCGCCGGTATTGTTGGAAAGGTCCCAGAAGTGTGGAACCATCGCAGCTCCAAAAGTGAGCACATCAGAGGTTCCATTGAAGCTTCCGTTCGGACCGGCCCCTTGCTTGACTACTGCCAGATTGTTGAGGTTTGCCAGCCATTGGGAATCTGTAAGCTGTGAGGAATTCTGTCCCGTCCAATACAAATCGCCACCCGAACCTCCAGTGTTGGTGTGCGGGACGAGTTTGAGATTGCCGGCGTTGACGTAATTGATGAGTAACTGGCGTTCCTGCGATCCCGGATTAAGATCGGAATCCGATTCCTGGAACATGCCCGTAACTTTCCATGGACCACCTGTTCCATCCGCCGCAACCGTGCCCGTCAAACTCGTATTGAACATATCGTTGACGCGCGTGGACCAGCCGTCAGCGGGATCATCCTGCTGGATCGCAAAATATCGAGGATAACCGCGCAGCACGAATGGTTTGCGGGCGGCCCATACAAGGCTTCTCCAGAAGAGATCGTCAATTCCCATTACGAACCCGAAGCGATCCGCGCGCAGATAGTCATAAGTGCCGAAGTGGACGGCTCGGCCCGAACCAAAAGTTGTTACGGTAAGAAGAGGGTCGCTCCCAATTTTTGCCAGCACTGTGCCATGGCCATTCGTCAGCAAGGTGCAGGTGGCGGTGCCTTGCGCGCCGTTGTCATCCTGATGAAAGGAATACACCAGGTCGGCAGGAAAAGCAGATGCCGGATTCACTACCGGCCACCTTGACTGCAATGCAGTGATGTAATGCGGCGTAGCTCCATCGGATAGAACTGCGGCAGGGACAGTGATTGACGTGCCGGCAGTTCCCGAAGTCGATCCTGTGGCCCCGAAAATCGCCTGAATATGGCTGTTGGTTCCGATGGCTGTGTCCCAGTCGAGATTCACGAATCCGGTCCCACCCTGGACCGCCGTCTGGATTGCCTGTTGCCACGCGGTACTCAGATTCAAGCCACGATGGCCGGCGATGATCAGCGGCACCTGGGTCAGGTCAGGAGGCGAGGTCGCAGAGACATCGATCACCCGGTATGGAACCTGGAGGTGCTCAAGATAACGTTCCGGGTAGCGTTGATATTCACCCGGTGAAGCTGAATTTGTGTTGTAGCCCGTGCTATTGGTGGAGTTCACCAGAACGTCGACGGTGAGATCACGCGTTTGTGCCGTAGCGGTGACCGACACCGCAATCAAGAATACAAACACACAACTCGTGATTGCTCGGCCAAGCTTGCCGTAAGGATGCATTTAGCCCCTCAATCTTTCTTTTTCCTTTTAGGTCCGTACGGATACGACGAGCTGAAGTAGCGATGGGAGGAATCCGCGCATTCCGTGCCTTCGTTCATAATGACCTGCTGCAAACGCGGACCGAGTAGTTCAATAGCTCTTTCGATCAGGACTCTGGGGGTGCTACGCGCTCGGACCACAAGCAGCGTGGAGTCGGTTAAGGTACTCAATTCCATGGAGTCGGCCAGGCTGAGGACTGGTGGTGAATCCAGCACAACCCATTTGTGATTTTCTTTTGCCCAAAGCAGGAAATTTCTGAGAGGTGTTCCTGTAAGAAGGTCTGCTGGATTGTCAAGAGGTTTCCGGGCAGTGGCGATATAAAACTGCATCCGGTTAACCTGACGAATAACCGCGTTTGGCTCCAGGCCTTCCTGCAGCAGCGATTCAATTCCCGGACCTTCCAACGCATAGCCAAGCAGCTTGTTAATGGAAGGATTGCGCAAATCCATTTCCACCAGCAAAGTTGACATTCCGGCTTCGGCGAGGCACCAGGCGAGATTGGTTGCCGTGACTGTTTTTCCATCGCCTGGGCCGGGGCTTGTAATCAACAGGCTGGCGCCGCCGGGATATTGTTCAGTGAGCTTGCGCCGGATCACTCGATACTGCTCAGCAACCGGACCTCCAGGGTCAGCAGCGAAAGCCAAACGACTCTCTCCATTCTTTGCGCGTACGGTCAAAGGCGCAGGCCTGGTATTTCCTTGCGACGGGGTCTCACGCAGGACAAATCTGGCTTCGGCAATTGGGTGTTCGATTGCGCTCATAAGATGGGGTGCACCTTCCAAAGAATCATCGCGACTGCGAAACATCCGACTAATGACAGTGCTACCGCAACGGCGCGAAGCCGAATCGTGCGGCGTTTGTCTGCCTTGATTTCAATAGTGGGAATCGAGCCAAGGAACATGACTGACTTGGGCAACAGCTCCTTCAACTCCCGTTCCGCCTTGATCGCGCCACTGATGGTGTCTTGAACAATGACCAGCGCGATGCTGAAAAAGAACGCCCCTGCCAGCGACGCATACATCAACCCGAGACGATTAGGCTTGAATGGACGCTCCGGCGCGCGTGCCGGATCGATGATGGTAAAGCGCTCGCCTTGTTGCCGCTTCTCCAGGTCAGTGGCCATTTCCGCAGAATAGGTTTTTTCCAGCAATGACTTGTACTGCTCTTTGGAGATCTCATAGTCACGCGTCAGCTCACTGAGCTGCTGCTCCCGCAACGGGACCGAATCCACCTTGCCCTGATAGTTTGCAATCTGTGCCTGGATGTCCCGATTCTCTCGCGTGAGCCGCTGTTGCTCTTTTTCGATCAAGTCGATCCGCACGGCAGTAGCGGATGAATCCTTTGCTGACGGCGGATCGGGTGGAAGGGTCTTAAGATGATCTTCGAGTTGCTTCAGGCGCATTTCCGCTGCGACTACATCAGGGTGAGAATCGGTGTACTTCTTCTTGAGATCCCACACCTGGGACTTCACCTGAACTACCTCTGCTGCCACCCGTTGCCGCTCCGTTTGTTGCATGGGTGAAACGGGAGTCGGATCGGGCAGACGCATGAGCATTTGTTTTTCCTGCTCCAGCCGGTTCAGAGCGTCAGAATTTGTCTGTAGCACGGTCTGCAGTCGCGACAGCGTCTGCAAATTCGCCGGCACCTGATCTGGCATCTGGCCCAGGTGCTCCATTTTGAACTCGCGCACCTTCTGCTCCTGGCTCTGCAGGTTCTGCCGTGCCTCGTCTAACTGGGAAGCCATGAACCTCGTGGTATCTTCCGCCAGTTGCTCACGGTTCCTGAGGTTCCAATCGATAAAGCTGCTCGCCAGTTGATTGGCCACTTTAGCCGCCATTCGCGCCGATCCCGATTCGTATGTAATGGTGAAGGAACTCAAACCCTGTGACGATCCCTGTTTGACTTGAAGGGTGATGTGTCGTCGCATGTTCTCGATCACCTCTTCGTGCGAACTCTTCTTCCTCATCTCCGGATAAAGGTTCAGCTCCTCAATGATCTGGCCGAGACGGGCAGCGCTAAGCACCTGCTGTGTCAGGGTTGTCAGCCGTTCCGCGGGATCAGAGGCGACAGTCGATGCTACATAGCGATCGGGAATCTGCTGCGGGTCAACCAGAATGGTTGTCGTCGCCCGATACTGGTCAGGCAGAAGCGCTATATAGACAATCGCTCCGAGCGTGACTATCAGCGTCACTATGCCAATGGTCCAGGCCCGGCTTGTAAGCAGCCCCAGATATTCTCGGATCTGCTGCGGCAAGTAGGATTCTTTGAGATTATTCTTCACGGCCGCTCCTGGAATCGGGCGCCAACTCTCCACCCGGATAGGGATACATCTCCGTGCGTCGCGGATCGTGGTTTGGTGGCGACCAGCGCAGCGTAAACAGGAATATGTTTCTGTGGACAGACTGTCCGGAAATGGCCTGATCAAACCGCCGATATGTGGCCTCGGCGCTGAAGCTCTTTGACAGGCGCTGAATGAATTGCGTCTCGCCGTAAAAGCCGTGGTAGGCAGCGCTCGCAGGCGTCAAGAAACCGCCGGTAAATCCTCTGACGTACCCTCCACTGATGTCCCAGGTCAGACGACGCGTGAGTTGCTTAACCAGGCCCACCCCCACATTGTCTTCCCACGTGCCGTTCGGTACGAAGCCGCTTGAGTATTCGCGGTTTGCCAGGGCATAAGCCCATGTTCTGGGGTGAAGCCTGTACATCGCTGTGGCATGAAGTTCGAAACCCTGGTGGCGCCGGCATCCGGATGAGTCGAATTCCGGTCCGCCGGACGCTCGCAGGAACCAGCGATCGGTTGGCTTTGTGCTGGCAACGAGACCGAAGCCTACATTGTCGCAGAGCACCGTGCCCGTTTGATGTCTGGTCAATCCATAAGCGCCCGCATAAGTTTTTTCTGATAGCTGTCTTTGATACTGCAACTCAAACGATGTTACGTTGTCGTGCAGACCCAGATCCACGAACTGATGGTTAGCGTTTTCAGCCCGAAAGGCCACAAGATCGTGCCGGTCCACCTTCCAGTTGAGAGTGCTCACCAGGTCTGTGCCCCAGATGAATCCCTGATCTACTCCTGCTGTGGCCGCGCCCGGAGCTGTCACCGCAACTCCGTTGACGATAATCTGCGGCAGCGGAGTGATTTGCGTCAGGGTGTTGTCACCCTCAAAACTATGGGCTTCAAAAATCCAACTGAGGTTCGGATCCAGTTCCCCGGTGGCTAACAGCGCGGTCTGGTGAAAAGCATGGCCTTCCAACAGCTCCGAACCAAAGTGCGTATAGGAGGAATCCTGTTGCAGGATTATGTAATTCCTGGTGAATCTCCATGCCGCTGCCAGGTACCCCTCGTAGGTTGAGGTCCACGAATCTATGTTGCTGAACGGGCCGGCGACATCGCTGTCGTATCCCTGGGTCATGGCGGCGCCGTACAAAAAACGCAAGTGTTTCGGTTGCTGCACCACGATGGGCGGGCCGCCGTTCAACGACGTTGTGTAGGTGGCGTTCACCGGCTTTGGCATGGGAGCAGTTGGATCACCGGGCACCTGGTTTTGCGCCTGGAGACAGGGATCTGCGCCCGTCGGTCCCGCGGTCAACGCTGGATCGCATGGCTTGGTTGAGGAGTCTCTCGACGAGGATTCCTGGTCCACCGTTTGCGAAAAGGCGGTTGGAACACCTAAGCAAAGGCAGATCAGAAGGCCAACATAGATTGCCGTCCGTATCCGGCGTGACGAAGTCATGGCACCACCACCGTGTCTCCGGGTTGGAGAATGATGTTCTGTTCGCTGTGTTTCCCCTTAACCACTTCCTTGTAGTTAAAGTGCAGCCGGTTCTTTTTGTCGTTTCCACGCAGAATATAAATATTCTTGCGGCTCGCGAATTCATTAAGACCGCCGGCGCGCGCGATCAATTGCAAAACGTTCAACGGCGAAGCTACTGAATATGCTCCTGGCTTTCCCACCTCGCCAGTGATGTAGACCATCTTGCTGCGTACTTCTGCCACCGAGACCGTAACTTGCGGATTAGTGAGAATGCTCTTGAGCTTCTCAGTGACCAGTTGCTGAATCTGACGCGGCGAGAGTCCGGCAACAGGAATCTCATTCACCAGCGGGAGTGAAATATTGCCGTCCGGACGAACCACAACCGTTTGCGAAATCTCGTTTTCTTTCCAGACATTGATGTGCAGGACGTCGCCTTCGCCCACAATGTATTCGGGCTGCTCAACAGCTTTCTCCGGCGACGAAACTTTGGCATCTTTACTGCCAACGGGTTTCTCGGCTTTCGCCAACTCCTGCGCTCCCGCCATCCCGCACAATGCCAGGGCAGCTACGCCAGTCCACAACCACCGTTGCACCTGTCGGAATATGAGGTCAGATCGAGTTATATGCTGATTCATATGCTTCTTTCTTTGGGGTTACACCTTACGTTTTTGCATGCCACATTCCATTCCCTCACCTGCAAACAGAACGTAAGCTCTTGTTTTAGAAGGGTTTAGTATGGGTCTCGAACCCCACCAAAACCGCATGTGAAAACTCTTGCACTTGTCTTCACAAGCTGCTTCCTATTTTCAGCGCTCTTATTCCTCCCCGCTTTCAGAATCGTCACCTGGAAGATCAATCAACTCTAGGTTTTTGTTGCCCTTTGCCACGCGGGCATTTCCTGGGTAAACCACCGTTCAAGCTATTTCGCGCCGCGCCCCCAAAGCACCACCTTTGCCGTCTCAAAAATGATGGCGAGATCCAGCAAGAGCGAGAGGTGCTTTATGTAAAAGAGATCAAACTCGAACTTTGTCTTGGCCTCTTCCAGCGTGGCGCCGTATTGATACTTCACTTGGGCCCATCCGGTCAGTCCGGGCCGTACTCCGTGGCGTTGATTGAAAAAAGGAATCTCTTTCTCCAGTAATTCGCAGAAATAAGGAACTTCAGGTCTGGGGCCAACCAGGCTCATCTCGCCGCGGAGAATGTTGATAAGTTGCGGCAGCTCATCCAGGCGAAACTTCCGCAGCAGCCCTCCCAGCCTGGTAATCCGAGGATCGCCATCCGCTGTCCACCGAGGCCGACCCTTCTCTGAACCCTGCCGCATAGAACGGAATTTCAGAATCTGAAAAGTGCGGCCTCCCAGTCCAATCCGCTCTTGACGGAACAGGACCGGCCCTCCACTTTCCATAAGAATGCCAATGGCGATCAACAACATCAGTGGGAGCGTCAGAGCAATCAGGATCGAAGAAACCGCAATGTCAATGGCGCGTTTTCCGGCAAGCAGAAACCGGGATTTGTTGAAGCCATCAGAGAGAATCAGCCAACTCGGCCGCAATTGCTCCATCATGATGCGACCAGTTAGCCGTTCGTAAACAGATTGAGCATCCTCAATCGGCAATCCCTGCAGTTTGAGCGCCGCCATGGCGCGAAATGGCAGGACTCCGCGTCGCTCACCGAGCGAGATCACGACGCGATCAATGCATTCCCGATCAACAATCTCTTCCAGTTGCGAAATTCCGCCAATAATTCCCGGACTCACCAATGGCTTGCCGATGTTTTCACCTTTTTCGTCCAGGAACCCGACTATCTTGTACTGGAGTTCTGGCCGGCTCAGAATTTCGCGCGTGAGTCCCGCGGCCGAACTCCCGGTGCCCAGAATCAGCACGCGCTCGAGAGGACGGCTGAAGTTTTTGCTCGAATGCACACCCACACGCCAGGCCAACATAAGCGCCAGACCGAGTGGCGCCATCAGCGCTACAATGCCTCTCTCCAGACGGATGTGCGGATACAGGTAATACAGCATTGCCAGCGCGAGAAACGCGGTTCCCAACGCGCGAAGCGCGCGGATGAGCAGCACGCTTCGACTCCTGGTCGCGCGCAGGTCGTAGAGATCGTTGTAGTAGAGCGATAACTGGCAAACAGCGGTGACCGCGATGAACCGATACCAGTTACGCCGGTCAGAAAGAAATTCTTGAATGGCGTGCAAACTGAGAAAACGCAGCGCAGTCGCTATCAACAACGACACCATGATCAGCACGCTCTCTGAAAATGCCAACACCAGGGTCTTGCGCGGGAAGTACTGGCCACCAATCCGTACCAGCGTCTTGCCATAGTTCCTATTGATCAGCTTGAAACTGGACGGGAGAGGGAGGGCCACGCCGCCGGCATGTGGGCCTTCTGCTCCGAAATGTGCTCTTTCCTGATCAGCCACAGAACCACCTTTATGAGTTGCTTTGTTCGCTCAAGGCAGCCCTGAGCGCGTCCACAACGTATTCAATCTGCTCTTCCGTCAACTCCGGGAACATGGGCAAAGAGAGGGCCTCCCGGCAAGCAGCTTCCGTCATTGGCAGGCTGCCGGAGCCAATACCAAGCGAGGAGTAAATCGGTTGCAAATGAATGGGGACAGGGTAATAGACCATGGTGGAAACGCCTTGCTCGGCAAGCCGTTTCTGAACCAGATCACGTTGAGGTATTCGAATTGTGTATTGATGAAAAACGTGCTGGCAGCGAGGATTGCGTTCCGGAACCACAACGCCCGGCACGTGGCGAAGGGCCCGGTCATAGCGATTGGCCGCCGCGCGTCTCCCCTCACCCCACTGATCGAGGTAGCGGAGTTTTACGCGCAGAATTGCTGCCTGAAGTTCATCCAGACGGCTGTTCCAACCTTGCTCCTCACTGAAATATTTTTTCGC
>Ga0126376_10001495_pt1 | contig 12603 bp, 11 predicted proteins | sample PanSoiMetPlot_15_FD_92760 | JGI IMG/M metagenome (GOLD analysis project Ga0126376, IMG submission 92760) | Tropical forest soil microbial communities from Panama - MetaG Plot_15 | ecosystem: Environmental > Terrestrial > Soil > Tropical forest > Bulk soil | place: Panama | collected 2016-02-17
AGCCACGCCAGCATCTGGCCGCACGACGGCCCCGCCTGGTTGTTGGTGATGTCGACCACTCGAATACCGGCCAGCGCACCGCTCATAGGGCAAACACCTTCTTGAGGAATGATTTCACGTCCTCGGGGGATTTCCTGCGCGCCTCGCTGTCACCGCCGACCATCGCGCCCTTCCCCACGCCAGGTGCGGGCATAGCTCCCGACCGTGCGCGTGATGTCCTCGCCCGTCGCGCGGATCGTCACCACGAACCGATCGAGATCGATGTTGAAGTTGCAGCCCACACCGGTGACGACGTTCTTGGCGTGAACGGGCGAGCGGGACGAGTCGAACCCGTGATAGGCGTTCGGGTACACGATCACGGTCACATCGGCGCTCTTCGATTTGAACCACTGCGCGTACTCCTGACACGGCTCGGGCGGCGTGTAGGTGTCCCGCCCGCCCAGCAGTATCAGCATCGGCGCGCCGGTGACCTGATCGGACACCTGCCACGAATTGCACGCGGGATAGAGCGGCGCGTGCGCTGCGAACCGCGTCGGATCGGTGATGACCGCGCGGCGGAACGGCTCGAGCGCCGTATAGAGCGCGACCTGGCCGCCCTTGGAGAATCCCATGATGCCGATGCGCTGCCGGTCGAGCTTGGGATGCGTCGCGAGAAGCCGGAGCGCGACCAGGGCGTCGGCCACGTTGGCGGCAGTCGAGAGCTGGGTCTGGTCGGTCGCTGTCTCGCGGATGTTGCGCGGCGTGAAGCTGTCGACGACGAAGGCGGCTACGCCCATGTCGTTCAGGTGATCCGCCCACCAGAACTCGCGCTCGTTCGACACGCCGCCGCTGCCGTGAGCGATGACCATGGCCGGTACCGGCGCGGTCGCCTTCTTTGGCAGGCTCAAGGTGCCGAAGATGACGGTCTTCGCCGTCGCCTCGTGCTTGGCCAGCTGGAAGAAGCCCGTCGGCGTCACGCTCTCGAAATAGATCTTGCCGGTGCGCCCGTCAGCCAGATCCGTGACGGGAGGATCCGCCGCCGTCGCCGCTGTCGCGGCCAAGAGGAGCAGCAGGCCCAGCCGTGCCCCAACGGCCCTCACGCCTCGTCCGGTGGCGCGGCGACGACGTCCTCGTACCGGTGGCGCTTGGTGATCAAGCCCGAGTGCTGGAACACGTCGAGCGCCACCTCGAAGGCCGGGCGCGTGATCTCGACGTGGGGCGTCCAGCAGCCGAGCTTCTGGTAGTAGGCGATGGTCGAGGCGAGGACCGCGCGGTCGATCTCGGGGAAGAAGGCCGATTCGGTCTCCGCGACCTTGGCGGCCGGCGTCGCGAGTAGCCACGCGCGCGCCTTGCGATACGCGCGCATGAAGCGCTTGGCCATGTCGGTCGAAAGCCACTCGCGCGTGGCCGCGAGGCTCGAGAACGCGCACGGGCCGATCGCCTCGCCCACCGAGGCGACGACGTGGCCCGCGCCGTCGTGCTCGAGCTGCTGCGGAGCCGGCCCCTGCTGGTGGATGTAGTCGCCCTGGCCACGGCGGAACGCGCCGTCCATCTGGGCGCTCGGCACGTCGACGGCGCCGATGGCCTTGTAGTCGAGCCCGCGCTTGTAGCACGCGTACTTGAACATCGCGAGCGGCTGGCCGCCGTGGTCGACCAGGACCTTCTTGTCCTTGAGCTTGTCCCACGTGAACTCTGGATCGGTCGCGCGCCCGGTGAGGAAGAAGCCATCCTTCTCGTTAATCTGCGCGAAGTGAACGACCGGCGGCGTCTGATCCTTCTCGAGGGGGCCGAAGCCCTGCGAGGGCGCCGACTGGCAGACGTGCACGGTGCCCGCCACCACCCCGTCGATGGCCGACTTGCCGACCGGGGCGATCGAGTGCTTGGGCTGCAGGCCTTCGTCCTTCAGGAAGCCGCCGGCGATCGTGGCGATCAGTGGCGAGTAGAACGCCGAGAAGCGCGTGAACTGGATGTTGATGGCGTCGCTCAAAGATCCCTCCTGTGGGAGATCCGGCTGAGACACAATCGCGCTCCGCGACGGCGGAGTCAAGCCGGCTTGACCCGCGCTTCGTGCGGCCCGTACTATGCCGCTACTCGAGCCGTGAAGCCCGAAGAGCTGCCGCTGATCGGCGTCACCATCCTGGATCTGACCCGCGTCCTGGCCGGACCCTACTGCACGCGTCTCTTGTGCGATCTCGGCGCGCGCGTGATCAAGATCGAGCGACGGGGCGAGGGCGACGAGATGCGGCGCAACTACGTGCAGCTCGAGCCGGGACGGGGCGACCAGAGCAGCTACTTTACTCGGGTCAACGCCGGCAAGGAGAGCGTCAGCGTCGACCTCGCGCGGCCGGAGGGCCAGGCGATCGTGCAGGACCTGGCCAGGGTGGCCGACGTGGCCGTCGAGAACTTCATGCCCGGCGTCGTGGCGCGCCTTCACTGCGACTACGCGACGCTTCGGGCGCTGAAGCCCGACATCATCTACTGCTCGATCTCGGGCTTCGGCCAGACCGGCCCCTGGCGCGCGCGCCCCGCCTTCGCCCACATCATCAACGCGGTCTCGGGCCTCATGCACCTCGAGCAGGGCGACGAGCCCGCGCCGCGCACGTCCAATCTACAGGCCGCCGACGTGCTGGCCGGGACGCACGCCGCGGTCGCGATCCTGGGCGCGATCACTCGCCGGGCGCGGACCGGGCAGGGGGCGCACGTCGACGTCTCAATGCTCGAGGCGCTCGTTGCGGCGGACAGCGTGACGTACGCCGCGGTGCTGAACGGCGGCCAGGAGTACGGCAACCCGCGGCCCGGCATGATCGTCGCGCCGATCGGCGACCGCTATCTGGCCATGCAGTTCACCGGGTCGGGAGAGCTCTGGCCGCGCCTGCTCTCCGTGATGGGCCGCCCCGAGCTCGGCCGCGACCCCCGCTTCGACACGAGCGAGAAGCGGCGGACGAACTGGCGCGAGCTGCGTCCCATCGTCGAGTCCTGGCTGGCCACGTTCGTCTCGGTGGAGGAGGCGCGAAAGGTGCTCTCCGAGGCGCGCATTCCTTGCGCGCCGGTGTTGAGGCCAGCCGAGGTGATCGCCGAGCCGCACATGGCCGAGCGCCAGTTCTTTCCCGACGTGCCGCACCCGGGACGCGGAAACGTGCGCGTGACCGCCAGCCCCTACCACATCGACGGCCAGCCGGTGCACCCGCGCGGCCCCGCGGCGTATCGCGTGGGCGAGCACACGCGGGCCGTCCTGCACGATCTCCTAGGCTACCCGCCCGAGCGCATCGCCGAGCTCGCGCAGACCGGCGTCATCGACACGCCCTGAGCGGCGCCCCGCGCGTTCGCTTCCGCCTCGGTCTCGGTCCCTTCCCATACGCGCGCCACGCCGAGTGGACGGCTGCGCACATAGGCGGTACGAGTGAGAGTAAAAGGCACGGTCGTGAGCCAGCCGGGCTGCGCCCGTGAAGGAGGCACGCGATGATTCGCAAGCTCAGCTCCGGAGGCTACCGAAGAGGTCGGCGCATCACCGCGACATCCGGCGCAGGATCGGCGGACCGCCCCCGGCGTTCGGTTCGTCGCTGACCGTCACGGCCGCGCGCAGCCGGTGCGCCGCCGTCTCCGCGTCGGCGGCCGAGCGCGCGTGAACGATCGCGATCGGCCGGTCGCGGTCGACCGCGTCGCCCACGCCCCGTACGTCCGCGAGCCCGACGCCGGCGTCGATCACGTCGTCGACGCGCCGGCGCCCGCCGCCGAGGTCGGCCACGAGCAGCCCGAGCGCGCGCGCGTCGACCCGCGAGACGAACCCCGCGATGCGCGGCGTCACCGCCAGCTCGATCGGCGCTCGCGCGAGGTGTCGATCCGGGCGCTCGAGGAGATCGCGCGGGCCGCCGAGCGCTGTGACCATGCGCGCGAAGCGATCCGCCGCGGCGCCCGAGCCGAGCGCCTTTTCCACGACAGCCTCGGCGGCGGCGCCGTCACGCGCGAGCCCGCCGCGTACCAGGAGCTCGCCGGCCAGGGCCATCGTCACGGTGTCGAGCCGCTCGTCGCGCCGACGGCCGGTCAGTACAGCGATCGCCTCGCGGACTTCGAGGGCGTTGCCGATGTGGCGACCGAGCACCTGGCTCATGTCGGTCAATAGTGCCGACGCGCGAAGGCCGGCGCCCTCGGCGACGGCGAGCAAGCTCTCGGTCAGATCGATCGCGGCCTCGATCGATGTCGCGAACGCGCCCGAGCCGACCTTGACGTCCATGACCAGCGCGTCGAGCCCGGCCGCGAGCTTCTTCGAGAGGATCGACGCGGTGATCAGCGGAATGGAGTCGACGGTGGCCGTCACGTCGCGGATGGCGTAGAGCCGGCGGTCGGCGGGGGCCAGGTCCGCCGTCTGACCCACGATGGCGCACCCGGCCTCGCTCACCACCCGGCGGAAGCGCGCAAGGTCGGGCGTGGCATCGTAGCCCGGAATGCTGGAGAGCTTGTCGAGCGTGCCGCCGGTGTGGCCGAGGCCGCGCCCGGAGATCATCGGGACCAGTCCGCCGCACGCCGCCACGATCGGGGCGAGGATCAGGCTGATCTTGTCGCCCACGCCGCCCGTCGAGTGCTTGTCGAGGATCGGGCCCTGCGCGTCCGGCCACTCGAGGACCGAGCCCGAGCGCGTCATCGCGCGGGTGAGCGACGCGCACTCGGCGCGCGTCATGCCGCGAAAATAGACCGCCATCGCGAACGCGGCGATCTGCGCGTCGCTCACGGAGCCGTCGACGATGCCGGCGACCAGGTCCGCGATCGCCTGGTCGCCGAGGAGCGCGCCGTCGCGCTTCTTGCGGATTAGCTCCGCCGCATTGCCGCGAGCCGTCACACGCCCTCGAACACGTCCCACCACTCCTCCAGCATCTCGGGATAGCCGTGGCGGACGGTGAGCCCCACGTGATCGAAGCCGACGCGGCCCAGCTCGCGGATGCGCGCGCGCAGCTCGGGCTTCCGCGCGGTGAAGGTGGTGGCGCGGATCAGCTCGGCGGTGCAGACCGCCTGCTCCTCGGGGCGCAGGAACATCAGGTGCCCGCGATGGTTTTGCAGATAGCGCGCGTCCTCGGGCTGGTAGCCGAGGTAGATCTTCCGGTACTGCTCGAGCAGCGGGGCGAGGCTCGGCGGCAGCGGCCGTCCCAGATCGCCGAACTGGTCGCGCTCGACCAAATTATGGAGCGCGATCGTCGCCGTCGGCCCGGCGTGCGCCTTGGCCCGCGGGCTGTCGGCGGGCTCGCCGTCGGCCAGGACGCAACCGGCGATCGCGGCGGTCGCGGCGAGCCGGGCCGGCTCGCGGCCGGCGTCGCGCCAGGCGGTCTGCATGTCGGCGATTGCCGAGGCGGCGTGGTTCGCATTCGATGTCGCGTGGATGAATCCCGCCCCGAGCTTGGCCGTGAGCCGCCGCGCGCGCGGTCCCATCGCCGAGACGTGCACGGGGATCGGGTCCTTGATGTTGATGACGCCGAGCTCGGGATTGAGGAAGCGGATCTTCCGGCGCTTGTCCTCGAATGTCCACTCGAGCGTCTGGCCGGCGAGCAGGCCGGAGACGACGCGCACGTATTCCTCCATGTCCGCCAGCTTCACGGGCCGCAGCCCCAGGGTGCGGCGCGCGGTGAAGCCGGTCGAGATGCCGAAATCGATCCGGCCGGGGGCCAGCGCGTTGAGCGTGGCCAGGCCGCTCGCGGCCACCGGCGCGATGCGATTGGACGGAATCAGCACACCGGTGCCGAGGCGGATCTTCGTCGTCTGCACCGCCGCGGCTGCCATCGCGGCGAAGAGCTCGGCGTTGAGGAGCTGCGTGTCGTAGAACCAGGCGCGGCGGAAGCCCAGCGCCTCGGCGCGCTTGACGACCTTCCACGAGTCGGCGGCGGGAGCCAGGAAAATGTCGAAGCCCATCGCGTCTCTCCCGGGATGATCTGGACGGCGCTACGTCGGACGGTTGAGCGTGTGAGGCCCGAACGCCATCGGCAGAAGCTCGCCCAGGGTCGCGGTGAGCCGGACGCCCTCGGGCCCACACAGGTGCACGCGCGTCGTCGCGGCCGCGAACTCGGCGAGCTGCTGGCGGCAGCGACCGCACGGGGGGCACGGCTCGACGCCTTCGCTCACGATCACGACCTCGACGATCTGCCGCTCGCCCGCGGCGACCATGGTGCCGATCGCGGTCGCCTCCGCGCACTGGGTTACCGGGTACGAGGCGTTCTCGACGTTGCAGCCGGCGTAGAGCTGGCCGCTGCCGGCGCGCACGCAGGCCCCGATGCGGAAGCGCGAGTACGGCGCGTGGGCGTTGGCGAGCGCCTGCCGCGCCAGATCGAGCATCGGCTCGAGGGGCGCGGGGCTCATCGCTCTTTCAGGTACGGCACGCCGATCGCGCGCGGCGCCACGGCGCGCCCGACGAAGCCCGCCAACAGCAGCACTGTCAGCACGTAGGGGATGGCCTGGATGAGCTGGACGGGTACCACGCCCACGAGCGGCAGCGGCGTGCCTTGCAGCCGCGCCTGCACGACGTCGGCGAAGGCGAAGAGCAGGCACGCGCCGAGCGTCGGCACCGGGCGCCACTGTCCGAAGATCAGTGCGGCCAGCGCGAGATAGCCCTTCCCCGCGGACATGTCGCGGATGAACGACGCGTTGTGGGCGATCGACAGATAGGCGCCGGAGAGGCCGCAGAGCACGCCGCTCACGGCCAGCGCCCGGTACCGCACGGCCGCCACCGAGACGCCCGCGGTGTCGACGGCGCCCGGGCTCTCGCCGACCGCGCGCAGGCGCAGTCCGAAGCGCGTCCGGTACACGATCCAGGCGACGACGGGCACGGCCACGGCGGCAATGTACACGAGGAGGTTGTGGCCGCTCAGGACTTCTCGATAGACGAGGCCGAGCCCCGGCACCGCCCCGAGCGCCGAGACGCCCGGAAGCTCGATCGGCGCGAAGCGCGCGCCCGGGCCGAGCAGCGGCGTCTGACCGCCCTCGTGAAACCACGCGTAGCCGAGCACGACCGTCAGCCCCGAGATGGTGATGTTCAGCGCCATCCCGGACACGACCTGATTGCCGTGGTGCGTGACGCACGCGAAGCCGTGCACGAGCCCCACGAGCACCGCCGCGGCGATCCCGGCGGCGAGGCCCGCCCACGCCGAGCCCGTCACCGATGCCGTCGCCGCGGCCGCGAACGCCGAGGCCAGCATCTTGCCCTCGAGGCCGATGTCGACGATGCCGGAGCGCTCCGCGAAGAGCCCGCCGAGTGCGGCCAGCACCAGCGGCGCCGCGCCGCGCGCCGTGGCCGCGGCGAGCAGGGCCAGGACCAGGATGCTCTCGCTCATGCGCGGGCCCTCGTCAGCGCCCGCTGCCGGCCCGCGCCGGCCGGCTCACGAGCGCGTCGAGCGGCGGGCGCAGCGCGTGCTCGAGCGCGCCGCAGACCAGGATGATCAGGCCCTGGATCACCACGACCATGTCGCGCGTGAGCTTCGGCATGTCGAACGAGAGCTCCGAGCCGCCCTGATAGAGCGCGCCGAACAGCACGGCGGCGATCACGATGCCGACGGGATGATTGCGCCCCATCAGGGCCACGGCGATGCCGACGTAGCCGGCGCCGCCGGGAAAGTTCAGCAGCAGCCGGTGCTGCACGCCCATCACCTCGTTGAGGCTCATCAGCCCGGCGAGCGCGCCGGACACCGACATGGCCACGATCACCGTGCGCGCGGGCTGGATGCCTCCGTAGATCGCCGCCGTCTCGTTGTGACCGAGCGCGCGCAGCTCGTAGCCCCAGCGCGTATGCCAGAGGTAGAGCCAGACGAGGCCGCCGGCAGCCAGCGCCAGCAGCAGCGAGAGATTGACCGGCGAGCGGCCGATGTCCCAGCCGATCGATCGGACCAGATCGTGCAGCTGCGGCATCCACGTGCTCGGCGCGAACTCTCGCGTCTCGGGCGACTGCTGGCCCGGCTTGATCAGCACGTTCACGAGCAGATGCGTCATCACCGCCGACGCGATGAAGTTGAACATGATCGTCGTGATCACGACGTGGCTGCCGCGCTTGGCCTGGAGCCACGCGGGCACGAACGCCCAGGCCGCGCCGCCGGCCCCGGCCGCGACGACGGCAGCGAGGATGACCAGCACCGTCGGCCAGCCGCCGGCGCCAAGGCAGAGCAGCGCCACCACGAGGCCGCCGATGTAGGCCTGGCCCTCGGCGCCGATGTTGAACAGACCGCCGTGGAAGGCCACGGCCACGGCCAGGCCGGTGAAGATGAAGTTGGTCGCGTAGTAGAGCGTGTAGCCGATCGCCTCGGCGTTGCCGAAGGCGCCGCTCGCCAGGAGCCGGAGCGCGCGCGTGGGGCTCTCACCGATCAGCAGCACGACGATCGCGGACAGGAGCAGCGCCAGCGCCAGGTTGATCGCCGGCAACAGCGCCGGAACGACCCAGCCGAGCCGCGCGCGCCCCGAGACCGCCGCAGGCATCCCGGGATTATCAACTACCTGCATCGCCAATGTCGACGCCGCCGCGGCGGCCCCGGAACCCGCGATGCGCGCGCTAGTGTTCGAACTCGCGAATCCGGCGCAGATCGGGAAAGAGCAGCATCCACACGACGGCGATCGCAATCGTGCCCAGCCCGCCCAGGAGGACGGCCGGCACGGCGCCGACGAGGGCGGCGACCACGCCTGCTTCGAATGCGCCGAGCTGGTTCGAGGTGCCGGTGAACAGCGAGTGTACGGCGCTCACGCGGCCCAGCATCTCGCGGGGTGTGCGGATCTGCACGAGCGACGCGCGGATCACGACGCTCACGACGTCGGCCGCGCCCAAGACGGCGAGGGCGGCGAACGAGACGGCGAAGCTGGACGACACGCTGAACGCCACGGTGGCCGCGCCGAAAACGATGACCGCGCGGAAGAGCGTGCGACCGATGCGCCACTGGAGCGGTCGGTACGCCAGGAGGATCGACGTCGCGAGCGCGCCGACCGCCGGCGCCGAGCGCAGAAACCCGAGCCCGGCCGGGCCCGTGCTCAGAATGTCTCGCGCGTAGATCGGGAGCAGCGCCGTGGCGCCGCCGCCGAAAAGCACCGCGAACATGTCGAGCGACATCACGCCGAGCAGCACGGGCTGGTTGCGGATGAAGACGAGGCCCGAGAGCACGCGTTCCAGCACGACCGCCTCTGACGTCCGCGACCCGCGCCGCGCGGGGATGACCGCGGCGCACGCGCTGGCGGCCAGGAAGAGCGCCGCGGCAGTGGCGTAGGTCGTTGCCGGGCCGACTGCGTACAGAAAGCCGCCGAGCGCCGGCCCGACGATCCGCGCCGTCTGGGTCGCCGACATCAGCCAGGCCATCGCGCGCGAGATGAGCGGCCGCGCCACGACGTCCGAGATCAGCGCCGTCGAGGTGGGGCCCTCGAACGCGCGTGCTCCGCCGACCAGGGCCACGGTGGCGAAGATGCCGGCGCTGGCGAGGCGGCCGGAGACGGTACCGGCCACGAGCGCGGCGGCGGCCGCCGCCTGGGCGAACTGACAGATCGAGGCGACGAGCCGCCGGTCGTAGCGGTCCGCGACCTGGCCGACGATCAAGGTGAGCAGCACGATCGGCGCGAACTGCGCGAGGCCGACCAGCCCGAGGTCGAGCGCGCTGCCGGTCAGGTCGTAGAGCTGCCAGCCGACTGCGACCCCCAGCATGTTGAACGCGACGTTGGAGAGTACCCGCGAGCACCAGAGCAGGGCGAACGCGGGATGAGCGAACAGCACCGCGGAATCGTAGCAGACGGCAGTGCGCGCTGCAGGCCGTCGCGGGGCTGGGGCCCCGCCGGCCGAGGCGCGCCGATGATCAAAACGCGCTGCAGGCCGTCGCGGGGCTGGGGCCCCGCCGGCCGAGGCGCGCCGATGATCAAAACGCGTGATAGTGTCTCGGCAACGGAGGGCGCCATGAGACAGGGCTTTCGCGTGATCGATTCCGACACCCACGTGAATCCGTCCCTCGATGTGCTGCTGCGCTACGCCGACCGCGAGCTTCGGGAGCGGCTCGACGATCTCACGCCCTATCGGCGCACGGTCAAGACGGCCGCGGGCCACGGCGACGCCGAAGACGTCGGCAGCGCCACGATCCTCTCGGTCAAGCCGGTGCGCTTGCAGCGCGTGGCCGGCACAAAGGCCGCGGCCGCCGCGGGCGGCGAGGGCGATCGCGGCTTCCTGTCCGGGCGCACCCAGATGGTCACGCGCCAGCCCATCACTCCGCGCGTCGCTGAGGACAACGGGCATGGGCGCCTGCGCGACATGGATCTCGAGGGCCGGGACATCGACTTCATCATCCCCGGGCCGTGGGCGTACGGCGCGCCCGCGCTGGCACCGCACCTGGCGCACGGTCTCTATCGCGCGTACCACCGCTACATGGCGGATTATTGCTCGGCGGATTCACGCAGGCTCAAGAGCATGGTCCTGGCGCTCGCGACCGATCCGGTCTGGAGCGCGCAGACGATCAAGGCGCACGCGAGGGAGGATTGGGTCGCCGCGGTGTGGCCGCTCTTGCCCGAGGGCATGCCGATCGACGATCCCGATCTGGAGCCCATCTGGGCCGCGGCGGACGAGGCCGACCTGCCGATCATGTACCACGCGTTCACGATCGAGACGCCGTACTTCCCGGGCTATCGCGACATCTGGGACAACCCCGCGATGGGGCGCTGCGCCGGCCAGACCTGGGGCGGACAGCGGTTCCTGTCGTTCATGCTGATGGGGGGCATGCTCGACCGCTACCCGCGGCTGCGCGTCGGCGCGCTCGAGAGCGGGCACGGCTGGCTGCCGCACTGGCTCGTGCGGCTGACGCGGCAGATCGACTACGTGCGCGGCTCGGTCTCGTCCGCGCTCAAGCACACGCCGCTCGAGTACGCGCAGATGGGGCGGGTCTTCGTCAGCATCGATCTATCGGAAGGGGTGACGCTGACGAAGGCCGCGATCGACCTCCTGGGCGACCACGTGCTGATGTTCGCGTCGGACTACCCGCACCCGGAGACGATCTTCCCGGACCACGCCGACTCGGTCATCGCGTGGCGGAAAGAGCTCGGCGAGGAAGCGATGCGCAAGCTGATGTGGGAGAACGCGAGCCGCTTCCTGCGCCTGACGTCGACGCCCTGGGCGTCTACTTAGCGGTGTTCTTCTGGAGCAAGGTTCACGCTTGGCCAGCCACACAGAGGGTTTCATTCGGGATACGCAGGGCGCCAGACGGCTGCCGATATTTGCCGAGCTCCTCTGAGACGATCTGCCAAATCGTTTCGAGCTGGGCGGGGGAAGCGCCGGCGAGCATCGAGCGGATGCTCGCGGACGTGGCGGGGCGTTCCTCGACGAATTCATCGAGCGAGGAGTATTCGAGGATCAAGATGTGACGTTCGATGGCAACCTCGGTGAAGCCGGCCTGCGCGAAGGCGCGCTGCAGCACTTCCTCGTTGGCGAGACTGAATGTTCCCGGCGTGCCGGCCGGCGGTGGGGCGATGTGTAGCACACGCCTGATGGCCCCCATGGGAACACTCGTGAACGGCACGTTCTCGGGATTCGCCCAAACGGCCGCGGCGAACCGGCCTCGTGGAGCCAAAAGCTCACGAAGCCTGGTCAGCGCCACGACGAGATGCGGAAGAAACATCAAGGCCCAGCGACAGAGAGCGGCGTCGAAGCTCTGGGCCGGCAGGTCGGGCTCCTCGGCATCCATCTCACGAAACTCGATGTTGTGCAGGCCGAGCCTGGCGGCTTCCTGACGAGCGAGGAACAGCATTGCTGGTGACAGATCGGTCGCGACGACCGAGCCATTCGGCCCCACCCGGCGTGCCGCGGTAAAGGCCGGCTCGCCCAGACCGGTCGCGACGTCCAATACTCGATGACCTGGCCGAATCCGTGCGAGGTCGACGAGGCGCTGATTGACGTGCTGGGCAGCTCTCTCCCAGATGTTCCAGTGCTGCTTCCAGCCATCGGCTGACATGCCCCACTCGCGACGTAGGTCAGCCTTGTATTGAGTTGGGTCGAAAGACGGGGTGTTCACGCAGCCCCCTTCGCTGCAGTCGAGACGAACGCTACCGTCGATAGCGCAGCGACGATTTGGTCACGCGCCGCGCGCCGACGACGTCCAGTGGATCGCGCGCTTCGCGAGCTCGGCCTCGTCGAGCTCGAGCCCGAGCCCCGGCGAGTCCCCGAGGACGAACTTGCCTTTGACCGGCCGGACCGGCGTGCGAAAGACGACATCCTGTACCTGGTAGGGGCCGTTGTATTCGGCCGGGTGATGCGAGTGCGTGAGCGACGCCACGAAGTGCAGGTTGGCGGTGTGGCCGATCGACGGCTGCGTCTGATGCGGTACGAAGTCGACGCCGTAGGCGCGGGCCAGCGCGGCCATGTCCGCGAGCCCGGTGAAGCCGCCGGTTTTGACGATGTCCGGCTGGACGATGTCCACGCCCGCCTCGATCAGTCGCTTGATGCCCTGCAGGGTGTACTCCTGCTCGCCGGCCGAGACGGCGATGTCGAGCGCCGCGGCGACCTTGGCGAAGCTCTCCACGTGATAGTGCTGCACCGGCTCCTCGAACCACACGTAGCCGAGCTCCTCGAGCGCGCGGCCGACGCGGATCGCGCCCTGGACCGAATAGCCGTTGTTCGAGTCGAACGCGAGCGGAAAGCCGTCGCCC
>Ga0126376_10001496_pt1 | contig 12601 bp, 15 predicted proteins | sample PanSoiMetPlot_15_FD_92760 | JGI IMG/M metagenome (GOLD analysis project Ga0126376, IMG submission 92760) | Tropical forest soil microbial communities from Panama - MetaG Plot_15 | ecosystem: Environmental > Terrestrial > Soil > Tropical forest > Bulk soil | place: Panama | collected 2016-02-17
GATAATGAAACGGATGACGCCGTCTGAGGCGGCCACAGCCCAGCCGGAAGAACCATCGGTGGTGGCTACCGAGATCGGGGTTTCCGTGTTGTTGTAAAGTTCGATGAACTCATCGTTGGCTCCGCCCGGACCGCGCAGGCGGAACTCGCTGATGAGAACGTCTCCTGCGAATGGGCCAGTGACGACGGTCAGTGCCGTCGCGGAGTTGTTCGAAGTGTCCGGGTCTGATGTAGTCGAAACGCCGGACACGGTGTTGCTAATAGTCGTATCGCGCGGCGTGTTCTGGTTAACCTGCACGACGAACGTAGCGGTGGCAGTGGCGTCAAAAGCAAGTGTGCCAACGTTGACTGTCAAGGTGGTCCCATCGAACGACACCGAACCAGTGTTCGTGGAGGCGGTCACAAAAGAGGTATGTGCTGGCAGTGCGTCTGTGAGAACGACATTGACTGCGGTGTCTGGGCCGGCGTTGAAGACGGTGAGGCTGTAAGTTATTTGCCCGCCGAGCGCAACCGCCTCGTCACCTGACTTGGACACAACGATATCAGCCGACGGGGTTTGCGCGCGTGTATTTACTGCCGCCGCGAGCACGCCGGCAAAGATAAGTGCCACAAGCATGAGCAGACGTAGAGATACGGAAGACCAATAGTTCATCGTATGAATCCTTTCGTTTATTTTGTGCCGACCTCGGGCGAGTATAGAACAGCGTAGAACCTGCGAAGTGTACCACTTCTTTAATCGTGCCTGGCTTGCTTTGTGCGGCGCTACGCCGGAACCAGTTATGCTCTTCTACCGGCAGTAGGTTTTGTGCGTGATATGCGAGCGTGGCGCAGGGCTTCGAGTTCTTTTTTGAGAGGCATCCAATACTGCCGATCCGCGCCGCGGACTTTCTCCTCCTCGTCAATCAACAACTTCGCGAGAAGTGATTCGTCTTCACTCTCAAGCGCCGTCAGTAGCGGTCGCTGCCGGAACAGTTGCGCCGGAATTCGATTCTGCCGGGCCAACTCAATTAGCAATTGCGGAGTCCTCAGCTCAAGAAACCAGAATCGAAGTTGATCTTTAGTCGGAGTTTCACGGTTCGCGAAGTAGTTTACTTCAACCAATCGCCGAATCATGGGCCAATCTTTGTCTCGCTGCGTTTTCTTAGCTTGAACGAGGTCGGGAAGTCCCATGAGCTCTATAGTTGAGCCGTCCACTTCGATAGTTGTACGCCGTGTCCAAAGTTTCGGAAAAGCATCGACGCCGCGCATCTTCGTCATCACGTCCACTCTCATTCCGAGTGCTTCGGGGTGATTACATCTAAAGTGCACCGCGTGCCCTTTTCGGAGATACTTTGCCTCGAATTGCGGGACTGCAATAACGTCCGCTTTCAGATCTGCCAGGGACTTCTTGAGCCTCGCAAGGTTCTCGGAGCTTGCTAGTATGGCGAGGTCTGTGTCGCGGCTAAACTCGGCTGCGCCGTAGAATACGCATGCCTGGCCGCCCATGAGCAACGCCCATACTCGGTGCTCCTGGATCGAAGAAAGGACTTTGAGTATCGGGTTGCGCATCAAGCGAGCCGCCAAGGTAGAAGTAAACTTGCCACAACTTTTCCGATTCGTGCCAGCGCTCTTGCGGTGAAAGACGATACCAAGAAGCCCATTCCTCCCCAACGATTTCTTCAGGCGTGATCATCAAGCACAGTTTAGCACCCCTCAGAAGCCGCTGGCAGCCCGGAAAGTTCAATTGGTTGCGGCGCAGGATTGTGGTAAAGAATCCAACTCGATAGATGGCAACAACTTTACCGCTGGTGAAGAGGGTTCGTTCCGGCATCGGTTGGAACGCATCATCGTCACTGGCCGGGGAACTCATCGGGTTCCTCCGCTCCGTAACTCTCGCCCGCCTTCTGGCGCCCGAAGACTTCGGACTCTTCACCATGGCCCTGACAGGGCATCTCGGCGAAGCTCCTGCGCAACTTGCTGGGAACTATCATTTTCGTGACGCTTCTCCTACTAGTCAGAGTGCTGGTCAACCGCTAAACTAGTGCTCCTTTATCTTATGAACTCGTCTGCGAATCCTCCCATCAGCGTTGTAATGCCCGTGTACAACGCGCTCCCTTTTCTTGACGACAGCATCAGCAGCATTCTCAAACAAACGCTCAGCGACTTTGAGTTTGTAATTCTCGACGACGCTTCCACTGATAACTCGATCGAGCGTTTACGCGCGTGGGCGGCTCGTGATAAGCGAATACAGCTTCACCAAAGCAACAAACGGCTCGGTCTTTCGGGCAGCTCGAATGCCGTGGTCGCGTACGCGCAGGCTCCAATCGTGGCGCGCATGGACGCCGACGACATCGCTCATCAGGATCGACTCCGCCGCCAGTGGGAGATTATTCAAAACAGTCCGGACGTTGCGGTGGTTGGCACGCTTTGCAATGGCATTGATGCGGGCAGACGAGAAGTGCGGCCGCGCGATCGTTGGCGACTGCTGCGTCGTTCCGGTTACATTCCGTTTCCTCATGGGTCGGCAATGTTTCGCCGCGAAGTGTTCGACAAAGCCGGCGGCTATGATGAGACCGCGGTTGGTGGCGAAGACCAGAAGCTGTTTTCCAGAATGGCGGCGTATGGTCGTGTCGTGACATTACCGGATGTCCTGTACAGCTATCGTTATCATGCAAACAATGCGACACTCTTCAATGGCCTGCGTGCGGTCGGTGAGAACCATTCCCACAACGGTGATTCGCTGGCAGCGTTCTACATGCTTGGCGCGATGCGACTCTGGGCCGGCGAGCCACCGATGTTGCTCGAACCACTGCTCAAGCAGAAGTCTCTCGGATGGGATCCGAAGAGTTTAATGATCCTGGTTTCGGCGCTGTGGGGACACGTTAGTCCGCTCACGTTGAAAGTTTTCCTGCGCGGCTCGATCAAAGTTCGCGACCTGCTCGCAAGCATCACAGTGAAGGACGGGAAACCTTACGAATGGCGATCCGAATAGCCGTCGCCGGCATGGGTGTGCGCGGGCAGGATTGGGTACGCGAGGTCAAAGCGGCGACGGCATTCGAATTGGTCGCGTGCGTTGACGTCGACAGTGGTGCTTTGCAGCGAGTGTCGACGCGATTCGGAGTTTCTTCCGATCGATGTTTCACAGATCTCGCCAAAGCGTTGGAGGCGGGCAAGTGCGACGCGATGATCGTTGTTACACCTCCGGATTGCCATGCAACGACTTGTGAAACAGCGCTTACGCGCGAAGTTGCCGTGCTCGTCGAGAAACCGTTCACGCTTCGGTTGAGCGAGGCCGTCAGACTAGTTTCACTGGCCGGCACGAAAAACACGCCGCTTCTCGTCGCACAAAACTATCGTTATCTGCGATCTTTCCGTACGGTCAAGCGAGTCGTCGACGAAGGCTTGCTCGGAAGAGTCGGAATGGTGGTGTGTCACTACTATCGTCCGTCTCACAGCATGGCCGAGTCGCTGGCGAAGCTTCCGAACAGCGTGCTTTGGGGTGTGAGCGTTCATCACCTCGATGCGCTTCGCTATGTGCTGGCGAGTGAAGTGACTAGCGTTACCGCGAATGCTTTCACGTTGCCGTGGGGACATCTTCCCGAGGGAGCATCGTTGCAACTGATGCTTTCGCTCGCCAACGAAACGCGCGTTTCTTATTCCGCAACTTACGAATCAACTGGTCACACGCTCTTCGAAGGCGGGCAGGAGTTCTACGCGCGCTTCATTGGTGAGCGCGGAACGCTGCACGTCTTTCAGCGTTGGTTGATATTTTGGGAGAACGGGAAGTTACCGCGCCTGGTCCGTCGTGGCTCGAGGAAGAAGTCGGAGGAACGAGTGCTGCTCGACCAGTTCGAACGGGCATTAATTTACGGCGAAGAGCCGGAAGTCAGCGGTCGCGACAACTTGCAAACCGTGGCGATCCTCGAGGCGTGTGTTCGATCCGCCACCGAAGGAAAACCAATCAACCCCCAGGAGTTGCTCGATGAGCACTAACAAATCTGTGCTCGCGATCGGCATTGATGCGGCTGAGTCAACGCTTATACGGCGGATGATCGAGCAAAACGAATTGCCGGCGCTCGGATCGTTGCTGGCCACTGGCAAGTGGTTGGAAGTGCGTTCGCCGTCACCCATTGGCAGCGGCACCGTCTGGCCCACCTTCCTGACCGGCGAGGAACCGGCTTCACACGGCGTCTACAGTGAATGGAAGTGGCTGCCGGAGACAATGAGCCTGCGCCGTTATGAAGGTCATCACTTAACTCCGTTCTGGAAATCACTCGCGCAACAGGGAGTGTCCGTGGGCGTATTCGATGTTCCTTTCGCGCCTCCGGTAGGGATCAAACGAGGATTTGAAGTTTGCGGGTGGTGGGCCCACGACGCGACCGCAGCCGGACTGCGAGCAGGTCCGGACGAGATTCAATCGCTGGTGCGTGAGGCGCCCGCGCATCCATTGTCGGCAAATCGATGGGTTACTGCGACGCCCGACAGCAGGAACAACATAGTCGAGCTGGCTGAGGCGTGTAGTGCCGGAGCACGGCTACGAGGAGTGTTGGCAAGACGTCTGATTAAGGAGACGAATCCGCAGTTGTCAGTGGTTGTATTTCCCGAAGTGCATCATGCAGGCCATCAGCTCTGGCATACGATCGCGACTGATCATCCGGTCTACGCTGGACTGGAACGTAACGGCACATCAGTCGAACCGTTGCTGAAAGATGTGCACCAGGCAATCGATCGACAGATCGGTGAACTGATCGATTCGAGCAATGCGGGCACGGTGCTGGTATTTGCTTTTCACGGGATGCGGCCTGCGATCGGGTTTCCAGCATTTCTCGGTCCGCTGCTTTGCGAACAAGGTTTCTCGCAACTTGCAAACTGGCGCTCACAGAGTTGGACCAGGCGTGGGGTGTCGACGTTTGCGGCAATCAAACAACACACACCCACGCCGCTCAAGAAGCTGTACTACCAGGTGACGCCATCGACCGCTACCTACAAGCTCGCACGCCCGACGATGTTGCCGGCGTACGATTGGCAGAAGACTCGCGCGTTTTCTTTGCCCACAGACCAGTATGGCTGGATTCGCATTAATCTCATGGGTCGCGAGGCAGAAGGGATCGTGCATCCCGATGAGTACGAAAAGCTCTGCACGGAACTGAACGAGACGTTGTCGGCACTTGCTTCGGAAGATGGAGAGCTGCTCGTTCAGGATGTCACGCACACGGCGACCGGCGCGGAAAGTGCACGCGTCAATCCGTTGCCTGATCTGGTGGTCCACTGGCGTGACGCAGCCTTCGCTTCGCCGTTGAAGATCAAAGGAAGCAAGGTGTCCGGACAGATGATTAGCAAAAAATCTACCGGCCAACACGCGTCGCCGGGCTTTTGTATTTATCGCGGCAACGGCGATTTCGGAGTGGACGGAGTGGTAACGGCGAAAGATCTCTGGCGCTTGATAGCCGCCAGCCTATAATTGGAAGAAGCCAGAACTGAAAGAATCGACCATGACTAAGAAACTTACCTATTCCCTTTTAGTCGTTCTGCTGTGCGTCCCCATGTTGCAGGCCCAGCAAGCCGCCGAAGCGCCGTTCGCCATGCTTGAGAGAGCGGTCAAGCAGGAGCCAGGCGGATGGGCCGGAAACAAAGAACGCCTTTCAACCATCTTCGACGCCGATCGAAAACGACTAGGAGACAGATTCGAGGGTGAATTGCTCCGGTGGCTAGGGAACGATCCCGAAAGACATTATTGGATTTCGGCGTTTCTCGAGTACGAAGGCTACCTGCATGGCAGCAAGCGTTTGCCATATCTTTCGCTATTGGTCAAACAGCAGGGATTGGCGCTGGTTCAAGGCAAAGACGACGAAGCCTCCCGGGGATACGTCGTGGGATTGAGTATTACGGCGGCAATTCTCAGCGATGAATTCGGATTTTCGACCCTGGCGACTTCCTACAAGAATGAGGCTGAGGAACTCTTACTACGTTACCCTGATCTTACTGCCTTTGTTCCGGCGGTGTCTGAAGCCGAACGTCGCCGCTACGATGGAATCAGATCATTGGTGACTCGCAAAACCCCAACGGTCATTGGTGACACTAATCCGCAGCCGGCGGCTAAAGTTTCCGGTGGAGTATTGAATGGTCGCGCTCTTAACAAGATCAAGCCGGTCTATCCTGCAGCCGCACGCGAATCAGGTGCTTCGGGTGTAGTGGAGGTCAGGGTCGTATTTGATGAAACCGGAAAAGTGATCTGGGCCAAAGCTATCAGCGGTCACCCACAGTTGCGCCAGGCAGCAGAGGACGCCGCCTGGCAAACTAAATTTTCCCCAACGATACTTTCGGGGCAGGCAGTCAGGACGTCAGGCCTCCTGCTCTACAACTTTGTGCATTAAGTTTTGCTGGAAGCAATCTAATAAAGGTTCGTCACTCCTGCCATCGCCCCTCCCACCCGAAACGAAACTGCTTATTCAGTCATAGTAGAAAAAGAGCGTTGACTACAGGAGATAAAAATGGCCGTAAAAATTACTATAGACATGTTCAGTGGCAGGCCGAATCCGGTCGTTGAATTGGACGCTAAAGAAGCAAAGGACGTGTTGGAACGCTTGAAGCCAACCACTGCGCTTTCGGGTGATGAAGCGGAAAAAGCCGCCACTCCCATCCTCGGTTATCGCGGATTGATCGTGGAGCAAAGTGGGACCACGGGAGTTAGCAAGGACTTGCCCGAACGTTTCAGAGTATCGAGCGGGCGGCTCACTGGCAGAGGACTTGCGCACAATCCCGCGGATTCGAACTTTGAAGATTTCTTCTTTGGTCCCAGAGGACTCGCAAAGAAGGCCAGGGACATGAAGAATCTGCAATCCGTTCTCAAGACCGAAGTCGCTCGAGCAGTGGAAATAAGAAAGAAATTCATACTTGATCCAATCGCCTTTCCGATCTTCATCACCTGCACGTGCGGTCCGATATACGAGCCCGCGTGGTGGAATGATGGTGGACAACGGCAGTTGAACAATAACTGTTATAACTACGCGTCAAATTATCGCACCGACACCTTCGCCCAACCTGGACGTGCCGCCGGAGCGATGTACAGTTCTCTCACCTGTGCTTCAGTATTGCCGGCAGCGGTGAAGGACGCACTCGAAGATACACCGGGTGCGAACAACAAATGTCCTCCGGAAGGACATCTGGTAGCGCTGGTGATTGCTCCCAATATAGACTTTCATTGGTATCGGAAAGGACGGAACGGATTCTGGACCCACAAGCCCGGTAGCACACAGGCAACCAACCTGGATAACAGCGGGCATTTGATCCTGGACCCACGCACCGCCGACCGCGGAATGTACACAAGTTTTTGTACTTTCATGGTGGTCAAACATGGACACATCAAAATCAACTGAGACAGAGACCGACTACATTGCGGGCGCCTCGATCTTTTCGGGGCGCCCCGATCCAACCTGGACAGTCAGCCTTGAAATCGTCGAGCGTTTGCAGTCACTCTGGGTGTCGTTGCCACCGCTGGACGCTTCACCACCACAGCCACCTGCCCTTGGCTATCGCGGATGTTTTCTGAGAGACAAAGCGAAGCAGCGTGAGTGGGTCGCTTACAAGGGAGCGGTTACATTACAAACGCCTTCAGAAAGCGAAACGCGCCGTGATGCGCAGCGAGAGTTCGAGCCGCTGCTCCTGCACTCCGCGCCAGCCGGCTTGATCCCACCACAGATTCTGCAAAGCGAAGGGCTGTAAGCCCTCGAAGCGGGTGCTGTTCTCAGGATGCTTCGATTAGTGCCCCCGCAGGGATTCGAACCCCGAACCAACAGGTTATGTGTCTCGCAAAGCGAGTTTCTGTCCGTTCGCCTGCGTATCGATTGGTACAGATCTTTAGCGTTCTACATCTTTTATAATATCTCCCTGCAACTTGAGGATCGCCACGACAGGCTGAGTTGGCACACAACTGGCACACAAAGCTGGACCAGGGCGGGGGCGGTATTTGCTGCCTGGGCCAGTGCCGGTTGCCCTGAAGGACCAATACTTTATTGCGGTTAAAGGTGCAATTCTGGATCGTGTCCTGATATAACTCAGACGAACTTGCAGTACGTGAGGACGTGAAATGAGTGAAGGTTGGCATGGAATGAAATGGCTAGGGCCACTGGGCACTCCTGTTGCCGTTTTCATTTCACTTATAGGGTTGATCGTGACTTTCCAATCTCAAGCGACGACAGTCGGGTGGAGAGTCTTTTCCGTACTGGCTTTTTTCGTTTCTTTAGTCTGGTCTATTTGGTATTTGCGGGCAATGACTACCAGAGAATCGTTGGGACTAACTCGCAAAGTCCGTCTGCATGATAATAAGTGGTGGCGGAGCGTTGCATTTCTGCTTCCAGTCCTGACTGCGGTTTTGTGTGCACTAGCCTTTCTACCCCAGCGCGAGGATTATTCGTCATTATTACAAGGCGGAGGTCCATACTCTCCAATGGTGGTTTTCGATTCGAAGCCTCGTGGAGCAATGGTGAGAGTTGCAAAAAGTTATTATGCTGATGATGACCCTTTACTTGAAAACAAGGACGACAATCATATTTTTCGCCTACCCGAACCTACACTAACTCGTACAAGGTTATGGCAGGGCCATTATTGGGTAGTATTTGAGTTGAAATGGCAGAACTAAACAGCAGCTTCTGATTGTACAAGGTCCAACAGTCGTCAAGGTTGAATTCTGAACCTGCTTATTCAATCGCTCCCAGGAACCACAGAATCGAATGCAAGACTTATTTCAATTGTTGGCTATTCCGTCCTCTGTTTTCCTTGTGTCCTCTTCTTAGCTGGCTGGTTTTCCTCGCACTGCGGAAGTTTAATTGGCCTCGCGGTACCACAGTCCTAATCAGTTGTGGTGTGGTAATCCTTATCCTGTATTTGCTTGAGATGCAGGGGCGAAACTGGGTTGCGCCACGCGACAACACAACTCAGGTTTATGAGGTCATCAATGGAATTCTTGCGGCGATAGTTGGCCTTATCTTTTGGGGCCGGAGAAAAAGTGCCAAACCTTCTGATTCGCCCAATCAATAGTGACGCCCCCCTAAAACTTCAAATGTAACCTCAGCAATTTCATTATCGAATCGAAGAACTGAGTGCAGACGTTACAGCTTCAAGCCAGACAACACCGAATGCTGCTGAGCCAAATCAGGCGCGATGCGGACCCGCCATTTGCGAGGCGATCTTATTATGAAATAGAGGAAGCGGCTATGCTCGTAGTAATCTTCATTTCCGTTCTCAGCCGGCAAAGAGGAATCAACCTCGTTCGCTTCAGGGCGTTCGTCTGTTTCCTTCATGTGCGTTCCTTATTTTCGTCTAAGTGTCACCAGGGCCACAATTGCGGCCCCAGAAGACCACTAAAACTGACAGTAGCGGCGTAATGATCTTAAAACATTCCTCAATGTTCTTCTTGCGATCTTCCGCGATCAACTATTGCGCGGCCATTCTCCGATAACCAAGTTGTTGTCATATCCTCATGGTTGTCGATCTTTTCGCGGGCGACGGCGCACAGGAGTTCGTTCCTTGAGTAAATCCGGATGTCGGCGTTGAATGATGTAAATGAGTCCCGGATAGGTAAGTCCTAACAACGGTGCCGCATAAGTAACACGGCCGTTAGCCTCAGCCAACGCTTTCCGAATCATTTCTCGCTCAACATCTACTCGTGCGTCCTTGACATTTGGACGCCTAAACAAGGTTTCGTTAGCATCGGTCTGAGAGTCCGTTCGCAGTCTCGCAGCGAGTTTGCTTCCTGCCGCTTTGAACCTGAGCAATAGTGAATAGCTCTGGGTCTCTGCTAACCATTCGCCCGCCTGTTCATACGCGCGGGAAAGCGTGTCTGCCGAGAGATCTTCGATTTCTTCGATCAATGTTAGCGCCGCGATGCCAGCCTGATTGAGCGAGCCTGCCTCATGCGCTACTTCAATAGCAAGCTGAATTGTGAACTGTGCTCGATCTGTTTTTCCAAGTCGCGCCAATGCGATGCCCTGTGCGGTAAGTGCTTCGGACCAGAAACATTGATGTCCGCTTTTCTCAAAAGTCTTAGCGGCATGCCGCGCGGCAGACTCCGCCTCAATATATTTCCCTTCTGCGATAAGAAGTTGTGCGCGACTTTCATCAACTTGCGCGGTCTTTACTTTGTTTTAACACTCACTGTGAGGCGCCGAGCATGATCCAAATACTCGTGTGCCTCTTTAAACCGAGATAGATCACACAGGATATTCCCGATGTTGTTCTTAACGTGAGCACGAAACATCGTATTACGAGCCAATGTGAAGTAACGATCAGCTTCTTCATACTCGTCAAGAATGCGCCGGAATTCAGTCGCTGTTTTCTCGGTCACGAGTTTGCGGAGCACCATTGCCACTTGCATGTGGTACACGCCCTTGAGAGTGTGGCTAGTAATCTTTTTTGAACAGCTGCGTGTTTTCGGTGAGGATTCTTAAAGACTCTTTGAATCGTGAGGCTGACCATTCGACAACTGATAATCCAAATACCGCATTCGCTCGTGTATTTCCTTCTGTAGTTAGTTTTTTAAGCGCCTCAGTGAATACGATCCGCGCTTCATCTAACGCTCCCGCTCGCCAATAACAGTATCCGAGTTCCGCTCGTATCGCTGCGATCTTGATCACGTCGTGAAGTGACTCGTAATAGGTGATGCTCTCAGTGAGTAGATCTCTGGCCCACTCGTTCGCTTCCTTGATCCCATCTCTGCTGCCGATCAAGCTTGTGAAGATTCCAGCACAAAACAAAACTTCCGCAGCAACGGACGGATGCAGCTCTTCCGTGTTTGGGTGCTCTCCGACTCGTTTCCAAAATGGGCGCATCACTTCTTGAGCGCCTTTGTAGTCGCCTTTGTCTTTTAACTCTAACGCCTTTTGACACCTGAATAGTGCCCGCTCGTTTGCGGTCATGTGAGATAGGTCAGACTTAGACGGGGCAATGCGCATGAGAAATTGAGAGTTTCGGAATGGGAGGAAAACGCGGACGCAATAATAGTCCGACCCTCAATCCCCGGCAAGAAATCTTTCCTGTTTATCAATTTTCATGTAAGAAGTCTTACATGGGCCTCAACTCAAAATAAGGAGACAATCCATGAAAAGACTCTTAATAGCGATTGCGCTGGTATCTGTTCTTTCAGTTACAGCGTTGGCGGGAGACATGCCCGGCGTAGGTTCATCGGTAGTGGGCGACATGCCAACTACAGGCGCAACGTCAACAGGCGAGACAAATTCTCCGCCCGTACCTGGCGAAATGCCGGGCGTTGGCGCTGCGACTTCTAGCACGACTAATACGAATCCGAGCTTAGTAACGACTGTGTTGCTCACAATCATTACTCTCTTAGGTCGCTAACCGATTTCCTCACTTTTCAAGTGAAAGCTCCCTGCCACTCACGGCAGCTCAGGAAAGTGTGCCACGCGTCATATAACAGCCCTTACATTAATCTCGAAATACGGTTATCCCATCGGAATCTTGCGAGGTCTTTTTAGCAACCGATATAAAGCGGACGTTTGCCAAGTTCTGTAACGTGAAAGAACTTCGAGCAAGCGCCCCACATACTGCCCAGAGTGGGGCTAGGGGCGTCGCTACCTTGTGAGGGGGCACGTGCGACGCCCCAATGCTTCATGGACTCTCATTAACCTTGCCGCTGCTGATAACGATTCGCCTCCGGAAACAACACCTGGGGCAGAGGGTTCGCTTGATCCTAAGATGAACGCAGTCCCTGCTGGTCTCCCTGCCCTAACTTTCCTTGACTCTCACGTCACGGTAAATGAGAATTCGTCGAAATAATTTCGAGGCTTCATGTTTCTTACTCCCAAAGAGAGGCCTGCCATGTCCAGATCCATCAAGCTCCGCGCGACGCGTTCTTTCTTTTTCATACTCGTGGTTGGTCTGCTGGTTTCAGCGTGCAAACATTCGTCCTACCAATCACCGCCGGCGAGTTCCGGCGGCGGTATCAGTCCACCCGCGACAACCACCAGCCACAGGAATCTTCCTTATGGTTTTACTTCGATCCCCACCGCCTCAGGACAAGGAGAAGTACTGTACGGAGGCATGACCGGCACCAGCGCAAGCGGGGCATTGTGGGGATCTCTCAGCGCACTTGCCGGCTACTTTGACGAAAAACCAAACGTTCTGGCGGCGATGGTCAGTGCGAATGACGACGAGGTTCAGGCCCTGCTCGACGGGACTCGTGACGGTCAATCAGTGCGAGGGATGGGATATGCACGCACCACTGGCTCACAGTGTGTAGTCGCAGTTGTTTATGATCGCGCGGACGCATTTGGTCAATCGAGCAGTGAGCTTGCGCGCTTGGCGGAACAATCGCTGCCCGCTTCTGCCGCGACTCCCGTACCTTTACAACGAACAACTCTCTCCGACGGGACCATTCTCGACCTACCCGGAGGATGGACTGTGCAGCCCAACAACGGTGCTGTATCCGGAACGGGTCCGGAGGGTAGTTTCGATTTCGGTCTTGCCACCGAGGTTTACACGCCCGAAGTTGCAGCGCAATTAGCAGCGCCGTATGGAGTGAGGCCGCCGCTCGTGTCGTCTTATGGCGATCCTGGACGAGAGGTTCAGGAGTTGTCGGCGCAAATGAAAGCTGTGGCGTCGCCTGACGA
>Ga0126376_10001497_pt1 | contig 12597 bp, 13 predicted proteins | sample PanSoiMetPlot_15_FD_92760 | JGI IMG/M metagenome (GOLD analysis project Ga0126376, IMG submission 92760) | Tropical forest soil microbial communities from Panama - MetaG Plot_15 | ecosystem: Environmental > Terrestrial > Soil > Tropical forest > Bulk soil | place: Panama | collected 2016-02-17
CGAACCCCTCGACCAGGGTCACCCCGGCCCGGTCGCGCGCCCGCCGGTGGCGCAGCGCGACCAGTTGCTTCACCCGCGGATTGGCCGGGCTGGTGATCTCCAAGCCGGCCTGCGTGCGGGCGCCGGCTGTCATGACCTCATCGTAGGGGCCGGCCCCGGAGGTCCTGCGCCCCTGCGGCGGGGGACGCCCAGTTCGGGTCGTCGCGGGGGAAATACGCGTCGATGAAGTCGTTGCGGAACTTGCCCGCGGGATCCAGGGCGCGGACCAGGGCCCGGAAGTCGCCCCAGCGGGGGTAGCGCGCGCGCACGGCCCGCGGTGTCATGCCAAACACCTTGCCCCAGTGCGGCCGTGCTCCCAGTGGCCCGAGCAGTTCCTCGATCGCCGCCACCACCGGGAGTACCGCGCCAGGGTCGAGGGTCCAGGTGAAGTGCAGGGCCACCGAGTCCTGGCGGTAGCACGTGCTCATCCAGCACTCGTCCGCGGCCACCGTGCGGATCTCCGCGACCTGCAGCACCGGAGCGAACAGGTCACCCAGCCCGGCCAGCGCGGTGATCGCCTGCACGGCGGCCTGCCGGGGCAGCAGGTACTCCGACTGGAGTTCCGTGCCGCTGCTCGGGGCGAAGCCGGGCCGGAAATGGGGGATCCGCTCGTGCCACGGGCCGGGGACGCCCCGCTGCTGCGTTGCCTGGGCCGCGGGCATGCCGGGCACGGGATGCCGGGGCCCGCCGGCCGGGCGGGCGCCGTGCCACGGCCGGCCCGCGCGGAAGGTTTCCGGGTCGCCGTCCCGGTGCTTGAGCCACACCTGGTTATGGTGGCTGCCCTGCCAGTCGGTGAACACACTGACGCTGTAGGCAGCGCCCAGGATCTCGCCGAAATGGCTGGTGAGTTCGCTGGCCGGAAGGTCCTCGTAGACGTACTGGCGCACCTGGTAGGCCGGGACCAGGTCCAGGGTCAGCGTGGTGACGATGCCGAGCGCGCCGAGCCCGACGACCGCGCCGCGGAACCGGTCGCCGTCGGCGTCCCGGCTCAAGCTGGCCAGGCCGCCGTCGGCGGTGACCAGTTCCAGGGCGCGGACGGCACTGGCCAGGTTGCCGATGCGGCTCCCCGAGCCGTGGGTCGCGGTCGCGCACGCCCCGGCGACCGAGATGTGCGGCAGCGATCCCAGGTTGGGCAGCGCCCAGCCCGCCGCGTCCAGCCGCTGCGCCAGGTCGCCGTACGTGACGCCCGCCCCGACGGTCACCGCTCCCGCCGCGGAGTCAACGTCGCAGACGGCGGGCAGCCCGGCCGTGGCGACGAGCACGCCGGGGGTGTCGGCGATCGGGGTGAACGAGTGCCCGGTGCCGAGCGCACGCACGCGCGTGCTCTCGGCGACCATGGCCCGGAGTCCCGCGACAGTGCGCGGCCTGCGCACGCGCACCGCGTGGAACGCCACGTTCCCCGCCCAGTTGGCTGGCCCCCGGGACCGGCCGGCCCGGGTCGGCAGTACGGCGCGTCGCCTCAGCTCAGGCCCAGTTCCCGGCCAGAGCGAGGATGATCATGCATAGCAGGAGAAGGGCGGACACGACCGTGGCCATGAACATGTCGTTCGCCGGTCCGCGCTCGGCGGCATGGCGGCCCATACATGAAGCTCTACACCCGTCGGGCAGCTGATGGAAGCCGATCCGCAGGACTTGGTGCGGGAGTGCGTGACGGTGAGGCAGGGGAGGACGCGGGAGGGGTTCCGGGCGGGACTATTGCGGGCCGGGCAGCCTGGTCCGGGGGCCGGGCTAGGGTGGGCGGGTCGTGGCGGTCGACCGCGAGGGGTGCCAGGGAATGGCGGACAGGGCTGCCGTGGCCGGTAAGTCTGCTGAGAGCTGGCTGGCTGTGCGCGCGGTGCTGACGGCGAACCGGCATGAGCTGGGGCGGGTGGCAGCACGCCTGTACCCGGAGGTGCCGCGCGCCGGGGGAGCGGACCTGCTGTGCCGGGAGCAGTGGGTGCCGGCGGAACCGGTAGGCCTCGATGAGCTGGCGCTCTCGTGGGACGGTGATCCGGCGAACCGGGACGGGGTGGGGCCGGAGCGTTACGCGGAAGCTTCGCGGGGGGTGCGGCCGCAGCGGGCGGCGGGGGAACGGTACGCGAGCTACACCGACGCGGTGGCGGCGCTGGACCGGCCGGCGCTGTTCGAGAACCGGCCCTGCTACCGGCTGCTGGACGCGCGGCTGACCGCTCCGGCGGGGCTGCGGGTGGGGGGGACCAGCTACTTCGAGGGGATCGACCTCGGCCACGCGGTCGCGCACGAGCTGGCCGCGGCCTGGGAGCGCTCGGGTGACGCGGTGCGCATGGCCGACCTGCCGCTGCGCTCGCTGGCCGGCGACCCGTGCGCGCTGCCCCGGCGCCAGTCGCTGATCGCGGTCACCACGCTCACCCTGCGCCGGGACGCGGCCGGGAGCGCGTCGTTCGTGCTGCACTGGCGGGATCCCGCCAAGGTCAACCACGGTGGCGGGCTGTACCAGGTGATGCCCGTCGGCCTGTTCCAGCCGGTCACCAGCGCGGCCGCGGCCCTGCGGCACGACCTGAGCCTGTGGAAGTCCATGGCCCGGGAGTTCAGCGAGGAGTTTCTCGGCACCTCGGAGGACTACCCGACCAGCGGCGGGCTGCTCGACTACGACGGCTGGCCGTTCTACCGCCGGCTGACCGGCGCCATGCGCGAGGGCCGGCTCACCGTGCGCTGCCTCGGCCTGGGCGTGGACCCGCTGTCGTTCGCCACGGACCTGCTCGCCGTCGCGGTCTTCGACGCCGACCTGTTCGACGCGGAGTTCGCGGGCCTGGTCGCGCGGAACGCCGAGGGCCGGGTCATCACCGGCGGCGGTTCGGCGGGTATCCCGTTCACCGCCGAGACCGTTGCCCGGCTCACCGATGGCCGCGAGCCGTTTCAGGCGGCGGGTGCTGCGCTGCTCCGGCTCGCCTGGGAGCAGCGTAAGCACCTGCTCGGCTGAGCCTCCCGACCGCGCCCTCATGCCCGCCCGGGTGGTTCAGCCGAGCGGATCGGTGCGCAGCAGGCTGTACAGCACCCCGTCCCGGTACGCGCCGTCCCGCCAGAACACGCCGCGCATCACGCCCTCCCGGGTGAAGCCCGCCTTCTCCATCACCCGCTGCTCCGCCTGGTTCTCCGCCTCGGTGATTCCCTCGATCCGGTGCGCCGTGGTGTGCGCGAACAGGTACCGGGCCAGCGCCCGGTGCGCCTGCGTGCCATATCCCTTGCCGCGGGCCTCCGGCAGCAGCGCGATGCCCATGCTCCAGTAGTAGGACGGCGAGAAGTCCACCTGGAACCAGGACACGAAGCCGAGCCGCTCACCGCCCCGGACGACCACCAGGATCCCACTGTCGTCGCCGACAAGCCGGTCTTCCGCCCACTGCTGCCGGAACCGGAGCAGATTGCGCCATCCCGCCCAGGCGTACTCCCCGGCCGCGGCGGGGTCCTGGGTCAGCCGCTCCAGGAGGGGCAGGTCCTCCTCGGCGACCGGCCGCAGCGCAAGGACATCCTCCATGGCGCAATCATTCCTTCTTGCATAACGACCCGCCAGCAGCACCCTCCGCCCGCCCGCGCACCGGGCCCGTGGTACCCGGATCAGCGGTCAGCCGATGCCCTCAGGAGCTGCCCGCCCCCGGCTTGACGACGTCGACCGTCAGGATGTCGATGGGCTTGGCGCACATCTGCGTCTTGTACGGGATGAGGGCTGACCTGGTCTGGTTCGGCGGGTAGACCTTCAGGTAGTGCGTGGGCTGCGGATCGCACCGCGACTTCGAGAAGTTCAGGGCGTTCACGATCCGCAGCACCGCGTTCGCGGTCGCCTGCGGCCGGAGAGTGACCAGTTGCCGCGGGGTCGCCGGATTCTCCGCCGCGGACTTGCCGATCTGGGCGACCGGCTTCCCGGTCGTCAGGGACACCCCCGGGTAGCCGTACAGGGTGCACGTCACGTTCGAGGTGTTCGTGAAGTCGATCGCGGTGTAGACGCTGCCTGCCGCGCCCTGGGTGGCGCCCAGCTTCAGCCGCAGGGACCGGGTGGGGCAGGAGGCGGGGCCGGCCGCTGCCGCCGGGCTGGTGGCCGGGGCCGTGGGAGTAGCGGCCGCCGGGGTGCTGGCCGCCGGGGTGCTGGCGGGCGCGGTGCCGGCGGGCGCGGTGCTGCTCGGCGTCGCTCCGTTGCCGGTCGCGGTGCTCGAAGAACTGCCACACGCCGTGGCGAGAGCGGCGACGCTGGTCAGCGCCGCAGCGGCGATTGCTCGCCGCGCCACTCGCAGGGTTGCGTCCATCACGGTTCCTTCTGACTGGGCCGGCTCCGTGAGCCGTGTGACAGTTATGACGCTGGCACCGGCTCCGCGGTTGCACCGGCCCTCCGCCGCGACCGCGGGCCCGGCGGCACTGGACAATGGCCTTGTGATCGAGGTCGAGCCGGAGCGCTTCGAAGAAATGGTAGTGGCGGCGCTCGACGGATTGCCGGAGCAACTCGGTGCGATGATGCGCAATGTCGCGGTCACGGTCGAGCACGGCCCCGGGCCGCGCGGGCTGCTCGGCCTGTACCAGGGCGTGCCGCTCACCGGCCGCACCACCCAGTACGCCGGGGTCCTGCCCGACCGGATCACCATCTACCGCCTGGCGATCTGCGCGATCTGCGACACCGAGGAGGAGGTCGCCGACCAGGTGCGCCGCACCGTCATCCACGAGGTCGCGCACCATTTCGGCATCGATGACGAGCGGCTCCACGAACTCGGCTGGTGACCCCGCCCGGTTAGGCTCACGTCGTGATCACGCGAGCGGAGATCACCTCGCGGATCGTGCCGCCGGTCCCGCCCGACCGGGCCGGGCCGGATCTGCCACGATAGTCGGGTGGAATCGCCTTTCGAGTTCCGGGTGCGCCCCGCGCGGGTGGCAGACCAGGCGGCGCTGGCCGAACTGGACGCGCTCGCCTGGTCAGCGGACTCGGGCTTCCCCTCGACGATGCCCACCGGCACGCCGGATGTCACGTTCTTCAGCGCCAGCAACCCGCCCGAGGCTCATCTGGTCGCCGAGCTGGACGGCCGCGTCGCCGGCTACATCCGGCTCAAACCGCCCACCCACCTGCCCGAGAACGGGCACGTCATGCAGGTGCAGGGGCTCGCGGTGCGCCCGGACGCCCGCCGCCGCGGCGTCGCGGCCGGCCTGCTGGACGCGGCGGAGGAGACGCTGCGCGGCCGCGGCACCCGCAAGCTGACCCTGCGGGTGCTGAGCACCAACCAGGCGGCCATCTGCCTCTACGAACGGCAGGGCTTTGTGCGGGAGGGCACCCTGCTGGAGGAGTTCTGCATCAACGGCCGGTACGTGGACGACGTGATGATGGCCAAGAAGCTGTGATGGACGAGGCCGGTCTGCGTGCCTACCTGGACCGCATCGGTGCCGACCGGCCCGCGGTCCTGGACGGCGCCGCGCTCGCTGCCCTGCACCGGGCGCACCAGATGACCGTCCCGTTCGAGAACCTCAGCATCCACCTGGCCGAACCCATCTCCCTGGGTGAGGACGGCCTGTTCGCCAAGATCGTCCGCGGTCGGCGGGGAGGCTTCTGCTACGAGCTCAACGGGGCCTTCGCGCTCCTGCTCGAAGCGCTGGGCGCCCAGGTGACGCGGGTCGCCGCCCGGGTCTACGACGGGGCGGGGCAGCTCGGGCCGCTGTTCGACCACCTGGCCCTGGTGGTCCGCCTGCCCGACGGCAGCGGCCCATGGCTGGCTGATGTCGGCTTCGGCAGCCACAGCACCTACCCGCTCCGCTACGACAGCAGGGAAGACCAGGACGATCCGGGAGGGCGGTTCGTCATGGCCGACTTCCCGGATGGCGACGTGCAGGTGGTCAAGGACGGGAAGCCGCAGTACCGGATCGAGCAACGGGAGCGCCTGCTGGGCGACTTCGTGCCGACCTGCTGGTGGCAGCAGACCTCGCCGGAATCCCACTTCACCCACGGCACGATCTGCTCGCGGCTCACCGAGGACGGCAGGATCTCGCTCAGCGGCCACACCCTGATCCGGACCAGTGGCGGGACCCGCACCGAGCAGGAACTTGGCGCGGATGGTGAGGTCCTGGCCGCCTACCGGGACCATTTCGGCATCGTCCTGGACCGGGTTCCCGTCGCGGTCCACCCTCCCCAGGAAGGGTGATCCAGGTGAGCAGCCAGCGCAGCGACATCACCGTCCCCGGCCGGCCCGAGGTCCACGAGGTGTCCGCCGGAATCTACGCCTACGTGCAGCCCGACGGCACCTGGTGGATCAACAACACCGGTTTTCTCGTCGGCCCCCAGGGGGTCATCAGCATCGACTCGTGCTCGACGCGGCGCCGGACCCAGGCCTACCTCGACGCGATCGCGGACGTCACGCCCGCGCCGGTGCGCACCGTGGTGAACACCCACCACCACGGCGACCACACGTTCGGCAACTGCATGTTCGGCGGCGCGGGGATCATCGCGCACGAGCGCGCGCGGGACGAGGCGATCGCGTTCGGGCCGCCGCGGGAACTGCCGTTCTGGGACGGCCCGGATTGGGGTGGCCTGACCCTGGACCCGCCGTTCATCACCTTCACCGACGAGATAACCCTCCACGTGGGGGACCTGCGGGCGCACGTCCGCCACGTCGGGACCACCGCGCACACGACCAACGACTCGGTCATCTGGATCCCCGAGCGCTCCGTGCTGTTCTGCGGCGACCTGATCTTCAACGGCGGCACGCCGTTCGTGCTCATGGGCTCGGTCGCCGGTGCCGTCGAGGTGCTGGAAACCGTGGTAGCGCCGCTCGGCGCGCGGACCATCGTGCCCGGCCACGGCCCGGTCTTCGGCGACCGCGGGCCGATTGACGACACGCTGGACTACCTGAGGTTCGTGCTTGACGTGGCGGCGCGCTGCCGGGACGCGGGACTGTCCCCGCTGCAGGCCGCCCGGGACACCGACCTGGGCCGCTTCGCGGCCTGGCCGGACGCCGAGCGGATCGTCGGCAACCTGCACCGCGCCTGCGCCGAACTGGACGGGACACCGCGCGGCGGCCCGATCGACATCATCACCGCCCTCGGCGACATGGTCACCTACAACGGCGGTGCCCCGCTGACCTGCCTCGCCTGACCGGCCACGCCCTGGCCGACCTGCCCGGGCCAGCTGGCCCGGCCGAGGGCTAGGCGGCGCGCCAGTCGATGCTGACCTGGCCCGCCACGTCGGGGTGGCGTTCCAGCCAGCCGCGGGCAAACGGGCAGTACGGCACGATCGTCAGGCCCTCACGCGCCGCGCGCTCGACCGCCGCGGTGACCAGCCGGCCCCCCATGCCGCGGCCTTCGAATTCCACCGGGACCTCGGTGTGGATCAGGGCCAGCCGGTTCCCGTTGCGGTGGTAAAAGAGCTCGGCCAGGTGCCCGCCGGCCTGGATCTCGAACCGCGACGCGGCCTGGTTGTCGGTGACCGGATCGTCATCGCTCACGCAGGTCATCATCCCATCCAGGGCCGGACGGGCCTGACGCCGGGCGGCGGGGCGCCTGCCCGCTCTCAAGGCGGGGCGGGAGGCCGGGACCGCCCCGTCCGGGCGTAGGCTGTGGCGGCGTGACGTCTGATGAGCGGTGGCTGGCCGCGATGTGGCCGTTCGTCCATGGCTGGCTGCCCGCCCCGCCCGCCGCGGTGGTGGAGATCGGGTGCGGGCCGCTGGGCGGGTTTGTGCCGATGCTGCGTTCCGCCGGGTACGACGCGTCCTGTGTCGATCCGGAGGCGCCGGAGGGCCCGGGGTACCACCGGGTGGAGTTCGAGCAGCACGAGCTGCCCGGTGGCGCCGCAGTGGTGGTGGCGTGCGCGTCGCTGCACCATGTCGCGGACGTCGGCGAGGTGCTGAGCCGGGCCGGGGCCGCCCTGACCAGCGGCGGGACGCTGGTCGTTGTGGAGTGGGCGTGGGAGCGGTTTGACACGGCAACCGCGCGGTGGTGCTTCGACCGGCTGCCCGCGCCGGAAGCCGACCATAACTGGCTGCGGAATCGCCACGACGAATGGCAGGACTCCGGGTTGTCCTGGGAAGGCTACTGCCGGTCCTGGGCGGCCGAGGAGGGCCTGCACTCGGGCGAGGAGATCGTGCGCGAACTGGACGACCGGTTCGACACCCAGTTCCTCGGCTACGGGCCCTACTTCTTCCCCGACCTGGCCGGCGTGAGCGAGGGCGAGGAGCAGGCGGCGATCGACGCCGGGGAGATCCAGGCCAACCGCATCACCTACGTGGGCCGGTGGCCGGTAGCGGCCGGGGAATTCTGAAAAGGTGCCCGTAAAGGCATGCGCCGGGTAGCCGACGTGAGTATCCCACGTCGGCTACCCGGCACCCCCCCGCGACCGCGCATGCACTCTCGCTGAGAGTTAAGCGTTGGCCAAGTCAGTTATATCTGGAACTTAAGTAGCAAAGCTCGCGCTAAAGACACTCAGGTGGTTCCTTGCTTGATAATGCGCCAGTCATGCAAGAACCTGCATGATCTGGGTCAGGTGCCGGGCTGGCGGTGTTCTTCTGGGCCCGGGCCCGGCGCGACCCGCGCCGCAATATCCTCCTGGCCGTTGCGGCGGCACCAGCTCAGGATGTACCGCGCATGCTCGCCACACCACCTGTATACGACCTCGGGCGTCATCTTCAGCCCCGGACCGTGCTCACCGCGGTCCTTGATGAGCGGGCCGAGGTAATCGACCAATTTCGCGGCGGTGTCGTAGCCCACATGGGCCGCGCTGGCGAGCGTTTCGTGGTTAACGGCCCGGCCTGACGCGATCGCCCCGGCCAAACGCGCGGCGGTCGAACCTCTCCCTTTTCCGAAATATACGTGTATTCGCGGAATATGCGGCGGGCTGCTGGCCGGGGGAAACTGCGGGCCGGTGAGAATGCCGCCACGGACGGCAATATCCACGGCGTCAATGAGCTGCTGCGGCCCCATCGCCTTTCGGTAGATGCCCACCACCTCCGGCTGCTCGACCGCCTCGTCCAGGTGATCGCGCTCCACCCCGTGGCCCTGGGCGGCGAAGATCACCGGCGTCTGCCGGCGGGTCCTGCGGAGAATGTCGAGGACATCGAGCCCGTCGAAGGAGTACTCGACGACGTAGTCGTTCCAGGTGAGATCGGCGACCACGACGTCGAACCGCAACCGCTCGCCGACCGCGCGCTCCACCGCGGCGCGGTCCTCGGCGATCCGGACCGTGCCGTCGGTCACCGATTGCCGCAGTATGGGCTCAATGAGCCTGCCCAGTGCAGCGGCGACCAGGACACGCGGCCCGTCCTGCATTGTCGTGCCCCCAACTGGAATCGCCGGTTCCCGCACGGAGCCGGCCGGGTTTTGTGGTGGCACCCGCGCCGCATATCCGTGCGGCGCGGGTGCGGGCGGCTGGGCGCCTCGGGTTCGTCCTCACCTGCTGCCGTCCTGCACCGGGCCGCGCGGACCCGGGCACGGCCAGCCCAAGCGCGGGCCAGACCGGTGCGCGGCGGCCAGACCAGGAATCGCAGGCGCACTCATGCATGCTGGATGCAGGCCCCCCTGCGGCACTGCCTGAGCAGATACCGGACGTGCCGAATCTGACGAGGGCGATCGGCCTCAGCGCCCAGCCACCTCCCTCCGGTCCCCGTGAATCAGACGGTAAGCGCGCCGCTGCGGTGCCGGCAATCGGGAGAACTCCCTGGTGCGAAATTTACCGACAGTCGATCCGGCGGCCGGTTCCGTGCTATGCAGCATTTCATGCCCGGTGGCCAATTCCGCACACCCTGACAGATGTGGTACGGGCTAATCGGGTGGACTAATCCGTGCTCCAGCGCGAACAACGTCGCGCCGGCCCGGGTGGACACGCCGACCTTGCCGTACACGCGCCGGATGTGGTGGTCGCACGTCTTGGGCGATATCCCCAGCCGCCGCGCGACCTGTTTGGTGGCCAGCCCGCGGGCAAGCAGGCCTAGTACCTCGCACTCGCGCTCGGAAAGCCCGGCGGGCCGCTCTCCCGCGACGCGATCTGGGTCTTTCCTGGAGCGGGAGCGGCGGTATCGGTCAGCCGGGCGGGCCGGTGCCTGGTGCCGGCGCCTGTGGTGCCGAGTCGAAGCCGATGACCTCGTAGCCGCGCAGCGCCTCCAAGAAGGACTGGAAGCTGCCGCAGACCACGCAGCGCAGGATCGTGCCGTCGATCTCCACGTCGCTGACGCCGGCCGCGCGCGCTATCTGCGTGGCGGGGGTGGCGCCGACGAAACTGACCTCGACTCGCCGTATCGGCAGCTCCTCCGCCATGCTCGTGACGTTAGGAGCGCAGGTACCGCGTCAGCATCGGTGGAATTACCGATTCGGTACCCGGAGCCTGGGTACTGGGCACCGGCCCGCGCGCATCCGGTGAACCGGCGCGAGCGGCGCGGCCGTATATATATGTCATGGCCAGGCCCGCCCAGCGCCCCGGCAACCTACCCGCCGAAGCAACCAGCTTCATCGGCCGCCGCCGCGAGCTCGCGGAGGTCAGGAGGAAGCTCACCGAGGCGCGCCTGGTCAGCCTCGTCGGGCCGGGCGGGGTCGGCAAGACCCGCCTGGCGATCCGGGCCGCCGCCGAACTCGGCCGCGGTTTCCGCGGCGGTGGCTGGCTGGTGGAACTGGCCGAGGTCCTCGACCCGGCGCTGGTGAGCCACGCCGTCATGGCCGCCTTGAACCTGCGGGACCAGGCCGCGACCGAGCCGCTGGCGCTGCTGCTTTCCTACCTGCGGGACAAGGAACTGCTGCTGGTCGTGGACAACTGCGAGCACCTGCTCGGAGCGGCGGCTCAGGTGGTATCCGATCTGATGAAGGCCGCGCCGGGCCTGCGCGTGATCGCCACCAGCCGGGAACCGCTCTCGGTGCCGGGGGAGTACCTGGTCCCGGTGCCGCCGCTGGAACTGCCGGCGCCGGACCCCGCCGAGCCGCTCGCCAGAGTGCGGCGGGGCGAGGCGGTCATGCTGTTCACCGAGCGGGCGGCCGCGGCGTCGGGCGCGTTCGAGCTGACCCCCGGCAACCAGGCGGCGGTCGTCGATCTGTGCCGTCGGCTCGATGGCCTGCCGCTGGCGATCGAACTGGCCGCGGTCCGGACCCGGGTGCTCAGCGTGGCACAGATCCGGGACCGGCTGACCGACCGGTTCAGCCTGCTGACCGGCGGCAGCCGCGCCGCGCTGCCCCGCCATCAAACGCTGCGGACCACCATCGAATGGAGCCACGACCTGCTGTCCGACGGCGAGCGCGCGCTGTTGCGCCGGTCCTGTGCGTTCGCCGGCCGGTTCACCCTGCAGGACGCCGAGTCCGTGTGCACCGCGCCGGGTATGCCGGCCGGCCAGGTGCTCGACCTGATCGCCTCGCTGGTGGACAAGTCCCTGGTGGTGAAGGAGGACGCCGGCGGGCTCGCCTGCTACCGCCTGCACGAGACGATGCGCGAATTCGCGGGCCTAAAGCTGGCCGAGGCCGGCGAGAAGGACGCCGTCGACGAGCGGTGCACCGAGTACTACCGGTCCCGGTGCCTGCTGGCGGCGCGGGAGGGCCGCTACCGGTTGCTGGAGTGGCTGGCCTGGGCGGACCTGGAGATCGACAACGTTCGGGCGGTCATGCAGCGGTGCCTGGTGCGCGCGGACGCGGAGCGGGGCGCTGAGCTGGCCGCCTTCCTCGGCTGGTTCTGGATCACCCGCGCCACCACCGAAGGCATGCGATGGCTCGACGCTTTTCTCGCGCTCGACAACGGCACAAGCACGATTTATCGTGCCTGGGCTCATTTCATGCGCGGGTTCTTGGGCGTGCTGAAGGCGGAGCCGTCAGCTGCCGGGCCGTCGCTGCGCACGGCGGTGACGATGGCCAGGGAAACGGGGCAGCGGACCCTGCTGGCCGAAGCGCTCTCGATGGCCTCGATCGCGGAGAAAATGGCCGGCGATCACGCGGCCGCCGCACGCCTGATCGACGAGGCCGAGGCCGCGATGACCGGCCTTGACTACCCCCCGGGCACCGAGGCGGTCCTCCAGGCCAGGTCGCTCAACGGGTTCTTCGAGTCCGACCTGGCCGCGGTCGCCGCGGCAGCAACGGAAGGGGCGCGGCTGGCCAGGGAAGTGGGCGACCTGTACGTGCTCATGGTCATGAAGATGAACCTGGGGTCCGTCGCACTCATCGGCGGTGACCTGGACGGGTCCTGGCCGCTGCTGGTCGAGGCTTGGCGGCTCGCCCTGCAGATCGACGACCGGGTCGTGCAGCACTACCTGCTGGACGCGTTCGGCTGTCACGCCGCGCTATCCGGCCGGGCGAGGTTCGCCGCGCAACTGTTCGGGGCCGCGGACACGGCGGGCCGGGAAGCCGGTGCCAACACCATGCCGTTCCTCGTCCCGCTGCTGGACCAGGCCCGGGAGTCCGCAGTGACTGCGCTCGGGACGGCGAGGTTCGAGGCCGGGTTCCAGGCCGGACAGCGCCTGGACCGGATCGCGGCGCTGCGGCTCGTGGCCGGCGAGCCCGCCGCCCCTGCCGCGAGTGCCGCCGGCGAGGGTGCCGGCGCCGGGGCGGGGCTGCTCGCCAAGCGGGAGGCCGATGTCGCGCGGCTGGTCGCCGAAGGCCTGACCAACAAGCAGATCGGCA
>Ga0126376_10001499_pt1 | contig 12585 bp, 2 predicted proteins | sample PanSoiMetPlot_15_FD_92760 | JGI IMG/M metagenome (GOLD analysis project Ga0126376, IMG submission 92760) | Tropical forest soil microbial communities from Panama - MetaG Plot_15 | ecosystem: Environmental > Terrestrial > Soil > Tropical forest > Bulk soil | place: Panama | collected 2016-02-17
GGTCCTTCGGGAGCGGGTAAAGCCTTGCGATCAATCTTGCCGTTGGACGTCAACGGTAGTTGCGCCAGCAGCACCAACGTCTGCGGCACCATGTACTCCGGCAACCGCTCTCGCAGATAGGCCCGCAACTCACTCACCGCTACCGTGCCATTCTCGTCCCCGCCTGCCTGCGGCACCACGTAACCTACCAGCCGCTGTTCGCCGCCCGCCTCCGCCCGCGCTACTACCACCGCCTCCTGCACTGCCATGTGCCCGCTCAGCACCGCTTCGATCTCCCCTAACTCAATGCGGTAGCCTCGCACCTTCACTTGCTGGTCTATCCGCCCCACGTACTCCAACTCTCCATCCGCACGCTGCCGCACCAGGTCTCCCGTCCGGTACAGCCGCCCGCCGCTCTCCCCGCTAAACGGATCCGGCCCAAAGCTCAGCGCCGTCTGCTCCACCTCCTGCAGGTATCCCCGCCCCACTCCCGCGCCGCCCACATACAACTCTCCCACTACTCCGCGCGGCACCAGCGTCAAGGCTTTATTCACCACGTACAAACGAGTGTTCCCCAAGGCCCGCCCGATCGGGATCCGCACCGTCTCCGGCGCCACTTCCCGGCGCACTTCGTAATGCGTTACATCATCGGCGCATTCCGTTGGTCCATACGCGTTGAGCAACCGTGTCTGTCCGGCTCCAATAGCCGCCCAGCGCCGGCACAATTCCGGCGCCAACGCTTCGCCGGTCACTATCAGCCAGCGCAACTGCCCCAGCCGTGCCGCTCCATCTACTCCCTGGTCACTGCCAGCTTCCAACTCTTCCAGCAGCGCTCCCAGCATCGACGGCACCGTCTCCAGAACCGTCACTCCGCTCTCCACCACCAAGCGCAGCAACGCTCGCGGATCCAGGCCAACCTCGTCGCTCACCAGCCGCACTTGTCCGCCTACCAGCAACGCCGCCAGAAACTGCCAGACTGAAATGTCGAAGCTCTGCGTCGCTGTCTGCGCCACCCGGTCGCCACTCCCCAACTCCAATTCCGCTACCTTCGCACACAGGTGATTTACCATCCCCGCTTGCGTGATCATGGCTCCCTTGGGCACACCAGTCGATCCCGAGGTATAGATCACATAGGCCAGTTGGTCCGGCCGGCTCTCACTCACCACCGCTGCTTTGCTCCACTGCGAACCCGCTTGCCAGGCTTCCTCCAAGTCATGCACTTCCGGTTGCGCTGCTGCCGGCAGCCCCTGCAGCGCTTCCCGCAGCTCAACTTCATGCCGCCCACTGGCCAGCACCAGCCGCATCCCGCTCTGCTCTATCACCTGCTGCTGCCGCCAGCCCGGCTGCCGCGGATCCAGCGGCAGATACGCCGCACCTACCTTGAATACCGCCAGCATCCCGATCAGCAGTCCCTCGCTCCGTTCTGCCAGCAACCCTACTACCGACTCCGCTCCCACTCCTCTTGCTCGCAGCCAGTGGGCCACTTGATTCGTCCGCTCGTTCAACTCTCGGTAGCTCAGCGCCCCACTCTCACTCACCACCGCTACTGCTTCCGGCGTCAACTCCACCTGCTGCCGGAAAAGTTCATCGAAGCTTCGCTGCAGCGGATATACACCCATCACCCCGCTGCTCTCCGCTAGCTGTTTCTGTTCTTCTGCGGCTGAGAGGAAGCTCTGGTATTGATGATTAGCCACCGGGTTGAGGGCCATTGCGTGCAGTACGCTCAAATAATAGCCCTCGATGTCTTCCATCTGTTCGTCGCACAGCTCTGATGAGTTGTACTCGAGCCGCAGTTCCAATTGGAGGTCATCGAATCCTAATGAAAAGTGTGCTTGCATCGTCCAGTTGGTACCTTCAGATGCTTTAGTCGCCAACACCTCAACGTTACCGGAGCGAACCACAGTATCGACGACGTGAAAATGTATGAAGTTAAAAGCGGTCTCATACATCTGTCCGGTGCGACCCTGTTGCAACGCCGCCATTGGATAACGCCGGTATGGTAACAACTCCCATTCGGTATCGAATGTCGCCCGTATCAATTCCTCCCATGTCCCGCCGGTGACTTGCTGACGAAAAGGCAGTGTGTTCAAGAAGAGTCCCACCGTCCGCTCGCCACCCATCTCTTCGGACCGGCCATTGCTTACCACCCCGGTAAGGATGTCGGTTGAGCCACTGAGAATGCTCAAGACTTTCATGTGCGCCGCGAGGACCACGCTCTTGATTGGCACCGCCAATGTGCGCGCTAACGTCTTCAAGTTTTCCGACAATTCTGGGGGGATGCTTACCTCGCGGAATTTGACCTCGATTGGACCATCGACGACATTTGCTCGCTTCGATCCTTCATGCGAACTCTCCCAACGCGGCAATGTCAGGGTCGTACTGTCCTCGAGTGTACGGCGCCAGAATAGCTTGTGCTCTTCGCTCGCCAACGCCTCCCGCTCCATCTGCACGAACTCCCTGTAGCTGATTACGATTGGTTCAAGCTCCGGAACTGCCTCGCCATTCATCCGAGCAAAGTAATAGCTGAACGTCTCCGCCAACACCGTATGCAAACTCCACCCATCCTGGATAGGATGACATTCCGTCAGGGTGAACTGGAAAGTCTCATCACTGCGGCGATGAATGAAGAAGCGCATCAGCGAGGGCCGGCTCACATCAAAGCTACGGCGCTTTTCGGCTTCGACAAACTTGTCAATCACGCGCTCCTGTTCCTGTCGATCCAGCAAACTGATGTCGTCAAAGCCAACCTCTATTCGGGCTTGCTGATAGACCAACTGTAACGGCTCGCTGTAATGGCTCAAGTCGAAGCCAGTGCGCAGAGCCGCGTGACGCTTAACCACCATGTCTGTGGCCTCGCGGAGTAGTTCCACGTTCAGCGCAGCCCGGAACTCCATACTATTTACGTTATGGTAAAGCGATGTCTCCGGCGTTAACTCCATGTGATACAACATGCCAGCCTGCAGCATTGTTAACGGATAGGCATCTTCGACTCCTTCCGGCAACTTCGCACGGTCTTCCGGACTGATCAGGCTAAAAGGCTCACTGGATGCCTCTTGACGAACCTGCGAATGAGTCTCATCCTGCTGTGCAGCCTCCGCCAATGTAGCCACGGTCTGATGCTGGAACAATTGTTGAAGGCTGAAATGCAAGCCGCGCTGGCGGGCCAAAGCTACTACTTGCAGGCTTCGGATCGAATCACCACCGAGGGAGAAGAAGTTGTCGAAGATTCCCACCTGCTCGATTGACAGCACCTGCGACCAGACGGCAGCCAGAATTTCCTCCGCGGTCGTGCGAGGGCTGACGTAAGCTCCGTCCATTTGGGACCGTTTCAAGTTGGGAGCCGGTAAGGCGCGCCGGTCCAGTTTTCCGCTCGGCGTCAGTGGCCATTCGGTAAGCGGCACAAAAACGTGCGGCACCATGTACTCCGGTAAGCGCTGACTTAAATGCCGCCGCAGCTCAGTCGTCTGCAGTTCATCGGGACCCGCCACCATCACATACGCCAGGAGCCGTTTGTTTCCCTTGGCGTCGGCGTCAGCGATGACTACTGCGTCTTGCACCTGCTTGTGCTCCCTGAGCACTGTTTCGATCTCTCCCAACTCAATCCGATAGCCTCTTATCTTGACTTGATGGTCCACCCGGCCCATGTACTCGATCGCGCCGTCCGCACGATAGCGCGCAATATCTCCCGTGCGATATAACCGCTCGCCTGGCCTTTGACTCAACGGGTGGGCAATGAAGCGCTCGGCAGTCAGGGCCGGCCGGCGATGATAGCCTCTCGCTAATCCTGTGCCCCCGATGTAAAGCTCCCCGCTAACGCCGATCGGCACTGGTCGCAGTTCCCGGTCAAGGATGTAGATTTCCGTGTTGGAGATCGGCCGCCCAATCGACACACTCGCGCGTTGCTCTCCCGGCTTGCAATGCCAGGCGGTCACGTCAACCGCTGCTTCAGTTGGACCATACAAGTTATGCAACTCGGCGTGCGGCAATCGCTCCATGCACTGCTCTGCTAATTCGACACTCAAGGCTTCGCCACTACAGATAATGCGACGCACGCTCCCACAACCGGCGCTTACTGTTTCATTGCTGAGGAACGCCTGCAACATCGCCGGCACAAAGTGTACCGTCGTTACTTTTTCGTTCTTGATAACTTTAACGAGATACTCGGGATCACGATGACCTTCGGGCCGGGCCATTACTAACCGCGCTCCCGCCAACAGTGGCCAAAAGAATTCCCACACCGAAACATCGAAGCTGAAAGGTGTTTTCTGTAACACCACATCATCGGATTTCAACTGGTAACGCTGCTGCATCCACAACAGCCGGTTGACGATACCTCCATGAGTGTTCAGCGCTCCCTTGGGTGAGCCTGTCGATCCTGACGTGTAGATCATGTACGCCAGGTTCGTACCAGTCTGCTGCACTTGCGGGTTAGGCTTCTCCCGCGATCGCTTCGGCAACCGATCCACGGCCAACACTTTCACGGCTAAGCTGTCTCGTCCTGACGCCGGTAGTCGCGCAAGCAATCCCGTTTGCGTAAGCAAGACTCTCACTCCCGCATCATTCAACATGAAGGCTAGTCGTTCTTCGGGATAACTTGGATCGAAGGGTACATACGCCCCTCCCGCCTTCAAGATCGCCAGCAAGCTGACGACCAGCTCCAACGAACGCTCCATCATCACTCCTACCTGCGTCTCCGGGCCGACGTTGAGTGAGCGCAGTTGATGGGCCAGTTGGTTAGCCCGCGCGTTTAACTCAGCATACGTGAGGTGCTGGTCTTCAAAGCTCAATGCGATCGCTGTCGGGGTACGTTCAACTTGCTGCTCGAACAGCTCATGCAGCATGCCGATCTTCGCTTCTTCCGTACCCGGCCACTGCACCGCTGTTTCGTTCCACTCCGTGACGATCTGCCGCCGCTCAGTCTCTGTCAGCAGACGTAACTCCGAAAGCCGTTCGCGTGGGTTAGTCACTACCGCCTGTAATACCTGCCGGTAATGATTCAGCATGCGCGTTATGGTCTCAGCGTCAAACAAGTCTGTGTTATAGCCCAGGGCCAATTGGATTAGCGGCTCGCTCTCGTCCGCGAGCAGTGTCAGGTCAAACTTTTCCGTCTCGTCTTCGATATCCAAAGGGGAGAGGCGAAGCTTTTTCAACTCCATGCTCGCGCCGCCACCTTGCTGCAACACGAACATCACCTGGAATAGTGGCGTGTGATCGAGGCTACGTTCCGGCTGCAACTCCTCGACTAACTTTTCGAACGGCAGATCTTGATGGGCATATGCCCCAAGACAAGTTTCCCGCACCCTTCCGAGCAACTCTCTGAAGTTCTCAGCACCGCGCACCTCGGTACGCAAGGCCAGTGTGTTTATAAAGAAGCCTATTAAGGGTTCGAGCTCCGCGCGATTTCGTCCCGCAATTGGTGTCCCGACCACGACGTCGGCTTGCCCGCTGTAGCGCCATAACAGAACGTAGAAGGCAGCCAGCAACGTCATAAATAACGTGACGCCTTCGCGCTGGCTCAAAGTTTTCAGCGCTTCAGACAATGAAGCAGGCAAAACAATCCCTTCGCGGCGGCCTCGAAAAGTCTGGACCGGCGGACGTGGTCGGTCCGTCGGTAGCTCTATCATGGCTGGAGCGTGGGCCAATTGTTGTTTCCAATACCCCAGTTGAACCTCCAGCTCAGCGCCAGTTAATCGCTCTCGTTGCCAACTCGCATAATCTGCATACTGGATTGACAAGTCAGGCAGTGGCGAGCGACGTCCCTCCGCAAATGCGTCATAAAGGAGGCCCAGTTCTTTGAGCAGCACCGAAGTGGACCAGCCGTCCGAAACGATGTGGTGCATGCTCAGCAACGCTGCATACTCTTCAACATCCAGTTGCAGCAGCGAGGCGCGCATCAATGGGCCGGTAGTCAAATCAAACGGACGGGCAGCATCCAGCCGTATCAGACGCTGCAGCTCGTCCTGCCGCTGTGCGGCAGGCATTACCGACAAATCGGTTAGCGGGATAGATAACTCTACCTTCGGTGCGATCAACTGAAGCGTTTGACCGTAGAGCAAGCCAAATGAAGCACGAAGGACCTCATGACGACGAATAATCTCGTTGAGGGCTCGAGTGAGCGCTTTGACATCGAGAGGTCCGCTGATACGCACCGGCAGCGCAATATTGTAAGCCGAAGAAGTACCCCCCAGTTGCTCCAGGAACCACAAACGCTGCTGCGCATATGAGAGCGGCAGCTCTTCAGGATTGCTCCGGCGAGTAATCTTAGCTCTGGATGAGAATTGGAAGCCTTCCGCTTCGAGCAGGTAAGTTACCAGTTCGCGCTTCTTAACTAAGTCTTTGGTTATCATTCGACTCCCTCTTGAGTTCCAGCATTTGCACGAACTCTCCCTCGGTCATCTCCTCCACGGCCTTCATCGTTTGTGCGATCTTCTCGCTCTGACCGGGATGCATCTCCAGACTCAGAATCGCAGCAGCCATCTCTGCCACTGTCATTCCGTCGAACATCATGCGTACCGGCAGCTCGACCTCAAATTCCTCTCTTATTCTCGAGATCACCTGTGTAGCCAACAATGAATGTCCGCCCAACTCGAAAAAGTTGTCGTGCACGCCCAGCAACTCGATCCCGATAGTCTCGGCCCATATACGAGCGACCGCCTCTTCCAGGACAGTGCGCGGCGCGACATATGCTTCTTCCATACCGGCGCGTCCCAGTCCTGGCGCAGGCAATGCTTCTCGATCGACTTTGCCGTTGGGGGTCAATGGCAGTGAGCGAAGTGCAACGAGCGACGACGGCATCATGTACTCGGGTAGTTTTTCACGCATGAAGCGTCGAATATCGTTGAGGGAAACACCTTCAGCCTCGGGTGAAACCACGTAGGCCACTATTCGTCTGTCGCCAACCACCTCTTCGCGAACCATTACAACCACTTCGTTGACTTTGGGATGTTGTCTGAGCACGGCTTCAATCTCTCCGAGCTCCACACGAAAGCCTCTAATTTTGACCTGGTGGTCTACTCTGCCGAGATACTCAATTTCACCATCATCCCGATAGCGGGCCATGTCTCCGGTGCGGTAAATCCGTTCGCCGCTGCTCTCACTGAATGGATTCGGGATGAATCTCTCCGCTGTTACCTCCGGCTGCGCCAGATAACCGCGCGCCAGCCCATCACCGCCGATGTAGATTTCCCCGGAGACACCCGCCGCCACGGGCCGCAGTTTTTTGTCGAGCAGATAAATGTTTGCATTCGCAATTGGCCGCCCGATAGGAACGGGGCCGGCTTTCGTGTCTCCTTGCGGGATTTCGTACACGCAGCATCCGACGACAGTCTCGGTTGGTCCATATTCGTTGATGACCCTTGTCTCCGGTGAATGCTCTCTCCAAAAAGCGACGGTTTCAGCCGACAATGCTTCGCCTCCAACAATCAGAGCTTTAACCTTGCCCCGGAGCTCGTCACCTGTCAGCATTTGGTTCAGGATTTCCAGATGGGACGTCGTAACTTTGAGCAAACTGAAATTTCTCCCGTTGCGCAGCGCGGTTGCCAGTCCATCAATTCCATCTTCCTCAGGAATGAGGAACAGACTCTTTCCGGCCAGCAGCGGCGAGAAAATACTCGTGATCGTCAAGTCAAATCCCAGCGGAGAATGCACCGGCGCGCCGCCACCATCAGCCACTTTGTAAGCCTCTGTGCACCAGCTCAAATAGTTGACGAGTCCCTTATGAGGAACGATGACACCTTTGGGCGTACCGGTTGAGCCGGAGGTATAGATAACGTAAGCCGCATTGTCCGCATGGACATTGTGGACCGGATTGGCGCTGCTGTTCGTTGCCACGGTTGACCATTCAGAATCGACGTAGATCACTTTGGCCTGATGCTCAGGCAATCGCGCCATCATGCTTTCCTGGGTCAGTAGTACCGACACTTGAGCATCCGCGATCATGAAAGACAGACGCTCGTATGGGTACATCGTGTCGAGCGGCACATAAGCTCCGCCGGCCTTGAGAACTGCAAGCAAGGCAACTACCATCTCGACAGATCGATCCATGTAAACTGCCACAGATACTTCCGGTCCAACACCGAGAGAGCGCAGGTGATGGGCTAACTGGTTCGCTCGCACGTTCAATTCGCGATAGCTCAATTGCTGATCGGCACTTACAATCGCCACCTGTTCGGGCGTGCGCTCAACCTGCTCTTCGATCAACTGGTGAACACTTTTCCCCGGGTATTCTTTGTTCGTTCTGTTCATTTCGATCAGGTTCAGTTGACGCTGAGTTTCGGAGAGAATGTTCAGATCTGATATAAGTGCGTCCCCTCCCTTCTCTATCGCGCTTTCGACGATTTCCTGCATCTGTTCGGCTACGATTTGCATCCATCCTGATCCATACACCGTGGGGTCGTATTCAACTGTGGCCCACAATTCTTCTCCCGAACGTACACATCGCAGTTTCACTTCCTCGCTCCGGCACTCTACTTCCTGCGCTACTATCTCGAGTCGCACATCTCGTCCTTCGAATGGTTTCGGACGCACCTCGTACTCATAGCCAACGCCGCTGGCGCGGCCCGAACTATCTACTGATTCGTCCGGCACAAAGTATTCCTGCCACTGTCCACCTTCCGTGACTCGCTGACTTACGTCATGTACTAGTGCTGCCAGGGTCATCCCTTCATTTAAGGCGCCGCCAAGCGGTAGAGATCGGGCAAACAATCCAAACGCATCTGCTAATTCCTCATACTTGCGGCCGTTGTGGACATGCGTGGTTGTTACGGCACTTTCCCCGCTTAGTTGCCACAACAGCACCTGCCAACAACACTGCAGAACTATGCTCTCGCTGCCTTGCAGCTGCTGCGCCAATTCAGCGACACGTGTGTTTAGCGCCACGCTGATGTTTTCGCTTTTGACCGTCGATCGTGACTCTACTTCCAATGTTGATACGTCAGCGTCTCTCCAGGGTGCCGCAAACGGCAGCATCAAGTCGTGAGCGCCACCCGTTTGCAGCTGTTGCCAATACTCTTTTCCGATAAAAGCTTCGTCATCCTCCAACACTTCGTTCTGCCATTCAGAGAACTGCAAGTACTGCACGGGCTCTGCCGCGCCATTCTTATGCCCGCGGTTAACGTAAGCCGTGCCGATCTCTCTGAACAGATTGTGTAGCGTGAGGGTGTCGGAACATAGAGCCAGCATTGAAAGCGCCAGTAAGCACGATTGATCGGTTAACGGAAGCGCGGCTGCATGTAATGCCGCACCGTCTGCAAGATCAAAAGAGACTTCCCGCTCCTGCTCCAGTAACGCGCGACCCAACCGCTTGAAATCGTCGATTGCCGAGCTATCTCCGTTCTGATTGAGCAAAGGAAACGTGGAGGGATCAATAATTCGCCAATCGAAGTGACTTTCATCCGAGATGACTTGCAGCGGCAGCTTGATTGCTGTTGGACGGACAAAGCGTGTGCGTAGAATGCCATGTCGCAAGACCACCTCAGAGATCGCGTCCCGTAAAGTAGGCAAGTCAACAGAGCCGTCCAGCCTGATAACACACTGCGCGAGCAGAGGTCGGAGAGAGCCCCGTTGGCGTAGGAAAACCTGGGCCTGTTGCGGTGAAATCCGATAACCTTCGATGTCGTTCGTCATAAATGCTCCTATGCGGTTGTGGTATGGCTATGAATTAGGGTCTCAACCTCTGTGTTCTCTGTGTCTCTGTGTTGTTTTCCGAACAATTCATTAACCACAGAGGCACAGAGAACACAGAGGTTGCACAGAGAAGTCCGATACGACTAACTCAATCCCATCGACCGTAGCCTTTTTGAGTAATGGATTTGGGTTCAATAGTTCTGAACCTGTTAAGCTTCCCCGCTTCAATTTTCAGGCGAACTTGCTCGTCAGTTTCCTGACGGCTTCTTGTGTCAACTTCACTTACGGCCCTGAGGTAAGGAAAAGCTGTGGTGCTTAACCTCAAGCGTGCATTGTTGACGTTCTGAAAGCTGGTCTTAACCCCTATTTCAGAAAAAATTTCGCCCATGGTCCGCCGGCCATCAGCCAGTTCGATCACTTGTTGCAGCGATTTTGGCGGTTGTGCGAGTGGATAAGGCAGTTGGCGGTCCGAAGGTTTATAGAGGTCATCCTGCTGACGAATGAAACTACGCTGAGCTGTAGCAGCGCGTTTGAAGCGCGTTTGTAAGAAAGTGTCGCAGATTTCCTTTTCTTCTTTTCGGCGACGAGGGCCGTCCTTGCGCTGGAAGGTGAACCATAATTGCGGGGAACGTTCAAACAGTAAGTGGTTTGTGACCTGCCAGCGTTTCATATCAGGTAAAGCATCGTAGGCGGCTTGCAGTCCCGCATCACTGAATGACATGCTCCACGAGATTGACCCTACATCAAACATGTCGTAGCACGGATAGAGCATCTGCAGGTTGCAGCGAGCACCCATATCCTCCAACGATTCCACTGTGTAACTATTCTCAACCGGCTGAATCAGTAAATCTGCCAGCAGACAATCAGGTAACTCATCGACATTTGCTTCGGTGACATTCCCAAAATTTGTCAACCGAATTTCGCTGGCGATTTTCTTCGCCCTGGCTAAGTCAGCTTCGTAATCTACCGCCTTGGATTCTCCGCCAAGCAAACGTATCGCTTTCTGGAAGGCAGTAGTCGGCAGCCGCTCGTAGCGGTTGTACACCATCAATTCCATGATGCCGGTCCGCTTCAGCGCCCCGGTCAATTTTTGGAGGCTGGTTTCCGGATTCGCATTGTGATGAATGACGCCGGTGCAGATAACATAGTCAAACTCTTCGTCATAAGGTACCTGGTTGATGCTCTCACGACGCAACTCCAGGTTTTTCACACCCAGCTCCTGCGCCGTGCGTGCTCCCAACTCCAAAGATTCTTTCGATAAGTCTGACCCGATCACCTGCGCTTCGGGAAAGTTCAACGCCGTAATCACCGCCTGGTTTGTCCCGCAGCCTGCCACCCAGATCTTCAGCCGTCCTGACAGTGTTTGGTGCGTCCAATCACCGAGGTTTTGGTTGAGCATAATGGTGTGAAAGTGGGGATCGATCAGGCGATCAAATTTCTGCGGACGCCATGGAAATGGGAACCTGCCGTAGAAACGGGCGTTGGTTTGGTCGACAGAATCCTGCGACTGCCCTGGCACAACGGTATTATCATCGCTGGTCATGAATTGGTTTGACATATCAAATCCTTTGGCTGATTGGCTTTGTAGGAAAAGTCGTTTTTTACAGATTTACACGTTCATCCTGATGATCCTGCACATCCTGTAAAACTGATTTAATTGAATTGTTGAGTACGTTTCTAGGGGGGAGAAATTTTCCTGGCCTTAATGGTCTGGAATTTCGTGAAGTTCGATTTCTCGAGCTTCTGCTTTTTTTCGTCATCGAAAATCTGAGCTGAATTCGCGAAGCTAAAGTTTTTTTGTCCCGCGTTTTGCACCGCCGTTAGATGAGGACACGCGGATCTTGTCAGGAGCAACCTGGCCTGATTGACATTACGAAAAGAAGTTTCGATTTCAAATTGCTCAAAGATTTCACGCATCGTCAGCTGGCCATCAGCAGCACTCGCGATCGCTCTAACTGTATCTTTTGGTTGCGACACTGGGTAAGGAAAAAGGGTTGGCGATAGTCGATAATGACCATCGGCTTGCTGGATAAAACTTCTTTGCGTGGTGCTGGTCCTTTGGAACTGGGTCTCCAGGAACTCTTCGCAGATCTGCTTTTCATCTTTCCTGGAGCGACCGCAGTCCTGGCGTTGAAAGTAGAACCACAACTGCGGCGAACGCTCGAACAGCAGGTGGTTCGTGACTTGCCAACGATGCGTGTCAGGGAGTGAATCGTATTCAGCCCGCAATGTCGGGTCTGAAAAAGACAGATTCCATGCATCCGTTGTGGAAGGATTATCGAATATGTCGCAGCAGGGGACGAGCATCTCCAGACCACAACCGGCTGCAAGGTCCTCGAACGATTCGACCGTGTAACTGTTTTCCACTGGCACGATCAGCGTATCCGCGAGCACGCAATCCGGGTAATCATCAATTGAGGCGCGATGCAAGGCGAAGTTTTTTAACTTAACGTCACCAACTATCTTCTTCGCTCTGGATAAATCCAGATCAAAGTGCGGTGATCCGGAATTTTCTCCAAGCACCCTGACGGCCTTCTGGAAGGCACTAGTCGGGAGCCTTTCGTAGCGGTTGTACACCATCAATTCCATGATGCCGCTCCGCTTCAGCGCTCCGACCAGGTGACGCAGCGTCTCGGCCGGATCGGCATTGATCATGATGACGCCCGTGCAGAGGATATAATCGAACTCTTCATGGTAAGGCACCTGGTTGATGCTCTCACGACGCAACTCCAGATTTTTCACACCCAGCTCCTGCGCCGTGCGTGCTCCCAATTCCAAAGATTCTTTCGATAAGTCTGACCCGATTACATCCGCTTCGGGAAAGTTCAACGCCGTAATCACTGCCTGATTTGTCCCGCAGCCAGCCACCCAAATTTTGGGACGCGCTGGCAGTGTTTGGTGCGCCCAGTCGCCGAGATTCTGGTTGAACATCCTGGTCTGAAACTGAGAATCGACCAGGCGGTCAAGCTTCATCGGACGCCA
>Ga0126376_10001500_pt1 | contig 12585 bp, 15 predicted proteins | sample PanSoiMetPlot_15_FD_92760 | JGI IMG/M metagenome (GOLD analysis project Ga0126376, IMG submission 92760) | Tropical forest soil microbial communities from Panama - MetaG Plot_15 | ecosystem: Environmental > Terrestrial > Soil > Tropical forest > Bulk soil | place: Panama | collected 2016-02-17
CCATCTGTTCTCTCCTCCGTTGCCGATAAGGGGCCGAATGCAGGGGAGACCGCTGGAACGAGCGATTTATTCCCGGTCATGTGATGACTGAGGTCACGTCGGTGTGATGACGGATGAAACCGTTGTCATGCTGTCGGAACGGCCGCAGGCCCGCTCCTCACCTAGAAACGAAACCGGCTTGGTCACCGTTGCCAGCAGTACCGGGCCCCATCTTTGCTCGATCGCCGGGGTCGGCGCCGGCTTCTATTGGCGCGCTTCGCCTGCGCCGTCTGGCGCAATCCCGGCCGGGTTCCTCGCCACAGTCAATCCGCTGCCTAGCGCCGCCGCTTTGGCATACAGTCGCTCGAACTCAGCCTCCGTTTCGATCCAGCATTTCGCGGCCGTAGCCTCGCCATCAGACTCGATGCTGATCGTGCTTGTGCACTCCACAAGCCATCGTTGGCCGCGTTCGGAATGTGCGGTGATCAGAAAATCATCCCCCAGCACATGAAAACTCAAGTCGACCATCGCCCTGCCCCCCTTGGTCGTCGCCTCAAAAAACGGCTTAAGGGGCACGGGCTCGCGCAACGCCTTCGCGCGGTTGCGCCAGTGGCTTGATCGTGGAACAGATGTGCGGGTCAAATCGCCAGCCTCCCCCAAAGGCCGCGTGGCGAGCATAGCCGATCACTATCGGCGAACGCAAAAGAAATTCCTCACAGGACTCAGAAATCCTGGTCCAGAAGCTGCCGGAGTACGTCAAGCAGACCATGCGTCAGGTCGCATCGGGCATCCGTAAACGTCATACCGCCCGAGCGGAAAACGAGGCTTCGTGACCCTGTTTCGTTCGCATTGAGCAAAAGCCCGGTTGCCAGAATGAGAAACATAGCAGTAACAAGACTTTCGGTTGCTAAGTCATTCGAACCCCCGACCCCATCATTACGAAGCGCGGAATCGGGGCGTCGCTGGGGTGCACGTCTGTTCGATCCTGTACGCGGAAATATGCTCGCGTAGCGCGTCGGATCGGCATCCCGGCTACTCCGTACGCCGCTGAACGGGCTAAACGGTAGTGCACCGCGGTGGAGCACGAAAACTGTAATCGCGATGTAACCGCGGGTTATCTTGGCTGGGAATGCATCCCATAGCACAGCGTTCTCTCACGCTGCGGCCGAGGCAATGCCGACGACGGTTCTCTTCCGAAAGTTGCCGCCAGAGCGCGACAGCGTGATCGCGGGCGCTCGAGCCAGTTAGGTCAGCGGAACGAAATCGTATTCGCCGATGCCCTGCAGGACCAGAAAGACCGCGGATTCATCGCCTGCATTAGTAACGAGGTGAGGCCGCTTCGGCGGGACCGCAAACGTCTGGCCCGGCGTGAGCCGTATTTCTTCCTTGGGGTCTTGCAGAAAGATGCGGATTGATCCCGACACCACATAGAAAGTGTCGTGGACGTTGTTGTGATAATGCCACGGCACCTTCTGCGTGGGACCGATCTGCAACTCCGCGACGCGAAAACCCGGGCGCGTGGCGTGATAGGCGCGGCGCTCGACCTCGTAGAGCCCACTCGCATCCGTTACCCCTTGCATGTCGAGTCCTCCATGGCCTGCGCGAAATCATTCTACATTGATCATCTCGCGTCTCGAAGAGCTCCTGAGCCTCTTCCGGCAAATCTCTAGCAGGCGCCGCCCCGCGATGGTTAAAGGTCCTTTTCGGCGAGTTCGCGAAACTCGTCGGGAACCGAACGGGAAAGTCCCAACGCGACGGACCCATATCCGATCGCCTGCCACCCGAAACGATCGCGGATCATATCAATGGCGCGGTCCGCCATCCAACGCGCCATGCCTCTCTTGGTGCCTGGCCGGCGCTCCTCATCTTCAAGCCTGAGCGGAAGCTCCAGCTGCACCGACGGGTGCTTCTCCAGATTCGACACCGAGATCGCCAGTAGCGAGATGGTCTTCTCATCCGAGTGCTGCCCGAGCACCGCGCGCACTAGCTCCTCGGCAACTTCGGCAAGGATTACGGTCGCCGAAACAGGCTCATCGAGCGTTACAGAGCGAGTGACCGAGCGAAGGTCGGCGAAGCGGACGCGAACGGTCACAGTCCGCCCCGGCCGGGATTTGGCCCGCAGCCGACTGGCAACCCTGTCGGCGAGATGACGCAGTGTTGGTACGAAAACTCGCTCCTCGGCGGGCTGCCGGCCGAGCGCTGACTGTGCCCCGGCCGATCGCGCTCGCTGATGCATCTTTATTTCGCGGGGATCACGATTCCACGCCAACGCCGTGAGCTTTTCTGAAGCCGCGGGACCGAGCAACCGCTCGAGCGACCGCCCTGGCGTCTTCGCCAATTGCCCGATGGTGAGCACGCCGATCTCGGCAAGTCGCGCCTTGCTGACCGGTCCCACGCCCCACATCAGCTCAATGGGCAGGGCGTGAAGGAAGTCCAGCTCGGTGCAGGGATCGACAATCACCAGCCCGTCGGGCTTGGCCACTTGCGAGGCAATTTTTGCCAGGTGCTTGGTGCGCGCCACGCCAACCGAGATTGGAAGACCAAGCTCGGTCCGCACACGGCGTCGGATCGTGCTTGCAATTTCAGCTGGCGGACCGAAGAGATGGGTGCAGCCCGCAACGTCGGCAAAGGCCTCGTCGATGGAAATTCGCTCAACGAGGGGCGTGAAATCATTGAGCACGTTGATGGCGGCATCGCCCAGCCGCTGGTAGTCCTTGAAATGGCCACCGACAAAGATCAGTTGCGGACATAGCTCGCGCGCCCGTCGTCCCGGCATGCCGCTGCGGATTCCGAAGGCCTTGGCTTCGTAAGAAGCAGCGAGCACGACCCCGCTGCCAACGGCGATGGGTTTGCCGCGCAAGGAAGGGTCGAGGAGCTGCTCGACCGAGGCATAGAAGGCATCCAGGTCCGCATGGAGGATGGTGGCTGTCGTTTCCATCCCGACGGTTCCCCTGCAAATCTCGAAAATGGTCAGCTGAGGTTAGAACTCGGGGACGTCTTACGCACGAAAGAACATAAAGAGAACAAGTATCGACAATTGTCAAGCGGCGCCGCGATGCGGTTCTTCACAGGCCTACTTGAGCCGGGCCTCCGGCAAGCGAAAAAGGTGCCAAGCTCCGCAGCTTTCGACTGTCGGCGCTGTCATTACTGCCGAACCGGCCGGCCCGCTAGGTATGGCGGTTTATGAAGGTAAAGAGCGCGACGGCCGCGACGAGCAATAAGGTGACAATGGGGGCGAGCGCTATGAGATGGCGTTTGAGATCGGCCAGCCGACATGAACAACTTAAGAGAACAATCTCGGGGGACAACTGAGAGAGAGAACAAGGGCGCGCAGAGCGCGCCAATGTGCGCTCTCTCGCACGAGCCCCCCAAGGTAATTAAAAAATTTGAGGGATGCGACCCACCAAAGAGGTCATACAGGCTACGTCGCGAGGACATGGTTGCCATTCAGAAGGCCTGCGAGGACTGCTTGAAGGGCAAAATCACCGAAGCCGAGCGCGATCGCAGGGAAGCCGAGATTCATGCCAACGCCCGCCGCCGGCCAAAGGACGATTGGCCGGACAACTACTCGGAGCAGTTTTGGGAGGCGTACCCAAATCCGGTCGGCAAAAGAGACACGCTGAAGGCGCTCGCTAAGCTCCGCAAAAAAAGCGGCAAGCCGAGCTGGGTGACGCTGATGGACGGCGTGCGTCGCTACGAGGAAAACCACCGTTACGGCGAGCCGCTCCACGGCCAGAGATGGCTCAACCCTGAAAATTGGATCGAGGGGGAACGTTGGAATGACCAACCGGCACGGGAATGAAGCCGACGCATCGAGGCGCTAAAGCCAAATTCCGCAACCCAGCCAACTTGTTCCACATGAAACATAACGTAGCACTGGCTACAAATTCGTCGAACACTCGACACCGACATGAGCACCGAACGCTTATTTCTCCGCACCCTCGTGATCTGGCTGAGCAGCCTGCGGCTTGACCGCGACTTGAGCAGCTTTGCGGTTGCTTTTGAGATTGGACGCCAAGCTGGTCGAACCAGTTGCGAAGCGTGGCCGACCGTTCGCTCCATCGCCCGGAACCTTCGCATGTCGGAGGCGACCGTGCGGCCATCGATCGCCTGGAAAGGCGCGGCCGCCTTGGCATCGAACGGAAGCCAGGACGCGCGACCCGCTACAGCATGATCACCAAACGTCGGCGAGCCGAGGAGACGCAGTGCTCGTGAAATGTCACCCGCGCCGGCCGGCCGCCGGCAACACGAAGGAGTACCCACATGGAAGCACAACTGTTCAGCAACACTCGCGTCAAAGAGGCCGCGGAAGTCATCGCCACCGAGCTTTTGAAGATCCTCGCTCCTCGGCACGACAGCCACATGAGCAGGCACGTCAGCAAGATTTGCCCCGCCTACAAAAAGGGGCTGACCAATGGCGAGGGGCTGCTCGCGACTATGCGAGCGCTCTCGACAGTTCAGCTCGAAGTCGCTGCAGAACTTTGCTGGCATGACGACAACAGTCGATGAGGCCTTGTGCGACGACGATGAAATACCGGAGGCCGGCAAGATACGCCGCCGATCCGACTTGGAAGCGTATCACTAAGGAGCAGTATGACGAGTGCAACCAGCTCCCCACTGCGACGCGTGAAAGCGATGGGCCCGGATATGTCGATCGTGCCTTCCTGAAGGGTCAGCTGATCGACCATAATCGCGATGGAAGGCCGCTTTACCGCGCGTTCCTGTCAAGGCGATTTGACGGGGTCACCAACTATTTTGAGTCCGACGCCCCAATGTCGGTCGTCGAATTCCAGCGGATGTATTTTCTCGCGATACCGCATCCGAAGCCGGACGCTGAAGCCACGCCGCTCTCCCCGTCCGCTTAAACATCGCGGCAGGCATGGCCGAGTCTGGCCCGGCCATGCCTGCGGAACTTCCCCTAACGCCACTTCTCGGAAGCAAAACCGGCCATCACGCCGCTATCGCCGGCACGATGTGGTGGCCACAGGGCCGCTCGATGTAGAAAGCTGCCTCGATACCAAAACGCCGTATGCCAGCGGTCCCGCTAGCTCGCCCGAGTTGATTCCGCCCCATCCTTGGTCTCAAGCGAGTGCTTGACCCGTGCTACAACCCTCGCCACAACAGGCGTGGGCGCCTGTGGAGCAGCTGCGCAGCGGTGCGACGAATCTTATATGGCGCACTACACGCTAGCTCTTGCGCGCGCACTGGCGGCTCCGAAATAGGACAGATTCAATCAGATCAAATGCTTTTGAATGCCGGGGGGTTATATCGCTCACAATGCGTGGCGGCTTAATCGCAAAGCTCGAAGTCGGAGACCTCGTTCGGCTTCGCGGCCGGGAGTGGACCATCGAATCCACTCCGCAGAATGCCGGCGCCGATGGCCGGCAGGCGTTCGACTTGGCCTGCATCGATGACGATGCGCAAGGGGAGCGCCTGCGGGTCGTGCTCGAAGCCGAGCTCGATCTTCGCCGCGTCGAAGATGACCTGTGGCAGCAGATCGGGCGCAGCGGCTCCGACGATCCGGACGTGTTCGCCGCCCATCTGCGGGCGGTGACTTGGCGATCCGCAACGGCGGCCGATCGGCCCCTGTTCCAGGCGCCGTTCCGCGCCGGCATCCGACTGGACCCCTATCAGCTACTTCCGCTCGCCAAGGCGCTCCGGTTGCCCCGGGTCAATCTGCTCATTGCCGACGACGTCGACCTCGGCAAGACAGTCGAGGCGGGGCTCGTCCTACGGGAGATGCTCCTGCGCCGTCGCGTCGACTATGTGGTCATATCCAGCCCGGCAGCGATGACCGCGCAGTGGCAGGATGAGCTTGCGCAGAAATTCGGCCTGAGGTTCACCATCATCGATCGCGATTATCTGGCTGCGGTCCGGCGGAACCACGGATTCTCGGCCAACCCCTGGGCGGTCGGCTCCCGTTTCATCATCTCCCACAACCTGCTCGCGGATGAGACCTATTCGGACGGTCTCACCCAGCTGTTGCGGCCATTCCGCCCCCGCGCGATGTCCATCCTCGACGAGGCGCATCACGCCGCCCCGGCCAGCGGCATCGCATATGCCACCGACAGCCACTTCACCGTGGCGGTGCGCACGCTCGCGGAACCCTTCGAGCACCGGCTTTTCCTCTCGGCGACCCCGCACAACGGCCACTCCAACAGCTTCTCCTCGTTGCTGGAAATACTGGATCCCCAGCGCTTCACCCGCGGCGTGCCGGTGGAGCCCCAGGACCTCGAACCCGTCATGGTACGGCGCCTCAAGAGCGATCTCCTGAAACTGGGCGTTTCCAAGTTTCCGGTCCGGGATGTCGTACCGATCATTCTCAAGGACCCGCCGGAAGACACGCCGGAACTCGTACTGTCGGACCTGCTGGATAAGTACGCCACTTGGTGCGAGGAAGGGCTGCAAGGCACCGCGCTTGGCAAGGCGCGGTTCGTCATGTCCGGTCTGCAGCAACGGCTGCTGTCGTCGATTCCCGCATTTGGCCGCAGCCTCCGCAAGCATCTGGAGACCCTCAAACGGCAGCGCAGCCAGGCCGAGCGCACTGCGTCTGAAGGTGCGGCTGCGCTGATGGCGGAGGCATCGGGTGACCAGGATTTCAGAGAGGAGGCCAATGAGGAAAGTCTCCTCAAGCTTGTCCAAGAACAGGAAGACGACGTAGCTAAGGCCGCCACCGCCAGCATCATGTCGAGCTTGCAGAATTTCGACGAGGCCATCGGACGTATCGAAAAGATGCTGGACATCGCCCGAAGCCACGAGCGCAAACCTGATGCCCGCGTCCTCTGGCTGATCGATTGGATCAAGAAAAACATGTTGGCAGCGCCCTGCCAGTGGAACGATCGCCGTCTCATCATCTTCACGCAATGGGAAGACACCCGCATCTGGCTCGAACGACGCTCAAGGAAGAGTTCACGGAAACCGACCGCGGCGAGGATCGCATCGCGACCTTCACCGGCATCACCCGGCAGAAAAGGCGCGAAGAGGTCAAGCTTGCGTTCAATGCGGACCCAGCAAAAGAGCCATTACGCGTCTTGCTCTGCACTGACGCCGCCCGCGAGGGCATCAACCTCCAGACCCGGTGTAGCGACCTCATCCATTTCGATCTGCCGTGGAATCCCTCGCGGCTCGAACAGCGCAACGGACGCATCGACCGCAAGCTGCAGCCGGCCGAGACCGTTACGTGCCGCTACTTCGTATACGCTCAACGGCCGGAGGATGCGGTCCTGGAGGCGCTTGTTCGCAAGACGGAGACCATCAGCAGCCAGCTCGGGTCGGCGGGCTAAGTGCTGGGCGAGCGCATCCACCAGAAGCTCGTCGCCGGCGGCATTGCTCGCCGGGAGGCGGCAGCGCTTGCCCGCGACATCGACGCCGAAGCCGGCGGCGCCTCGGTCGGGCGCGCCCGCCGCGACATGACGGATCAGCCGGCGAAGCGACTCGAACGGCTGTCGCGCGAGGTCAGAATGCTGGCCGGCGAGATGGAACAGGCGCGCAAACGTGTCGGTATCGAACCGGAGGACCTGAAGTCCGTGGTGGCGACGGGCGCTGGCTCGCGACAGCGTGCCGCTCGAGCCAGTGCGGCGAACTTTACTTTGGCATATGTCATGTCCACTGCGACGGGCGAAATATTGACGATCGGGCACTCGACCCATCCGTGGGAGCGCTTCGTCGCACTTCTGCGAAACGTGAACGTGACGGCCGTCGCCGACGTGCGCACGTCTCCCTACTCGCGGCATTGTCCCCAGTTCAATCACGACACCTTGCGCGCCGAACTGCCGGCGGCTGGAATCGCATACGTGTTCCTCGGGAAGGAACTCGGAGGACGGGCACGCGAGCGCAGCTTCTACTGTGAAGGAACTGCCGATTACGAAAAGATGGCGCAGGCGCCGGAGTTCAAGAAAGGATTGGACCGCGTCATCGAGGGCGCGAAGAAATACCGGATCGCGCTCATGTGCGCGGAGCGCGATCCACTGGACTGCCATCGCTGTCTGCTCGTGGGCCGCGCCCTGGCGCAGCGCGGCGTTCGCGTGAACCATATTCTGGATGACGGCAACGTCGTGAGCCACGGCGAGATCGAAGACGCGCTTCTGCGACTGTCAGGCCGAGACACAACTGACCTTTTTGCCTCGCAGCCGGAAAGGCTGGCGGTGGCGTACCGGGTACGCGCGCGGAAGGTCGTGTATGTCGAGCCGCAGTCTTAGGGAAGGCGCGCGTCTCACGCGCCACCGCGGCGCCTGGGATGGCGGCAAAGCCCGCGGCGGTGGGATGCCGCGGCCGCTTAGGTAAACTTCTCCGCAATAAAATCTTGCATTTATAAATCCGCAAGACTACCTAGTGCCCAAGGGAACGGCATGACCACCGCAGCACCCATCGGCACGCGTCTCAAGGCCTTGCGTGAGAAGCAGAATCTCTCGCAGGACGAGGTCGCGCGCCGGTTCGGCTTCAAGGACCGCCAGACCGTTTCCGCCATCGAGACCGGCGAGCGGCGCCTGTCGGCAGACGAACTGCTGCGAGCGATCGAAATTTTTGGAGTGCAGCTCGATTATTTCACGGACCCGTTCCTGCTGGCTGGCGAAGGCAAGTTCTCCTGGCGCCAGACCCGCGTCGTCGGCCGGGCGCTCGACACCTACGAGGTGGATGCCGGCCGCCTCATCGCCGCCTTCCGCGAGTTGGCCCCCATGGTCGGCAGCGCCGCCCCGCTGCTGCGTCATGCGCTCGGCCTGAGCAAGGACTCCCATTTCGAAGATGCAAGCGAGGCCGGCGAGCGCTTCGCGGTGGAGTTCGAACTTGGCGACGTTCCCGCCATGCGGCTCGCCGAAGTAATGGAGCGGTCGCTCGACATCCTGGTCCTGATGGTCGATCCGATCGACGGCGTTTCGGGCGCGGCCTGCCGGCTGCCCGAATTGGACGTGGTGCTGATCAACCGGCGCGAAGTGCCGGGACGGCGCCACTTCGATCTCGCCCACGAGCTGTTTCACATCCTCACATGGCAGGCCATGCCGCCGGAGCACGTCGAGGACGTGGAGCCGAAGCGCCGCAGCCGGGTCGAGCAGCTCGCCGACAATTTCGCCTCCGCGGTGCTGATGCCCACTCCCGTGCTCGACCGCTTCGGGGACTGGTCGGCGCTGGCCTCGGCAACGAAGCCGGACGCCTTAATCGGCCGCCTGAACGATGTGGCCGATGAGATGCAGGTGACCTCCTCGGCGCTGCGCCGGCGCTTGGTGGCCCTGGACCGCCTTGACCGGGCCGTCGCCAGCCGCCTTCCGGAAGTGAAACTCCGCAACAATGGACGCGCCCGGGCGGTGGACGGGCCGCTGCCGGCGCTGTTCTCGAAGCGCTTCGTCGAGGTGATCGCACGGGCCATCGACGAGGGCCGCGTTGCGGTGCGCCGCGTATCCTATCTTCTCGGCCTGTCCATCGACGATCTCGCTGACGTGTTTGCCGCCCATGGCCTCGAAGCGCCTTACGAACTGTGAGGTCGTGCCACGGCAAAGCACCACGGCCCCGTTCTGGTGGATACCAACGTCATTATCGAATGCTGGCGCGTATCCGCGTGGAGGGCATTGACCGGCGGTTATTCCGTGGAAACTGTCCAGATGTGTGAGATCGAAACGCAGACGGGCCTGCAGCGCCGGCGGAAGGAAGAGAAGCTCGACATCAATGTGCTGCGGACGACGCTGAAGGCGGTCCATCCGGTCAGCGACATCGAGAAAGCCAAGGCGCTCCTCCAGGACAATCAGGTGCGCTTTCTCGATGCGGGCGAACTGATGCTGTGGGCGCACGCGCTCGGGCGGCTGGACGCCTGAATGCTGTGCGGCCCCGATAAGGCGAGCCTGCGCGTCGGCATTCGCCTCGGCTTCAAGGACGGGCTGGTTGCCCTGGAGGAGCTTCTTGGCGATGTCGGGTATAAGCCGAAGGTCGCCTTGAGGCTGCCCTATACGCGCAAATGGCACACCGACACACTCATCCAACTGGCGATGCTGGAGAAGAAAAAACCATGACTGCCGCCGTCAACGTGCGGGCGAAGCTCATCGACCTCATGCGCCGCGACCTGATCGGTCCGCATCCGGATCTCGATCCGGATCTGGCGCGCGAGGTGCTGCAGGACGAGAAGCCGTCGCGCTGGTATGTGGGCGGCTTCATCGTGCCGGTGTATGACAGCGCCAAGCCGGCCGCCACCGAAGATGAAGAGGAGGCCAGCGATGATCTGCTCGGCTCCGAAACGCTCGACTCCCCCCTCGACGGCGACGCCGACGAGAAGGATGCTGCCGATCAGCCGCCGCGCGATCGTATCTTGCCGTCGTCGATCGCGCTGACCGTGATCCTCCCCGAGACGGTGCGCGAGGTGACGGTCCGCGCCACCTGGGGTGATTATAAGACCGAGCCACCCCTCCCCGACGCGTTATTGCTCCCGGACTACACCGCCGTTGACGGCGAGAAGAAACCCGAGAAGCCGGCGAGCTTGCGCTGGGTCCGCATTCCCGGCGAGGCCACACGTACGATCGACGTCACGCAAAGCAAGTCCGGCGGCCCCCTTGGTGGCAGCGCCGCCCCGCAGCGGCCGGGCGGCGGTCTTGAGATCGCCGTTCATCAGCGGCCCCTTACCCTGACGACCCCGGAAGGCACGACGGAACGGCTGCGCGTGGTCACCGTGCTCCTGGTCAACCGGCGAAAACGCGCCAAGGCGCCCTATACGGACCTTGCCTACGCCTTCCAGGCTCGCCTCGAACTCCAATGCGGGGAGGGATTCTGGCCGCGCTGCAGCCTTTCTACCTACGATTCGGACGAGTTCGATCTACGGCTCGGCGACCTGCATTATCGGGACGTCAGCGAGTATGCGGTCGGGCGCAATACGTCGGGCGGCTGGGACGAAGCACATGATGAGTTCGGGCGACCCCTTCCGGTGACCCGGGTGTGGACTGATTTCCTGCCAATGGAAGAGGTGGAGCGGGTCGCGTTTAACGAAAAGATCGAACAGGTTCAGTTTGAAACGGCTGCGCTCGCTCCCGCGGCAGCGGACGGCGCCGAAGCGCTCGGCGCTGCTCTCGACGCGCTTGCCAATATGGAAGCCGCGTGCGGGCGAATCCGGGCGGGCATCGAACTGCTGAAACGGGACGGGCTGGCCCGGGACGCGTTCGCCGTCATGAACACCGCGATGGCGACCGCCAACCGCCGGCGCGAGGCCATCATCCGCAAAATGACCCCGGAGGCGGTCAATGAGCCGAAGTGGCGCCCGTTCCAGCTCGCGTTTGTGCTCCTCAATCTCGCCTGGATGACCGAAAAGACCAATCCCGAGCGCGAAATCGTCGACCTTCTCTTCTTTCCGACTGGCGGCGGCAAGACTGAAGCTTACCTCGGCCTCGCTGCTTACGCGATTGCTCTGCGCCGGATGCACTCCCCCGGCATTTTGGGTGCCGGCGTTAGCGTCATCATGCGCTACACGCTGCGGCTTCTGACGCTCGACCAACTCTCCCGCGCGGCGGGCCTCGTTTGCGCACTAGAGAAAATTCGCACGAGCGGCACGGAGGGAAAGAAAAAGCTCGGCGATTATCAGATCGAGATCGGCCTGTGGGTCGGCTGTGCGGCGTCGCCGAACAACATGAAGCCGCGCAACTCAAGCGATAAGGATGCGGCAAGGACGTGGCTTAACCGCTATCAGCGCAAGCCAAAGAACGAAAGGTCGCCGGTACCCCTAAAGGCATGCCCATGGTGTGGAACCCCATTCAAGCCCGACAGCTTCATTATATGGCCTGACAAAGCATCAGCGCAGAACCTCATTCTCAAGTGCGAGAACCCTGAGTGTGATTTCACGCGCAATCGTTTCCTGCCGATCGTCGTGGTGGACGAGCCGATCTACCGCCGGCTACCGGCTTCCCTCATTGCGACGGTCGACAAGTTTGCGGCCCTGCCGTGGGTCGGGCAGAGCGGCGCTTTCTTCGGCCACGGCGATCGCTACGATCCCCAGCGGGGATTCTTCGGCGCCTCCGAACCGGGGCAAGGCCGGCCGCTCGGCAACGGGCACCGGCTCGACCCGCCCGATCTCATCATCCAGGACGAACTGCATCTGATTTCAGGGCCACTCGGGACAGTCGCCGGCCTCTATGAGGCAGCCATCGATCTGTTCACATCGCGCGGCAATGGTGAACAGCGCATTCGCCCGAAGATAGTTGCCTCTACGGCGACGGTCCGTCGCGCGGAGAGCCAGATCCGCAGCCTCTTTGATCGCGAATGCACCGCGGTATTCCCACCGCCGGGGATCGACAGAAGAGACAGCCTTTTCGCCCACACGGTGCCTTCCTCCCAGGAGCCGGCGCGGCTCTATCTCGGCGTGGCAAGTCAGGGCCGCGGCCCCAAACTGCTGTTCCTGCGGACGCTGCAGACGCTTCTCTACGGCGCCCAGGCTCTCAGCACACCGCCAGCGGCAGGCAACGACGATTGCGTGCGGCATTCGAACCGCGTGCGGCGATATCCGGATGGACGCTCAGAGCTTAATGTGATGTGGAGCGCCGTCCAGCTAGTCGAGCAACAGTTCGCCGAGGCCGGCTTTGCGCCGCGCTGATTTCTCGTCAAGGGGCGTCCCGATCGGGACGCCCGATTGCTTCTCATAAG
>Ga0126376_10001501_pt1 | contig 12580 bp, 7 predicted proteins | sample PanSoiMetPlot_15_FD_92760 | JGI IMG/M metagenome (GOLD analysis project Ga0126376, IMG submission 92760) | Tropical forest soil microbial communities from Panama - MetaG Plot_15 | ecosystem: Environmental > Terrestrial > Soil > Tropical forest > Bulk soil | place: Panama | collected 2016-02-17
ACTTCTGAACTGAAGCCAGCGATTCGCCGAGTTCGCGCCGTAGCCTAGATGCTGCCTCGTCCAGTGCGTCCAAAATGTTCTCCTTGGACGTCGCGATCGATTGCTCCGATGCAACTGTGTCTCCGTTCCGGCAATTTATGGCTTTCAATCCGAGCACATACTTACGGCCCAGAACGCCAATCGAACCGACAAGATAGGCCGTGCTGCCGGCCCGCTGGCAAACCTCGCGGGCTACCTCGCTCGTCAGTTGAGTACCGGTGGGACGAGTCATCCGCTGTAAGGTGATTGCGACCTCGCTATCTGACAGAACCTTGAAAAAGGGAGATTGCCGAAGAGAGAGGCTCAGTGCGGTGTTTAGAGAGTCGTCGAAGGTTGCGTCGCCTGTCTTATTAACAAAGTCGGCGAGCACGATGGTGTCTTCCGGGCTAAGCTTTGAGGCGGCGCGGGAATGCCAGAGTCCCACAACCGCTACGGCTGCGAGTATCAAACCGGCGGCAGCGAACCAGAGATGCGAGTGCCTCCAGATGTTGGACTCGCTTGGGATGTCGACTTCTACTTCGGGCGCCCAAGCCACCGGGGCTACAAAACGGTAGCCGCGCCGCGGAACCGTTTCCACAAATCTTGGGTTGTCGGCCGAATCGTTCAACGCTTCGCGCAGCTTCCGTGTTGCCGTGTTCAAAGCAGAGTCAAAATCTACAAACTCATGCGGCCAAACTTGCGCACGGATTTCCTCCCTGGTGACTAGTTCACCAGGACGCTCCAGCAACACTATCAAGATTCGAAGGGGCTGCTCTTGCAGACGAACACAGCTCCCCGCTTTTGTGAGTTTGCGCTCGCGGAGATCAACCTCAAAAGATCCAAAGCGAGCAAACCGAGCTGTGGATCGGAACTGCTGCAACGGCACGGCTTAGCATAACAGGTCACAAGTCCGAATAGCTCCTTTTTTGGCAGTTGGTTAGCTGGTTATTCCAAATACATAGAAAGGTTTGTTGCGTTGTGCGCCCAGCTACCCGCACATTGTCGTTCGTAACCGGATGAGTCGATTGCTTTGCGCAACCCCAGAGGGTCACGACTCTGACGCATCATCAGAAGTTAACCGCTTCCTGCTTGATCGGAAGGCCGTGTGCGAGTAAAGCGTCTCATTCTTGAGCCCGAGTCATGACACATTTGAGCTTTGCGAGTATTCTCATCGTCGACGATTTCCCGGGCTGGCGGGCGCGAGTTCGCGAGATCCTGGCGGCACATCCGGAATGGAAGATCGTCTCTGAGGCGTCGGATGGGCGGCAAGCTGTCCACGAAGCAAGTGAATTGCAGCCGGACGTTGTAGTTCTAGATATTGGTCTGCCGCGATTGAATGGGATCGAGACCGCGAAGATGATTAGGCAGAAGTCCCCCAAGTCGAGGATTGTTTTCCTGGCACAGGACGACGATGGCGAAATTAAGAAGGCCGCTCTTGACGTCGGGCAGACAACTTACATCCCAAAAGCCACAGCCGCTACTCGGTTATGTGACGCCGTCGCAGCATCTTTGGGGGAAATCACCGGCGCCTTGGATCGCTATACAGCAGTTCCGTCAACGAAATCGCGATAGTCAGCATCTTCAAGTTTTTCGCGCTCAGCTTCTGGAATCGTAAACTGCGCCGTACCACAATCCATACAGACCAAGACCGTTGGAAAAACCCAAACGCCGGGTATATCGAGACCTTGAATTCCCGGAAAATGGATGTTCATCTCAGCGGTAAACTCACGTTGATTGGATGATTGGCATGACGTACACCACTGATGAGACATCATGACCCTCACAGCCCCGACTATGAGACAAAATTAACCTTGTTCACGACTTCGGTCAAGTTGTCTTTGGGGAGGTTCCGAATCGGGTTGGCTTAAACGAACTGAGTGCTATCGCCTGGTGCCGTTCGACTGGTCGCGGTCCGGGACAGAGTCCTGCTCTGGGGAGAATGGCGTGTATCAGTTCCAGTTCTTGACTTTCTTGTGCCTTCTTCTGCATTGCTGCGGCCTTCCGATGAATTCAAGAGAACGCCACAACTCGCTTGCGGAGCCGTGGACGCGGTTCTACCGCTTTCTAGAATCCCCGACAGAATTTTACAGGGAGGATCTGATAAACCGAGTTTTCAATCTGCCAATGCAGAAACCGACTAGGCACAGCTTACAAAGATCGAACGGTCGCAATCTCGCATTACACGCATAGACCTCCCTTTCATTCTTCACCTCAACTGAAGGTCCAGCAACGAGCGAGACCTGGCCTTAGTCCTATAATCAGGTTAGATGAACGCAATGTGCAGGATTTTCGCGGTCCTTGTCTGCCTGGTTCCAGTTTGTTTCTCGCAATCTGGGGCCAACCAGCAAGCTACCGCCCTGGCAGAGCACATCCGGAAGGCGCGCGGGTTTCTGGACGAAAAACGTCCCGATCTCGCCATTCCAGAGTTACAGGCCGCTGTGGCGATCGATCCATCCGATGCCCAAACGCAAGGAAACCTGGGGGTCTTGCTGTACTTCCAGGGCAAGGTAGCCGAAGCCATCCCTCACCTTCGCGCGGCAGTGGAACGCCAGCCGGGACTAGGCAAAATTCAGGGATTGCTGGGATTGGGCGAGATTCACACTCTGGACATCGCCCGCGGTCGGCAGGATTTGGAGTCAGCGTTCCCGGTAGTCGATGACCTCAAATTCAAAGTACAAGTCGGTTTGGAGCTAGTCGGTCTCTACACGCAAACCGGCGATTTGCAGCAGGCCAGTCAAGTGCTGGCACAATTGCGCAAGGCGGCGCCGGAAGATCCTGAGGTCCTCTACGCGGCGTATCGCACTTACTCTGACCTCGCAGCTGAGTCGATGCTTGCGTTATCGCTGGCACAGCCGGACTCTGCGCAGATGCATCAAGTGATCGCGCACGAGGAATCGCGGCAGGGTAACAGTAATGGAGCGGTTGCGGAGTTCCGCAAAGCGGTAGCGATCGATCCGCATTTGCCGGGCATCCACTTTGAGTTGGCTGAATTGTTACGTTCTTCGCAAGATGACGCCGTCAAGAAAGAGGCGGAGAAGGAGTATCGCGCCGCTTTGGCGGAAAATCCGCAAGATGGAAAAACGATCTTGCGCCTGGCAGACATCGACGCGCAAAAGGGTGCTTCGCAGCAGGCCTTGGAGGGATACAAGAAAGCCGTTGCTCTGCAACCAAACGACGCAGATGCCAAGATCGGGTTAGCGAAGATTCTGACTGAAATGAACCAAACCGATGAAGCACTCTCTTTGCTGGAAGACGCAGTGCGATTGGACCCGACCAACGCGACAGGGCATTATCGACTCGGTACACTGTATAGAAAGATCGGGCGCAGCGAAGATTCCAAGAAAGAAATGGAGCTGTACAAGAAATACAAGGACCTAAAAGAAAAGCTGCGCGCTGTTTACAAGGATCTGCAGGTACAACCAGACGAGATCAGTGGGGACAAAGACAATCAGAAGTAGCACTCCAGCGCAGAGTAAGAATCCGGAATATCTGGGTCGACGGGCTGCAATACCATTCTCTTGCGCCTTATTCCTGCTGGTCTTAATGGCTGGAAAATTGGTCGCGCAGATGGGAACCGCCACACCGCTGCCGCCAAAGGAACGCGAAAAAGCCGAAGCGGAGAGAAAAGCAAGTGGCACTCTTTCGAACTATCCCAAACTGGTCGACATTACCTCTTCGACGGGCATTCATTTCGAACACCAGTCAAGTCCCGAGGCAAAGTTCATCGTTGAGTCCATGAGCGGTGGCGTTGCTTTAATCGACTACGACCGCGACGGTTGGCCGGACATTTATTTCACGAACGCCCAGACTGTGGATATGTCAAAGCAAGGCGTGAAGGCGCGCAGCGCGCTTTACCATAACAACCACGACGGAACATTTACAGATGTGACCGAGAAGGCCGGAGTCGGTTTTCCCTGCTGGGCGATGGGTGCGACCGTAGGCGACTACGACAATGACGACTGGCCCGATCTGCTAGTGACCTGTTTAGGTGGAGTCGTACTCTATCGCAACAATGGAGACGGAACATTTAAGGATGTCACAAAGGCGACTGGACTGGGCAACGATACCGGATGGTCGACGGGAGCGGCTTTCGGAGACTATGACGGCGATGGTTGGGCGGACCTTTTCGTCGCCCACTATGTCGATCTCAACTTGAATGACTTGCCGGCCTTTGGCTCAGGTAAGTCGTGCAAGTATCTGGGCATCGACGTGCAATGCGGACCTCGCGGTTTGAAGGGCGCTCCCGACAATCTCTATCACAACAACGGCGATGGCACCTTTAGCGATGTCTCAAAGAAGGCTGGCGTGGATGATCCCGAGCATCGATACGGCCTGACTGCCATATGGTCGGACTTCAATGATGACGGGAAGTTGGATCTTTTTGTAACCAACGATGGGCAAGCGAACTATCTCTATCAGGCCGACGGTAAGGGAAGATTCGAAGACGTTGCGCTTACTTCCGGCGTGGCGGCAAATGAGGATGGATTCGAACAGGCGAACATGGGCGTTGCTCTGGGCGATTATATGCACAGTGGGCACATGTCACTTTTAATCTCTCACTTCGACATCGAGTATGCGGCGCTCTATCGCAACATGGGGGGAATGAACTTTTCCGATGATTCGATCGCTTCCGGTATCGCGCGAGGAACGCAGGGATTCGTAGGCTGGGGAGATGCGTTCGTGGATTTTGCCAACAGCGGCTGGCAAGATTTGTTTCTCGTTAATGGACACGTTTATCCGCAGGTCGATAGTGCGAATCGCTCGACGCGGTATCTTGAGCCGAAACTCTTGTTCATGAACCAGCGGGATGGAACTTTCAAAAACGTGAGCAATCTGGTCGGATCTCCGGTGCAATCCTTTCAGGTCAGCCGAGGCCTCGCCGTCGGAGACCTGTTCAACGATGGGAGACTGGAGGCTGTTGTTGAAAACCTCGTAGGAAAGCCGATGATCCTGCGACCCGAAGGCGGTCCGCCGAACCATTGGGTCAGCATCCAACTTGAAGGCGTGAAGTGCAATCGTCTGGCGCTCAATGCGCGGGTTACTGCGACGGCGGGAGATCTGGTTCAGGTGGGAGAAGTGCTGAGTGGCGGAAGTTATTTATCGCAACATGACTTGCGCATACACTTTGGCCTCGGCAACCATGACCATCTCGATCGGGTTGAGGTTCTCTGGCCGAACGGCAAAAAGGAAACGCTGACGAACTTGGCTGCTGACAAATTTTATGTCGTGCGAGAAGGAGAGGGAGCCGTAGGTGCCACGGGGCCAGAGCATCAAGCCAAACTTCCATAGGGTTTCCGGCAAATGTTTCCAGGACCAGGATGCGAGTAATCGGGGTGGGTCAAAGTCCGACCTGGGGTGTCTCCTTATGAAACTGACACGGTGGGAATCTCGCCGCATTGGTCAGATTCTGCTGGCAGGCTGCCTAGTCACGACACTCTGCGCAGTGATCGCAGCACAGAGTGCGGTTCGCTCCGACTCTGTCCTGACACGACAACTGCGTCAGGCTCTCGCACTCGCGAAACAGGGAGATCGGCAAGGAGCTATGAAACTTACGCTCCAATTGCTGCAGCAGGACCCGAGGTTTGTCCCCGCTCTCAAGTTGAAAGGCACATTACTTGAAGAATCGGGGCAAAATTCCGAGGCTGCCGCAAGCTTTGAAGAAGCTCTGAAGTTGGCCCCAAACGATCCCGATCTGCTGTTGAAATCAGGCATCTACAAGCTCGCCATGGGCGATCGAGATGAAGCGATCACGCGCCTGATGCACTGCACAAAACTTCTTCCGGGCGACGGAGACGCGCAATATTATCTGGCCCAGGCGTACCACTTGAACGAACAAGATGATCTCGCCCTGTTGGCAATCCGGCAAAGTCTGAAGGCTGAGCCCGACAATCCTTCAGTGCTGCAAAAATATGGCGAATTGTTGTGCTCCACCGGAGACTGTCAAGGCGGGCTGCAGTCATTGCTTAAGGCTCGTCAATCCGATGCGACGCTGCCACGCATTGATTTCGACATCGCAGTAACTCATTTCAAGTTGATGGATCTTTCCAATTCGGCGAAATATGCCGAACATGCGGTGCAAGCGCGGCCCAATGACTTCGAGGCGATTCAACTGCTCGCCACAGTTGACGTAAAACTCGCACACTGGACAGAAGCCAAACTTGCTTACGAAGCACTTCAGGCCCTGAAGCCAGGCGACGCGGAAACCTTGCTGGGACTCGGGCAGTGCGAACTTGAGTTGAAGAATTATCAAGCTGCTATCGACCGGTTGGAGTTGGTGTTGCAACTTGATCCCACAAGAGTACAGGCACACTTCTATCTTTCTCGCGCTTTTGCAGCACTCGACCGGCAGACTGATGCCCGGCACGAAGCAGAGCTGCACCAATTAATGATGCAGCAGCTGACATTCGCTCGTTCTCTGGAAAGCGAACAGCGAGAAGGAGCAATCAAAGCGCAGGTGCAGCAACTCCTCGCTGCGAATCGGGAAGACGCCGCAATCCACCTGTATGAGGAACACTTCAAAGGAACTCCCATGACCTTGGCGGACGCATACGTGTTCATTGGAAAACTCGAGCTTCTCATGGGAAAAACCGATGATGGGCTGCGCAATCTTCATCACGCATTGAAAATCCAGCCCACGGTCCGTGGAGCGCACACCAATGAGGGCATTCTCGCTCTTAAGCTCGGTGATCTCGGCCACGCCGAAGAACAATTCCAGCAGGAACTTGCAAACGATCCCAATTATCAGATGGCGATCGCTGAGATGGGAGAGGTTCGCTATCGGCAAGAGCGCTGGTCAGAAGCCGCAGAGCTGCTGGCGAAATCAAAGACCATCACTCCAGAGTTGCTTTACATGCTCTGCGACTCCTACTTCCGGTTGGGCAAAGTAGATGAAGCGAATCTGAACGCAGAAGCCGCGGCAGCGTATGCAAGAAAGAAACCTGGTGTCGTGCGAGGACTGGTAGAACTCCTGGTGCGTAACGGGCAGACCGATCTTGCGAAGCGACTGGGATCTTCGTCGCTCAATAACTGAATCAACTCAATGTGAGCTCTCGGTTACCGTGAGCACCTGATCCGCCTTGATATTTTTCAGAACCTGGTGGGTACCGCTCGGCCATACGAGTTCGATGCTGTCCACCGTCGCGGCTGAGCCCAAGCCAAAGTGCACGCGCTTATCACTGGAAGAGTTATAGCTGACCGCAGTGGTTGCCTCATTGTATTGCGAGCCAAGATTGGTCGTGACCTTGACCTTCGTTCCCAAGCCGTCATGATTGGATTTGACCCCGACCAAATTAAGGATGATCCAGTGATTGTGATCAGTGGAACGGTTCATCCATATTTCGGGTGAGCCGTTCAGCACGTTTACAACAGCATCGACCTTTCCGTCGTTATTCAGGTCGCCAAAGGCCGCGCCACGGTGTGGAGCGGAAATCTGAAACGAGGTTCCAGCGCTCGAACTCACATCCTCAATCTTCAGGCTGCCATTATTCCGGAACACGCGATTCGGGAGTGCAAACGGCCGATGTGCTAGTTCCATAGAATTGTCGAGGATGTCGGAGTTCGCGGTGAACAGGTCTTTGTTGCCATCATTATCGAAATCGAAGACACCGACTCCCCATGCGGTCGATCGACTGGTCAGGGCCGCGAGCCCCGTAGCTGCAGTGACATCCTGAAATTGACCGTCCCCTGCGTTCTTATAGAGCGGAAACCCTTCTCCGAACATGGCCGTTTCGAAAATGTCGGGCCTGCCGTCGTTGTCGATGTCCCGAAAATCCGCGCCCATTCCCGCGATGGCATTGCCAAATGCGTTGTAGGCTACGCCAGCCCGTAAAGCAGCATCCGCAAACGTTCCGTCGCCATTGTTGTGAAAAAGATAATTCTCGAAGGTGTCGTTGGAAACAAAGATATCTGTGAATCCATCGTTATCGTAGTCGGCAAAGGCCAGTCCCATGCCTTTGCCAATATATTGAGAAATGTGCGACCGCTCGGATACGTCGGTGAATGTCCCGTCGCCGTTGTTGCGATACAGGATGTTGGGTGTCCCTAGAAAATCGACGGGGGAACAATACGCCGGATGTCCCTGCTGAACGCAGGGCGTAGCGTTACTGATGCTGTAATTTAGATAATTCACCACAAATAGATCGAGCAATCCATCGTTGTTGTAGTCGAACCATCCGGCTGCCACCGACCACGCTTTCCCCAGTTTCGGAACTATTCCCGCAACGTTGGCCTTGGCCGTAATATCGCTGAATGTGCCATCTCCGTTGTTATGAAACAGCTGGTTGTGGTTGAAGCCGGTCACGTAGAGATCGACAAATCCATCGTTATCGTAGTCGCCAGCCGCAACCCCCATGGAGTACCCCATCCCTTGCAGGCCGGCTTTTTCAGTGACATCGGTGAATGTGCCATCGCCGTTGTTGCGGAACAGCCGGTTCCAGTAGCTGGGATCGCTCTTCTCCAGCGATGGGATTGCCGCTCCGTTTGTGAAGAAAATATCGAGCAGTCCATCGTTGTTGTAATCAAAGAGTGCGACACCTCCGACCATAGTCTCGAACGTGTATCGTTTCGGGCTGACGCTGTTCTTCAGGGCAAACTTGATCCTTGAACTCTGGACGGTGTTCTCGAAACGAATACTTGATGTCGCAGTGTCCTTGCGGACACCTGCTGCAGGGTGGTGGCCCGAAGGGGCAGGCGATGGAGACTGGGCTAACAAAATCGCTGCGTAGCAGGTTAGTAAGAGGCACGCGAATCCGACCACAAGGATGCGGCCGACTAGTCCTAAACGGCAGACCACTTCTTGTGGTCGCTCCACTCGAGAAAACATACGTGATTGCAGACGGGATTCAGGAATTCGGGAGTCTCCAGCGAGATCCACTGTTGCGCGTAAGGTCGAGGATAGCAAAGAACGCTGTGGCAGAACCCGTTTAGGAACTAACCGTGATTCAAAACGCCCCGCTCCTTCTGAATTGTCATTCCGAGCGTCGCGAGGAATCCCTACCCGCGGCACTGCACTTTGGGTAAGGATGCTTCGACCCTTCGACGTTGCTCAGGGCAGGCTCCGAACGAGTTCGCTTCGCGATCTCCTTCTACGCTCAGCATGACAGTATCGTCTTGGCGGCATTCGCATGTAGATTCACGAATCACCAGCTCCGGTTCGACCGAAATTTGCTGAGCCCCGACCTTGCCTCCGTTCACAATTCTAGAAAGAAGTTGCTCGGCAGCAATTTCACCCATCCGGCGCAGCGGCTGCCGCACTGTGGAGAGACGGGGAGTCAGGTAGGCTGCTCCATGAATGTCGTCGAAACCGATGACGGAAATGTCTTGCGGAACGCGCAATCCGGCGTCAAGAAAGGCTCGCACTGCACCGATAGCCGAAATATCGTTAAACGCAACTAGCGCCGAGAAGCGCCTGCCTGTGGCAATCAACTGCTGCGCGTTCTCGTATCCTTCTTCCGGAAGCGAGGGCCCAGGGTGGGTCGCTCCTCGCTGCAATTGCAGTGTCAGTTCCGGCCGAATTCGGATCCCCATCTGCGAGGCTGCGTCGCGCACTCCCTTCCATCGGTACACCGTGTCGGCGCTTCCTGGATGTCCCTTAAAGAATGCAATTTCTCGGTGGCCCAATTTGACAATGTGTTCCATCGCGAGAAAAGCTCCCTTCGCGTTATCCACGCCCACATTAACAACTCCCTTCACCCTACGATGTCCAGAGATTGAAACAGCGGGGACGGACAGCGGGTGCTCCAGGGGTGTGTTCACAAGAAGGATCCCTTCGACCGCCCGGTCGATGAGCATCCGCGGATACTCTTCAATCAGGTCGGGCCGGTCACGGTGGCTAGCCACAAAGTAGAAGTGACCGCGCTTTGACAACTCAGCTTCGATCCCGCTCATAATGGCGGATGCATAGCCTTCGCTTAACTCGGGGACCAGAACTCCTATGGTGTAGCCCCGTTTCAGGCTCAGAGAGCGGGCGAAGAAATTGGCGCGATAATTCAGCTTTTGCGCGGCCCGTAGAATTCGGTTTTTTGTACCTTCAGGTATCGCCTTCGCTGCCGGGGAATCATTGATGACAATGGAAACCGTAGCCGGAGAAAGCTTCAGATAACTGGACAACGACCGCAAGGTGGTGGGGCCTTGGTGGGTTTGTAGCTTCATTTCATTCCAGCACAGAAAAAGGGGCTCTCAGCGCCAGTGAAGCATACCACTGGCATTGACGTTCACGGAATGTTTTGCTGGGTTTTCTTCTCCTAAACCGGTTCAGTAATGAGAAAATCCGGTTTTGTAAGCGCTTTTTTCTTGACAACGAACATATAACGGTTTTGTACTACCTCGTCGGATCGAATGATGGCGCGGTGGTGTGTTTTCGCTGAGACATGTCAGAAGGCACGCTGGGCTCCTTTCCTTGATTCCGATCGTTCCAGTTCCTTGTTGAACAACACATTGATGCTGATCCAGTGCTCGGCCGAAAAGGCCCGGCGACTGTGACTGACACCGAGTTTGAGAGGGTTCTTTGCGCCGCGACGCGAGCAAAGGCCGAAATTTTTGGAGATTGCACATGAAAAGAATGACCCTGTCGATCCTGCCTCTTCTTGTGGTTTTTGCGAGTATTGCCTCATTGGCACAAAGTACGAACGCCGGAGATATCCGCGGTACTGTAACCGACGCCACGGGCGCGGTTGTCCCGGGAGTCACCGTTACGGTGACCAACATTAACACCGGGGTGCAGAAGAGCTTCGTCACCAACGACGCAGGAATCTATGACACCGATTCCATCGTGACTGGCGACTACAAGGTCGAATTCAGCAAGGAAGGTTTCCGCAAGCTGGTGCGCGGTCCCATCACCTTGCAGGTTGGGTTTACCACCGTCAATGGGCAAATGGACGTCGGTTCTACCGCAGAGTCGGTAACCGTGGAAGCAGACGTGCCGCTACTTCAGACCGAAACAGGCGATCAGAGCACCACATTTCTGGCAAAGTCGATGGTCCAGTTGCCACAGGTCACCCAGGACTGGGAGAACTTCACGATCCTGCTGCCCGGCGCCGCTGGCTGTAGCAACAACAACGATGGCTCCTGCTCGCAAGGAACCAACAATCCCGGTCAGACAGTCGCGGTCAACGGCAATCTGCCCTACAGCAACATCCTAGCCGATGGCGCATCCACAACGCTCTCACACAGCCAGAATGCTAATCCATCCACCTTCGAGAACGTTGCCGAACTGCAGGTCAATACGTCGTCCTTCTCGGCGCAGTATGGGATCGGCGGAATCATCTTCAACCAGGTCACCAAGAGCGGTACGAATAAGTTCCATGGGACGGCTTACGATTTCATTCAGAATGACGCCTTTACGGCATACCCCTACGAATTCGGTCTTACGAAAGCCACGGGGCTTCAACCAATTCCATTCTTGCGCTACAACAACTTCGGTGGATCGATCGGCGGTCCGATTTTGAAGAACAAGATGTTCTTCTATTTCAACTATGACCAGACGGTGAACCATAACAACCAGCATGGTTATAACACTCTTCCGACGGACGCCAATATCGCCGGTGATTTCACCGGCATCAACACCCTCTTCGATCCGACTACACAGACGATCGCTTATGACGCCCAGGGAAATCCCTACCCGGTCCGACAGAGTTTTGCCAGCGAAAACACCGGTGCTCTCGCTGGTAAGAACGCGATCCCGACCGCGCTGTTCGACCCGGTAGCCGCAAAGTTCCAACAGATGTTCTTCCCGACAACGGCAAGCCATCCATCCTTCCTGACTCCAATTCCCGGCGGCCAATCCATTGGAGGCGAAGGGCAGATTAACAATAACTGGTATTACAACCAGCTGGTTGGCTACCCGGCTAAGAAGTACTTCGGACGCTTGGATTGGGACGTGAAGTCAAATAACAGAATCACGCTGTCGGATACTCAGGCCGACTTCTCTTATCCGGGCCTCAGCACCATTACCAATTGCCCCGTAGGCTGCCAGGGCGGTTTCGTCGATAACAACAACGCGCAGATTACAGACGTTTGGAACATCAGCTCCACTACCGTGAACGAGTTCAGGGTCGGTTACACAAATCAAATGAACTACTTCACGGATAGTTCGCTGGGCAAAGGCTACGCCGCTCAACTGGGTTGGCAGTTTGCCAAGGTGGATGATTTTCCTGGATTTGAGACCACCGGCACCTATCCCTATTCATGGCTCACACCGAGTTCCAATTCGACCTACAAGGAACACGTATTCGACTATTCCGATGTCGTCACCATGATCCGCGGCAAACACATCCTCCATTTCGGCGGAGAGTTGCTGTCCTACCGTGATAATTCCACTGCCTGGGGGAACAAGACCGCAGGCAACATGCAGTACTCGGGCCAATACACCAAGCAGTGGACAACGGACCCCGCCGTCTGCGGCGCGAGTGCGAACGGTGCGGCTTGCACCGTACCCGGAACCGGTTTCGAATACGCAGATTTCCTGCTCGGGTACATCAACAATTGGCAAGCAAATGAGAGCCCCGAATACGGGGCACGCCTGAAGAGCCCGCAGATGTTCGTTCAGGATGATTTCAAGATCACT
>Ga0126376_10001502_pt1 | contig 12576 bp, 13 predicted proteins | sample PanSoiMetPlot_15_FD_92760 | JGI IMG/M metagenome (GOLD analysis project Ga0126376, IMG submission 92760) | Tropical forest soil microbial communities from Panama - MetaG Plot_15 | ecosystem: Environmental > Terrestrial > Soil > Tropical forest > Bulk soil | place: Panama | collected 2016-02-17
GCTCCTGCGCGGCCGCGCGCAGGCCCGCCAGCACGAGCCCGAGCCCGGCCCCGAGCCGGGCTGGCTTGACATTAATTTTGATTCTCATTTTCAATGAAACTCCAGGCCAAGGTTGGAAAGAGGCGCCGCGCCACGGTCAAGCCTGGGTCAGCGGGCGTCGGCGCGCGCGGTCTCGCGCGAGCGGGCGACAAGCTCGTCGAACAGCAAGAGCGCTCGCCGAACCCCGGTCGCCAGCGAATGCGAGGAGATGGTGGCGCCGCTGACCGCGTCGATGTCGACGCCGTCGCGCACCGGCTGGCGCACGGTCTTGCCGCGCATCTGATCGAGGAAACGCCGGCAGCGCACCTCGTCGCCGCGCGGCTCGCGATAGATCATGACCTCGGTGCGCTCGACGGTGCCGTCCGGGCTCAACTTGACCGCGAAGGTGATGGGCTCGGTCTGGCCCAGCTCTTCATCGATGAGCGCGTAGCCGTCCACATGGCCGCCGGTCGTGGCCACGTAAAACACGTAGCTGTCGCGCTTGGGCTGGTAGCCCAGACGCTGGCTCAGCCGCTCCCGCATCGGCATCGAGATCAGAAAGCGCTGGAAGCGCACGGTCTCGGAGCGCGGAAAGAAATCGGTGAGCACCGAGCGCGGCGTGTAGTAGACGGTCTCGGCGCGCGCGGAGCGGACGCCAACGGGCAGCACGAGCAGCGCCAGCCCGATCCAAGCCCATTTGATAACGGTCTTGAAAATCATGTTCAATTAACGATCTATATCTATCCCGCGCGGACGGCCTTGTCAAGCCCGCTTTGGCGGGGGAGCTGGGACAGGTGTCCGCGGGGCGGACGCTCACGATTGGTTGCATTGGCCAGTCGAGCCATCATTCGCGCCAACATGTCACATCGGTGATTGCCCGAAGATTATGATATCGCTTGGTTTTTCTGGTGGCATGCGGCATGCCTCGGGCCCGCGCCATGCCCCGGATGGGATGCTCGCTCGCCCTTTTAACGCTTCCCGCCGCCGGCGCCCTGGGCGTGCTGGCGCCCGCGCGCCCGGCCCATGCCGACCCCTGCACGCCCTCGCGGCTCCTGGTCGTGCTCGACAAATCCTCCTCGATGACCACCGGTTTTGTGGGAACGCAAACCAAGTGGCAGGTGGCGCGGCAGGCGCTCGACCAGGTGACCAGCACCTACAACAACTCGATCGAGATCGGCCTTGCCATGTTCCCGGATCCCAATCAGTGCTCGCCCGGTCATACCTTCGTCGAGCCCGCGCGCGGCAGCCACCAGGCCATCATGAGCGCGCTCGGCACCCCCCCGCCCAGCGCCGGCAACTGGACGCCGATGGCGCAAGCGATCAATCTCGCGGGGCTGGATCCGGCGTTGCAGGATGCCAGCTTGCGGCGCTTCATCCTGCTCATCACCGATGGCTGGCAGTGGTGCTCTCCCTACGACCCGGCCACCCGCTTTGAGCCCGTCGACGCGGTCGCGCGCCTGCAGGCAGCCGGCATCACCACCTATGTGGTCGGCTTCGGGGCCGAGGTGGATCCGGTCACGCTGGGCCGCGCGGCGGTGGCCGGCGGGACCGCGCTGCCAGGCTGCGATCCCAATGTCAGCGACCCGCAAGCGCCCAACCTTTGCTACTACAAAGCCGACTCGGCCGGACAGCTCATCTCGGCCCTGATGGCGATCGCGCTTCAGGTGTCGGCCGAGATCTGCGATGGCATCGACAACAACTGCGACGGCCAGATCGACGAGGGTCTGACCCGTCCCTGCAGGACCGCCTGCGGCAGCGGCACCGAGTCATGCGTGTCCGGCGCCTGGGTAGGCTGCACGGCCCCGCAACCGCAGCCCGAGGTGTGCGATGGCCGGGACAACGATTGCGACGGGGTGGCGGACGAAGGCTGCGCCTGTCAGATCGGGCAGACACGCCCGTGCGGCCAATCGGGCGGCCAGTGCGTCCCCGGCACGCAGACCTGCGACAACAGCGGTCAGTGGGGCGGTTGCGTGGGCGCGGTCGGCCCCAAACCCGAAATCTGCGACGGCCTGGACAACAATTGTGATGGCCGGATCGACGAGGACAACGGCACCTTGTGCCCGGCCGGCACCCAATGCATGGGCGGCCACTGCGTGCCCAACATGATCCCGCCCCCGCCGCCCGCGCCCCCGCCTGACAACCACCTGACCGGTGATGCATCGGGATGCGGTTGCCGAACCCTGGGTGGCCGCCTCGACGTGCACAGCCTGCTCGACGGGCTGGTTGTGCTCGGGCTGGGGCTGTTCTTGCGCCTGGCCCGGCGCCGTCTGTTGTAGAGCTGGAGTATCTGGAGTTGCTTACTGCAGCTGGCGCAGCGGGCAGGAGAGCGAGGACGCGCGCTCGTTGCTGCCGGCGTTGAGCACCAGGCGCAGCCAGTAGCGCGGGTCGCCGGCATCGATCGCGGTCACGCGCAGGCGCAGCGTGTCGCTGGTCGACACGTATTTTGCAACCTGGAGCGTCAGATTGGCGCGCGCGGGCGCGGCGTCGAGGAAGCGATGGTCGGTCTTGGCCAAGACCTCGCTGCCGCTTGCGCTGTCGCGCAAGAGCTCGATGCGGACCAATGGATCGCCGTAGCTATAGAACGGCGAAATCGAGAGCCCGTAGCTGCCCGGGGCCATGTCTTCCTGCGCCAGATACGAGAACGTGACGGAGTCGCCGACCCCGTTGAGGGTCGGTCAACCACACGGTCCCGGCGCGACTTTCACCAAATCGTGCTGGTCGCGCTCGTAGCGTAGGAAAAGCTGCAGTTGATTGCGCGCCGTCGGGTTCTCTACCACGCCCAGCGGCGGCGCCGGCGCGACCAGCGGCTCGGTGCGCGTCACGTCTTCTGGGTTGCCGCACGAAACCGCGGCCCCCGCGACGAGCGCGATGCACCCCAAGTAAGCCCAACGCATGCGTAGACTCCTATGTCCCCGGTCTTCGGAAACCCGGAGCGATCTATAACATGCCAGCCAGAAGATTGGAAGCTTTCCTAGGGGTGCGATTTTACTGGCATCCTCGGCTGAGCCAAAAGCCGGCGCCGAGGCCCACCAGGCCGGCGGCCGCCGCCAAAAGCGAAGCCCGCACAACCAGCGCACGCCGGCCCGCCGCCGGTCCCGGCGCGGGCGCAAGCGGGCCCGACATCGCGTCGAGCGCGAAGGCGACATCGCGCGCAGTCTGAAAGCGCTGATCGGGGTTCTTGTTCAGGCAGCGCAGCGCCACCCGCAGTGCTGCTGGCGGGACCTCATGGGCGCGCGCACCGAGCGGCGGCGGCTCGTCCGAAAGGATCGCGCTCATGGTGTCGACCGCGTTGGCACGCCGGAACGCGCGCTCGCCCGACAGCATCTCGTAGAGAATCGCGCCCAGCGCCCACACGTCGCATCGATGGTCGGGTGCCTGCCCGCGTACCTGCTCGGGCGACAGGTAGGCGGCCGTACCCAGCGCCGAGCCGGGCTCGGTGCGGTCGGGCAGGGTGGGCGCGCTGCCGGCCTCGGGCCCGGGCGGCTGTGTGAGCTTGCTGATGCCGAAGTCGAGGATCTTGACCGCGCCCGCCTTGGTTACGAACAGGCTGTCGGGCTTGAGATCGCGGTGCGTGATGCCCTTGTCGCGCGCGGCCGCCAGCCCGTGCGCGATCTGAATGGCGTAGTCGCTCGCGATCCGGGCGGGCAGCGGGCCCCGCTCGAGCAGGGCCCGCAGCGTGGATCCATCCTGCAGCTCGGTGACCAGATAGGGCGCGTCTTCGTAGCTGCCCACGTCGTAGACCGCCAGGATGTTGGGATGACCCAGCCGGCCCGCGCTGCGCGCTTCCTGCTCGAAGCGCACCAGGCGCTGATCGCTCGTGCGCAGCTTGAGTGGGAGCACCCGAATGGCCACCTCGGCGCTGGCTTTGGGATCGCGCGCACGATACACCTCGCCGGTGGCGCCGGCGCTTAAGAGCGCCCGGATCTCGTAACGTCCCACGCGCGTGCCTTCGGGCAGGCTCATTGACCCATCCGAGAGCGCAGGGTAGCATGCCGCGCGATGCTGCTGGTCGTCGACGTCGGCAATACCAACACGGTCCTGGGAGTGTACGACGGCGACCGGCTGGTTGCGCACTGGCGCATCGAGACCAAGAAGGGCCGCACCGCGGACGAGTACGCGGTGCTCCTGGCCGGCCTGTTCGCGCTCGAAGGGCTCACGATCCGCCAGATCGACGCCGGCATCGTGTCGTCGGTGGTGCCGCCGGTGCTGCTTCCCATGGAGGAGCTGTTCCGGCAGCGCCTGGGCAGCCCGCCGCTCATCGTGGGGCCCGGCATCAAGACCGGCATGCCGATTCTCTACGACAACCCGCGCGAGGTGGGAGCCGATCGCATCGTCAACTCGGTGGCGGCCTACGAGCGTTTCCACGAGGGTTGCATCATCGTCGACTTCGGCACCGCGACCACGTTCGACGTGGTGACACCGCGCGGCGAGTACATGGGCGGCGCCATCGTGCCCGGGATCCAGATCAGCGCCGATGCGCTCTACCACGCGGCCGCCAAGTTGCCGCGCGTCGAGATCGTCCGGCCCAAGAGCGCGATCGGCAAAAATACGGTGGCCTCGATGCAGGCGGGCCTGGTGTTCGGCTACGCGGGCCTGGTCGACTCACTGGTCGAGCGCATCCGGGCCGAAATCGACTTCCCGGCGCGCGTTCTGGCGACCGGCGGGCTGGCCCCTCTGATTGCGCGCGAGTCGCGCGCCATCGAGCTCTCGGACGACATGCTCACGCTGGCCGGACTCAAGATCCTGTACGACCGGAACCGTTCATAATCGCTTGATCATTTGCCGGCGGTGCGCTACTCAATCACGACCATGGCGCTGAAAAAGTATGAGCCTCGGGACATCCGCAACGTCGTGTTCGTCTCCCACGGGGGAGCGGGCAAGACCACGCTGGGCGAGGCGATCCTCTACGACGGCAAGATGACCAATCGCCTGGGCTCGGTCGATGACGACTCGTCCATCCTGGCGTTCGAGCCCGAGGAGCAGCGCCGCCGCATCACGATCGCGCCCAAGCTGTTTTACTGCGACTGGAAAAAGACCAAGCTCAATTTCATCGACACCCCGGGCGACACCAACTTTTTCGTCGAGACCCGGCTAGCCATGGCGGTCGCCGACGCGGCCCTGGTGCTGGTCTCGGCCCCCGACGGCGTGCAGGTGGGGACCGAGATGGTGTGGCGCCACGCCGACGAGTTTGCGCTGCCGCGCCTGGTGTTCGTGTCCAAGATGGACCGCGAGCGCGCGGACTTCGAGGCCGCGCTCGAGGACATCCGCAAGGTGCTGTCGGACAAGGCGGTCGCGTTCCAGATCCCGATCGGAAAAGAGGGCGGCTTCGAGGGCGTCCTCGACCTCCTGGGCGGCAAAGCCTGGACCTTTCCCGGCGACGGCCGCGATCCGCAGGCCGCCGACATCCCCTCGCAGCTCAAGGAGGTGGCCGCCAAGGCGCGCGAGCAGCTCATCGAGGCCATCGCCGCCTCCGACGACGAGCTTCTGGCCAAATATCTCGACACCATGGAGCTTTCCGAGGAGGAGATCACGCGCGGGCTCCGCAAGGCGATTGCGGAGCGGACCGTGATCCCGGTCCTGTGCGGCGCCGCCGGGCGCAACCTGGGCGTGCAGCCCCTCTTGGATGCGCTGCTCGCGGGCGCGCCGTCGCCGGCCGAGCAGCCGCCGCGAAAGGGCATAGACCCCAAGACCAAGGCCGAGATCGAGCGCAAGTGCAGCGAGAGCGAGCCCTTCTCGGCGCTGGTCTGGAAAACCGCAGGCGCCGACATCGGGCGGGTCAGCTACCTGCGCGTGTTCTCGGGCAAGCTGACCGGCGACATGACGCTGCACAACCCGGGGCGCGACGCGTCCGAGCGTCCGGGCACCCTGTACGCGCTCTACGGCAAGAACCGCGAGACGCTGGCCGAGGTCGGCGCCGGCGACATGGTGGCGCTGGCCAAGCTCAAGGACACCCACACCGGCGACACGCTGTGCGACCCCAAGGCGCCCATCCAGTACGCGCCGCCGCCCATCCCCAACCCGGTCATCTCGTTCGCGCTGCGGCCGCGCTCCAAGGGCGACGAGGACAAGGTCGCGGCCAAGCTCAAGGACATCGTCGACCAGGATCCGGCCCTGCAGATCACCCACGATCAGCAGTCCAAGGAGATCCTGCTGTCGGGCATGGGCACCATCCACATCGAGGCCAACGTCGAGAAGCTCAAGCGCTTCGGCGTCGACGTGGAGCTACTGCCGCCCAAGGTGCCCTACCGCGAGACCATCAAGGGCCGCGCCCAGAACGTCGAGGGCAAGCACAAAAAGCAGACCGGCGGCAAGGGACAGTTCGGCGTGTGCTACATCAACATGGAGCCGCTGCCGCGCGGCTCCGGATTCGTGTTCGAGGACAAGATCTTCGGCGGCGCCATCCCGCGCCAGTTCATCCCGTCGGTGGAGAAGGGCATCCGCGACCGCATGCAGCGCGGCGTGGTGGCCGGTTACCCGGTCGTCGATCTGAAGGTGGAGCTCATCGACGGCAAGTACCACGACGTCGATTCGGACTCGCGCAGCTTCGAGTTCGCGGGCTCCAAGGGCTTCCAGGCCGGGTTCAAGCAGGCGCGGCCCTGCCTGCTCGAGCCCATCATGAAGCTCGAGGTCACCTGCCCCGACGAGAACATGGGCGACGTGATCGGCGACATCAACCAGCGCCGCGGGCGTGTGCTGGGCATGGAGGCGCGCGGCCGCAACCAGGTCATCAAGGCCCAGGTGCCGATGTCGGAGACCCTCAAGTACGCGGCCGACCTGCGCTCGATCACGGGCGGGCGCGGCGCGTTCGCCATCGAGTTCTCACACTACGAGGAGCTGCCGGCCAACCTGGCCGAAAAGATCATCGCCGAGGCCAAAGTCGCCCACGAGGAAGAAGACTGAAATCTTCGGACTGACCGCAAAGAACACAGAGAACACAGAGAAAGATAGAGGATCCAGTTCGAGGCAAGGCGGCCGATCCTGTACGCCTTCAGAGATCCTCTGTGTTCTCTGTGTTCTCTGTGGTTAACTTCTGCTGTCCATGGCTTTGCAATCGGGTCCCTTGGAGTCCGGGGAGCTCAGCGAGGCGCTCAAGAAGGTGGTGGGGCCGGCCGCGCCGCCGCAGCTCCGCATGATGGCCGCGCGCGGCATGGCGCCGCTCGGTCCGGCCGACCTGGCGACTGCGATCTACCAGCTCAGCCGCGACACCGACACCGCCATCGCGCAGGCGGCCGACCGGACCGCGGGCGCGCTGCCCGACAAGATCCTGCAGGCCGCGCTGCCCGCGCGTCTCGACGCCCGCGTGCTCGATTTTTTCGCGCACAAAGTGGCGCTCAAGCCGCACCTGGTCGAGCTGGTCATCCTCAACCCGGCGAGCGCGGACGAGAGCTTCGTGTATCTGGCCAGCGTGTGCACCGAGCGCGAGCTGGAGCTTCTGGCCGCCAACGAAGAGCGCATCCTGCGCACGCCCAAGATCATCGAGGCGCTCTACTTTAACCGGTCGGCGCGCATGTCGACCGTCGATCGACTGATCGAGCTGGCGGTCCGGCACGGCATCCGTTGCGAGGGCATCCCGCAGTTCGAGGCCGCCGCCGAGGCGATCAGGGAGCAGGGGCCGCCCGTGTTCGACGGCAGGGATTTCGAAATCGACCAGCAATTCCGCGCCGCCGCCGACGCCGCCGAAGTGCTCGATGCCGGCGTCAAGCAGCGTGCGGCCGCCACTGCGGGCGGCGATCAGGGCGTCGTGGATGCGATGGGCACGCTGATGACCGATGAAGATCAGCCGGCGCCCGAGGAAGAGCTGGGCAAGAAAAAGCGCATCCAGGAGCTGCCCATGTCGGGCAAGCTGCGCCTGGCCGCCATCGGCAATGCTGCCGTGCGCCTGGTCCTGGTCAAGGATCCCAACAAGGTGGTGGCGATGGCGGCCGTCAACTCGCCCGCCCTGTCGGATCTGGAAGCGGTCGCGATCTCGCAGAACCGTGCGGTCACGCGCGAGGTGCTGGGCGCGCTGGCGCGCAACCGGAATTTTCTCAAGATGTACCAGGTCAAGCTGAGCCTGGCCTTCAACCCCAAGTGCCCGCTCGACGTGGCGCTCAAGGTGATCCAGCATTTACACGAGGCCGACGTGAGAAAGCTGGCCAAGTCGAAGAATGTACCGGCGCAGGTGTCGGCGGTCGCCCGGCGCATCGTGGAGACCCGGGAGCGCAAGAGTTGACCGAGCGCGAAGGTCGCGGGCCCGGTTGGATCGGACGCGCTCTCCTGGGCGCGCTTTTGGTCATCGCGGCCGCCAACTTTCTGGTGCTCGCGCGTGCGCCCCGGCATTCCCGGACGCGGCCGGCCCCGGGGCCGGCGGGGCGCGAGGACGGCGCGGCCGCGCCTGCGTTCTCGGGGCCGCTGGTGGGCGGAGGGCGGGCCGCACTGGCCGACTTCCGCGGCAAGGTGGTGCTGCTCGATTTCTGGGCCACCTGGTGTGTGCCCTGCGTGCTCGAAATGCCGACGCTGGAGCGCGTGCACAAACAGTTTGCGGGGGCGGGCCGGCCGTTTTCGGTGCTGGGCATCAACAACGACGGCGACGGCATGCCGCGCGAGAAGATCGCGGCCTTCGTGCGTAAGCACGGCCTCAGCTACCCCAGCATCTTCGACGACGGCGACATCGCCGCCCAGTACGACGTCGAAACCATTCCGCACATGGTGCTCATCGATCGAGCCGGCCGCGTGCAAAAGGCATTCGACGGGGCGGTTTCCGAAAAGCAGCTGGTGGCCGACATCGAGGAGCTGCTGAAGTAGCCTATCTCTGCGCCTGCTCCTCGGTGTAACCGGCGTTGCGGTGACGGGCGGTCGGCAGGTGGGCATCCCAGCACGGGGGCGAGCAGAACACGAGCTTGAGACGGCCGCTGTTGCAGGTCGAAACCGTGCATTTGAGATAGCGCTGTCCGAACGCAATCGGCTTGCGGCACATCGAGCAGACGGCGAACTGGTCGGCCATGCGTACCTCCGAAAGTCTCGGGCGCGCACAGCCTATCGCAGCGCAGTTTGACAGACAAGCGCGCGCTTCCTACGATGCGCCCGGAAAAGGAGCCCAACATGCGCAAGTACATGTGGATCTCGATTGCGTTCGTGATGCTGCTGGCGCGCGGTACGGGCGCTCAGAAAAAGGCCAAGGTGGAGGCGCAGCCGGCGCTGCCCAAGACCCCGCTCGGGCTGACCGACTGGACGACCACCGCACCCAAGGACAACGCGGCCACGCCCGAGAAGTGGGCGCTCGGTCAAATGCTGTTCTGGGATACGCGAGTGTCGCCGGCGGGCACGCATTCTTGCGAGACCTGCCATCATCCCGATAAAGGCTGGACCGATGGCCTGCCCGTGTCGAAAAAACCCGACGGCAAGGACAACACGCGCCACTCGCCCACCCTGTACAACGTGGCTTACAACACCGCTTACTACTGGGACGGCCGCGCGCCCACGCTCGAGAAACAGGTCGCGGCGGCCTGGGATGGCCAGATGGGCGCCAAGGACAAGCACGCCGACGTGGTCAAGAAGCTGGGCGAGATCGCTGGGTACAAGGAGGCCTTCAAGAAGGCATTCGGCAGCGAGACCCCGACCGACGACATGGTGGTCAAGGCCCTCGCCACCTTCGTGCGCTCCATCCTGTCGGGCGACTCCAAGTGGGATCAGTATGACAGCGGCGGCAACAAGAAAGCGCTCTCGGCCTCGGCGCAGAAAGGCTGGGAGCTGTTCCGCTCCAAGGCCAAGTGTGGCTCCTGCCACGCCGGCTTCGGGCTCACCGATTGGCAGTTCCACAACATCGGCATCGGGATGGATCAGGCGACGCCCGATCCGGGGCGCGCCAAGGTGATGACGCCGAGCGATCCCAAGATGACGGGCGCGTTCAAGACCCCGACCCTGCGCAGCGTGAGCAAGCACGCGCCCTACACCCACCTGGGCCACATCAAGACCCTGGAAGCCATGGTCGACTACTTTGCCAAGCCGATCGCAAACCCGCAGCTCGATGCCAACCTGAAGGAAGGCGACAAGATTGGCGTCGAGCTGACCAAGGAGGAGCGCAAGCAGATGCTGGATTTTCTGCACGCGCTCGACGGCAAAGACGATCCGATGGTGACCCGCAAGCCCAAGCTGCCGTAAGCGGACGACCCAAGCTGCCGTAGCGGCCGATCCGCGTGGTAAAATGGCAGCGTGCGGCTCGGTACGTACGTAGCACTCGAGCTGTGCGCGCTCGGCGCGGCCACCTGGGGCGTCGCAGTCGGGCTCAGGCGCGCTGGCAGCTTCCTCCTGACCGAGGCGCGGGGCGCCATTTCGCGGCGGTCGGTGGTGGTTGCGCGCGATAGCGGCCCGCTGGGGCTCTTCAACCCGCAGGCCCCCGAAGTCGCCGAGCAGGCTGAGCGCACCTTTCTCCTCATGTCCGACCAGGTGCTCCTCGACCGGTTGCGCGACCTGCCGGTGGTGCGCATCAAGTTCAACCATGGCGGCACGTCGATCTCGCTGCGACTCGACTTTGCCGACGGCTCGCGCGCCGCTTTCAAGCCCGCGCAGACCAATCCGCAAAGCGTACCGCGCAAGGAGGTGGCGGCGTATCGGCTCGACCGGCTGCTCGGGCTCGGCCACGTGTCCCCGTCGGCGCCGCGGCGGCTGGCCCGGAGCGAGATCATCGAGAAGCTGGCCGACGACAGCCGGTCCATGCTGCCCCGCATCCTGGCCGAGACCATCTTCGACGCCGACGGCCGCACGGTCGGCGAGGCGCAGTACTGGATCCCGCAGATCCGCGACACGCTGCTCGAAGCGCCGGCCGGGGTCGCCGAGTGGAGCCAGTGGCTGGCCGCCCAGGGCCCGCCTCCGCCGCCGGCCAAGCGGGCCCTGGCCGAGGGCCTGTCGGCCATGATCGTGTTCGACCTCTTGCAAAACAACAGCGACCGCTTCTCGGGCGGCAACATCGTGGCCGCGCCCGACTTCCACTTCCTGCACTTTCTCGACAACACGTTCGGCTTCCAGGTCGAGCCGGGCGGGCATGTGCGCTGCCGGGACGCGCTGCGCAAGGTCCAGCGCTTCTCACGCCGCCTGTTCGAAGCGCTGCAGGTCCTCGACGGGGCCGCCATTCGGGCCGAGCTGGCGCGCGAGCCTGACCCGCCCTACGAGATCCTGAAGTCCGACGAGATCGAGGCAGTGGTGGCGCGCCGCAACCTGGCCCTCGAATACATCGACGCGCTGATCGCACAGTTCGGCCGAGACAAGGTGCTGGTGTTTCCGTGAGCGCCCACATCCGGCGCGACCTGCGCATGTTCTATCTGTACCGCCTGCTCTCGGCGGCCTACCTGTTCGTGCCCGCCCAGATCGCGTTTCTCCTGCAGCGCGGGCTGACCTGGACCGAGATCTTCGTGCTCAACTCGGTGTTCAACGCCGTGCTGGTCGCATTCGAGGTGCCGACCGGCGCGCTGGCCGATCGCTTCGGGCGCCGCTTCGCAATGATGCTGGGCTCGCTGTCGATGGCGCTGGCCTTCCTCATCTATTACGTCTCCAGCTCGTTTGCCCTGTTCGCGCTGGCCGAGGGCACCTTCGCGCTCGGCATGACGCTGACCAGCGGCCCCGACTCGGCCTACCTGTACGACCTGCTCAAGAGCGAGGGCCAGGCCCGACGCTACACCGCGCACGAGGGCACCGCGTCCTCGTTCAAGCACATCGGGATGACGGTCGCGTTCGCGGTGGGCGGCTTTCTGGGCCAACGGCAGGTCGCGCTGCCCTATCTGTGCGCGGCCGGCGTGTGCGTGCTGGCGGCCGTGTGCGCGGCTTGCCTGCGCGAGGCGCATCCGGTGCGCCGCCTGCAGGTGCAGCGCTGGGGCGGCTACGTGCCCCACATGTCGGGCGCGCTCAAGACCGCGCTGCGCGGCCAGCGGCTGCGCTACGCCATCCTGTACTCTTCGCTCATTTTCGTGCTGCTCCGGGTCAGCCTGTGGATGTACCAGCCTTATCTATCTGACGCGGGCCTCGATCTGGGCGCGATCGGCCTGGTGTTCGCGGGCCTGTACGGGACCGCCGCCCTGTGCTCGCACAACGTGCAGAAGATCCGCGCTCAATTCCGCGGCGCATCGATCTACTGGGTGCTGCCGGCCGTCTTGGGGGCGACCTACCTCCTTCTGGGCCGCTTCGTGGCGGTCTGGGGGGTCGCGCTCCTGGTGCTGCAGAAGTCGGTCGACGGCATCTACTCGCCCTTGACCAAGGAGCTGCTCAACCGCGAAATCGAGGACTCCTCGCAGCGCGCCACCGTGCTGTCGGTCGAGAGCATGGTGCGCCGGATCGCCTTCGGCCTGTTTGCGCCCGCCTGTGGGGTCCTGTTCGACCATTGGGGCCGCCCGGCCGCCTTCTACCTGTGCGCGCTGACGGGCGGGCTGGGCGCGCTGGCCCTGCTCCTGCGCCGCCGCGCCGCCGCCCACCTCGAGGGCACGAGCTTGACAGCCGAGCCGGCGGCGGGCAGAGTCACTCGCCTGTAGTGCCGGCCAAGAAGGTTCATCTGGTCTCCCTCGGCTGCCCCAAGAATCGGGTCGATACCGA
>Ga0126376_10001503_pt1 | contig 12575 bp, 13 predicted proteins | sample PanSoiMetPlot_15_FD_92760 | JGI IMG/M metagenome (GOLD analysis project Ga0126376, IMG submission 92760) | Tropical forest soil microbial communities from Panama - MetaG Plot_15 | ecosystem: Environmental > Terrestrial > Soil > Tropical forest > Bulk soil | place: Panama | collected 2016-02-17
CGTGCTCGTGGTCAACTCCGGCAACGCCAATGCCTTCACGGGCCGCACCGGCCGAGAGGCCACCCGATACACCGCCGCGAGCGCCGGCAAGTCCGCCAAGTGCAAGCCCGGCGAGGTGCTTCTCGCCTCCACGGGCGTGATCGGCGAGCCGCTCGACGCCCGTGCGTTTGACCGTGTGATGGACGATCTCGTGGCGGCTGCAAAGCCCGGCAAATTCGAAGCGGCCGCCAGGGCGATCATGACCACCGACACCTTTCCGAAGGGCGCGACCGCGACCGCGAAGCTCGGCGACGCAACGGTCACGATCTGCGGCATCGCCAAGGGCGCCGGCATGATCGCGCCCGACATGGCAACCTTGCTGTCGTTCGTGTTTACCGATGCGCCCATTGCGGCGCCGGCTTTGCAGGCGCTGCTGGCGAAGGGCGTCCTCGACAGCTTCAATGCCGTGACGATCGACGGCGACACCTCGACTTCGGACACGCTGCTCGCCTTTGCGACCGGAGCGGCGGCGGCCTATGGAGCACCGATGATTTCGCGCGCCGCCGATCCGCGCGTTAAAGGCTTTGCCGCGGCGCTCGATACGGCGCTCAAGTCGCTGGCCGAGCAGGTGGCGCGCGACGGCGAGGGCGCCCGCAAGCTCGTCGAGGTGATCGTCGAGGGCGCGGCCTCCGCCAAGTCGGCGCGGCGCATCGCCATGTCGATCGCCAATTCGCCGCTGGTGAAGACCGCCATCGCCGGCGAAGACGCCAATTGGGGGCGCGTCGTCATGGCGGTCGGCAAAGCCGGAGAGCCGGCGGACCGCGACCGTTTGTCGATCTGGTTCAACGGCATTCGGGTCGCCCACAAGGGCATGCGCGATCCGGACTATGACGAGGCAGAAGTGTCGGCCGAAATGAAGAAACAGATTATCGAGTTGAAGGTGGGGCTTGGCATCGGCCGCGGTAGGGACCGCGTCCTCACCTGCGATCTCACCAAGGAATATGTCGCCATCAACGGCGACTACCGGTCATGAGCGCTAAAGCCTTACCACTGTCATTGCCCGCCTTGACCGGGCAATCCAGTAACCCCGGTGATGCCCCGGTATACTGGATTCCCGCTTTCGCGGGAATGACACAGGAGAATGGGCGAGCGCCGTACCAGTTCCGTTTCACCGAAACCCCCTCCAAGCATTTTCCCGAAGGCTCTGCGGCGTGAAGCTTGTTCTGGTCGCCGCCTGCGCGCTGATCGATGCCGACGGGCGCGTTTTGCTTGCGCAACGCCCCGCTGGGCGCGCGATGGCGGGGTTGTGGGAGTTCCCGGGCGGCAAAGTGGAAGCGGGCGAGCGGCCGGAACAGACGCTCACCCGCGAGCTCGGGGAGGAATTGGGGATCACGGTCACAGAGGCGTGCCTCGCTCCACTCACCTTCGCGAGCCACGCATATCCGGACTTTCATCTTCTCATGCCGCTCTATGTGTGCCGGCGCTGGGAGGGCATCGTGACCCCGCGCGAGGGACAAAAGCTTGCCTGGGTCAGACCCAATCGCCTGCGGGATTATGAGATGCCGCCCGCCGACGTGCCGCTGATATCTCATCTCGCAGCGCTGTTATGATTGCATCCGTCATCGTTCCGGCTTCTCTCCGGCCGAGATCTCCGTGGTCCCTAGCGCGTCGGCAAGCCGCGCCTTGGCAGAGCCTGGCCGCAGCGGCTGCTGTTGGCTCTCGTGCGGCGACCATCCCGACAGCCAGATGATATCGAAACTCGCCCGCACCTTGCCGTCCGGATCGGCAAAGCGCGCCGCATAGACCTCCATGGCGCGCATCAAGGTCGCGCGCCGCAACGGCACACGGCGGCGTTCGACCAGCGGGTTCGCGGCGCCCATGCGGCGCAGATCGTGCAGCAGCGCGAACGGCGTCGCATAGCGCACCGTGACGCGATCGACATCGGTCACCGGCAGCGCGAAGCCGGCGCGCTGCAACAGCGCGCCCATGTCGCGCAGGTCCGGAAACGGCGCCACGCGGGGCGACACGCCGCCGTCAAGCTCACTCTCCGCAATCGCGAAGCTGTGGCGCAGCTCGGCGAGCGTATCGCCGCCGAGCAGCGCCGCAAGAAACAGCCCATCCGGCTTCAAGGCGCGGCGGATTTGCACCAGCACGCCCGGAAGATCGTTAACCGTCTGCAAGGACAGGGCGGACACCACAAGATCCAGCGTGTTGTCGGCAAACGGCAAGGCTTCCTCGTCGGCGACGATGCGCAACGCTACGGCTGCGGTGTGATCGCCCGAAAGGTACTGCGCCGCGTCGATCATCGGATCGAGCGCGATCATGGTGCCGATGGCGCCGTTGCGCAGGAGCGCCGCCCGCACCGCAGCGGTCGGCGTGCCGAGATCGACCGCAAGGTCGAACCGCCGCACCACCGCCCCGAGCCGGTCGGCAAAATCCTCCGCCACCCGGTCGAGCAGAAATGTCTCGGCGCCGAGCCGCAACCCCCGCCGGCGGCGCGCCCGCAGCAGCGATCGATCGAATATGAGCGGAGGAGGCATGGAACTCTCCGGGTTTATATCAAGGCGATGCAATCGCGATTCATCCACTTTGCCCGGCGGCCAGAGTAATCGCATTTGGCGCGACACAGCTCCTCCCTCTCCCCGCTTGCAGGGAGAGGGTCGGGGTGAGGGGACCTTTCCACCGGCTCGAACTCGCGGAGAGGCCCCTCACCCCAGCCTCTCCCGCTTGCGGGGAGAGGAGGAGACTGCGGCCAGGCCCGACTCCATTTCCAATCCAGGTCAGTTTCGATCCAGGTCTGGCTCCAACGCCGATGGGGCGTTAAACCTGCGCACATGTCGGACACCGAATCTTCCGCCCCTCAGGCCGACCGGGGGTCCATCTTCGCCCGCATGGCGCAATTCGGCCGCGCCACCTTAAGCATTGCGCTCGACGCGGCATTGCCGCCCTTGTGCGCCTCCTGCCGTACCCCGCTCGGCAATCCCGGGGGGCTGTGTCCGGGGTGTTGGTCGCGCATATCTTTCATTGCGCCACCCTATTGCGAGCGCCTCGGCATTCCCTTCGCCTATGATCCGGGCCCCGGAATTCTGTCCATCGAGGCCATCGCCGATCCACCCGCTTATGGACGGGCGCGCGCTGCCGTGCGTTATGACGACGTCGCCCGCGATCTCGTCCATCGGCTTAAATATGGCGACCGGCTCGACCTCGCCACCTCGATGGGCCGGTGGATGGCGCGCGCCGGTCGCGAGCTGCTTGAGGACGCGGATGCACTGGTGCCGGTCCCCCTGCACTGGCGCAGGCTGTGGGGGCGGCGGTTCAATCAGGCTGCGGTGCTCGCCAAGGCAGCGGCTTCAAACAGCGGACTCCCGGTTCTTACCGGCGCTCTCAGGCGCATGCGCGCGACACCCCAGCAGGTCGGCTTGTCGCGCAGCGCTCGGGCCGCCAATGTCCAGGGCGCATTCGCCGTAACGCAGGATGGCAAGGCCGCGATTTACGGTAAACGGCTCATCCTCGTCGACGACGTGCTGACCTCCGGCGCGACCGTCGACGCCTGTGCCAGAACCTTGCTGCGCGCCGGCGCCCGCAATGTGGACGTGCTCGTCTTTGCCAGGGTTGTGGCGGCGGCGCGCGTCCCCATATAAGTGGAATGCCGCCGTAGCGGCCCGGGAAGGTTAATAAGAATGCCGCCGGTTGTGGTCTATACAACTCCTTATTGTTGTTTTTGCATTTCCGCGAAGGCTCTGCTCCAGCGCAAAGGCGTCGAATTCACCGAAATCAACGTGGCGGGCGCCCCGGACAAACGCGCCGAAATGGTGGAGCGCGCCAACGGCCTCACCACGGTGCCGCAAATCTTCATCGGATCGGACCATGTGGGCGGGTGCGACGAACTTCATGCGCTTGACGGAGTCGGCAAGCTCGATTCGCTATTGGCCGGTTGAAAATGAGGGCTCCCATGACCACAGCCGACGGCGCTGCAACCTTTCGGGTCGCCCTCATCCAGATGCGCTCCGGGCGCACGCCGTCCACCAATCTCGATGCGGCGACGAAACTGATCGGCGAAGCGAAGGCGGGCGGCGCCGACTATGTGCAGACGCCCGAGATGACCAACATCCTGGAGGCCAGGCGCGATGCCCTGATGGCGGCGATCGTGCCGGAACATGAAGACCCCTCGCTCGCGGCGTTTCGCGACCTCGCGCGGCAGCATCGGCTCTGGCTGCACATCGGATCGCTCGCCCTGAAGGTTTCGCCCGATCGTGCTGCAAATCGCGGCTTTCTCATCGACCCGCAGGGCGAGATCGCGGCCCGTTATGACAAGATCCACATGTTCGACGTTGACCTCGCCGATGCCGAGAGCTATCGGGAATCGCGCAGTTATGCCCCCGGCGAACTTGCGGTGAGCGCCAATCTCCCGTGGGGCCGGGTCGGTCTCACGATTTGCTATGACCTGCGCTTTCCGTCGCTTTATCGCGCGCTCGCGGAGGCCGGCTGCATGTTTCTGGCGATCCCGTCGTCCTTCACCAAACAGACCGGCGAGGCCCATTGGCACGTGCTCAACCGCGCCCGCGCCATCGAGAACGGCTGCTATGTTTTTGCCGCCGCCCAAGGCGGCCGACACGAGAACGGCCGCGACACCTTCGGGCATTCGCTCGTGATCGATCCCTGGGGCCGCGTGCTCGCCGAAGGCGATGTCGCACCCGGCGTCGTGATCGCCGAGATCGATCCGGCTGCGGTCGCCACCGCCCGCGCGCGCATACCCTCGCTCCAGCATGGCCGGCGCTTCGAAATCGTCGAGCCGATGGCGAAGCCGGCGCACCTTCACGTGGTGTTGAGTGACTTGCAATGATCCGGTACACGCTCGTCTGCAACAAGCGGCACGAATTTGAAAGCTGGTTTGCGAATTCGGCCGCCCATGACAAGCAGGCAAAACGCGGCCTCGTCACGTGCCCGGTGTGCGGCAGCGCAAAGGTTGAAAAGGCCCTGATGGCGCCCAGGCTCGCCCGCGCCGATACGCCGCCGACTCGGAAGGCAGCGCCGCCACAGCCCGCACCCGCATCGCCCGCAGAGGCAGCACCCGCCGCCACGCAGGCACCGACGCCGGTTGCCATGATCTCGCCGCAGGAGCGGGAGTTCCGCCAGAAGCTTCGGGAACTGCGCGACCATCTTGTCAAGAATGCCGAGAACGTTGGGCCGCGGTTTCCCGAGGAGGCCCGCAAGATGCATTACGGCGAGGCCGAGCACCGCTCGATCTACGGCGTCGCCTCGCCTGAGGACGCCAAGGAATTGCACGAGGAGGGTATCGAGTTCTCGCCGCTCCCGATGCTGCCGGACGAGCGCAATTAGGCTCGATACAGCGGTGAAGCGGTGAGGCGGATGGGTTGAGCAAAAGCGAAACCCATCAACGGACCATGCCGCGTGCACCGCCGCCGAGGGGCTTCGCTTTGCTCAACCCTTCCTACGCATGCCTATCTTGCTCAATTCGCCCAGATCAGCAGCGCAACGCCGATCACGATCACCACGATGCCGACGCCTTCGCGGGGCGACACGGGCTGTCGGAACACGAAATGCGAGATCGCCTGAGCGAACAGTACCTCGACCAGTGCGAGGGTTCGCACGCTGGCGGCAGTTGCCAGCGCGAAAGCGAGGAACCAGAATTGCGAGGCAAAGGCCCCCATAAATCCGGCGAATACCGAAGGTCGCCAAGCGGCGGCGATGGCTGCCAGCACCGCGCGATCGCGCAGGGCAAGATAGAGAGTCATCAGCGCCGCTTGGAGCACCAGGCCGGCCGCCATCGTAAATGTCGCCGCCATGGCGTCGCTCGGGTCGTGCAGGCTCAGAATGGCGCCGCGAAACCCGATGGCCGACAGGGCAAAGCATGCGCCGGCCGATAGGCCGAGCGCGGTCGGTCGCCAGCCGCCGCGTGATGCGCCGCCCAAACCGCCGCCCTTGCGCGACATCGCGATGACGCCCGCAGTCGCGATCACGATGGCGGTCGCCATCATGGGCGTCACGGCGTCGCCGAGAAACACCAAGCCAAACAAGGCCACCTGCACGGGCTCGGTCTTGATATACGCAATGGCGACCACGAACGACCGCTCCTCCATGGCAGCCAGCATGAGCGCCGTGGCGGCGATCTGGGCGAGCGCGCCATCGAGAAGCCAGGGCCAGAAGCTCAACGTCGGTCGCGGCAGCATTCCGCCCGTCCCGAGCAGCGCCAACAGGAAAACCAACGCGAACGGGCAACCGAACAGGAACCGCACATGGGTCGCCCCGACGGTGCCGAGCTTGCCGGTCAGTCCCCGTTGGGCAGCGTTGCGCACTGTCTGGGCAGCCGCCGCGACGAGCGTGAACACAGCCCAAAGCCAGCTTGAATCGATCACGTTCAGTCCGCCGGGGCCTTTTCGGCCGTCAGCATGTAGTTCACATCCATGTCGGACGACAGCTGCCATTGGTCCGCGAGCGGATTGTAGATGACGCCGGCTTCGTCGCTGACCTGCAGGCCGGCCTGCACCATGGCGATTTCAAGCTCATTGGGGGTGACGAACTTGTCCCACTGGTGGGTGCCGCGAGGCAACCAGCGCAGCACGTATTCGGCGCCCACGATGGCAAGCGCGAAGCTCTTGATGGTGCGGTTGAGGGTTGCCGCAACCATGAGCCCGCCCGGCTTCACCATGTCGGCACAACGGCGCACGAACAGACCAACATGGGCGACGTGCTCGACCACCTCCATGGCCAATACCACATCAAAGCGTTCGCCGATGTCGGCGAGTGCCTCGGCGGTCGTCACCCGGTAGTCGATCGTGAGGCCGCCGCGATCCGCATGCAGCTTCGCGGCTTCGATGTTGTTGGACGAGGGATCGGCCCCGACCACCTCGGCGCCGAGGCGCGCCAACGGCTCGCACAGGACGCCGCCGCCGCAGCCGATGTCGAGTATCCGGATGCCATTGAGGCAAGGCGGGCGCCTGACGTCACGGCCGAACCGCCGGCACGCCGCGTCCCGAATATAGGCCAGCCGAACCGGATTGAACTTGTGCAGCACCGCCATCTTACCGCGGGGGTTCCACCACTCACCCGCGAGCCGGGAGAAGCGGCTGACCTCAGCGGCGTCGACAGTGGTGCCAAAGGCATCTGCAAAGTCGCCCGAATGTATCGTTTCATCCGCCATGTTAACGATTTCGCCTTATCCTTGAAGGCAAGCTCCGCGGTTGCAGCAACGTGACCTCGCCGTTATGTATACGCGCCATTTCGCGCCGGCGCTTGCGCAATTTTGCCATTGGCGCCGAGGGGGAGGATTCGAGTTTCCGTCATGGCTCGACTGGTCATGAAGTTCGGCGGTACCTCGGTGGCCGACATCGAGCGAATCCGCAACGCTGCGCGCCACGTCAAGCGCGAAGTTGACGCCGGTCATGAAGTCGCTGTGGTGGTCTCGGCCATGTCGGGGACCACCAACCGACTCGTGGAGTGGTGCCACGAGGCGTCAGCGCTGCATGACGCCCGCGAATTCGATGCCGTGGTAGCGTCCGGCGAGCAGGTCACATCCGGCCTGCTCGCCATCGCATTGCAAGCAATCGGGATTGGAGCGCGGTCCTGGCAGGGTTGGCAACTGCCGATCATCACCTCCAACGCCCATACGTCCGCCCGCATCCTCGATGTCAATGGCGACGAGCTGATCAAGCGCTTGCGCGAATGCAAGGAGGTTGCGGTCATTTCCGGCTTTCAGGGCATCCACCCGGACACCGGGCGCGTCACCACCCTTGGCCGCGGCGGCTCCGACACCTCGGCAGTGGCGATTGCTGCCGCCATAAAGGCCGATCGTTGCGATATCTACACCGACGTCGATGGCGTCTATACCACCGACCCGCGCGTGGTGCCGAAGGCGCGGCGGCTTGATCGGATCGCATTTGAAGAAATGCTCGAGCTCGCCTCGTTGGGCGCCAAAGTGCTTCAGGTGCGCTCGGTCGAACTTGGCATGGTCCGCCGGGTGCGCATATTCGTACGATCGAGCTTCGAGCCACCGCAGAATATCGATCCGCATAAGAGCCCGCCCGGGACCTTAATTTGCGACGAGGAGGACATCGTGGAACAGCAGGTTGTCACTGGAATTGCGTTCTCCAGGGACGAGGCGCAGATTTCGATCCGCAATGTCCAGGACAAGCCGGGCGTCGCGGCCAATATTTTCGGCCCCCTGGCCGATGCCAACATCAATGTGGACATGATCGTCCAGAACGTGTCGGCGGACGGTGCTACCACCGACCTCACTTTTACGGTGCCCGCGGCCGATTTCGAGCGCGCCAAGGATACGATATCCAATGCAAGAGCGCAGATCGGCTATGCGCGCCTCGACAGCGCAACCGATGTCACCAAGGTTTCGGTCATCGGGGTCGGAATGCGCAGCCATGCGGGCGTCGCCGCCAAGGCCTTCCGGTCGCTCGCCGACCGCGGTATAAATATTCGCGCCATTACGACTTCGGAAATCAAGTTTTCGCTTTTGATCGATGCGGCCTACACGGAATTGGCGGTGCGAACCCTGCACTCATTGTACGGACTGGATAAATCCTAGGTTATGATGCATCGCAACATAACCTTTCGTCTTGCCGCGTGTGCGTTTCATTCGCTATAGCCTTGCGGGGTGGGGCGCTGCTGTGCCGGAGCGTGCGTCATTTTCCTATTCACGTGAGCCTGGTCAAGGGGCGAGCCCGGCTTGAACATTCGACCTGAGGACCTCACGCCATGCGCGGCGCGCTGGGCGGTCCGCGTGTCTTGCTGCGCCGACTTCGCGAGGTGATGGCGGAGCCGGTCAGCGCGCAGGAACGCCTTGACAAGATCGTGGTGCTGATTGCCGCCAACATGGTGGCGGAGGTGTGCTCCGTCTACGTGTTGCGTGTCGACTCCACGCTTGAACTGTACGCCACCGAGGGTCTCAACCCGGAGGCCGTCCACCAGACCGTGATGCGGGCCGACGAAGGCTTGGTCGGCTTGGTGGCGACTGAAGCCAACGCCGTCAACCTGTCCGACGCCCACGCGCACCCGGCTTTCTCCTACCGACCGGAGACCGGCGAAGAGAGCTACCACTCCTTCCTGGGCGTGCCGGTTCTGCGCGCCGGCAACACGCTCGGGGTGCTGGTGGTGCAAAACCGGGCGCGCCGCACGTATTCGGAGGAAGAGGTCGAGGCGCTCCAAACCACCGCAATGGTGCTAGCTGAGATGATCGCCTCAGGCGAGCTTTCAGCGCTTGCACGGCCAGGCGCCGAGCCCGCGGTGCGCCGCAGCCTGCTGCTTCAGGGCTCCGCACTTAACGAGGGCATCGCGCTCGGCCACGTAGTGCTGCACGAGCCACGTGTCGTCATTACCAACTTTATCGCCGATGACGTGTCGCAAGAGCGCGCCCGACTGGAAACCGCGATCACGGGGCTGCGCGCCGATCTCGATGCCATGCTCGAGCACGGGGACGTAGCCGAAGGCGGCGAGCATCGCGAAGTACTCGAAGCTTACCGCATGTTCGCGCACGACCGCGGCTGGGTGCACAAGCTTGAGGAAGCGGTCCTGACCGGCCTCACCGCCGAGGCCGCCGTCGAGCGTGTACAGTCCGACACCCGCGCCCGCATGCTGCGCCAGATCGACCCCTACCTGCGCGAACGCCTGCACGATCTCGACGATCTCGCCAACCGCCTGTTGCGGCAATTGCTCGGCCATGACCGCGCTTCCGCGCACGAGCACCTGCCGGAAAACGCCATCATCGTGGCGCGCTCGATGGGACCGGCGGCACTGCTCGACTATGACCGCAAGCGCCTGCGCGCCCTTGTGCTGGAGGAGGGCGGACCCACGTCCCATGTGGCGATTATCGCCCGTGCGCTTGGCATCGCGGCAGTCGGCGAAGTCAACAACGCCATCGGCCTCGTTGATTCCGGCGACCCCATCATCGTCGATGGCACCAGTGGCGAGGTGCATATTCGCCCGTCGCCCGATCTCGAGACCTCCTATATCGAGCGGGTGCGGGTGCGGGCACGCCGCCAGCAGCAATATCTGGCACTACGCGACAAACAATGTGTGACCCGAGATGGCGCCGAAATCTCGCTGCTCCTCAATGCCGGTTTGCTGGTCGATCTGCCGCATATCGCGGAAACCGGTGCCGCCGGAATCGGCCTGTTCCGTACCGAATTGCAGTTCATGGTGGCGGCGCAGTTTCCCCGCACCGGCGAGCAGCTCTCGCTTTACCGCTCGGTGCTTGACGCTGCTGCGGGTCGTCCGGTCACGTTCCGCACCCTCGATGTCGGCGGTGACAAGGTGCTGCCCTATATGCGCAATGTAGAGGAAGAAAATCCCGCCCTCGGCTGGCGCGCCATCAGGCTCGGCCTCGACCGCCCCGCGCTGCTGCGCAGCCAGATTCGCGCGTTGCTGCGCGCGGCCTCGGGGCGCGATCTCAGATTGATGTTCCCGATGGTCGCGACGGTGCGTGAATTCGACGAAGCCAAAGAGTTGGTGGAGCGCGAATTGACGTATCTGCGCCGGCACAGCCACAAGCTCCCCGAGCATGTCGAGGTCGGCACCATGGTGGAAGTGCCGTCATTGCTCTATCAACTTGACGAGCTGTTAGATCGCGTGGATTTTCTCTCGGTGGGCTCGAACGATCTGGCACAGTTCCTGTTTGCTGCCGACCGCGGCAATCCGCGCGTCAACACGCGGTTTGACGAACTGTCGATCCCGATGCTGCGTGCCCTGAAGGATATTGCCGAGCGCAGCAAAGTCTATGGCAAGCCGGTGACTCTGTGTGGTGAGATGGCCTCGAAGACCGTGAGCGCGCTCGCCCTGATTGCGCTTGGATACCGAAAATTATCTCTCGTCCCTTCCGCGGTCGGTCCCGTCAAGGCGATGGCGTTGGGGCTCGATGCCGGCAAAGCGGCAGTCTTGGTGGATACCCTGATCGCACACAAAAACGGCACCGGTTCGATTCGCGAAAAGCTGATCGCCTTCGCGGAGGCTGAAGGCATTCCCTTGTAATCCATGCGGTTTCGATGCTTCCAGAGACCAAACTCGATATCTTGCTGGCGCGCCACGCGTCTCTGGAAGCGGAGCTCTCCCTCCCGCTCGGTGCGGACACTTATGTGAAGCTCACCCGCGAACTCGCCGAGATCGCCCCGATTGTGGAAAAGGTGAAGGCCTATCGGGCCGCCGTCGCCGATCTCGCCGATCTCGAGGCGATCATCGCCGATCCGGCCACCGAGCCGGACCTGCACGCCATCGCGGCCGAGGAGAAACCCGTCGTCGAAGCCCGGCGCGTCGCGCTTGAGCACGATATCCGGCTGGCGCTGATCCCCAAGGACGCTATGGACGACAAAAACGTCATCCTAGAAATCCGCGCCGGCACCGGCGGAGACGAGGCGTCGCTGTTTGCCGGCGATCTGTTCCGGATGTATGAGCGCTATGCGGCGAAACGCGGCTGGAAAGCTGAGATCCTTTCCGCAAGCGAAGGCACCAAGGGTGGCTACAAGGAGATCATTGCAGAGATCACCGGACGCGGCGCGTTCGCACGGCTGAAATTCGAGTCAGGGGTGCATCGCGTCCAACGGGTGCCCGATACCGAGGCGTCAGGCCGCATTCACACCTCGGCCGCCACCGTCGCGGTGCTGCCGGAGGTCGAGGATGTCGACGTCGGCATCGACGACAAGGACCTGCGCATCGAGACCATGCGGTCGCAGGGCGCTGGCGGCCAGCACGTCAATAAGACCGAGTCTGCGATACGCATTACCCATCTTCCGTCCGGCATCGTGGTGATGATGCAGGAGGAACGCTCCCAGCATCGCAACCGCGCCAAGGCCATGGGTCTGCTGCGCGCCAAACTCTACGACGCCGAGCGGCAGCGCCTCGACGCCGAGCGCGCGGCCGAACGCCGCGGCCAGGTCGGCAGCGGCGACCGCTCCGAACGCATCCGCACCTACAACTTTCCCCAGGGACGCGTCACCGATCACCGCATCAACCTCACGCTTTATAAGCTGCCCCAGGTGATCGAAGGCGAGGCGCTGGACGAGATCATCGACGCCCTTGTCACTGAGCACCAAGCCTCGTTGCTGGCCGCGCAGGACCGGCCCCAGAGCGGCGCGCGCGCGTGAGCGGCGCCCACCTTTGCGTCGATGCGGTGCGGCGCGACATCGCTCGGCGACTCCGGGACCATGGAATCGACACTCCAGATCTCGACGCCCGTATCCTGGTCGGCCATGCGCTTGGGCTCGACCATGCCGCCCTCATGCGAGCGGGAGAACAGCAGCTCGAGGCTGCGGAGATCGCCCGGGTCGAAACGCTGGTGGAACGGCGGCTCGCCCGCGAGCCGATCGCCCGCATCACAGGCATCAAGGAATTCTGGGGCTTGCCGCTCAAAATCACACCTGCCGTGCTGGTGCCGCGTCCGGAAACCGAAACCGTGGTGGAAGAGGCGCTTGCGACACTCGATCGAACAGCTACGCGCTCACGCGCGTTGCGCATCGCCGATCTCGGCGTCGGCTCAGGCGCCATTCTGATTGCGCTTTTGACCGAATTGCCAAGCGCATGCGCGATCGGCACTGACCGCGATCCTGCGGCCCTTGCCCTTGCGCGCGAAAATGCGC
>Ga0126376_10001504_pt1 | contig 12573 bp, 9 predicted proteins | sample PanSoiMetPlot_15_FD_92760 | JGI IMG/M metagenome (GOLD analysis project Ga0126376, IMG submission 92760) | Tropical forest soil microbial communities from Panama - MetaG Plot_15 | ecosystem: Environmental > Terrestrial > Soil > Tropical forest > Bulk soil | place: Panama | collected 2016-02-17
CCTGTGAGTACTGAACCTTTGCCACTCCAATTCAAGTGTCAATGCTTTGGAACAGGTACGATAATAATCGAAAAAGACGGTCTGAGTTATGCGCTTCAATGCCGTGCCAGCCAACACCTTGTCACTAGCTGAATGCACCTCTGCAAATCCGGTTGGCTAGTCCAGCACTAATCTCTGCCTGCTAAAGATTAAGCTAGTATCAGTGTGAATTTCGCGCTACCGTTTGCCAACCTTTGGCTATGAGGTGGCTGGCCATGCACGATTTTCAGTGGTTACTCTCTCGTTTTGACCAGGCAGCGATGATCATTCTGCGGACTTTCGAGTTGATTGCACTGATCCTACTTTGTTGGATGTCATTGCGTAGACATCTAAAAAGATGAGATCCGACTTGTGGTCCAACAGGCGCGAAGTCTGGTCTCGATCGGCGCGACCTGGATCAGTCGGCTCGTATGTTTTTAAGCTAATTTGACATTGCACCCGATCAGAGAGAACGCCGACCAGTAATACGGATCGGAGTAAGGGAAATCACTGGCGGCAAAGTTTCTCGCAAGGAAGTCCCGGTATGATTCTATCTTGCGTTTGGACGAAACTGGTTTTGCAAGAATCGCATCGAGCTTTTGCAGCAGCTCCGAAGTCGTTAAATTTCGTAGTGAGCTCTGTGCACGATGGATAGCCTCAGCTACGGTCTTTACCTCCTTTAACTGTTCATAGAAGTGTTCCATGAAGACGACCGATGAGAACTCATCAACCTTCCACATAGGAGCAATAACTGCCTTGGCGCCGCCAGTGAGGAGTGCTGTGGGTACCCCGACAGGCTCGTCGGCCAAACTTGATACTTCACCGGCATAGCACGAAGAGAGCACCACCACTGATGTTCCCAAGTCAGGAAAATATTCTACAAAAGCTGATAATGCACTTAAGTTTTCCGGCCCTTCCATGTCCTCTGTTCTTGGGCCTGTTTCGAGACCCGACAGCAAACCAAGAAAACGTGAATCCTGGTAACCATGCGCTGAGAGATGAATCCAGCAAGCGTCCACGGCAGCATCTTTGAGCTGGTCCCATGTCAACGGCGCGCGAACAATGCTATTGAATTTGATTGTTGAATTACCCGAGAGAATCGCCGCTTCCTCATGCGCATAGACCATTTCAGAACGCGGATCGATGATTGCAAAACCACTATTGTGTCTTGCTCGTGTTCTGGTTGCCGACAGAGCATACATAGTGGCAGAGGCGTTGTAGATACACCGATAAAGATCAGAAATACACTTATCGTCGTCGAGGGTAAGTGCGTGGAGAGGTAGGTTTGTTATCCATGAGGTGGGACAGAAAACAAGTTCCTCAATGCCTTTGCGAAGTTGCGCCACGATTTTTGAGCCGAGTTGCGCAAAGGCGGTCCGGAAAGCTGCGGTGTTTGAGGCTAATGTCGTCGCCTCGATCTGTTCATGTTCGAAGAGAGTACCAAGATTCAATCCGTCAGGTTTATCGAGTTTTCCTACGAAGCGCGGTTGTTCGCCTTTTTGAATGACCAGCGCTCCAATCGAGTCTCCCTCTTCGTACGGGAAAAACTCGACCACAGCCACAACATCGCTCAATTGAGAGTTTAGGAATTCGAACGTCATGGCTTGGCGAACTTCCTGCTCACGTTGGAGGTTCTCCAAGCTGATGAAAGCTATTTCCGGTTCCAAATGTTCCACGGATACTGGCAACACAGTTTGAGAGCCTTCTACCATTCCCTCTTCGATCATGTAGCCACGTAGGAACTCTCGCAGCTTACCTGGACCACCAGCCTCTATTAGAAGGCTCACCATATAAAGTCTATCCACAGCAGCTTTTTGGTCCGCGTTTAGTAAACCCGCCATCCATTTAGCACCCTTCTTGGCGACCATGTTCTCAGAATTGCTGAAAAAGGCCTCAATCAGGAAGGTGGCTTTGAAACGCTGGCAGAAGGAGTACAGTTTTAACCATTCCACCTCTTCAGCATAAATATCAAATAGGCGCAGATAGGTGGGAAACGTTAGGACCTTTCTCTTGAGACCATTTATGAGGCGCTCTCGATCATTGATATCGTCAGTTAGTCTTGCAACCTCATGAAATGCCCTTTCCGCTGCCGCAAATCCCTGCTCGAATATCACCGTTCGCTCACCTACAAGCCGTCCTTGGAGCTCCAGCAATTCGGCCTTGTGCCTATAGAACAAGCTCAGCTTCGTAGCGTTAACGGCGTCGACGTATTGCTCGGCTTGATCGAAGGCAGTGAGAGTTGATTCGAAATCGCCTTTCTCTTTTTGATATAGACGAAGCTTGGCTTCAGCGAAGTGATGGCAGATATCGAACTTCAATGAAGGATCGCTAGTCACGTCAAACATATGCAAGAGATCCTCGGAGATCGAAACGACTTCTTCGTATTCACCTTTTGCCAAGTGGGCAAAAGCAAGGTTCGCTCTCAGGAACAATCGATTCTCTCGTGATTCAAAAGCGTATTCGTACTTCTTGATTAATGCGATCGCCGCATCAGGGTCGCCGCTCTCAGTGTAGGCAGCAGAGAGGGTAACTGTGAGAATCGACAACACTTCCAAAGGGCAAATATGGGCGAGACGTTTAATTGCATCCGCAGCTATTTCAATCGTGCCTTTCGTGTCGCCGGACCGTAACAGCACGGCGGCATGAAATGCTTCGTAATATCCACTATTGGACGAGCTGCCTTCCGCAATCGCGTTCTGCAATCTATAGAGTCGTTTATATGCCTCGTCGATGAGACCTTCGCCGAGAAGAGTCTGTCCGACCAGGGCATTAAGATCCATCCATAACGGCTGACTTCTATCAACCTCTTCAAGCGCGGCGTCTAATGATTGCCGGGCTCCCGCGAAATCGCGCGCGCGAATCTTCTCGTTGTAAGTTTTTAACGCCTCTTTAGGCCGAGACTCCCGTTGCACAGGTTCGTTCGATTGCCCGACTTTGGCGAGCCGTCCGGTATATCTTTTAAGATTGATTTCGATCGCGGCAAGAGCAGTATGCTGCGGATTGACCGATGAGAACAGGGAGCGGCTTTCCTTCAGATGCTGGACAGCAAGCCTCAGATCTTCAGGTTTATCTGATGGTGCAAGCGCGACAGCCATATTGCCGCCGGCGTAGGCTATCAGCTCCTTTTCGCCCGCCGCCTTGGCTGCGTAATAACACATCTGGGCGAGTTCTTTGACTTCCTCTGGGTTATGCTTGGTTATGTAATTGAAAAAGTCGTTACACTGTTCGATATCGTTGTCCGAGATCTGCAAACGTTCAAATGAGGAAATACAGAGCTCCTTAAAAGATTCAAGGTTGATGGAATAGAAAATCGGACTGTGGAGCGCAAAGAGAGCCGCGATCAATCGGTTCTCGCGCAGCGATTGTTTACGCTCCTGTCCCTTTGTAGACATTTCTATGTATCCATCAATGATTTCAGCAAACACGTCAGCGCCTTCTCGGCCAGCAAGCTTAGCCTTAAGGCGATCGAGCCATTCATGCAGAGTCGAATCATTTAAGTAAGTCATCGCTTCTGCAAAATCCCTGTCGAGCTGCCGTTCTCGAGCCAATACCTCCGTCAGGGTTATGGCGGCCTCGCCATACAGTTTCCTCAACCAATAGATCCCGTATGCAACGTCGTGGGATTTCGTATACTCAAGCAATCGCTGCCAGTCATCAACTACACAGTAGGATTCCAAAGCAGGGAATTGATCGCTCAGCGAAGGAATGGTTGGAAGTGGTGCGAGAGAATACAGGAAATAACCCAGCTTTTTGTCATTGTGACGGATGGTTGCGGCTTCTATGACTGAGTTGTCCGGCCGCTCACCATCAAAGGCACGCTGGAACTCAAATACACCCCAAGTCGAATCCAAATCGTAAACATAGATCCTGATGGGAAGAGCTTGATAAAGGACTCTGGCAGCCTCCTCATGGGCCATCTCCAGTCTCGGAAGAAGTTCGGAATAACTGGAATGTGTTAGCCAATGGCGGATTTTCGAATCCGCAAACTCGTGCAACAAGGGACTGGCAGTACGATCCTCGGCAGATGGTTTCAACCAGGACAACGACTCATCATTTCCCGATTTGTTTTTTGACAGCAGAGCTTTAAGACGATCAAACATGCATCTTTTCTCGTGACCGCACGCTTCTAAGTCGGTGTCCAGTCCTGCGCCAGTTGAAACTCCTCCTCTGTAACTTCGCGAATCACGTTGTCGACGTATTTGTTAGTCGACTTGAAGGCTACATCTTGCTGTTTTTGGTTTTCCCATCTCACAGTAAACTCTTCTTTGAGTTTGACAGTTATTGTCTTTATGTCGGGAATAGTCAACTCGATGGAGCTTGAGATCGCTCGCGTCATCGCCTTGTAAGTGGCCGTGAGCGATTCTCCATTCCCTGCCATCACTTCACTAAGTGCTTTCTCGTAGAGCGGTTTGACAGACTCGAGCGAACGGTAGTCTGTTCGATTCGATACTTTGTCAATCCGGTAGAGCAGGTAGTTCTCACCGTCATAGGGAAAAACAGTCTCGGAATCATCGCCGTAATAAAGCTGACCGCCTCTAACCCAAAGAGCCTCAGGATCTATAGCTCGATTCGTAATCAAGACACGATAGCCGTCCGTTAATGGCCTTTGTTCATCGAATGTCTCAGTTACGCCGACGACAAAAGATTCCTTATTCGCTAACAAATCGTTAACTCCTCTTGTCAGCGGTTCTGCCACCTTACCAGCCAAAGCAAGGCTCGGTACAACGGCTGAGCTTATGGAACTTAGTAGCTTGATTACGGTGGCGGTGTGATCAGCAACTTTAATGCGAAACAGCCCCAGCGAGAGGTCAACCCTCGCGTTGATAAAAGGAGCCGGATTCATTAATGTGCTGGTTAAGTAACCCGGCAGCGGATCGATTTCCGGACTGGTCTTTGCGCGGATCTACGATGTTATTGATCGTTTCTTTGCGTGATCCGAATTCAAATCTAACGCTCGAATAGACCAGTGGAACGAATTCCTTCAAAAGCTGAGGCATATTCTTTATGTAGATCTGGCTGACCACGATCCGAAAGTAATCTTGATTTAACGTTAAAGCGGACGCTGTGGGCCGTGGTTCACAATGAAGCGGATTTAACCTGAGGCAGGACAGGTCGCTGGCGTCATGGAGAAGGGTCTCAAGAAAGAGCATGAAAATAATTAGGACAGCGCCGTTATGGATTCTGAGGTAGATAAGGTTCAGTTGAGCGCGAAAACGACGGGTAGATTATACCGGGAGATGATATGCGTCAATGCTCGAGTGTATTTTGCTGGGCGCGACTTGGTTGTACCGTATTAATGTCCATTTATGCCCAACTCTGTGGGCGTGGATCAACTCAGCGGGCTCCGGTTCTTTTCTGCTTGAAAGAGAGAGGATAGAGTAAGTGCCTGTCACAACTAAGGCACAGCAGAATGCGGATAATGTAGACCGTGCAGAGAACGCAGAAGTGAAAAGTGCGATTCTATTGGGGTTTTTGCGAAAGGCGTGAAAAACCGAGCAAAACAAAACAGGGTTCGAGTCACCCCTTCGGCACCATACTTCTTCAGTTTTCCTCCAGCAAATCAGCACAATTTTCAATTTAGTGTCCACTTAGTGCCCAGGTGTGCCCAACTTCGAATTTTCTCATCGAGCAATTTGCGGCGGCTCTAAAGATTGACCCCGGTCGGCTTTATTATTTGCCCAAGAAGATTCCAGAGGATGTAAAGCCCACGCCAGAGAACGAAGCGAATTTTGTTAAGGCATTCAGGGCGTTTCGACGCGATCGGTCAAGGAAATGAGGTACGTTCCCGACAAAACTGGCAAGTTCCGGTTGCGGCCGCATTATGATCCGGCTGAATTGGATCACAATGTGAAATCACTATCAGCGCATTCATGCGCGAAGTATGCGGTGACTTCAGTTGCTGGCCTTACTCTTTTGGCAATGGCAACCGTTGTTGGAAGTTGTCTGGAATGTTCGCAATCCGACGGCCGCGCTGATTCTTCAGATTATCTATTTTGCAGGTTGGGCGATCGTTCTCGTCAGCACGTTCCTGATCAATCACTTCGATCTGTTTGGACTGCGCCAGGTATATCTACAAAGGAAGTACACCTATCTCGGTTTCCGCAAGCCGGGTTTCTACAAATTCGTGCGCCATCCGATTATGCTCGGCTTCATCATCGCTCTTTGGGCGACGCCGAAGATGACTGTGGGTCATCTCGTTTTTGCGATTGCTACGACAGCCTACATTCTGATTGCGATTCAGATTGAAGAGCGCGATGTCGTAAATTTTTTTGGCGAGCGCTACGAAGAATATCGCAAACATGTCTCGATGTTGCTACCGTTGTCGCGGAAAAAATAGACGTAGCCAGCCACTCACGTTAACGTTGCCCCAACTTTTTGCCGATTCGGTCGGCAAAGGCGATTGACTGTCACCGTCTATGGTGATAGTTACTATTGCCGTCAAATATCCGTTCATCGTCCCAGCGATAATCCATTCCTGGATTGGTTCGATCAAGGGCTTCCCTGAGCTTCACTTTTTTGACAAGGAGCTTTGAAATGAACACACTCTTTTCCAGTCACACCCTCCTGTTTCGCCTTTTGCTGGTTGCTACGACTTTGAGCGCAATTCTTGCTCTGGGAGTAGGACATGCACAAAAGCAGGATGTGCGCACCGAAACGTCTTCAAGCTATGACAAGGATGGAAGCTTGATTACCACGCAAACGGATTATGACGCTCAGAATCGGGTCCTCGAAAAGCGTGAGTTGAAAGGCGGCAAGCTGCGAAAGCGGACGCGCTTTATATATCCCAAGGGCTTCGCGAAACCAAATACTTCGACGACCGAATATGGTCCGGATGGAAAGACACCCAAAAGCACCACGAATGTCGATCACGACAACGCCGGCAATCTCACCAACACCGTAACGACGAATTACGATGCCAGTGGGAAAGAAACCGGCGGCAGCAAACGTGAACGCGATCCAAAGACCGGCAAGGAACGTTGTTACAACTGGAACCCGGGCAAACAAGTTTACGAAGAGACTCCATGCCCGCCCGAGAAAACAGACAATGCCAAGGTCGAAACTGGAGGTGGGCTGATCAAGGTGGAGTTCAACGTTACCGGTGGCAACGTGATCGTTAGACTGCCTGACGACATGATGGCAGGTGACACGATTTCGGGAACCGTCTTTGAAGAACCAGGTCACAAAAGCGCAATTGACGACGAGGCATTTTTCGTACGCCAGATGTACGTTGACATGTTGGGCCGCGATCCCGGGCCTGGCTTTCAAAATTGGTTGTCGATTGTGGGCAAGGAAGATTCGCCGCCACCACCAATAAAATTCACCGTGGATATTCCAGAGAACCAGCCAATCCCAATCATTCTCAAAGACAAAGATGGCAACCCAATTGGATCGATAACTATTCCACCGGTAACTTTGCCACCGATACCAATCACACCGCCGACGTCTGGACCATCAAGCTTTCAAATTCCGACCATCGGCCAGCAGGGCCGAACGATCGAAATCATCGGGCCGTTCGACGGCAACAGCTCGAACACTCACTTGAGGTGGTGCATCAATCTTACAGTTTCGGACTGTGACAAGAAGCCAGAGTCAGGCGGGACCCTCCAGCCAGTGGCTGAGTCGCCACGCAAGCTGGTCGTCGATAATCCCATCAACGTAGCCGGACCAATCCAAATCGACGTCAAAGAAGGACAAACCGAAACGCAAGGAACATTTCGCAACGTCGGCGTGAGCCTGACCGCGCCCAAGACAAGTCTGCTGAGAGGTGAGAAGACCACTTTGACCACGAACGTGACGGGCTTACAGGGCATCACGAAACCCGTGCCGCTGACGCTCGAAGCGAATGGAGTTATCACGATGGAAGGCGGCATGTTTCAACAACTCTTCATCCCGCCATCGCAAGTGAGCAGCGACGGAAGCTATGTCACTACGCGCGGCATAACGGGAATCCAAACCGGCGGTTGGTCTGCCACGTCCACAGTTGTCACGCAGCCGTTTAATATCATTCTGCGCGATCCCGATCCGCCACAGACACTGCTCTTCAATTCCTTCACAGGCGATTACATATTTTGCTCACCGCAAGGCAAGTTCAGCGGTACCGCTAACCTGAAACGCGACGGCTGCATGGTTCAAATCACTGACCTAGAGAAGGATCATGAAATCAAGGGTTCGCTGAACGCCTGCACACCGATTGACACCAGCCGCTTCTGGCTGTACCGGTCGCCCGGCACGACAGTGGATTTCACAACCACCGTTGTCGTGCAACCGGCGAAGACAAAGGTTTACTTCAACCCGCTTGGCAGACCGGCGCCACCGGTGCAGGACGTGAGCGCATTTGCGACGTGTCCATAAGCACAAAGAGCCATTGTCGTTGGCGAATTCCTGTTTTGTTCCGGGAGGATCGCAATGAAAATAGCCCCTTACTTCTCCGAAGTTTGATTTCGGTTTCCATAGGACTGTCTCTCCTGCCTGTTGCGGCTTGCTCAAGGTTACTCAGCAAGCGCAGTACATCTTCCAAATCGAAAAGACCTACGGAAAGACTAAAGATGATATTGCAGAGAATGTTGAGAGACTGATGGCCCTAAGAGATAATGGGATCCTAACTGAGGAAGAGTTTCAGACCAAGAGAAGAGAACTGCTGAATCGACCCTGATAAGCTTGCAGGCAGCGGCAACAAATCTTGTCGCGCTCCTGTAGACAGAGGATTTCTTCTAGGACACGCGACACCTGAATTCGCGTTATTCGGTCTCACTCAGTTGTCAGTGTCCATTTAATGACCAACTGCGCGCCGAAAGTTCACTCTGCATACTCAGTGCAGGAAGCGAGAGTTGATGAAATACGCAGCGTTTTCAATTTCCTGAGTAAGACGAGCGAAGGGAATCAATCGCTCTAAGCCCCCCTTCGGCACCAAGAATTTTAAAATCCTCAATAAAACGTAGAGTTTAGGTTAGGAACAACTAAGGTACAAACACCTGTCGTTGGGAGCCTGCCACCCCAATTTTCACTAAAGGAAATGGTGCGTGAAACGAACCGTTCGTCACCTTCATTTCGTGGAAACGGCAAGCTTGTCGGCTAATGGCTATACCTGATAACGTCGTCGATAGTTATCTGATGCCAAATAGGGAGTATGACTTTCACACTGTATCCATGAGTTGTTTCATATGCACTGAACGAACTGTTGTTGCGCTGGAACGCACGCTCGAACGCGATCGATCCAATCTGAAGTAGGTACGACCATAGAGATTAAGGCAATCAAGCACGAAGACTATGAAAGCGCTGAAAAAATCGATACCCAATGGAGGCTCGATGAAACAGTCTCATCAGGAATCGGCGTATGAACCTCTGACGTGAAGAATCGTGACTGTTCTTCCTCTAACCGTGAAGAGGACGCGATAACGTCCCACAATCAAATGCCGGACGCTTTCTCTATAGTGCGTCATGGCGCGGGTCGCCGCTATTCCATAATAATGGTGGGGATTGCAGGAGGAGTTCCGAATCCCGGTAAGGTCGATGAACATGTTCGACTGGGCGATGTTAGCGCTCATCTTAAAATGTTTCTCGATTCGCTCACCTTTCGAGTGCAACATCCTGGAGGCTTTCTATCCGATTCGCGGAGGGCTGTTTTGTCCAGTTACAAGTTGTGAGATCAAATAGCTCTTGACAGCTTTGCCTTGTGAATCTAGTATTGCCCAACCTCCTTGCAAGTGGACGAGATGCGGTATCTCAGACACCCGCCCAGAAGTTTTTAAAGAATCCCCCGTCGTTGATTAAGATTGCGATGATGATGCAAAAATGTTCTTCATTTCATCACAACTTAACTTAATAATATAAGCCTACTGTGCCATTATATAAACGACTCGCACCTGTCGTTGGGAAGACTCATGTTATTCACATTAAATCATCACCGCACTGGAGTTAGGCTGTTCGCGACGCGTACGCGTTGCGTTGAACAATTAACTAGAATCAATTGTAAACAAAAAGCCCCTGCGCTACCTGTGAGATAGCGCAGGGGCTTTTGCGACAAAACAATCCTTACCGTATTGGCAAAGATCGCTGTCGGACGCACGCATCTTAGCGCAAAATACGGTAAACGCTCAACCGTTTTATTTAGGAGGTTTACCCATATGCGTTACTCCTCTGTAAGCCACGTTGCTTCCAATCCCCCACAACTCCTAAAGCCACCAAAGCGGTACTCCGAGCCCAATAGTGGATGAGGGTAAGACCGAAGTTCTTGGATGGATCTCAGAACTGTGCATTAGCACAGGCTCAATGCAAAAGTTTTATTTGGCGCAATGCCTGTGCTTTCGTGCGTCAGCGCAATCTGACGCTGTAGCTTAGCTCCCTACAATCGTAACCTTAAAAGAGCTCGCTGGCGCGATATGCGGTAGCTTTGGCCTGCAGACGAAAACACTCAGTTGGAGGAAGAAGCAACGATGAACCAAGACGAACATGAGGACACGACCATCTACAAAGTCGTTTTGAATCATGAAGAGCAGTACTCAATCTGGCCGGCTGACAGAGAGAACGCATTGGGCTGGAACGACGCAGGCCAAACGGGCACGAAAGCGGAGTGTCTTGCTTACATCAAGGAAGTTTGGACTGATATGCGCCCGTTGAGTCTTAGAAAGAAGATGGAAGCGAAAGTAGCGAGCTAACGCGCTCACGAAGGCACATGTTCTTCAGCAGAGCTGTATTATCTCGGATCAATTCCGCTTATGTCTTGAGTGCGGCGAGCATTATGCTCGTCATCGTCACAGCGCTTTTGGTCGTTTATCAACTGAATCCTCCAGGACCAGCAGCAATCAGCGCACCCCTTACAGAGTTTTCCAACGAGCGAGCCTTAAAGTATCTGACAGTCATCGCTCAAAGACCACATCCTGTAGGTACATCTGAGCACGCGGCGGTTGCCAATTACATACAGAACGAACTGGCCGCCTTAGGACTCAGCCCCGAGCTCCAACAAACGCCAACCGCCACCAATATCCTTGTTCGATTAAAAGGAACGTTTGATGAGAAAGCCGTCTTGCTTGTAGGCCATTACGATACTGTGCCGGCAAGCCCCGGTGCTAGTGATGACGGCGCGGCAGTCGTAGGGATAGTGGAAACTTTGCGGGCCTTAAAATCAAGCCAGCCCTTGAGGAATGATGTCATCGCTCTCTTCTCGGATGCTGAAGAGGTAGGAAACCTTGGAGCTAAAGCTTTTGTATACCAGCATCCCTGGGCCAAAAATGTTGGAGTTGTTCTCAACTTTGATGCGCACGGCACTAGCGGGCCGGTCATTATGTTTGAAACCAGCAACAAGAATGACTGGCTCATCAAAGAGTTTGCTAAAGCTGCTCCACACCCGGCGGCGAATTCGCTCGCACCGGCTATCTACGAGCTGATGCCAAACACTACGGACCTGACTGTTTTCAAGGAAGCGGGTCTTGCCGGACTCAATTTCGCTTGCATTAAAGGCCTCAATTATTATCACACCCCGCTCGATAATCTGACGAACATAGACCACCGCAGTATTCAGCATCAGGGCTCAACCGCGCTTGCTTTGACGCGCCATTTCGGCGATCTGAATTTGGCAAGGACTGGCCACGAAAATGAAGTTTATTTTGACGTCTTGAACTCCGCGATCATTTCTTACTCCGAGCAGTGGGTCGTGCCTTTGGCGATTCTGGTGTGTTTGAGCCTGGTCGCGCTTATAGCATGCGGTTTCAAGAACAAGCATCTCACCTGCTACGGGCTAGTTGTAGGCTTCATGGCCGTTCCGCTGAGCGTCGTGAGCATCGTCCTGATTCTGAATCCGGTGAAGGCACTCCTGAGGATGGCAGTCTCTCAGGAAGAAAACAACTTCGACCTGGTGCTCTTTATCGGCATCACGATCTGTGTGCTGCTGGTGGTAAACGCTAAGCTTAGTCATAAGGTGGGCATTTCAAACTTAATGGTCGGCGGTTATCTCTGGTCGTTGATTTTGCTGGCATTGACCAGCTTGTTCTTGAGGGGCGGCAGCTATCTGTTTACCTGGCCATTATTATTTAATCTGGGCACGCTCGGATTTGTGCTGGCGCGGAAGCAGCGCGAGATCTTTTCCATCAAACACCTGATGCTACAGGTGGTGGGTGCCGTGCCGGGAATTATTCTATTCAGTCCTCTCGTTTACTTAACTTCGGTTGCACTCACCTTACGCTCACTCGGAGCTTTGATCGCGATCGCGGGAACAATGGTGCTGCTACTCGGCCCACTCACGCCACACTTCGCCGTTGTAGCGGCATTACGGAAGACTTTTCCCGCTGTACCAAATGGTCCATACAGACTTGATCGAACCGAACTCGAAATGAGCGCGGCCGGCCGATTTGCGAGTGACGATTAAGCTCCGCACAACAAACTTCTAGTCTCGCTAGAGATCTAATTTGAGCAGAACGAACCTGGCTATCGCTGGGAGATCATCATGGCTAAGACAAAGTTGGTGAAGGAGAGGACTACAGCCTCTTCCGATAGCTTTGATACAGAGCTTGGTCGGCTCAACAATGTCATAGAACTGCTGCGTCATCGCGCGCTCAATCA
>Ga0126376_10001505_pt1 | contig 12571 bp, 11 predicted proteins | sample PanSoiMetPlot_15_FD_92760 | JGI IMG/M metagenome (GOLD analysis project Ga0126376, IMG submission 92760) | Tropical forest soil microbial communities from Panama - MetaG Plot_15 | ecosystem: Environmental > Terrestrial > Soil > Tropical forest > Bulk soil | place: Panama | collected 2016-02-17
ACCCCAGCCGCGTGGCGACCCGGTGGACATGGGTGTCCACCGGGAACGCGGCCCTGCCCATGGCGAAGGTGAGCACGCACGCGGCCGTCTTCGGGCCCACGCCGGGCAGCGACTCCAGGTAGGTCCGGGCCGCCGCGTCGCCGAGATGATGGAGGCGGCCGAGATCGATGCGGCCCTCGCGTTCGGAGATGGCGGCCAGGATCTGCTGGATGCGGCGCGCCTTCTGGTCGGCGATGCCGCCACAGCGGATGGCGTCGGCGACCTGCCCGGCGGGCGCGGCCGCCACCTGCTCCCAGTTGGAGAACCGTTCTTTGAGCTGCGCGAACGCCCGCTCGGAGTTGGTATCCGAGGTGTGCTGCGACAGGACGGTCGCCACCACCTCGTCGATGACCGGCAGTACCGGCTTGGGGACGAACGGGCCCTGTTCGGCGCGCAGCCGACGCTGCACTTCCCTGATACGGCCCTTGCCGGGCGCCGTCATGGGTGGATGGTACCCGTCGCAGAAACGGCGGCGCAGCCGCGCCGGGTCCGGGCTACCCGCGGCGATCGACCTCCGGGCTGGGCGCAGCGGCGGTGGTGCTTGTGGCGGGCTGCTGCGGGTCGTTCATGGCAACGTTTGCTCCCTGCGGGTCTTGATGGGGGTCAAAACGGCCGCGGGCTCACGAACCATGGCCTAACGGCCCCTCGTCGCCGCGTGCCATGCGGTCGACGCGGACGACCACTTTGCCTGGAGGCCGGGGGCCGTGCTGCTGCGCGCGGAAGGCTGCTGGCAGGTCGCCCAGCTCGAAGACGACGGAGACAGCCGGGCGCAGCTGCTGCTGGCCGGCCAATGCGGCCAGTTCCCGTAGCTGGCCGCCGTCGGGCCGGACGACGAAGTACACGCTGCGGACGTCACCGCGGCCGCCATGGCCTGCGTCGGGTTCCTCGGCGATGGCGATCAGGATTCCCCCGCTGCGCAGCACCGGCCAGGACCGGGCCAAGATCTGTCCGCCCACCGGGTCGATCACCACATCGACATCACTGACCTGGTCTTCGAACCGGCCGGCATAGTCGATGACCTGGCCAGCGCCGAGCCCGGTGACGAAGTCGCGGTCCCGCGCGGACGCCGTGGCGGTCACCCGGGCGCCGTGCGCCGCTGCCAGCTGGACCGCGTAGGCACCGACGCCGCCGGCCCCGCCGTGGACCAGGACGTGCTGCCCCGCCTGCAAGTGTGCGTGCTCATGCAGCGCCTGCCAGGCCGTCAGCGCCCCCAGCGGGAGCGCAGCCGCCTCGACGTGCCCGACGGCCACGGGCCCAGGAGCCAGGTCCGCAGCGGGAACGGTGACGTACTCGGCGGCGGCGCCCGGCCGGTCAAACCCGACCAGGCCATACACCTTCTCGCCGGGCTGCCAGCCGCTGACCCCGCGGCCGGCCGCGGCCACCACGCCGGACACATCGTGGCACGGGATAGCCGGCCAGGTCTCCGGCCAGGTGAGCTCGCCCGCGGTGACCGCGGTGGCGTGGACCTCAACCAGCAGCTCTCCCGGCGCCGGCTCCGGCACCGGGACGCTCTGGCAGGTCAGGCTGGCCGGGTCGGGGCCAGCGGCGCGCATAGCACGCATCGTTGGGGCGGGCCTAGTCACTGGTCACCTCCGTTGGTCGCCTCGGCCAGCGGGTCCGCCGCCCGCCGACAGCAAGGGGTAACCGGAAGGCTGGTACCTTGCTCAGGCTTTGTGTGCAAACAGCTGACCGTAGCCGTTGATCTCGAACGTGTCATCTGCTTGTGCGAGGAGCTGCCAAAGCAGGACCTGATTTGAGGTGAGCACGGGGCGGCCGATCGCTTTCTCCAGCGCCTCGATTGCTCCCGAGGCCCGGAAACCGTTGCCTCCGATGAACACTGCCTGCGCGGCGTCTGCTACGTGCCGTGAGACCCATTCGCAGACCGCGGCGGGCTCGACCGCGCGCGGTTCTTGCGGTAGTCCGGCCGACACCGATGAGACAACGCCGAATCCCTGGCCCGCGAAGTAGGCAGCGCCGAGTTCATTGAGCCCGGGGGCGAACCATGGTGCACCGACCAGCGCCACTCGCTCCACCTGCAGGACGCGCAGCGCATGTACCGCCGATGCGCAGGTGGCGGCAACCGGACGCCCGGTCAGCCGGGACAGCCGCAAGACCATGGCCATCTCGCCATCGAACCCGACCGCGTACGCCGACGTCGTCGACGCGTACCCGATCACCTCGACCGGGTCCGTAAGCAGGTGTCCGGCCGCGCGGTCCAGGGACGGCGCGGTGGCGAGCGTCGCCAAGTCAGCCGGAGACACCGGGCCGCCGCTGCCACCAGCGTCCGTGGTGCCCGTAATGCGCACGACGCGCACGGTGAGGCGCCCGGGTGCCATCGCTGCGAACTCCACCTCCGGGCCGGGCACCCCGTGCGGCGTCAGCACACCGATGCGGATCACGGTGTCCACTGTAGGCTCGGGAAGCTGCCCGCCGCTCGGCCGGCCGTTCTGTTCGCCCCGGTCAGGCGAATATCCGGGTGACGCCGGTCAGCGCTGCGATTCCGTCGCCGCCGGGTGGTTTTCCTTTCGCGAGGCGGGGCGAGGCTGGTCAACCGAGGTAGTAGTCGGGTGGCATGCCGTAGGGAATGTGGGGGTCAAAAGGTGTGAGCATGGAATTGAGTCTGCCGGCCAGCTCTTGCGCGCACCGCTCGGCCTCATCTGAGGTTCCGTGCAGGTGCCCGCATACGTCTGTCTTGGTGTCATAGCCGTGGGTGATCTGCAGCCGGCCTTCCCAGGCGCCCGACCACTCATCCGGCAGGGTTGCTTTCCAGCGGTTCACCTCGCGTCACCTCCTCGGCAGGGCTAGCAGCGCGGTTAACCTGCCTCGCTGGCCAGAGCCTTACGGCGTCTCCGTCCGCCTGCGTACCAGGGCGGCCGGCGCTGACGCTGGCGTGGGGAATAGTCCGTGGTCGGCGGGTGGGCGGCGAGCATCTCTGGCAGCGACGGGTACCACGGCACACCGTAGTAGCGCCCGAGGATGCCGGCGACGTCTTGACGGTGCAGGCCCCACGCCTGGAAGTCGGGGCTGCTGCCGGTCACGTGCAGGGCCAGGATGCGGGCCTTGCCACAGCGGCATCCCCGGGTGCCGATCCTGGTCCGCCCGTATCCCTGCATGATCCCGATCACGTCGGCCCGCCAGTAGTAGTCGGTACGCCGGGCGTTGCGGGGGGCCCAGTACGCCCAGAACCCGCACCCGCACCCAAGCGCGGGCACCGGGTCACAATGACCCGCCGGGGGCCGGTGCCCGCCACCGCAGACGGCAACATTCTCCCCCCGCTGCCAGGTACCGCCGTAGACACCGGCCAGCAGCCCGTCCATCGGGGCCGGAGTGCCGGTCAATACCGCCGCGGCTGCGGGCAAATCCACCTGCCACAGCCGCACCCCGGTCAGCGACCCGGCCGCCAGCGGCAGGTCCTGGTCGCTGAACCCGCGGATGCCATCCCCGGTCTGCGCGGTCATCCGGCTACAGGCTTGGTCACCGGCTCCACGGGGGCTTCGGCGGGCGCCTCCCCAGGAGGCGGCTCCAGGTCAATCTCGATGACCTCCTCGCCGATGTCACCCGTCATCACCGTCGCCGTCCGCCCAAGCAGCCCACGGCGACCGGCACCCGCCACCCCCGCCCGGCGAACCGGGTGGCCGTCCGCAACACGCGGGCCGCTGCCACCAAGCGCGGTACAAGCTGGCGCGGACGGGCGGGCACAGATGACAAACTCAGCCACGCGTGGCCGCCTTTCGCTCAGCATGCGGCGGTCTTCGCAGGCCCGGCGCGGCGGCGCAACGCCGGCCCGGGCCGCTCCCTGCTTACTCCACGCTACGCCCGCCGCCGTCACCGGGACAGCAGCCCCCTGGAAGAAATCACTGCAAGACAGGCACATTCGCGGCCAGAAGGCAGCCTGACCGGACAGCCCGGCCGCGGTCGGCGGCTCTGTGGATGTGTCCGTCGGCGCGTGCCAGGCTGTCGTGCTCGTCCGTTGGTCACGTTCCTGCGCTGGGGCCGGTCATATCAGTGACCGGCGAAACCCGGCCGGTGTAAATACGACATCCCTGGGCATACCGTGGGCCGCCGGACGTGGGAGTATTTCCTGACCGCGAGCCTGCGGGCAAGGGCACCCGGAGCCACCCAGACGGGCCAGCGCCGGCCTCGCGGACAGGTCGCAGGCGGTGACCCGCACCTGTCAACGGGGCATGCCACCTTGTGGCCACGCTGGAGGGAGCACGCATGAGGTTCCCGGCGACGGTCGAGCCGGCTGGTAACGCCACCGGGATCGAGGTCCCGGCTGAGATCGTCACCGCCCTTGGGGCCGGGAAGCGCCCGAAGGTTGCCATCACGATCAACGGCCACACCTGGCGCAGCAGGGTCGCGTCCGTGGGCGGGCGGTTCATCGTCGGCATCAGCGCAGCCAACCGTGCCGCCTGTGGGATCGCCGAAGGCGACCGGGTGGAGGCCGAGGTCCAGCTCGACACCGAACCGCGGGTGGTGGCCGAACCACCCGACCTGGCCGAGGCACTCGACGGCGACCCGCAAGCGCGCGCCGCCTTCGACCGCCTGGCATACGGCCTCAAACGCAAACACGTACAGGCCATCCGGGACGCTAAGACCCCGCAGACACGGCAACGGCGCATCACTGCGCTGATCACGACGATCGGCGGGCATCACCACATGGGCGAGGACGCCAGGCCGACGGCAACCGCCGGCGGCACGCCGACACGACAGGCGCCGGTGCCCGATCAGGCACGCGGTTATTCGTGCCGGCGGGCCGGCCCGTCTGACGCCCCCGCGGTGGCCGCCCTCGTGCACGCCGCGTACCAGCACTACGTGGAGCGCATCGGGAGCACACCCGGGCCGATGACCGATGATTACCAACAGGTCATCCGCGACTATCAGGTGACGGTTGCCGAACAAGACGCGGCCATCGCGGGCGTGATCGTGCTGCGAATCACCGAGGAGGGATTCCTCATCGACAACGTCGCGGTCCACCCTGCCCACCGTGGCAGAGGGCTGGGGAGGGCACTGCTTGACCTGGCCGAGGCCGAGGCGCGGCGGGCGGGCTTCGGCTCGGTCTACCTGTACACGCACGAGAAGATGACCGAGAACCTGGCCCTGTACTCAAAGATTGGGTACGCCGAGTACGACCGGCGCCGCCTAGACGGCTTTTCGCTGGTCTATATGAGAAAGCATCTCGCGTGAGCCACTATCGTCGCCCGCGAGGCCGCTCGCAGGCGGGTCCTGGCAACCATCGAAGGCAGCCAGCAGCATGTGGAACAGGCGCCGGCGATGAACTCACCAAGCGAGCAAACCGGTCAACGGGGTGACTCTGGTTTCACATCAGGGATGGATTTCAAGCATCGAGATCGCCTGCAGGCGCGGGATTCGTACGGTGCCGCGCGGGATGCATCAGCACGCACCAGATCAGGACCCGTAGGCGCCGCACGGACGCGAGGTGGCTGACGTTGCGGAGCAGCCGCCGTGTCCATCGCCCGTTCAAAACGGCCCACTCCAGCTGGCTGGCCTTTTGCCGTGGGCCGCGCCGTTGCTGTGACTGGCGCCTGGCCGGGTGGCTTTCCCGGTACTGATGATCGGCCAATGCCGCTGTGGCGTGCACGGCGGCATTCAGCAGCTGGTCGGCCGGAAGGCGAGCCGGCGCGACATAGTGACCGCTGGCGGGCAGCGATAGCAGGTCACGCAGGTCACCGACAATGTGGTATTTGGAATCACGCAGGGCCTCCACCAGGATGTCCGATTGTTCGGCTGCCCAGGCCTGCTCGGCGGGAGGCAGAGCCAGGCGCGGCTCGGACGGCCGGGCGCTCAGCACGCGGTGTGCGAGAATTCGCTTGATGTTCTGCGTGTAAAACCAATCAGGCATGCCGTCCGTCAGCGCCCCATTCATCCGGCGCAAGAACTCGGCTTCTGCCAGCCCAAGCGAACAATTAACACGCGTTGACGGAACGTCGATGTTGCTGGAATCGATTCCCAGCACGGACGCAAACCGCAACCAGAGCGCCTCGGCCGGTCCCTGCCGTGGCATGGTAATCACATGTATGTGGTCCGGCGGGATACGCTGCGACCACATCTGGAGGATGGCCAGCGTGTCATGGACCGTCCAGAACCACGACCGGCGGCGCCGGTCAGCGCCCGATGCGCTGCCGATGACGTCGGCCAGCCACTGCTCCCAGGGAACGGTGCCGCGGCACTTGACAGTCTCTTGCCATTCGGCGGGAAGCAGGCTGGCGATGTCGCGCGCAGTGAGGACGACGTGTACCTCGGCCGGAAGCAGCGACCGGATGCCGCGGTCAGCCTGAGGCGGGTTGCACGCCGCCAGCACCTCGTCCGAGATAACGGCGGCTCCGCCCGCGCGCAGCGCCTGGCCGGTCAAGACATCCCACTCGCCAGCCCACGAAGCGACTGGATCACCGGCCGGCCGCTGAGCCTCCCGCAGATCCCGGCTGGCACGAGAATGATCTCGATGGCTGTAGCCCGGCAGCATGACTCCCTGCGCGGCCAGCCGGGCACGGTTGCTCCACATCGCCTGCTGCACGAACGTCGTGCCCGTCTTCGGCTCGCCGATGTGCAGGTAAACACGGGACTGGACAGCGCCCGGCACCCGGCACCTCCTGTCGGCTCGCCCCCGGCCTGACCTAACGATCAACGTCAACCAGACACCTGATCCGTTTACGGCGCACCAGCGCCTAATAGTCACGAAACAGCCATGGACAAGCAAGGCAACGGCAATGGTACTGGTCCAGACCCGGCCCATGTGCCCGAACACGCCGTAACACCCGCAACCTCTCGCGATGCACGGGCGAGACGAGCCAGAATTGCCCCGATGCGGCGTCGGCCTATGGTTCGGCCCGCCTTCACCGACGTGACGTCGTCCAGTCGCTTCGCGCCCCTCGCCGTTCTGCGGAATGGCGATTAGCTGGTCAGCTCGGAGACCGAACCGTCGATCCGGATTTACGACCGTAACGGCGTCCAGATCGCCTCGCTGCCGATCCCGGCCTGGTTCGCGGTGACGGGGGTGACTGGTCAGGTGATCGTCGTCGGTTACGGGTCGAAGGGCCGCGCGGTGATTGGCCCCGGTGCGGGTCTGGCCGAAGAGGACATGGGTGACAGACAGGAACCGAGCGCAGGCAGAACCAGTGCCGCGGCCCGCGGCGGATCGTCATAGCCGGATCAGGCGCGTTCTTGCGCCGCTTCCGGGACCGCCGGTCCTTGTTAGGCTTCATCGTGCGGGGGGGCCGATGAGGCAGGTGAGCCGGTATTGTCCCCGTTGCTGGCCGGGCGCGCTCTAGTCGGCCGGGAGCAAGAGCTGGCGGCGCTGATCTCGGCCGTGTGCGAGCCGCCCGCGGTGGTGTCAGTTCAGGGTGCGGCGGGGGTCGGCAAAACCCGGCTGGTGGCTGAGCTGGCCGGGCGTGCGGAGCTGGCTGGGCGCAGGCTGCTGGCTGGGCAGTGCCAGCAGATCCGCGAATCGTTCCCGCTGGGCCCGGTGATTGAGGCCGTGCGCCGTATCGCGCCCGAAACGGGGCTGCACCTGAGCCCGGCCGCCGGGGCGTTGCGCCCGTTGCTGCCGGAGCTGGCCGCTGTGCTGCCGCCGACTCCAGAGCCGCCAGATGACCGCGTGGCGCAGCGGCACCAGGTATTCCGCGGCCTGGTGGATCTGCTCGGCTCCCTAGGCCCAGTGGTCCTGGTCCTCGACGACCTGCACTGGGCCGATGAGCAAACCACCGACTTCGCCGGGTATGTGCTCGCGACGGCCCCGCCCGAGCTGGCGCTGGTGGTGACCTACCGTAGCGAGGACTCCAGCCCCGCGGTGCGGGCGCTGACCGCTAGGACCACCGTCGCCATGCGGCGGGTGCATATCGAGCTGTCACCGCTGGATGAGAGCGGGACCGGCGCGCTCGCGGCATCGATCTTGGGTGTGGATCAAGTCTCGGGTGAGTTCGCGGCGTTCTTGCACGAGCGAACGGGTGGGGTCCCGTTCGTGGTGGAGGAACTGCTGGAAGTGGTGAAGGCGCGTGGCCTGCTGGTCCGCCGGCCGGGCAGCGGGTGGGTGCGCAGGGCGGTGCCGGAGCTTGAGGTACCGCGCAGCATCCGGGATACCACGCTGGAACGGGTGGCAGGGCTGTCGGTGCGGGCGCGGCGGCTGGCCGAGGCGGCTGCGGTGATGAGCACCCCGGCACCGGGGGCTGAGCTGATGGCTGTGTCGGAGGGTGCGGGCACCGGCGCGGGCGGCGGTGAGACAGGTGACCAGGTGGAAGCGCTGGAAGAGGCGCTCGCCTGCGGCCTGCTGGTGGAGCAGTTGGGCCGGATCGGGTTCCGGCACCCGCTGGCGGCCCAGGCGGTATACGAGGACCTGAGCGGCCTGCGGCAGGTGGCTTTGCACACGCGCGCCGCCGCGGTGCTGGGAGCGCTTGACCCGGTGCCGCTCGGACAGGTTGCTCACCACCTCAAGCACGCCGGGCAGCTTGCGAAATGGGCGGAAGCCGCCGAGCGGGCCGCTGACCAGGCGACGGACCTGGGACATGATGAGGAGGTCGTGCGGCTGCTCGCCGACGTTCTTCGCCGGGCGGACCTAGACATCGCCCAGCGAGGCCGGCTCGCGGTGAAGCTCGGCCGGGCGGCTGCCCAGACCCTCCAAGCCAGCGATGTCGCTGATGTGCTCTCGGCGGTGCTTGCCGAGGATCCGCCGACCGAGGTCCGCGGCGAGCTCCGGCTCCTGCTGGCGATCATGCTTCACCGCCGCGGGGAGGACGTGCGGCGGCAGCGCAGGCTGTTCGCCGAGGCAGCCAGCGAGCTCGGCGGGCAGCCCGAGCTGCAGGCGCGGGCAATTTTGGCGCTGGGCTTGCCGATAGTCCCGGACCTGCCGATGACGGAGCACCTGAGGTGGGTGGACCGGGCGCTGGCGGTGGCCAGGCAAGCGGGCGACCCACGTCTGGAGGTCTTGGTGCTGGGCAACGCCAGCGGGGTTCTGGTCTACGCGGGTGATCCCCGGTGGCGCCCGGTGGCCGAGCGGATCCGGCAGATCACCGAGGGCGCCCCGCGTCGGCACCGCGAAGCGCAGGCGCACTACACGGTAGGCGTGCAGGCCTGCCACGCCGGCCACCTGCAGACCGCCGAGGTGCTGCTGAGCGAGGGCCTGGTAGCGCTGGACGCACGCGAGAGCCACGGCCTGAGGGTCATGATCCGGTCAGCGCTCGCGGTGCTCGCCTACTACCGGGGCCAATGGGATGGCCTGAGCGAACAAGTTGCGGATTTGATCGAGGAGCACGCCGACAACCCGTACGGGTGGGTCGACGTGGAAGCCGTCGCCGCGAGCCTTGCCCTCGCCCACGGAAACGTCGAGGGCTCCCTGCGCCGGCTGGATGAGGTGCTTGGCCTGAGCGAGCGGATCGGGTGCTTCGAGGTGCTGCAGATGGCCGGGGATGCCGCGGTGCGCGCTTTGCTTTCCCGCGGCGAGGCCGCGGCGGCCGCCGCCACGGGGCGCCGGTGCCTGGCCCCCGTGGCTGCCAAGGGGCTATGGGCGCCGGTCAGCCGCCTGCTGGGCTCGACGGTGGAGGCGCTGGTCCTGGCGGGTGCCGGTGACGAAGCCACGGAACTGGCCGACCGGGTCAGCCGGGAACTCCGTGGCAAGGACGCCCCACTGGCCCCGGCGGCGCTCAGCTATGCGCGGGGCATCCTCGGCGAGTCGGCTAATGAGTTCCGTGATGCGGCCCGGCGGTACGAGGCGATTCCAGCGCCGTACGAGGCCGCCCGCGCCCTCGAGCAGGCGGCGCGGGCCACTGGCGGAGCCGGCGGGAGGGCCGCTGAAGACCTGCGGCGATCGGCGGCAACCTACCGTCGGCTCGGGGCGGCCTGGGACTACAGCCGCGTCGCAGCGCTGGCCCGCGGCGCGGGCATCAGGCTGCCTTCGCCGGTCCGCCGGGGACGGAAGAGCTACGGCGCGGCGCTGTCGCCGCAGGAACGCAGGGTCGCGGGGCTGGCCGCGGTGGGCCGTACCAACCGGGAGATCGCCGCCGAGCTGTTCCTGTCACCGAACACGGTCGACAAGCACCTGGTGGCTGCGCTCCGGAAGCTACACGCCCGCAACCGCACCGAGCTCGGCCACCTGCTCGCCAAGACGTAGCAATTAAATGGTGTATTTCAGCAATAGCCCTTGACGGCCCGCCCCCGCAATGCTGCGGGCATGGACGAGACCCACCACCCGGAGCCGGCAGACGGCCAGGCTGAGGATGTGGATCCCAAACCCGGCGGGCAGGCCCAGGGATCAGTCCGGGAACCGGCGGCGCCGTCCCAGGCCGACCCCGAGCCGCCCCCCGAGGACCCAGGCGACACCGGCTGGGTGCCGGCCTGACTTCGCACGCGCCTGGTAGCGGGAGTTCCCGGCAAAGCGGCCGAGAACGGCCGAGTCGCACCGAAACACACACGAGGCAGGAGGATCTGATGCTGGCACGGATCGCGGCAATTCGCCGGCCGATGCACCGGCCGCGACGCCGCCCGGACTCGATGATCGAGCCGAGACGGGTGGTGGGAGCGGGACAACGTGGGGGACGCACGAGGAGGCGTGCATGCTGAAGGGAATCGCAGCGGCAGGGGTGGTGATCGCCGCGGTTGCGGTAGCGCCAGCTGCCAGCGCCGGCCCGGTGGCCCACCCGGCCGCCGGCTCAGCGTGCGACGGCCGGTGGCGCATTCAGCCCAGTGCCCTGGTTCCGCCGCAGCAGCCCGGGCAGGAGGATCTCGATGGGCTGAACGCGGTCGCTGCGGTGTCGCGGACGGACCACTGGGCGGTAGGCAGCTGGGAGCAGTACCCGAAGGCCTACACCTTTCACACGCTGGCCGAGCACTCCGCCGGGAGCAACTGGACGCATACGCCCAGCCCGAACCTGGCCCCGCCGCTCGACAGTTCCCTGTTCGGTATCGCCGCGGTCTCTGCCAGAAACGTGTGGGCGGTCGGCGGCCCCAGGGTCATGGAGCCGTATCGCAGCCTGGTGGAGCACTGGGACGGGACGAAGTGGTCGATCGTCCGCAGCGCCTCGTTCCCGGGGACCTTGTCCGGCGTGGCCGCGGCCGGGCCTGCCAACATCTGGGCGGTCGGGACGCTGGGCTTCCCCGGCCCGGGCCTGATCGAGCACTTCGACGGCCATACCTGGACCGCGACCAATCTGCCGTTCAACGGGTGGCTGCGCAGCGTGACCGCCATAGCGCCGAACAACGTGTGGGCGGTCGGCCTGCGCTGGGCAGCCAACAATGCCGAGTCGCCGCTGACGATGCACTTCAACGGCCACGCCTGGGCCGTGGTCGCCAACCCCAGGCTGCTGCCCGGCCGGAACGACGACCAAGCCTGGCTGGTGTCGGTCAGCGGCGCCGCCGCGAACGTGTGGGCGGTCGGCTGGTACGGAAGTGTCGCGCTCGGGCTCCGGCCGCGGACCCTGATCGAGCACTGGGATGGCCACCAGTGGACCGTGGTCCGCAGCCCCAACCCGGGTACCGATCCGAACGGCAACGCCCTGTGGGGCGTGGTCACGGTCTCACCCCACGACGTGTGGGCGGTCGGTTCGGTCGGCGGTGTGCTGGACGCCTTCCCCACCACCAAGCCGCTCATCGTGCACTGGAACGGTTCTGCCTGGTCAAGAGTTGCGGCGCCCGGGACCGGCCAGCTGCTTGCCGCAGCCGCCGAGCCTTCCGGCACTGGCGTCACCGCGGTCGGCATATCGAGCGCCAACCATGCCTACCTGGCTCCGCTGGCCGAGCACGTCTGCCCCGGCTAGTAGCCGGATTCACCCGAGCGGGATGCCGGCGGCGGCCACGGTGGCCGCCGCCGGCAGGAGCAGGATGGGTGGCATGCGACGCACTGCTCGCCCCGGGGCAGTTAGTCTGATATCGTATCGATTAGTCCGATACCAGACTAAGGGGCAAGCGTGATCAACCGCACCGTCACCGCCGTCCTCGACGCGCCGAAAGACGTCGTGTTCGGCTACCTCTCGAAGATCGAGAACCTCCCGCACTGGGCCACCGAGTTCGCCCAGGAACTCAAGTACGAGCACGGCAAGGCGAAGGTCGTCAACGGCCTCGGCGAGTTCTGCTTCTCGATCGACGCCGACGCCGCCAGCGGCGTCATCGACATGTACGCCGGGCCGGCCGAGGACCAGCTCGCCCTGTTCCCCACCCGGGTGATCGCGCTCGGCGAGGACAAGAGCGCGTACTCCTTCACGATGTTCAAGGCGCCAGGGATGCCGGACGAGCTGTTCGAGTCGCAGTACCAGTCGCTGCTCCGCGAGTTCGACAACATCCGCCGCCATTTTGCCGCCCCGCGGGTCAGCTGCTCCCGATGACCGGAAAGGCTCAGCGGAGGGATAAGAGGCCGGCCGCCCGGCGCAGGACGGCCGGTGGCTGACACGGCCAAGACGGGCGCCATCCGCCGGCCGTCGCCGCTGACCCGGGACAACCTGGGTTTCTTGCTCGCCAAGGCGAGCCAGCGCTGGAACGAACTGCTCGCCGAGCGCTTCGCCGCCGCCGGTTTTCCTGAAGTGCGGCCCTC
>Ga0126376_10001506_pt1 | contig 12568 bp, 9 predicted proteins | sample PanSoiMetPlot_15_FD_92760 | JGI IMG/M metagenome (GOLD analysis project Ga0126376, IMG submission 92760) | Tropical forest soil microbial communities from Panama - MetaG Plot_15 | ecosystem: Environmental > Terrestrial > Soil > Tropical forest > Bulk soil | place: Panama | collected 2016-02-17
CGCAGCCGGCAGACTTCGAACAGCTTGCGGGTGCGCGCCTCGATGCCCTTGGCGGCATCGATCACCATCACGGCAGAGTCGACGGCCGTGAGCGTGCGGTAGGTGTCCTCGGAAAAGTCCTCGTGGCCCGGCGTATCGAGCAGGTTGAAGACGATGCCCTCGTACTCGAACGTCATCACCGAGGTGACCACAGAGATGCCGCGCTCGCGCTCGATCTTCATCCAGTCGGAGCGGGTCTTGCGGCGGTCGCGCTTGGCCTTGACCTGACCGGCAAGATTGATGGCGCCGCCGAACAGCAGAAGCTTTTCGGTGAGCGTGGTCTTGCCCGCGTCGGGATGGGAAATGATGGCGAACGTGCGCCGCCGCGCTACTTCGGACGCCAGCGGCGTGACCACGACACCATCTGTCGCGACGACGTCAACCGGCACACTGAGGGATTTATTCATGGCGTCGATGTCGCAGATCGAAGCCGCGAAATCAAGGCGCTCCAGGCGCGCATAGCAGCTTGTTCTTGATTCGCTTAAGAAAACCCATCCGCAATGGGGGCAACAACGCTTGCCCACCTGGATTGCGCCAGGTATCTCGACGGCGGGAAGCGGGAACCTCGTCTTGTGAACGCAAACATGGTCGGGCGATCGATCGTTCAGACCGAGAAGGCCGGCTACAACCAATCCAATGCGCCCGCTACAGTCGGCGCGGCCCCGCCGGCACCACCTCCCGGCTCCTCCCGCCAAATCCGGAGGCAACGCGTTGCGGCCGACACCCGCAATACCGGCACCTGCAAGGCCGCCCCCAATGAGTCACTGACGTCCCTCAGCCGTTGCGAATACGCGAACGCCGGAGCCGCGCCTGCAGTGTTGTATCGGCCTGCCCTGGAATTGTCCGATCGAAGTCACCCGCCGCTCCCATGCTTGACAGGCGAGCCGAGCGCATAGGTCAGTGAGTAGCCTCGAGTCGCTTCGGACAACGCGCGAACGGACGATTGACTCTATGTCGAGCGGCGATGTCGTCGGCCACAACACGCGGTCGGTTCTGGCAAATCGTGCGTAGGAACATTGTGAGCGGTTGGCCGTTTCCTTACCAACAAAAGTTAGCCCTCTCAGGAACTGAGGAGAATCATGTCTGATCCCCGCTACACCGGTCCGCGCCGCACCGATCCATCGCGCCGTATCGATGGCCAAGTGACCAACGGCGCGGGGTCGATGTGGACGTGGTTGGCAGCAATCCTCGCCGTTATCGTAGTTCTCGGATTGGTCATCGGATATAGCCGGATCGAGCAGGCCAAGATTCAGTCCAACGAGCCGACGACGACTGGTTCGGCCCCGTCGGGGCTGCGACTTGCGCCCAAGCCGGGTCATGCAGTCGTACCTGCTCCTGCGGCGCCCGCGCCGGCGACACCCTCGCCGAACCGCGATCTGTAGCCGCGTCAAACCTTTCGAGCTCGATGGGGGAAGCAACCGCCGAAGCGGCGGTGTCCGCGTTGCTCATTTCCCAGACCAGTAGCTCAGATTACAACGGCGTGCTGCGGCCATTAATGGTGCCTACCCCACACGCGACCGCGTTTTCAGAAAGAGCGCGGGCTATACCGGCAAGTTATCGTGCTTGCGGGCCGGCATCTCCACCTTCTTGCCCCTGAGCATCGCCAATGCCCGCACCAGCCGCCGGCGCGTCGCCCGCGGCATGATCACCTCGTCGATGTAGCCGCGCTCCGCGGCCACAAACGGTGACAGGAACCGGTCCTCGTATTCCTTGGTGCGCGCGGCGATCTTTTCGGGGTCGCCGAGGTCGGAACGGAAGATGATCTCCACTGCGCCCTTCGCCCCCATCACGGCGATCTGGGCGGACGGCCAGGCATAGTTGATGTCGCCGCCGATGTGCTTGGAAGCCATCACGTCGTAGGCGCCGCCGAACGCTTTGCGGGTGATCACGGTGATCAACGGCACTGTGGACTGGCTGTAGGCGAACAAGAGCTTGGCGCCATGCTTGATGAGGCCGCCATATTCCTGCGCGGTGCCGGGCAAGAAGCCTGGCACGTCCACGAAGGTGACGATCGGGATGTCGAAGGCATCGCAAAAGCGCACGAAACGGGCCGCTTTGCGGCTGGCGTCGGCATCGAGCACGCCGGCGAGCATCATCGGCTGGTTCGCCACGAAGCCGACCGTACGCCCGGCGAGACGGCCGAAGCCCGTCACCACATTGCGGGCAAAAGCCGTGCTGATCTCGAAGAAGTCGCCCTCGTCCGCCACCTTGAGGATGAGCTCCTTGATATCATAGGGCTTGTTGGGGTGGTCAGGCACCAGCGTGTCAAGCGAGGGGTCCTCGCGTTCGATGTCGTCGAACGACGGCCATTCGGGGGGGCCCGCGGCCGCGCTGGAGGGCAGAAAGTCGATCAACCGGCGCATCTGCAGCAGGCATTCGACATCATTGTCGTAGGCCCCGTCTGCGACCGAAGACTTGGTGGTGTGGACCACGGCGCCGCCCAACTCCTCGGCGCTGACCACCTCATTGGTAACGGTCTTGACCACCTCGGGCCCGGTTACAAACATGTAGCTCGTGTCCTTCACCATGAAGATGAAGTCGGTCATGGCGGGCGAGTAGACGTCGCCGCCGGCACACGGGCCCATGATGACCGAAATCTGCGGGATCACCCCGGACGCGATCACATTGCGCTTGAAGACCTCACCGTAACCGCCCAGCGCCGCTACCCCTTCCTGGATCCGGGCACCACCGGCATCGAACAGGCCGATGATCGGCGCTCTCGCCTTCATGGCCATGTCCTGAATCTTGGTGATCTTCTGGGCGTGGCTCTCCGATAGCGAGCCGCCGAACACCGTGAAATCCTTGGCGAAGGCGAACACGGTGCGGCCATTCACGGTACCCCAGCCGGTGACTACGCCGTCGCCTGAGATCTTCGTCTTGTCCATGCCGAAGTCGGTGGCGCGGTGCTCGACGAACATGTCAAACTCCTCGAACGAGCTTTTGTCCATCAAGAGTTCGAGACGCTCGCGGGCGGTGAGCTTGCCGCGCGCATGCTGGGCCTTGATACGGCGCTCACCGCCGCCGGCGCGCGCGCTGGCACGCCGCCGTTCGAGGTTTTCGCGAATGTCTTTCATGTGCGCGCCCAGTTCGACAAGAGCCGATCAGCTACCCTTACTTGAGCGGGTGCCGGGTTTCCAGCGCCTCGGTCATCGCAGAGCAGTGGCTGATCGCCCCGCGCCGTTCGAGCGCAGGTCGCGAGCGGTGACGCGCGACGCTCAGTCTGGCCGGCCGGGGCACCACGACCGGAACCTCAGTGTTGATGGCGGCTGCGGTCGGCGGCTTCGCGATCGTAGGTGCGATCGCCGACGCAGCGCCCGGGTCAGCAAACGCTGACCGCGCGCCACGTCTGGCTTGCCGGCGCCGCGCCAAACCGCGAGGCGCGCGAGCTGTGGCTTGCGGCTCGTGGTCGGCAATTCGAACTACGAACGCCAAAGGAGTTTCGCTTCCCAGCCCCACCAAGATGGTGCCGACGTCGCCCCAGGCGCCGCGGAGGTCCGCCTTTCGAATCCGGCTCGATGCCGCGCTGAATGACTGCGGACTTCACTGCGGTCGCAACAGGAACGGCACTGCTCCCTTTCAGGGCCGGCGCCCCTCCACCGAGGTACCGCCTACTGCACGTTCTGGTTCAAATAGCTCGACCCGTAAATCACGATCAGCCAGATCACGACGATCGAGACTAGCCCAACAATCAACGCCGTCATGTATCCTCCTTCTCTCTTTCCTGCATTCCGATTTCCCGCACAGCCCAGGTCGGATCTGCAGCCCGCGCGATCTAAGCATACTGGCCGAGGCAAGCAACGCGCCAGGCGACTGTAACGGTGAAACGTTCCATGAGGGATCTCCGTGTCGATACCATTACCGAGATGCCCACCGGATCAAAAAAAAGCGAATATCGCGTCAGAACCTCGATCAGAGTTCCGTAAAAAGGGCAAAAGTCGTTGGCGGTTCCCGCTCGGTCATGGCCGGGCTTGTCCCGGCCACGACCATAATCGGGCATGATCGAAATCGCCGGACAAGCCCGGCGATGACGCGTGCCTCTTCCAGGAAAGCGCCGTTTGCCCGCTGGCGCACCACAAAACGCAATCGAACAGCACGTCGGTCCTGTTACATAGCGATGATGTTAGCGATTGATGCGACGCAGCAACAAATAGCAGCAACTGATCAATCGTCACCGCCTAAAACGCGGGCAACGCGGCATAAAATTCATATAACCGCTATATATATTAAGATCTTATTCCGTGCTTGAATCGTGTCGCCAAAACCTTGTGCATCGCACGCAACCCGATTAGATTGAGTTTGAAATCGGACGTCACGACTTTCGATTTTTCAAAATTGGTGCCGTTCTCCGGCTTTCGCTGCCGGCCCACAAGGGATTGGCGCTATGAAGCACATACTCAGGGCTAGCACGTTGGCTCTCACGCTGGCGACGAGCGGATTTGTTGCGGCCCATGCCAGCGTGCCGCTTCCGGTCGCCCAGCAGGCGAGCGGAATTCCGACGCTCGCGCCCGTTCTCAAGAAAATCACTCCCGCTGTGGTCGGCATCTCCATCAAGAGCCGGGGGCCTGATAGCAATGCCCAGCAGCGCAGGCCGCGGGACGCCAAACCGGCGGCAGTTGACCAACAGGCACGCGCCGCCGGATCGGGCGTCATCACAGACGCGCGCCAGGGCCTCGTTATCACCAACAATCACGTCATAGAGCATGCCGAGGAAATTACCGTTCGACTCGCCGATGGACGGGAATTGGCCGGAAAGCTGGTCGCGGGAGATCCGGATACCGACATTGCGGTCATCAAGATTCCCGCCGAGAACCTCACCGCTATTCCGATCGGCGATTCCGACCAGATCGAGGTCGGCGACTTCGTGCTCGCCATCGGCAATCCATTCCAGATCGGCCAGACCGTGACTTCCGGAATAGTCAGCGGATTGAACCGCACCAACGTCGGCATCGAGCAATACGAGGATTTCATCCAGACCGATGCCGCCCTCTATCCAGGCCATTCCGGCGGCGCGCTTGTCAATCTCGGCGGCGATCTGATCGGCATCAACACTGCGTTCATGGGCGCGAGCAACTCCAATCCCGGCATCGGCTTTGCGATTCCCATCAACATGGTCCGTGCCGTCGTGGATCATATGCTCGAAACGGGCGATGTCCGCCGCGGAAAGCTCGGGATCACCTTCGATGATCCCACTCCTGCCCTGGTGCGCGAGTTCAAACTCACCACGACCCCGACCGCACCGATCATCACCAAAGTCGATCCGGGATCTCCGGCTGACCTCGCCGGCCTCAAGGCTGGCGATGTCGTGACAGACCTTGCCGGAACGCCGGTGCGGGGCACCTCCCAGCTGCGCAGCCGCCTTGGTCTGCTTTGGGTGGGCGATGCGGCCGAGTTGACGGTGATGCGCAACGGCAAGCCAACGGTGATCCGCGCCACCATCACGGACCCGCAGCGTGCGAGGGCGAAGTAGTGATGGCTTTGGGGGTTCTACTTCACCCTCTTCCCACTCCGAAAAATCATAGAGTTTGTTCCACCCGCGCTTTGAGTCGGAGTGGAGGCGTCCGTCAAAATTGCAAGGACCTGATCTCGCGAAAGCACAGCGCCGGCAACGATCGACATTGAGGACGCCATAAATGGGGCCTCGAACTGTCGTCTATCAGCGCGAAAACCGCTCTAATTCACCATCCCCAGCACGCGCGGGAGCCACAGCGATATTTCGGGGATGTAGGTCACCATCACCAGAAACGCCAGCATCGTGCCGAGCCACGGCAGCACCGCGATGGTCAGTTCGGTGATACCCATCTTGGTGATGCCGGAGGCGACGTAAAGATTGAGGCCGACCGGCGGATGGCACAGTCCCACCTCCATGTTGACCGCCATCAGGATGCCGAGGTGCACCGGATGGACGCCGAGCCGCGCTGACATCGGGAACAGGATCGGCGCCATGATCAGCACGATGGCGGCCGGGTCCATGAAATTGCCGGCTGCCAGCAGCACGATGTTGGTGACGAGGAGAAACGCCACAATGCCGAAGCCCTGCGCAGTCATCCACTCGGCCATGGACTGCGGAATCTGCTCCGACGTGAGCAGCCACGAGAACACCGCTGCATTGGTGATGATGTAGAGGATCATCGCGCTCATCGACGACGCTTTGAGCAGCACCGCCGGCACGTCGACGAGATTGAGTTCCTTGTAGACGAACACTGCGATGAAGAAGGCATAGACCGCCGCCATCGCCGCCGCTTCGGTTGGCGTGAACAGGCCCGAATAGATGCCGCCCAGAACGAGGATGATCAGGAACAGGCCCCAAAAGCTGTCGCGGAAAGCGCGCAGGCTCTCGCCCCAAGTGGCCCGTTTCATGCGCGGATAGTCGTTGCGCCACGCGCGGTACCACGTGGTCATCCCCAACATCGTGGCAAGCATCAGGCCGGGCACCAGCCCGGCGATGAAGAGCTGGCCCACCGAGGCAGAGTCAACGATGGCGCCGTCCGGCCCCTTGGGCTGCATGCCGCTGGTGGCGACGGCGAAGATGACGAGATTGATCGACGGCGGGAACAGGATGCCGAGCGCACCTGAGGTCGCGATCACCCCGGCGCCGAATCGCGGCGGGTAGCCGTTCTGCACGATGGCCGGCAGGATGATGGAGCCGATGCCGACGACGGTCGCAACCGACGAGCCGGAGATCGCGGCAAACAGCGCGCAGGCGACGACGCCCGCGAGCCCAAGCCCGCCATACCAATGGCCGATCATCGCGGTTGCAAAATCGATCATGCGCCGCGCCACCCCGCCGGAGGTGAGGAAATTGCCGGCCAGGATGAAAAACGGGATCGCCATGATCTCGAAGCGGTCGATGCTGGTGAACAGCTTGAGCCCGACCATCTTGGGATCGACGCTGGAGAGGATGAACAGATAGGTGAGCACCGACAGGCCGAGCGCGATCGAGATCGGCATGCCGGTCGCCATCAGGGCGAGCAGCAACGCAAACAGCAGCGTCGCCCGCACCGACTGCGACAGCTCGATGATGTCGAAACGCGCCAGCACGCAGATCAGCGCGAGCACGACCGGTACGGCCACGATCAGCATCGCCGTGATGCCGCCGGAGCGCGGAGGCGCGACGGTCTTGGAGTAGGTGGTCATTGCGCCGGCTCGGCAAGAGGTGGCGTCGCCGGCTGGCCCTGGTACTCGAGGCCGTGGCCCTGATGCGGGACATAGCCCGACTGCAGGTAGCGCCACATCACCTGCAGGAAGCGGAAGCACATCAGGTAGGAGCCGAGTGGAATGCACAGGTAGATGATCCAGCTCGGCCACTCGAGCTCCGGCGACACCTGGTCGGCGTCAAGCTCGTAAACATAGACGGCGCCAAGTGTACCGATGACGCCGGTGAACAGCGCACCGCAGGCAAGCGCGAACACAATCACCGGCGTGCGCGCTGCGGGAGAGAGCTGCTTGACGAAGACGTCGACGCCGACGTGGATGCCGGTGCGCACGCCAAGCGCAGCACCGAACTTCGCCATCCACACGAACATGTAGGTGGCGAGTTCCTGCGCCCAGGAGAGGTTGATCGCGGCAAGCGAGACATAGACCCAGTCGGCCGCGTCGCTCAGCCAAACGAGACCGTGCGCCTGCGCCCAATTTGCGAGCGTCACCGAATTGCTGGCGCCATAGCGGTGCACAACGGAAACGAACGTAATGCCCGTCGCGGCAGCGATCAGGACGGCGATGATCCACTCTTCGAGCCGATCGAGGATGCGGTCGAGCACGGGACAGCCTTATAGGCTCCCCCGCGTGCGGGGGAGGGTTAGGGAGGGGGTCAATATCACGGTGCGAACTGGCGGCGGCAAATGCCCCTCCTCTGCCCTCCCCGCGAGCCGGGAGGCAGTTGCGTTGCCCCGCTCAGGACTGCGGCACCACGAAGCCGGAGGCCTTGTAGATCTTGTCGATGAAATCCTTGCCGAAGCGGCTCCACATTTCCTTGTGGACCGGCATCAGCTTGGCAACCCAGGCCTTCTTCTCCTCATCGGTGAGGTAGTGAACCTGGATCTTGCCGCTGGCCTTGATCTTCTCGAGTGCCTCCGCGTTGTCCTTCGCCGCCGTCTCGTCAAAATACTCGGTCGTTTCTTTCACCGCCCGCTGCAACGGTGCCTTCACGTCGGCCGGCAAGCCATCCCAGAACTTCTTGTTGGTGACGAGCGCATAGGTGAGCCGTCCGTGATAAGAGACCGTGAGGTACTTCTGCACCTCGTAGAACTTCTGGGTCCAGATGTTGGACGGGACGTTGTCCTCGCCGTCGACGACGCCGGTCTGCAGCACCTGGTAGAGTTCCCCGAAGGCGATGATCTGCGGGATCGCGCCAAGCTCGCGCGCCACCGCGTCAAGCACCTTGGAGCCCTGGATGCGCATTTTCATCCCCCTGAAGTCTTCGGGGCGGATCAGCGGCTTGTTGGCCGACGTATAGACGTGAGCGCCGTTATCCCAGTAGGCGACCGGCATAACACCCTTGGCTTCGAGCTTCTTGTTGAGGTCAGCCATCATCGGGCTCGCCATCATCTGGCGCGCCCGGGCGTCGTCGGTCATCAGGAACGGCAGGTCGAAGACGTCGAATTCCTTGACCCCGAGCGGGCCGAACTTGGAGATCGAGGGGGCGAGAAGCTGGACCGTGCCGAGCTGGAGCGCTTCAAGCTCCTCCTTGTCCTTGTAAAGCGAGGAGTTCGGATAGACCTCCACCTTGACCTTGCCGTTGGTGTATTTCTCGGCAAGCTCCTTGAATAGCAGCGCCGCCTTGCCCTTGGGCGCGTCGGGGGACACCACGTGGCTGAACTTTATGATGATCGGCTGCTGGGCGGAGGCCACACCGGCCAGCACGAAGCTCGCTACCGTGAAAGCGATAGTGGCAAAAAGAAGCTTGTTGCGCATGTCTCCTCCGATTCTTTCAACGGGCCGCAATCCTTATTGCCCCGTCACGTCTTTCATGCAGCCGTTTCCGGCATCATTAAAGCTGATATGCGCGGCCGGGACAAGCCGGGACAAGCGGTGCCGTGCGCACACCTTGTCGCAACATGGACCATGACCGCGTAGGGAAAACCGGCCATCTTGCCACCTCAACATGCGCGTGATGACTGGTGATGAACAGGGGCGGCATCGATTACGCGGCTTGCGACGGCTTTGGCCGGGATGCAAGAGGCTGGATTTGGTCACACGTTCGGCAGCGCTCGCGGCGGACCAGTCCTGTCATCGGGATGAAATGCCCTGCTGTGGGAGCCAGCGGTTCAACTGATCTGTGAAGAGCTGAGTTAAGTCCACTCATTGCGCGTGAAGCGGCCCGTGATTGATTTGCGCGTGCCGTCAGAATCCTGGCACCCAGGGCGTCCTGCCCGCTCCTTGTTTAAATTCACGGATGTAGCGGGACGCTCGCGGCCCGCGGATGCCAGCGCTCCTTCCCCTCACCCCGCCTCGCGCTGCGCCACCCCCAGCTCCGCGAAAATCTCCTCGTTGTGCTGGCCAACCGCCGGCGGCGGCGTGTCGATGCGCGGGCCGTCATGCGCGAAGGCGAAGGCCGCGACCGGCACGCCGAAGCTGCCCTCGATCCCAGGTGCCGAGGCATGGCGATGGATGACGCCGCGGCTCGCCGTCTGCGGACCGGCGACCGCCTCGCCCATGGTGCGCACCCGCGCAGCCGGGATGTGGCGCGCCTGGAGGAACTCCTCCCACTCGTCGGCGGTGCGCGTCTTGAGTATCTCGGTCAGCACCGCGGTCTCGCGGGCATGGTCCTCCTCGCGCTCGTCGTTGGTGCGCTTGATAAGGTCGGGACGTTCCAGCACCGTCCACAGCCGGCGCTGCTGGCGCAGATTGCTGGCACCTAACATCAGCAGGCCATCCTTGGTCTCGTAGGCGCCGTTCGTGGCGTGGGCGTGCCGGTTGCCGCGTGGCCTGGGATGCGTGCCGTTGCGCAGATAGCCGGCGAGGTGAGAGCTCATCAGGATCATGGCGACGTCGACCATCGCCATGTCGATGCGCTGGCCGCGGCCGCTGCGCTCGCGCTGGAACAATGCGGCCGACAGCGCAAAGGCGCCGGTGGTGCCGGTCGCATAATCGATCGCCGGCGCTCCGAACATAACCGGATTGAAATGCTCGGTTCCGGTCATCGCCATGATGCCGGATGTGGCCTGGATTACATGGTCATAGGCGGTGCGCTCGCGATGGGGCCCGGTGTCGCCGAACGCCGAGAAGGAGGCGTAGATCAGGCGCGGGTTGAGGGCGGACAACGCCTCATAGCCAAGGCCGAGCGCGTCAAGCGCGCCGGGACGGTAGTTTTCCACAAACACGTCTGCGGTCGCAACCAGCTTCTTGAGAATGTCGCGGTCATGCGCGGTCTTGAGGTCGAGGGTGATGGCCCGCTTGTTGGAGGCCTGGGCCAGAAACGAGGTGCCGAGCTGCGCCCGATTGAGCGCCCTGTCGGTGCCGTTGCCGCGACTCTGGTCAGGATCTTCGGGATGCTCGACTTTGATCACGTCGGCGCCCAGCACGGCCAGCTGGTAAGTCGCAAATGGTCCAGCCAGCACATGCGTGAGGTCGATCACCCGGATGCCTTCGAACGGTCGCGCCACCGCTGCCTCCTTGCCGCATTGTTGCCGATCCTCATTCAGCATGGCAGCATAGCGCGATGCTCCTGAACGTGCAGCGTTTGATCTCGCGGCGCTTAAGTCTTTTAGGCAAGCGTGATCACGCGTTGGTTTTTTTTTGTCCCGACACGGACAGTGTCAACTTGCCGACACAAAACTGCTGCGTTTGGGCATTACCGACTAAAGTTGCTGCTGAGCGCATTTGTCGAAGTGGGGGCAAATCATGCGTTTTTTTCGCATGCGCGTTTTCCGTTGCGTCTCGTCTTGTTCATACGCCGTCATTTGTTCGTGCGTGGCTCTCATCGCGCTCTTGACCCATCCGGCCAGCGCGGAGCGTCGCGTAGCCTTTGTTGTCGGTAATGGCGCATACCGACACACCACCACCCTGCCGAACCCGCCGCTCGACGCCAAGGCGATGGCGGCATTGTTGCGCAATGTCGGCTTCGATGTCGTCGAGGGGGTTGATCTCGATCGTGGCGGGATGACCGCGCGCTTGAGCGAATTTGCCGTAAAGACCCAGGGCGCCGACGTGGCGTTACTGTTTTACGCCGGACACGGCATCGCCATGAACGGCAAGAACTACCTCCTGCCGGTCGATGCCGACCTCAACTCCGAGTTTGATGTCAAGTTCGGCGCCGCACTCGACCTCGACGCCACGCTCGATCAGACGATGGCTGATGCCAAGGTCAAGCTCGTCTTCCTCGACGCGTGCCGCGACAATCCTTTTGCCGATAAGATTCGATCCGCCTCGCGAACCCGCTCTGTCACGGTGTTGTCGGGTCTTGCGGAGATGAAGTCCAGCGAGGGCACACTGGTCGCGTTCGCGACCGGGCCTGGCCAGAAAGCGATTGACGGCAAGCAGGGCGAAAACAGTCCTTTCACCCATGCGCTGCTGCAAAATCTCGCCGAACCCGGTGTGGAAATCAGGCTCGCGCTGACCAAGGTTCGTGCCCAGGTGAGCGAAGAGACGCATAAGCAACAGTTGCCCTGGGAGAACACCAACCTCACCGGCTTTTTCTATCTCAACCCGGCTGCGGCCCCAGCCGCGACGGCAAGCGCCGCGGCCACCGCACCCGTCGGCCAACGGCCGGGTGCAATGCCAAGCGCAGCATCGAGTGAGATCGAGCTCGAATTCTGGCGGTCGGCGCAAAGCAGCGGCAAGCCGGAAGAGTACTCGGCCTACCTGACGCGTTACCCGAATGGCAATTTCGCCACCATCGCCCGCGCCCGCCTCGCCGCCTTGGAGACAGATGCTGCCACCAGAGCCGCTCAGGCGCAGTCGATCCACACGGCACTCGCGACCCGTGAGACCGAAGAACAACTGGCACTCGATCCACACAAACGCAGTGACATTCAAAGGCGGTTGTCGGCGCTTGGTTACTTGCAAGGAAATGCGGACGGCAATTTCAACGATAACACGCGGCATGCGATCGAGCGCTGGCAGACGGCACGGCACTATCCGAGAAGCGGGTATTTCAACAAATTGCAGCATGACGCATTGCTCGCAGAGCGGCTTCCGGCGGTTCGAACAGCGGCCCCGGCTGCCCCGCGGCCGCAGCAGCAGGCGCCGGCACCCCAGCAGCAGCAGCAGCAGGCGCCGGCCGCCCAGCAGCCAGCCGTGGATGCGGCGGGTGCGGCATTCATGGGAGGCGTCGTCGGCGGCGCGATCGGCAACGCGATCCGACATCGGTAGGGAGGGCAAAGGCGCGCTCTTTGCGCCGTGCCCCCAACCCTCCGCAAAGCCCCGAGGGTGACGGCGGGCACGCTGAGCTTGTCATCGGGCCCGCCGAAACGCGGGACCCGGTGGCTCACGAGGTTGTGAATTTTTTGGTTCTGGACATAGGACGGGTGCGCGATAGTGAAACCATCAGGGCGCCAGCGGCGAGTCCGATGAGTGGGTTTCGCTGAGGTGC
>Ga0126376_10001507_pt1 | contig 12565 bp, 9 predicted proteins | sample PanSoiMetPlot_15_FD_92760 | JGI IMG/M metagenome (GOLD analysis project Ga0126376, IMG submission 92760) | Tropical forest soil microbial communities from Panama - MetaG Plot_15 | ecosystem: Environmental > Terrestrial > Soil > Tropical forest > Bulk soil | place: Panama | collected 2016-02-17
CCGCAAAAGCGCGAGCATGCCGAAGCCGCCGGCTCTCTGCTCACAACCGTCTCAGACTACGCGCGCCTTGTGGCCGCCGTCGCCAATGGCAAACTTCTCAGCGCGAAATCGCGCGCCGAGCTCCTCTCTCCGCAAATTCGCATCCGTTCGAAACATCAATTCCCTTCGCTCGCCAATGAACCTAGCACGGACAACGATTCCATTCAGCTCAGCTACGGCCTCGGCTGGGGCCTCTACACTTCGCCCCACGGAAAAGTATTCTTTAAGGAAGGCCATGACGAAGGCTGGCGTAACTATGCCGTGTGCTTCGAAAAGCCTAAAACTGGTATTGTCATCATGACCAACAGCAGCAATGGCGAAGGCATCTTCCAATATCTTCTCGAATCCATTCTCAAAGACACCTTCACACCCATCGAATGGGAAGGCTTCACTCCCTACGACAAGCTTCCTCCCCGCCCGCCACTTGCGAAACACACTCGTATCGCAATTGACGAGAAACTTCTCGGTCGCTACGCGGGCCGTTACGGCGAACCGCCGAATCTCATCCTCATCATCCGCCGCGCCGGCGACCATCTCACCATTCAGGAAAACGACGAACCCGCCCAGGATCTCCTACCCGAATCCGAAACCACCTTTTACTCCACCACCAGTGACGACACCCTGACCTTTGAATCCGCTCCAGATGGCCACATCACCCGGTTCATCCTTCACCTCCAAGGCCGTGACCTGCCCATCAATCGCGTCGAGTGACGCATTGCATCGGGAAATTGACCAAAATCCGCTCACCCGACTAATATCTTCCTTCCCACCACCCAATGGAAGAACAGCTCATCGGCCACTACAGAATCCTCCGCAAACTCGGCGGAGGAGGCATGGGCATCGTCTACGAAGCCGAAGACACCAAACTCGGCCGCCACGTCGCCCTGAAATTCCTTCCCGAAGACAAGCACCAGGATTCAGAAAGCCACCAACGCTTCCTCCGCGAAGCTCGCGCCGCTTCCGCCCTCAACCACCCCGGCATCTGCACCATTTACGCCATCGAAGAGCACGACGGCAAAACCTTCATCGCCATGGAGCTCCTCGAAGGCAAAGCCCTAGACCAGCTCGTCCGCTCCGGCCCGCAACCCTTAAACCGCGCGCTCGAGCTTGGCATCCAGATCGCTGACGCTCTCGACGCCGCTCACAAAAAAGGCATCGTTCACCGCGACATCAAGCCCGCCAACATCTTTGTTACCGATCGCGGCCAGGCAAAAATCCTCGACTTCGGCCTCGCAAAACTCGTCGCTGGCCACGGCGGCGAAACCACCATCCACGACGTGGACGCGACGCACCTCACCAGCCCCGGCCTCGCCGTCGGCACGATCGCCTATATGTCGCCTGAACAAGCGCGCGGCGAAGAACTCGACGCCCGCACCGATCTCTTTTCTCTCGGCGCCGTTCTCTACCAGACAATCACCGGTAAGCATCCCTTTCCCGGAACTGCAAGCGCCGTAGTCTTCGAAAATATCCTCCGCAATACACCGGCTGCGCCGGTCACGCTGAATCCGGAAGTTCCGCCCGAATTTGAACGCATCCTGAACAAGGCTCTAGAAAAAGATCGCGATTGCCGCTATCAAGTCGCGGCGGAGCTTCGCGCTGACCTCAAGCGCCTCCTCCGCGAAATCGATTCCGGAAAAGTGGCCACCAGCTCTGTCCCTGCGCCCAGCGCTTCATCCGCTTTTCCGGCTACGACTCCAACTCCAGAAGCCACCCCTAGCAGCGGCTCCGTTTTGATTGCCGCCGCAAAGAAGAACAAACTCGGTACCGGCATCACGATTCTTTTGGTCCTCACCCTGCTCGCCGCCGCAGGCTACGGCATCTTCTCCTTCACAAAAAGACCGGTTCATCAGCCCTTTGAGCATTTCACCATCGAAAATCTCTCCAACAACGGCCACACTTCGCTGGCGGCCATGTCCCCTGACGGAAAGTATCTCGCTCTCGCCTGGGAAGAAAACGGCCTGCAAGCGCTCGGTCTTCGCCACATCCAGACCGGCAGCAACACGCAAATCGTCGCGCCCGCCGCGACGCGCTACATCGGCATAACGTTTTCGCCGGACGGAAGCTATCTCTATTTCGTCCGCCGCGACGAAAGCGAACACACCATCTCCATCCTTTATCAGGCGCCCGTTCTTGGCGGAACTCCGCGCGCGCTGATTCGCGACGTTGACAGCCCTGTCGCTCTTTCGCCCGACGGCCAGCACATCGCGTATTTGCGGCAAGATCACGATTCGCCGACGTTCGATTTGCTCGTTGCGAAGAGCGACGGAACTCCGGAGCGCGCTCTCTTCAAGAGTCAGGCCATCGCGAGCGACAGCTACACACTCACTTGGTCGCCCGACGGAAAAACCATCGTGATTCCCGTAGTTCAACCGACGCTCGATGACATCGGCGGTTTTCTTGCCGTGGACGTCGCAACCGGTGCGGGCACGAATTTCGGAAACTCTCGCACAAAAGTTTCCTACGATCCTGCTTGGCTCAATTCCGGCAACGCAATTCTCGTCACGAGTCGAGAAGCAGCATCCGGGCGGCTTCAGCGCCAGCTTGGAATCGTTTCGTATCCGCAAGGAACGTATCGCGCAATCACCGCAGACACAAACACATACATTCGACCGAGCCTTGCCGCAAACTCGCAAAGTTTCACTGCCACGCAGGTCCAATCGGCCGGCGAATTTTCCATCGCTCCTGCGAATTCTCCGGAAGAAGCGCATCGTCTGGTTTTGTCGTCGAAACAAACGATTTGGCGATGGGATTGGACTAGTGCCGGAATGCTCGCTTTGCCTCAAGGCGGAGAAATTCGTGTGGTAAATCCTGCTGGCGGAGAAACCCTCGTCTTTTCTGACCCGAACACGGTTCCGGATCAAGTCGCAGCATGCGGCGAAAATTATCTTGTGGTGCGCTTCATCGGACGATCGGGGAAAGCGGCGGCGAATTTGTGGCGCGTGGACGCGAGCGGCGGAAATTTGACGCAACTCACAAACGGGAAAAGCGAAGCCGATCCAAAATGTTCGCCGGATGGAAAATGGATTTACTTCGTCGATCGCGCGGACGGAAATCACATCAAGCGAATCCCCATCGACGGCGGAACGCCGGAACTTGTCTTGAACGCGGGCGTCGGCTTGTATGATTTGTCTCCTGACGGACAATTTCTCCTGACGAGCGAAGTGCGCGAGTTCGATCACAAACTGATGCTGCGCGAAGATTCGACAGAGACGAAAACGACGCAGTATCACGACATCGACCAGCGCGCGCAAGAAGGGGCGAAATATCTGCCGGATGGAAAATCGGTCGCCTACATCGTGCGGGAAAAAGGCGTGGACAATTTGTGGAAGCAGCCGCTCGACGGTTCGCTGCACAAACAACTGACGCACTACAAGGAAGATCGAATCGGTGGATTTGGTTATTCGCGAGACGGGGCAAGACTCGCGATCGAAAGAATTCATCTGGAATCCGACGCGATTCTCTTTCGCGACTCCGCGCATTAGTTTTCGAAATTTTTTTTCGTGAGAATTTATTGCTGCGGCTTTGACTCGGCCGCGGCGGGCTTTGCCGGCGGGTTAGCTGAAGGCGAATTCGGTATCGCGACGGGGCCGATGCCTTCGGGGCGGGCGTAGTAGCCGCGGCGCGCGCGAACTTGATAGCCGTTCAGTTTGGGCAGTTCAATTTTGATGCGATGATACTTACCATTCCCCACGAAATTCGACGGGTTGTAGGTGATCTGGTATTGATTGCGCAGTTCGTCGCCGATGTCCTGAAACGACTGATCTAAATCGTCCACGTGGTAGGGATAAAAGGAACGCCCGCCCGTTTCCTCGGCCAGGTCCTGCAAAATTTTATCGCCATCCGTCAGATGGTATTTGCAAGTGCCGGTTGCGCGGCAATCCTTTTCCGCCGTAGTCGTGACCCACTGAATGCTGGTGCTGATCGTATAGATAACCACGCCGGTGCGCTGGGCCATTTCGACGGCTTCCGCTCGCGTGTGATCGGAGAGATTGTCTTCGCCGTCGCTGATTAGGATCATGACGCGGCGCACCACGTCTGGGTCATCGCCGGGAGGACGAGGCGGGTTACTCAATTGCTTGGTACAAGCCTCGTAGATTGCGTCGTACACGGCGGTTCCGCCGCCGGCGCGTGTCTTGATAACTTGATCACGCAACATGCCGGTGTCACCTGTGAATCCCTGGATAATCTGCGGCTCGTCGTCGAAGGTCATGGCGAAGGCCTGGTCTTTGCCGCGGCGCAGGACGGTGTAGAGAAAATTGACAGCGGCTTCCTGTTCAAACTTGAGGCGGTCTCTAATGCTGTTGGAAGTGTCCATGAGCAGCCCAATACGGAGAGGGATATCTGACTGGCGGCTGAAGTGACGAATGTCTTGAGGGACATTGTCGTCAAGGATTTTGAAATCTTCCCTGTTCAGGTCGGCCACCAGTTTGTTGCGCCGATTCAAAACTGTGGCTAGGACGTCTACCACTCTAACCACCTGCCGAAACGTTGGCCCTTGCTGTTCGGGTGGTTGTTGCGACTGTTGCGATTGTTGTTGCTGCGCGCTTTCCGAGATGGGCAGCGCGAAAAGGATGAAGGCGAGAAACAGTGTTGTGATGGCCTGGCGCATGGGTTGGAATTATAGGAAGGCGGCAAGCGAGGCGTCAATTTTCTGGACGCCGGCCGCCGCCGCCAATCTCTCCAAGTAAATTCTTAGTTCTGGTGCGAGTGGAGCCGTAATCGTGATCTGTTTTTCGGTGCGCGGGTGCGCGAAGGAGAGACGCGCAGCGTGAAGGAATTGTCTGTCAAGAACCGGCAACTTCGTTTTGCCGACGACGAGTTGCGACGCGGCGCCGTACACCCTGTCGCCGACTATAGGGTGCTTGAGGGCAGAAAAGTGCACACGAATTTGATGCGTGCGGCCTGTGTGGAGTTGGACTTGGACGAGCACGGCGGGCCCGAACTCCTGGAGGACGGACCAATCCGTGCGGGCGGCACGAGCGTTCATCGCATTGGCTGAAGGGCGAGCGGCCATGCGAAAGCGACGCTTTGGATCGCGCGCGATGGCAAGCTCGATGCGGCCTTTCACCGTTGAGAGTTTGCCCTGCACCAACGCGAGGTAAGTTTTACTGATCGTATGCGTGCGAAAAGCGTCCGCGAGTTTTGCGTGAGCGAAGTCATTTTTTGCGACCAAGATTGCGCCGCTGGTGTCTTTGTCGAGACGATGGACGATTCCCGGTCGTAGAGCGTCCGCCGATTGCGAAAGCGACTGGCCGCGACCGAGCAGGGCGTTCACAAGCGTGCCGCACGAGTTCCCTGCTCCGGCGTGCACGTTCATGCCGGCGGGTTTGTTGACGACGATGAGGTCGTCGTCTTCGTAAAGCACGTCGAGAGGAATCTTTTCGGCTTCGGCTTTGAGTGGCGGACGCGGCTCCGGTTGAACGCTGATTTGGTCACCTGTTTTTAGTTTTTGGCTGGGCTTGCCGGGCTTTCCATTGATGAGCACGAGCCCCACTTCGATAAGTTCTCTTACGCGCGAGCGCGAAATCTCCGGACAATACACGGCTACAAAGCGGTCGAGGCGCTGGCCAGCATCGGTGGATGGGACAGCCAGCTGCAAAGGAGTGAGCAAAGAAGACATCGCGGGATTGTAGCAGAGGGGCCGTGCTGCAAGAGTTGGAGGGGAAATCTCGCACCCACTCCTCTCCGCCAGTTTTCGTAAGTATTCATTCTAAGGAAGTTACGGGCGGGATGCCTGAGTACTGTTGTTTTGAATTCGTGTCGACCATCGCCTCCTGCATGGCTGCGGTCGGGACAAGAAGAAGCCGGCGTGCACAGCTCCGCCGTCGCGGGCGGCTTCAGTCGAGCCCGCCGAAGTGCGTGATAAGGACATCGTCGGCACCTTCGAGGAAAGCGTAAAACGGATTCTGATTCGAAGGACGTTGGCCTGAAGGGACAGTAGAATTCTAGCTGTACTTTTGGGGCGCGATGGAGTTCCGAAGAGACGGGAAGCAAGGTTGAATACAGAGTTCGGCGAAGAGGGATTATCAAGGCCCCAAGTTGGGGTCTGGCGGGGCCGCGGAACCGGGAGAGTGGCTCCAGCGACTTTGAAAGGCCTGGCGGAATTTTTCGCGCTCTTCTGGAGTCATTTTTTCCCACCGTTCGTGCATGCGGCGGCGCATCCCGCCATTACCGCGTTGTCCACAGCCGAAGCCGCCAAACAGAATGCGACAGAGCGCGAGCAGGCCGAGCGCTTGCCAGAAAGTGATGAAGTGCCAGCCGAAGAGGGGCGGCAACAACCAATTCCAGAGGAGCTTTACCACTTCTCCGCCAAGAGCGATAAAGGCCACAAATAGCGGCGGGCCAAAAATCGCGGCGAGAATGATTTTCGATTTCCGGTTCATCATGTCATTTCTCCTTCCGAAATTCGTCGTAGAAATATTGCAAACGTTCGCGTAGGTGAAGCACCGCGTAACGCTTGCGCGCGAGCAAGGTGTTCACATTCACGCCGGTCTCAGTCGATAGCTCGCTGAAGCTGCGGCCTTGTACTTCGTGCGCCAGAAAGACTTCGCGCTGTTCCGGAGGCAGCTCGGTGAGCGCTTGCTCCAGCTCCTCCAAGAGGATGCTGCGCAGGTAGAGGGCCTCCGGCCCGGCATCCTGCGAGGGGAGGAGATCTTCGAAACGAAGCAATTCCCCTTCTTCGCCTTCGACTGTCGCGTCGGTGAAGCGTTCCGGCTGCCTTTTCCGAAAGAGATCCGTGATGCGATTGCGCGCAACCTTAAAAAGCCAGCCGGTGATGTGGTCGATGGGCATGAGCAAGCGATTGGCTTCCACCAGCTCATAAAAGACCTCCTGCACGATGTCCTCAGCATCAGAAGGATTCGGCACACGACGGCGGATGAAGTTGCGCAGGCGGGAACCTTCCGCTTCGACGACCCGCGAGATTTGGCGGTCCTGATCAGTCATGGAAAGGGCGCTCGCCACATCATTCATCCCTTAGTGAAGACGAATGAGAAGGGAAAATATTGTAGGGTTCTTGCCTGAGAAAAGAGCTTCCCTTCAGAAAGCGGATCGCCAAGCTGCGCAGAGAAGATCACCACAAGAGACGAATGAAATAGGCAAGACCGCCGAAGGCAAACCCTAGTCCGACTATGCCGCAGACGAGCCGACCATACCAGAGCGGCGCTGGGCGATGGCCGTAGCTGTAGACGAAATGCTTGCCAAATATGCCCAACGCCCAGATCCCACAGCCGAAGAGAATGAAGAAGAGAGCCATCGTGCGAGTCATGGCTCAGCGAATCAACGGTTCGTCCGCACCGTTGGGTAGGTGATGCCGAGCTGTTCAAGATAGGTTTTGTACTTCGATGGGTCGAAGTAAAACTTTTTGAGGCCGGGACGGAATTTTTCCATTTTCTCTTTGTTGAGTTCGATGGCCGGTTGATCGGTTGGCGCAAGAAAGGATTCGTACTTCACGTCTTTTGTTTGGACGCTGCGGAAATAGTCCCAAGCCTGAGTGACGAGTTCGGGGCGCAAAAGAAAGTCGAGCGCGGTCATGACCTGGACTTTGGCGCCGGCCGTGGAACCTTTGTGCGCGATGGGCGTGGCCATGGCGACGGCGTTGGGCCAGCTGTGGCCGGGCAGATTGGGAATGTTGGCCGGGAACATGAGGTAGACCATCGGCACATTCCAGGAAATATCTCCGACGTCGTCGGAACCGCCGCCGGAGAGGGTTTTTGCGGGTTCCTCGAGCGGCTCGACTTTTTCCTTGAGACCTTCCTCTTTTGCACCGATTTCTTTTTGCAGAGATTTCGCGAGCTTTTGATCGGCGTCGCTCCATTTGGGCATGCCGACGGCTTCGATATTTTTCTGCTGGGCTTCGGCAATCACTTTGTTGAAGAAGGGCGGCCAGGCGGAGCCGACGAGCTTGTGATCCACTGTGGTGCCGGTGCTTTTCGCCGCGGAGCCGGCAACGGTGTTCCCGAGTTCGTAGAGCGCCTTGATGTGCTCATAGTCCATTTCGCGAAAGTAATACCAAACGGCAGCTTCGGAAGGCACAACGTTGGGCTGGTCGCCGCCGTTGATGATGACGCGATGCGAACGCTGCGCCGTGCGCAGATGCTCGCGGTTGAAATCCCAGGAAACGTCCATCAGTTCGACGGCATCCAGTGCGCTGCGGCCGTCCCACGGCGCCATCGCGGCATGAGCCGCTTTGCCGTGAAAGAAATATTGGATGGATACGAGACCGCTCCAGGTGCCTTTGCCGGTGCTATAGGAAGTGGAGAGTTCGTTGCTGACATGCGAGCCGAGGACGAGGTCGACGTCTTTGAAATAGCCGGCGCGGACATAGAAAGCTTTTGTGGCGACGAGTTCCTCAGCGATTCCGGGGAAAATTTTTAGAGTGCCGGAGAGGTGATACTTTTCCATTTGTTTTTTGAGGACGAGAGCTGCAGTAACGTTCACGGCCATGCCCGAGTTGTGGCCTTCGCCGTGACCTGGCGCTCCTTCGATGAGGGGATCGTGATAGGCGACACCGGGTTTTTGGGAGGCGCGCGGGATGCAGTCTTCGTCAGTGATGAAAGCGATGACCGGCTTGCCGGAACCATGGGAGGCCACCCACGCGGTAGGAATTCCTCCAATACCTTTTTCAACCTTGAATCCATTCTTTTCTAGGATTGCAGTGACATATTTTGACGTTTCCACTTCCTGAAAGCCGAGCTCGCTGTAACTAAAAATCTGATCGACCATTTGTTGCGTAAAGGTTTGTACCTTGTCGGTCTCGGAAACGGCTTCCTGTTTGAGGGCCTCGAGCGAAGGCGGCTGCTGGGCGAGGGTCATTTGAGTTAAGAGCAAAAATCCAGCAAGAATTGAGGGCTTCTTGAGCATAGCGCCTCTCCGTAATCCGAAAATGGGCCGAAAAATGAAGCGTAGTCTACTCCAAAAGGCGGAAGAACTGTGGCATGTTCCTGCGTCTAAATATAAGGAGCGCGTTGACTTGCGCCGAACGGAAACCTAGAATTTGCCTCCCGTGACGGAAACATCCTCTACTGACGGCAATAGCGCCGGGTCGAGCGGCGAACGCTCGACGAAAAACCCGGGCGCGAACAGATATGTACTGGCTGCGGTGCTGGGGGTTTTGGGTGTTGCAATTGGCGCAGCCGCTTATTACAAGACGCACAGTGCGACGCGGGGCTTCTCATTGCAGGATGCGCGCGCGGAGCGCATCACCAGGAACGGCAAAGCCGCGACGGTTGCGATTTCGGGCGACGGGCAGATGATCGCTTACGTTTTGCGGAGCGGCCTCCAGCAAGGCGTTAGGGTGAAGCGTTTTAGAGATAACGCGGACTTGCAATTGATTGCGCCGGACGAGATTAATTACCCCGGGCTGACCTTCTCTCCCGACGGGCAGTCTCTCTACTTCACGGCCTCGCAGAAAGAGAATCATCTCTTTAGTTCGCTCTACAAAATTCCGCTGCGGGGCGGCGCCGCGACAAAACTGGTCGACGATATCGACACGGCAGTCAGCTTTTCTCCAGACGGGAGTAAATTCGCATTCATTCGCGGCGTGCCGGACAAAAAAGCGAACGATTTGATTGTGGCAAATGCGGACGGCAGCGAACTGAAGGCGATTGTGAGGAAATCCGGCCTGGTGTATGCGGCGTCGTTGATTGCACCGGCCTGGTCGCCGGATGGAAAGACGATCGTCTTTACGAATTATCCGGCATCGAACCGGCGGCTGCTGCTGGCTGTATCGCCCGATGGAACCGGGCTGCGCGAGATCTACAAGTCGCATGAAGATCTAGGGCGAGCGCTGTGGCTTCCCGACGGGACGAATCTGTTGGTGCCTGTGCGCGAAAGTCAATTGGGCGAGCGAGGGCAGTTCTGGAAGATCGCGTTTCCTTCCGGACAGGCCGAGCGGATTTTGAACGATACGCAGGACTACAGTCTTTTGTGGACTGGACTGAGCCAAAACGGGCGCGCGCTGGCGACGGTGGAAACGACGATCACCGGGGATTTGTGGTTGCTGCGCGAAGGCGATTCCGCGAACGAGCGGCAACTGACTACGAACGGGGCCCTCGTGGTGTACGTTTCAAAGTTCGGTAAGGACAAGATCTTGTATGAGACGCGCGGAGGGCTCGTATTCACTGCCGACGCAGACGGCGCGAACGCTAAAGAAATAAGAATGGGCGGCAGGGGAATGCTGGATGTTTCCGCGTGCGGCGATGGGAAACATATCGTATACGCCGAATCCGGCAACGAAGCGCGAGAGATTTGGCGCGCTGACGCTGACGGTTCGAACGCGGTGCTGTTGACTGGCGAGGCCTCGGCGTCGATGCCGAATTGTTCGCCGGATGGGCAGTGGATTATTTACTGGAATGACGAAGAGCGAGGCTTTTACCGCGTGCCGGTTTCGGGCGGCAGTTCCACCAAGTTGAGCCTTCCAAGCCCAGGCGATCCGTATCTGCGGATTTCGCCCGACGGAAAATGGCTCACGTATACGGCGGAAGGGGAAGGAGCGCCACAAAAGGAATATAACGTTGTCGTCGTCCCTTCGACCGGCGGCGCACCGATTAAGAAGTTTCCCATGGTATCGGGAATGGGTATGACGCCGCCGCAGTGGTCCATGGATGGGCGTTCACTCTATTTCAATTTGATGCGGCAGGGCGCGTCGAACATCTGGAAAATGGAAACGATCGGTGGCGAATTAAAGCAAGTAACAAATTTTCCTTCGGGGTTGATTGCTTCCTTCACGTGGTCGCCGGACGGAAAGACGCTTTACGTCGCGAGAGGAACGAAGAGCAGCGACGTAGTGCTTTTGAAATCCGGAAAATAAGTCGAACCTTTTACTTGCCCGCTTCGGCCCTGCCCGAAGACTTCGTCAGATCGCAGAGCCGCCGGAACTCGGAAGCCTTCAGTTGCCGCGCTGCGACTCGCCAAGTCCAATTACCGCGCTGCCTGCCGGGAAGGTTCATGCGCGCGGCTCCGCCGAGCCCAAGAATATCCTGCAGCGGAAAAATCGCCAGCGCCGCGCTGGAATTCAGAACGGTTTCCACGGCTGGCCAATGAATTTTTGCGCCCTGTGTTCCGAACAATTTTTGCGCGCGAAACACGGACTCCTTCGCACCGGCGTCGCGAGCGTTCGCCGCGTGTGCGCGCAAATCGCCCCACCAGCCGTTGATTGTGTTGTTGTCGTGCGTGCCGGTGAAGGCGACCGTGTGCGACGTGTAATTCTCGGGATAGTGGGCGGTATCGGCGCCAAATCCAAATTGCAGAACGGCGAGTCCCGCAAAGCCAAATTCGCCGCGCAAGGCTTCCACATCCGGGCTGATGACGCCAAGATTTTCCGCGACGATCGCCGCGTCGCCAAACTCTTTTTGCACCGCGCGGAATAGCGCCGCTCCCGGGCCAGGAATCCAGCGGCCATTGCGGGCCGTTTTGTCCTTGGCAGGCACGGCCCAGTAGGCTTCAAATCCGCGGAAGTGGTCTACGCGAAGCAAGTCCAGATGTTCGAACGCGAAGCAGAAGCGGTCGATCCACCAGCGATAGCCTTGCTCGGCGATCCGGTCCCAGCGATACGTGGGGCTGCCCCAACGTTGGCCATCGCGGCTGAAATAATCCGGCGGTACGCCACCTACCGTCCGCATTTCGTTCTTTGCGTCGAGGTCGAAGAGAGCCGGATGGTTCCAGACATCGGCGCTGTTGTATTCGACGTAGAACGGCAAATCACCGAGAATGCGGACTCTTCGGGACTGGCAGTGCGCGCGAAATTTTTTCCATTGCCGGAAAAATTCAAATTGCAGAAAAGCGTGAAATTGTGCCGCTTTTGCTGACGGCTTGCGCCGTGGATCGAATTTGTTCCAAGGCTTACCGGCGTTTGCCTTCAGCAGCGCCATGAAATCGATATAAGGTTCTAGCCACCAGAAATTTTTCTCCGCGAAAGCGTGAAATTCTGCGTTTTCGGAAAAAGCCTGGAACGCGCGGCGCAAAAGTGCGTTCTTGTATCTGGTCACTCGCACATAGTCGACGCGATCCTTCGGAAATTTCGGAGCCCCGCTTAGCTCTTTTTTGGAAAGATACCCAGCGGCAACCAGTTCGTCGGGACTCAACAGCAACGCGCTGCCCGCAAATGCTGAACAGGACTGGTAAGGAGAATTGAAAGGCCCCGGCGGACCAAAAGGCAGAATGCACCACACGCGCTGTTTTGCATCAGCGAGCAAGTCCGCGAAATTGAGCGCCTCTTCGCCGAGGTCGCCGATGCCAAAGCGGCCGGGCAAAGAAGTCAAATGAAGCAGCACACCGCTGGCGCGCTCGAATTTCACGAGGATGCGATCGCTTCCTGAATGGCTGGGCTCAATTGAACGGAGTCATTACCGCTTAGAACGCTTCCATTTTGCAGAAGAATACCGCAGTGCGAAAGGGGCTCCAGGCCTTGGCATGCTCAAACAATTCGCAAAACGGGAGTCTCAAACACGTAGAAGTTCTAGTTGCATCGTAGTAGTATGAGATAATTGGACTTGCCAAGGATGCGCCCGTAGCTCAGCTGGATAGA
>Ga0126376_10001508_pt1 | contig 12564 bp, 9 predicted proteins | sample PanSoiMetPlot_15_FD_92760 | JGI IMG/M metagenome (GOLD analysis project Ga0126376, IMG submission 92760) | Tropical forest soil microbial communities from Panama - MetaG Plot_15 | ecosystem: Environmental > Terrestrial > Soil > Tropical forest > Bulk soil | place: Panama | collected 2016-02-17
ACGCCGAAGGCGTTAGCTAATTTTAGCCCAGGGTTGGAGCGCAGCGACAACCCTGGGTGAACACGCCTATTATTCTATTAACCCTGAAAGGGTTTGTTTTTAAGCCGAACGCTTTCAGCGTTTCGAATCCATTTTGATCGATGACCCAGGGTTGTCGCTGCGCTCCAACCCTGGGCTAAAATTAGCCAACTCCTTCGGCGTTTAATTAACGTAAATTGTCTCATTCCCGCAGGCCACTTTTACCTTCGTATCAGTCGATGCGAGCATCGATTCAATCACACGTACTGACGTTTCAGTCCCGCTCAAATCGAGATCGGGATTTGTGACTTTATAGTTCATTAACGCGCGAATCTCTGCGGCGAGCCGTGCCGGACTGTGGTCCTTTTCTCTTAACACTCTAACTGCGCCGAGATGTTGCAGCCGCAGTGCGCGTTTGTATTGTTCCCCTTCGTTATCTTTCGCAAACGGAACAAGCAGAGCCGGTACTCCTGCACGCACGACGTCGAGACAGGTATTGTAGCCGGCCTGGCTAACCGACGCTGACGCACCGCACAATTCTTCGTACAGGTTGGGGACCTGCTTTACGAGACGCAGCCGTTGTTTTCCACGCGCCAACGCGCGCAACGCATGCCACGATTCATCAGGAAGAAACGGTCCGGCAATGATCTTCATCTCGATCTCAGGATCCTCGAAATGACTGTGAGCTTCGATAGCCATTCGTAGCAACGATTCACCAACGACTCCACCGCCGGCCGAAACCACGATTCGTTTCCGTTTGGCACTCACTTTCAAGGGCGAAGAAGTCGCACGTGGTACCACAAAGCCGGTGTGAATTACAGGAACATCTAAACGAAGGCTTGAATGAAATGACTCCTGGAAATTAGCGAAGGAAGGATCAGAGTGAACCAGCACTACGTCGAAATACCTATTCGCGAGCGCTGCTGCCCGGTCGTCGGACTTTTGTTGGTTTGCTCTTTGACGAGCCAGGATATCGCGAAGACTACAGACAACGAGGGCGCGAGTTTCATCTGAGCGTGCCGCTTGTAGCAATGGCAGAAGCTCAACCCCAAATTTCTCCCATCCGAAGGGGAATAGGTCGACCAGCACTACCACCGGATGCAGATTGTCGAAGCAGGTCCGAATCATCTTCCCTCTGCATTCCAGTGCCCGCTGAACCGAAGTTCGCCTGTCATGACTCACGATCTGATTTGCTTCGCCGGTTCCCAGCGCCGGCATATTGACGACCTGTACGCCCGGAGGAACGAAAATTCCTTTTGGTAGTCGACCGCCATTCAGGACCATTACACGGAAACGCTCAGCCAAAGCTCCCGCTAGCGCGAGAGAGCGCACCATCTGGCCCATACCCAGCGAGTGCTGGCAATAAATCAGAACGGCTCGTTCAGTCATTGTGGATACTTCAAAACAGTGCGGTGAGGGCGACGGAAAATACACAAATGAAAGCTCTTTGCCTTCAAAGGCATGAAAGTGGCATGCTCCACCTCGCATGCAGCCCACCGACAAAGAGTTACTGATCGCCTGCCGGCAAGGTGATGAATCGTCGTGGAGCGCGTTAGTCGAGCGCTACCAGCGCCTGATTTATTCGATACCTCGGCGGGCCGGTCTCAACGAAGATCAAGCCAGTGAGGTTTTTCAGGAAGTGTTTGCAACGCTGTGTCAGAAGATGAACGACATCAGTGAGCCGGACCGATTGCATGCCTGGCTCGTTACTACTGCACGCCGGAAAACGTGGCGCCTGAGGTCGAAAGAACGGGTCATGCAAACAGGCAAGGCATATGGCGACGCGGCAGACGAAGAACTTGCAGTCATCGTCGACGATGCTCCTTTACCCGATGAAATACTGGTGCAGTTGGAGGAGCAACACAGGATTCGCCAGGCGCTCCTCTCTCTCGATGAGCGGTGTCAGAGGCTTTTAAGCATGCTTTATTACCAGTCGCAGCCGCCGTCGTATGCTGAGATAGGTGCTGCCCTGGGGATGCCCGAAGGCAGCATCGGCCCGACACGCGCGCGCTGCCTAAAAAAACTGCTGCAACTGCTGGAGCGTTGATACGGAGGTATTTTTCGAGGGCAGGGAGGCACTGTTTTGTTGGTTAGGTTTTGTGCTTTGTTCTTTGTGCTTTGTACTTTTGTTCTTCGAAGTACAAAGCACTAAGCACAAAGAACAAAAAACCGCTTTTGATGGTGAAAACAAACTCATGAATACTCACGCACCGCACATTTCGTTTACGGAGTTGGCCGACCTCGCAGACGAAAACTTACCAGCTTCGGCCGAAACTTTGAGGCACCTCGCTACCTGTTCACGTTGTTCGCTCGAGTTCCAGAATATCCGGGAAACGATCGCCTTAATGAGATCTGACAACACCGAAGCTGCACCAGTGCAGTTGGTTGAGTATGCCAGGAACCTCTTTGGCAGCGAACGCATTACTCGAAAAGCCAGTGTGGTGGCGCGTGTGTTTGCAATGTTAACTTTCGATAGTCTTATTGGAACGCCTGGGTTTGGATTACGTTCCGGAGCTAACGCCGGACGGCAACTGGTTTATTCGACCGAAATCGCTGACATCGACTTGCGCGTCTCTTCGCAAAGTGGAGAATGGGAAATTGCAGGTCAGATTCTAGGCTCGAGTCAGTCGGAGGGTGAAGTAAACCTGGAGAGCGACAACTTTTCAGTCTCCGCAAAGTTGAACGAACTTTCAGAGTTCGCGTTTCCATTGGTACCCAGTGGCACCTACAAACTGTTAGTTCACTTGCCGGACGTGGAGATACAGACTCCCCCGCTCGAACTCGGCTAATAATGGTGATCCATAAATGGACCGTGCGGAACTTGCGGCGCGTCTGGTCGAAGCCGACGAGGATCGACGAGATGCCCTCCTCCAGGATTCTGTCGCCGCGTTAGACATAAAGCTCGCCTATATTCTCAAAGACATCTGTCTCGATGGTTGGAGCAGCGATCCGAAGCGTTCCTTGCTTGCCTCCGCCACCCTCGCGAAGATTTCCCTGATACGCAATGATCCCGAGATCAGGGCTCTCTGCCATTGGACACAGGGTATTGAAAAGCTCATCCATGGAGACATGGTCCAGGCAATCCGCAGCCTGGATGAAGCGCATGATGGATTTGTCAGACTCAACCAGCCGCAGGGCGCTGCTCAGACGCAGGTAAGCAAAGTTATAGCCCTGGCGATGCTCGGTATTTATGACGAGGCGATTACGTGTGCCCTGCGGGCTCGAGAGGTATTCCTCGAGTACGAGGATCTACTTGCCGCCGGCAAGATCGAACACAACATCGGCAACCTGTACTTCAGGCGCTATCAGTATCGTGAAGCTGAACAATTTCACAGCTCGGCCCGCGAGCGATTCATCGCCGTCAATAACGAAAAGCAACTGGCTACCATCAATAACTGTCTCGCTAATACATATGCGGTCCTTCATAAGTTTTCTGCCGCCGCAGAGTTGTATGAGCAGGCTTCAAAACAGGCGGAGCGAGCCGGCGTTCCGGTGACGCAGGCTGAAATCGAAGGAAACATCGGAAACTTTGCCCTGCTGCGGGGACGATACGATGAGGCTCTCGACTACCTCGAGCGCTCGCGTCGGCGTTATGCGTCCCTCGGCATGCCGCATCAATCAGCAATTGCCGAGATAGAGATCGCCGATGCCTATCTGGAGCTGAACCTTGTGCCCGAAGCGCGGGAGATATATGCGCGGGTTACCGGTACTTTCGCCGGCCTTGGATTACGAGCGGAAGAAGCGCGCGCCTTCACATCTCGCGGGCGAGCCGAACTCTTGTTGGGCCGTGAGAGTGAGGCTTTATTATCGTTTCAACGGGCGCGCAAACTATACCAGGCTGAAGGAAATAAAGTCGGTGAGGCTCTCGTGCTCGTGTCGGAAGCGCAGCTTTACCACGATCACCAAAACGATGAGGTCGCCAACAAACTTGCCGTGCAGGCTGAAGCGAATCTTTCGTTGTTCGGCGGTTGGCATCAAATACTTCTGGCTCGCTGGCTCTGCGCCGACATCGAACGCACTACTGGTCATACCGGAAAAGCTGAACAACTCTTTGCAGACGCGGTTCACGAATCCATTCGCCAGGGACAACCGCAAATCACTGAGCGTTGTTATAGCGGCCTGGGTCTGGTCTCACTAGCCAAAGGCGACACGCAAACTGCCGAAGCGTGTTTTAGACAGGCTATTGCAGTGACTGAAGAACTTCGGGCACCGCTTCCCGGCGAGGAGTTCAAAACTGCATTCTTCGCCAATAAACTTATTCCTTACCACGAACTATTGAGAATTTGTTTGCTGGCCGGCGAGGCGCGGTTGCCTGAGGCCTTGACGCTGGTTGAAAGCGCTCGTTCGCGCGCACTCGTCGACAGTCTCGGAGACCGTCACGAACCACTAACCGAAGCGCGCGATAGCTTTGAGTCGAAATTATTGGGCCGGATTGGAGAGCTGCGCGAGGAGTTGAACTATCTCTACAAAGAGATTAATCAGCCGGCGGGTAATGAGCAGCGCCAACGCGACGTGCAGAATGATTTGCGTGAACGCGAAGGCAAGGTACTCGAAATCACTCGCCAACTTCATCACCGGCGCTCCACAACGTCGCTTCAGAGCCGGCCGTTTGATGTGAGCCGGCTCAAACAACAGTTAGGTGAAGACGATGCCCTGGTTGAATACACAGTGTTGGATAATGAGTTGCTTGCGTTCGTAGTAACTCACGATGACATTCGTGTGCAGCGTCATCTGGCCTCCATACCCGAGTTCAATCAACGATTGCACGCCTTGCGCTTTCAGATTGATACCCTTCGTTTTGGCGCGCCATCCATTCGCAGGCACCTGCAAAGCCTCACGGAGAAGATCAAAAGTCACCTGAGCGTTCTGCACAAACAATTGATTGCTCCGCTCGAACCAGTACTACAGCAGCGCAGGCTGGTTATCGTTCCTCATGGCAGCCTGCATTATCTTCCCTTCCATGCACTGCATGATGGTGATAAGCATTTGATTGAAAGGTGCGAGGTCTCATACGCTCCAAGCGCGGCAACTTTTCAACACTGTCTCCAGCGCGGTAAAGATCGTCTGGACCGAGCATTGTTAATGGGCGTCTCCGATGAACGCACACCCGGGATTCGGGATGAAATCCGATCGCTGACTCACGTGTTTGAGGTAGCGACTGCTTTGGTTGATGACGCGGCCACGGCGGAAGCGCTGCGACACAATTCGTCTGGAGTTGATGTCGTGCATCTGGCTTGTCATGGACAATTTCGTTCTGACAACCCCCTCTTTTCGGCATTGCGACTCGCGGACGGCTGGTTTACTGTGCGTGACGCGTATGTTTTGAACCTCGACAATGCCCTCGTGACGCTGAGTGCATGTGAAACTGGAGCGAACGTGGTTGCGCCTGGTGATGAGCTGATCGGACTTGCGAGAGGGTTCTTTTCAGCCGGTGCGCGCTCCGTTTTGCTTAGCCTGTGGATGGTGGACGACGAAACGACCAATCAGATGATGGTTGATTTTTATCAGGGCGTGAAAGCCGGCCGTTCGCTATCAGCTAGTCTTCGAGCGGCGCAACTGAAAATGCTAAAGGAAATGCCTCATCCATTCTTCTGGTCACCATTTGTTCTGGTAGGGCACTGGTGACATATCTTGTAAATCCGGTAAATCTTGTTAATCCTGTGAAAAGCTGTGGACAGGATTTACAAGATTTTCAGGATTCACAAGATAGGTATTTATTAACTGGCTTCGGGGACTGTCACGGTGAAAACATCTCGGTGAATACTATGTGTAACATCTCAAGACTGAGGTTACTAGCGCTTCTGATTTTGGTAGTGCTCTTCTGGAGTATCTCCCAACCAGAGCCTGCGGTGCGCGCCACTTTCGACGATCAAGATTTCGTCGCCGGCGAAGTCGTCGTCGAACTTACTAGTGTGGGTGATCTGGCGGGCGTCGCCGCGCGTTATTCGCTCGATCCAAACCCGTTAGATCAATTTGGCTCGCGACCGATTTATCGTCTTCGGATTACGGACGGCGCGCGTGTTGAAGATCGCGTCGCGCAACTCGACAGTGATAGCCGCGTTGTTTTCGTTGAACCAAACTTCTTACAAAAACCTCCGGAGGGTGGCGGCAACGGCTGGAGCGTCGGGAACGGTTGGAGCGTCGGCACACCTTCGGCTTACACAATGCAATGGGCGCCGAAAGTTATCCACCTCGCAGACGCTCAGAAAATAAATCGCGGTACTGGCGCAGATGGACAACCAGTCCGCATCGCAGTTCTTGATACAGGAGTTGACCTGACGCATCCGGCGCTGGCCGGTCATCTCCTGCCAGGCTTTGATTTCGTCGACTTCGATTCCGATCCCAGTGAAGTTGGTGATCTCACCATCGGTCCTTACGGTCACGGCACACACGTCGCTGGAATCATTGCTCTCGTCGCCCCCGAAGCGAAGATCATTCCGGTGCGAGTGCTCGACAAGCGAGGCATCGGCAATACGTGGGTGCTGGCCGAAGCTTTAGCTTACGCCGTTGATCCAGATGGAAATCCAACAACAAAGGACGGCGCTGACGTGATCAATTTGAGTCTCACGACGTTGCGGCGCACCACGTTGTTAAAGAAGGTGTTGGATCGAGTGTGTGGTGATTCGCAGCCGGACGGTTTTCCAGCGGCGAGCAATCCAAATCTTGTTGTAGTCGCAGCCGCGGGAAATGGCGGTGATTTCACTGAACAGTATCCCGCGGCGGAAAATGTTGACGGACTGATTGCGGTAGCTGCCTCAACCCAACAAGACGCGCTCGCGACCTTTTCAACGAGAGGATCGTGGATTCAGGTGGCAGCTCCGGGCGTGGGAATTACGAGCACCGTTCCGGGTGGACTGTTTGGAACGTGGGAGGGAACCTCGATGGCAGCGCCTTTTGTGGCCGGCGCGGCTGCGCTTGTGCATGCGAGGTTTCCAACGCTACAGAACACGAAAATCGTGGACCAGATCACGAAAACAGCGGTGCGTATTGATGGTCCAGTGCAAGCTCGGTTGGACCTTCGGACTACATTGACGACTCTTAAGTAGAGCCACAAAAAGGCACAAAAGGAGCCACAAAAAGACACAAAAAAGAAATTTTCTTTATTTTGTGCCTTTTGTGCTTTATGTGCCTTTTGTGTACTTAATCGAAGCCTCTCAACCCGGATCGTTGGAGCCAATTGTCGGCCGGGTAGCTTGCCTTAGAGTTTATAAGATGGAGCGTGTACGCGTGGCGCGAGCGCGCTGATCTGTTTTCAAAACTGCGGTGTGGCAGTAATCCGTGCAGCAGGATTAAACTGCCTTTCGCAACTTCCAGTGGCACTAGTTGATCTTCCGGCCACGGCTCTGCGTCGAAGATCTCAAACTTCATTCCACCTTCCGGCGCACGCACCCAGCGCGACTTCAATCCACGTCGATGTCCACCCGGTATGGCCCATAAGCAGCCGTTTTCAATCGTCGCATCTTCAAGTGCGAACCATAGACCAAGGATGTCGTTCGGTTCGGTATAGAGAAACGTACTGTCCTGATGACACGTCACCTCGCCGCCGATGTTTGGCTGCTTGAAAATGTACATCGATTGCAGCAGCAACGCGTCATCAAGGCCGATTGCGTTTGCAAGCTCCTTTACCCTTCGGCTGCGCGAGAAACGATCAAAGAGTGGATCCAGATCGTGCAGTGCATGTCCGATCTTATTGATCGACTTTTCTTTTGCATACTTGAGTGTACCATCGCTATTGAACGCGTTCTCTTCGAAGAAGAAACGAATCTTGTCGCCCGAAGTTAAGAAATACTCGTCGGTGAGTCGGTTCTGTTGGTGAGTTGAAAAAATGGATACGACTTCAGATGGATCAAATTCCTTCACCATCTCTTCCGCCCGCGCCCGCAGTTGATCACACGAGGCATCATCCGCAAAACCTTCGACGACGAGATAACCCTGCTCGTCGTACTGCTTCACTTGTTGGTTGGTAATCGTCATCGCGGCTAGACTGAAGACTGGTAGTTAGAAATCATTCCGTAGTATTCTAGCTCACCATCAAAACTTCTCCCCTCGACGCTAAAGGGAGTGGTTCTATGCAAATTCATAAGCTCACGTACTTCGTCTTGGTCTTCATTATAATCATTGGCACGGTTTCGATCGCGGGCCGGAAAGGAATAATTAGCTCACGCACCGTGAGTAATCCAGAGCCCGCTAAACACCTAACATTTACTCAAAAGGACGAAGAGCAAAAGAAGCTGTTTCCTACAGCAGAATTCGATGAGCCAAAACCCACGCAACCTGAGAAGCGAGCAGCCCTTGAGGCGAAGCAAAAACGACATAACGGGTTGGGCCTCGTAAACCGACATCCAGATCCCGATAGCGGCGGCGGCGCTTTTGTTCCTGAAGGGCAATTCGATTTTCCGGCCTTTCCTATTGTGAAGAGTGATGTTGTGGTTCTGGGAGAGGTCCTGAATGCGGAAGCACACCTTTCCGAAGATAAGACGAATGTGTTTTCCGAGTTTAGAGTGCGGGTCGAAAGAGTGCTTAAGCCATATACAAACCTGCCAAACGGTTCAACAATAACCATCGAACGTATAGGCGGGTTCGTTAAGTATCCTGATGGGCGAAAGCTCCTTTATAGACTGGGCTTTGCCGGAATGCCTCGAGTGGGCGGCAGGTACGTCTTCTTTCTGAAATCTATTCCAGAATCAAAGGATTATACGATCTTAACAGGGTACGAATTCGGCGAGCGAGGCGTATCTCCGTTGGACTCATCTGCTCAATTTGAGGCTTATACCGGCTACGACGAAATCAAGTTCCTTAATGCGATAAACGAAGCTTTGGCACAATCTCCGCCTCCATAGGAGCTAAACATGCCTCCATCTCACAAACATTTCCTCATTCAGTTTTCTATATTGATTCTTTGGGTAATCTTCATAGTGCTCACTCAAAGTAGGGTGGTGGAGTCCCAGGGGTTTGGATGTCCTTATTACAAATACGAGGCCAATCAGCCCGGATGGAGTTGGTCTCAAAATACGCTGGTCACTGTTCGGATCGATGATACTTGGACAAATGAAGATGACAGACAAGACTTCGCTGATGGCATCGCCATGTGGAATAGCGGTGCAAATTGTTCAGGCGTCCGGTTTACTAACTTTTCACCGAAGACGTTCACGTCTGCGGAGTACGAGCAAGATCCTCCGAACAATACTGTTTACTGGCAAAGAGCTGAGCCCAACAACTCAACCTTTAATGGTGGAGTGTTCATGGCTTTTAATTTGTTGGGACGCGTGAAAGCTGCAAGAGTTAAGATCAAGCCCTCAGTCACAAACATTACGAGCGGCACCTATTACAACTACCTCGGATCTCATGAGATAGGACACACGTTCAATCTAAAAGATTGTTTATGCTCGAATCAATGTACGTGTTCACCTGAACAATCAATAATGAGTGGCAACGCTTCGGCGGCATTTAATACAGGTGGGCCTAACCAATGCGATAATGGTGCGGTTGATCAAGTCTATTGTCCTTTTATAGCGGGTACGGCTGAAGAATGTGAAAGTCAGGGCCGTTATTGGAATTATATGACTGAGACCTGTCAGGACTCCGAGGCAACTTGTGCTGAGACTTGTTTTGAAGGCGGCTTAGACAAAGACCTTTGCAAATATCCAACCGGCTGTCCTCCGGGTTATAGCTACGGAGAACTACGTGGTTCTTCGTGCTGTGATCCGATTCCTCCGCCTCCTTGTCCTGTTGTGGTGGACGTGGATGGAAAGGGATTTCACTTTACGAACGCGATCGGAGGAGTAAGTTTCGACATTGATGGTGATGGAGATGCGGATCAAATATCCTGGACCGATCCAACATCAACAAATGCCTGGCTTGCGTTGGACCGCAACGGCAATGGCGTTGTTGATAACGGAACGGAATTGTTTGGAAACTTCACTGTACAGACAACACCACCAGCCGGCGAGGAGCGAAATGGGTTCCTGGCTCTCGCTGAGTATGACAAGCCAGCCAACGGCGGAAATGGAGATGGAATTATAAATAAGATGGATTCCATTTTTAGCTCGTTACGATTGTGGCAAGATCGCAATCACAATGGTATTTCGGAAGCTGGTGAGTTGAGTACGCTGCAATTGGCTAACGTGACGACGCTCGAGTTGAACTACAAGACGTCGAAGTATACGGACCAATACGGAAATGAATTTCGTTATCGCGCAAAGGTCAAAGATGCAAAAGGGACTCAGGTCGGCCGCTGGATGCAGGATGTTTTTGTAATTAGTGTTCCGTAGGGTTTAGTCTGTGACTGCCACAAAGAAGCACAAAGTCGCAAACCCATTTCAGCAGTTAATGATTCCGTCCGCTGAGCAACACTACATCGAACTGATAATCACGACGCAGAACGGAGAAATACGTGAGTCTCTGGCGCAAGTATGGTTTGGAAGACCACCTGCGCCTGTAAGTCCGAATTAGTCTCCGTGTCTCTGTATCTCCGGGGTTCGTTTTGCTAAGAAAATATTAACCACAGAGGCACAGAGACATCGAGGGTGCACAGACGCGCTGTCCTATCACTATCACATAAGAACAGGATCACTCTACGCGCTCAGCGCGGGTGGGAGTGGTTTCATCTATGATCAACTCATTTTTTGAGAACTGTACAATTTTCTTATTGAGCCAACTCTGCCCGTTGAGAGTCAATACAAGATTGCCTCTGACAATTCGCCAAGTGCCACTCAAGTCACCGCCATCATCCTGCTTTCCAAACCAAGTCCCATTAGGGTTGTATGTTGCGTAATTACCCTGCCAGCGCCACTTGCCTACCAGAAAGATTTCGTTTCCGATGAAGTAGTTAATGTCTGGCTTGTCATACAGTATCTGAGTGAAACCATCATAGTCCCATTCGCCATTGGCATTTAGACGATACTTTAGGTCTAGGACAGCGAAGTACGGCTCTTTTGTAATAGCACCTTCCAGATTGAAGTGGGTTCGCAGTATCAACATGTCTCCATCTGGATTTTGGTTGATGATCTTTATGTCTTTAAACTCGGAAGCGTAAGAGAAATTCCAACCGTCCATGCTTTGGCCGATCAAATCTTTGCCAATTCTGCCTGTATCAGGAAACGGCGCTCGAATCGACTGAATCTTTTCATTTACAGTCGCAAGTAATGATGAGGTTTGCTCAATTTGATACGCTGATTTATCGCCACCGTTATTTTCAGTAAAGATCCTGGAAAACTCAGCGAGTTCTTCCGCATCATCAGTGTAACGAGCCGTCAATTCGCTATATAGTTTGTCAGCCGCTTGGTTACATGTTTCATAAACTTTACGTTCTCCTGAAAGAAGCGATTCCAGCTTTTGCCCGGCACTTGCTCTTGTTTGATTGTTTTGTCCGGCAAAGCCGTTTAGAAAAGACTGATATGCTGAATCCACTTTGGCTTTGTAGGTAGTCTGACAATCTGTATAGGCTACAGCCACTCTCTTCCCATCAGCTCTCGGACTAGGTTTGATGAAGATATAGTAAACGACGAAGAGCAATAGACTAATGCCGCCAATTGCACCAAGAAGCAATGCGCGCTTACGCACCCAACCTGATAGGTCTTTTTTGATGAACCATTGACGAATCTCTTGGGCAAGTCCGCTGGCTGACGACTTGAGTTCATCAAGTTTTTCGGTTCTTATCGTCGTAGCATCCTGGATCGTAGTATCACCTTTCTCTGTATAGAAAAAGTATGCCCCCACGACGGCGCTTGCTAGAAACAGAAGGCAGCTTGCGACGAATCCGAACAAGTATTCCACCTCCAGCACACCACCGCTTTGCTTTAACACTTCATTGTCAAGTCGGACCTTGAACGCCAACATAAAAATGAGTCCTACTGATCCACAGATAGCAGTAGTAATATTTCCCAATCTGCCTTTGATAAAGGAACAGCCTAAACCTGCTAAGGCAACAAGGAAGGACAATAAAATGAATGCATCGCCTGAGATTTGTCTCGTTTTTGGAGGGCCGAACATCTGAGGCTCTTGGATCTCTGTACCAAAAGCCATCTGGAATCCTGTGAATGACATCAATTTCTGCTGCTGACAAGAAACCTGAACAAAAGGCAAGATAAAGAAGAGCACGATCAATGCAAAAACGGACCAGCGGAATTTTTTTGCTTTAGCTTTTAATTCGACCAAAGAGGGAGTTGGGTTTTCGGGTTTTGTATCTTGTTGAAGTTCAGTAGTCATGAGGATTTCTCCACTTCGCTATAGGATGAGAGACTTGAAATACTGCGACAGGGCGCGGCAATTCATTCACTGAGCTTCCACTTACCATCTTCCTTAAGCAATTTCTGATTTATGTTCTCACTTGTTCCGTCCTTGTACTTAATCAGGCCAATCACATCACCAAACACGGTTGCCTCGTGGCCACTTGGAGCCAATCCTATCAGCACTCAGCGAACCATTTTTCGCACGGTCTTCAGTCTAAAAATGGTTTGCTGAACCGTGGTACCTTGTGAAGTGGTATCAAATGAAGTCCTCGGCTCACGAAACCATCTTCAAGTCTTTTCAGCTTGCCTACTTCAT
>Ga0126376_10001509_pt1 | contig 12564 bp, 11 predicted proteins | sample PanSoiMetPlot_15_FD_92760 | JGI IMG/M metagenome (GOLD analysis project Ga0126376, IMG submission 92760) | Tropical forest soil microbial communities from Panama - MetaG Plot_15 | ecosystem: Environmental > Terrestrial > Soil > Tropical forest > Bulk soil | place: Panama | collected 2016-02-17
AGATTGATCGGGAAGAAAAACTTCACGAGTCAATTCAGAGGCGGCGGGCGGGGCAACCTGGCCGGTGCTTCGAGTTGAAATGAGAAGTACAAACTGCTCGGTCCAAGTCTAAAAGAGGCGGCGAGGGTAAAACCAAACCAGCTTCGCGCGAGTTGGACTGGGGAGAAAAGCTCCACGGCACCAGGCACGGGAAGGCTCAGGGCAACCTGAGTGGGTCCAGTGAGATGGATCGTGGAGGGAACTTCGCGGCGCGCTTCAGGTACGGGCGAGGGTAAAACCGAGCCTCGATCGGGGGCGTAAACGGGAAGAGAGGTTTCTCGGCTTGGCGAAAAAGGTAGCGGCGAGGGTCAAACCAAGCTGCCACCGAAACAAGTCAGGGCGAAAAACGGAAACTTCGCGAGTCAATCAAAAGAGGGCGACGCGGTAACCCCGAGTCGCCCTTATTTTTTTGTTTGGCGGATGATTTGTTGCCGGTTGGGCTACGATTCTGAGCGAATGCCTCCGGCTATCGGAGCGAGCCAAGGAGCCTTGGAACAGCTAAGAGTTGTCTCTATTTTGTTTCGGTTTTTGCCGGCGGAGAGATGGTGACTTGCTGGGAGTCGGCCGCCAGAACGCTGGCGTAGAATGCGCGGATGGCTGGGTACTGAGTGACGGCAAACCCGATTCCGGGCATCTTTCTTGCCCGCAGGATCCGCAAGCTGGTGGCTTCAGGCTTTACGGATAATTGAAAAAATAGGCCATTTTCGATTTTCTTTTCCGCCGGAAATTCCTCGACCCGCATGCCATCGGGCAATTCGATGGTTACATCTTCACTGGTTTCAAAGGGGTAATCAAAGTACACGGGATGAGTGCGGCGCGCCGGAGAGAGCGGATTGGTTTCTCCCGCATGAAACACACCAACGGGCAAAACCAGCCGGCGCCCCGCCTTCGTCGCAAAATCGGGAACCTCGATTTCGAATTCCATTTTCAGCGGGCCTTCCGTTTTTTCCCAGCCATTTTCGGTGACGAGCTTCACCGTGGCGCCGTGGCTAAGTTTTCTCCTAAGCCCCTCCTCCTCTTCCTCGCGACGCTTCCCCGCGGCTCCGTTCAGCGACCAGGTCCGCCACACGAGGGCCTCCTGCCCTGAATAACTCATCTGCACTTTCCCGTTCAATGTTCCTTCGGAACTTAACTTGAGTTGCGCGGTGGTGCGCGTAACCGCGTCAGCGCTGTTCGGCGGAGAGGTTGTGATCAACTCCGCAATTCCGTGATTGAGCGCCACTCCCCCTGCAGCGGCTTCGTGCCACGGAAGAAGCCCATAGGGACAGAATCGCGTCCCCGGGTCCAGGTACAGGGGATGATTGTCCAACTCCACCTCCACCAGCATGGTGTCGAGTTGTCCCCAGTAAGGGTATTCGTGCTGGAAAAAGGCCTTCGAGCGTGAAGTTACCAGGACCGGATCGGCGGCAAACCCGGCTGCCCGCGCCAGCGCGATAAACAACAAGTTGATTTCATTACTGTACCCGTAACCGCGTTCCAGGACCTGCTCTGCATCCTTGTTGTTCTTCAGATTCTCCCGGCTCCTTTCTTTTTCGGTTTTTTCGGTCTCATAGCTCATTGCCCGGGTCTGCTGAACCCGCTCGTAAAGTCTTTTGAGTTTCTCTTCTCTTGTACCTCCAAGGGTGCTCAAACGTGCCGCCTCGCGCTCAACCGCATTTGATTTGCCGATGAACTTGTCGTAGTCCTTGGCAACTTGCCGCGCGAAGCTCAACCAATAATCATCCGACCCATAGAACCCCGCGGCATAGTAGAGATACAGCTTGCCGCGCGTGCTTGCCTCCGGGGGCGCATATTCCTCTTCTTCAAAGGGCGGTATGTCTTTTACTTCGACGAATAACCGGCCATCACCCAAGCGCTGCAACTCAGGGTTTGTCCGCAGCCCAATCGTGAATCCTTTGACGTACGCCCCTTTGGTCGGCAGCAGGGTGAAACGGCCGCGCGAAACATAGAGATCCCGCTGTATTTCCCACTCTGCCGCCGGGTAGGTGATGCCGTAGGTAAAGATGTATTGCTGTGGATTCTTAAACGGGTCCGGGATGTTTTCCTTGAAATGCAGACGGTAGGAATACTCGATCACGGTTCCAGGCTGGACATTCGGCAGGGTCAGGACCTTGGCATGGAAGCGGAGCTTCCTGGTCTTAACGATATCGCGGTCATAAACGATGTCCGCAAACTCCGCCACCTTGCCGTCCTGGCCGACCGTGCGAGCATGGATTTCTTCGACCCGGCTGTACTTTTCTAGGTAGGGTATTTCTACATTGGCATACTTCCTCCCCTCGTCTCGAAACACCTTGATCCTCATCGAATGCGTTTCCATGGATTTGGTATTGTCCGTATCCACGGCGTAATAGAGGATCATAGCCGGACTACCGGGTGCGGCCTTGTTGTCCGTCATCGTAAGTTCGTCCGGGGTGAGCGGGGGAAGATTTGGCAGTTCCTGGGCAAGCGTTTTGCCGCCCGTCCGCAGTCCCGCCGAGTAGAGGCATGCAAAAAGGAGTAGCAATAGGGATCGATTCGTCATTTCGCCGAGTATCCCGCCCGTCGGGACAAGTTTTAGGTGCCGTTGGTGCAATTTGCAACGGGTATCAAGCGGCAATCCGTGATGTCGCAGGTTGTCGCTACGGGGGTGCCCTCGAGGCTGGTTGCCGCGAGCTTTGACTGGGTGCTACGATGCTGGGTTCTATGAGTCCCAAGGGTCCCAGCCGGCCGCGCATCGGTATTCCCTGGCGTACTTCCGAAGAGGAGGGACGCAAGAGTCTTCTGCCGCGCCGGAACAAGAACCGGTATTACGTAGAGGCCGTCAAAAGGGCTGGCGGTGAGCCGGTGGTGGTTTCTCTGAAGGATCCCGAGCACTTGGACGGCGTTCTGAGCGGGCTGGACGGCTTCGTACTGCCCGGCAGTCTCGCGGACGTGGATCCCCGGGAGTATGGGAGCAGCAATTCGGGTATGTCCGAGCCGGCCGACCAGAAGCGGGAGGAGACCGACCGCGCCATCCTGAAACACGCCCTTGCGGAAGGGAAGCCCGTTCTGGCCATTTGCTATGGCTGCCAGCTTTTGAACGTTTACCTTGGCGGAACCCTGATACAGGACCTGCGCAGCGAAACCGGCACACAAATCGCCCATCGCAAAAAGGACCTGACACCGGAACCCGAGGACGATCCGCGGCACGCTGCCCACTTCGAACCGGACAGCCGTCTGGCCGCGCTCGCGGGAGGCGCGCAGGCAGCGGTGAATAGTTCGCATCATCAGTCCATCGATCGGCTCGGGCGACAGTTGAAAATCACGGGACGCGCCGCGGACGGCATCGTTGAAAGCGTGGAATGGACCGGGGACACGAACTGGGTCACTGGGGTGCAATGGCACCCGGAACGCATGCCAGGAGACTCGCTGGCGGAACGGCTCTTCAGCGAACTGACCGAAGCAGCCCGGGCGGCGCGGAAAGTCCACGCCGGCAAGAGTTAAAAGGGCTGTCCAACCTGGACCTTCACTTTACGAATCAGAGTATGGGGGGATCATGATCTCACTGGCAGGCAAGGCGGCGCTCATCACCGGAGGCTCGCGCGGCATCGGCGCAGCGGCGGTGAAATTTTTCGCGCAGGCAGGCGCCGACGTCGTGTTCAGCTATAACTCCGCGAAAGAGGCCGCGAAGCAGGTGGAGCAGGAGGCGGCCAAGCACGGCACGCGCGTGGAAGCGTTCAAGGCCGACGCGGGGAAGCACGATGACAACCGCAAGCTGGTGGAGCATACCATCCAGCGGCTGGGGCGGCTGGATGTGCTCGTGGCCAATGCCGGCGTGTGGAACCAGGATGACCTGCCCATCGAAAAAATGTCGGAAAAGCAGTGGGACGACATGATGCGCGTGAACCTGAAGAGCGTGTATTCGGTGATTCGCTTCGCGGTGCCGCAAATGATCAAGCAAAAAGGCGGTAGGATCATTCCCATCAGTTCCACGGCCGGGCAGCGCGGGGAATCGTTCCACACGCACTACGGCGCCTCGAAAGGAGGCGTCATCAGTTTAACCAAAGGGCTTTCCACGGAACTGGCACGCCACGGAATCCTGGTGAACTGTGTGGCGCCGGGATGGGTGGCGACCGATATGTCAAATGCGGTGTTGGAATCCAAAGCGGGGAAAAAGATGGCCGCGGCAGCTATTCCCTTGGGGCGCCCGGGCACGGCGGAAGAAATTGCCGGCCCCATTCTGTTCCTGGCTTCCGATCTGGCGAACTTTATGACCGGAGAAATTCTGAACGTGAACGGAGGCGCGGTATTGTGCGGCTAGGCGGCAAGGCCTTCGGGGTGTTGCTGATGGCTGGCGTATTGCTGGCGCCGGTGTGCTTGCACGCGCAGAACCCGGACACCATCGCCCCTGAGGAAAGCGAAGCCCGCGCGAAAAAAATCCTGAACCAGCTTATCCAAGGATTCGGGGGTCCTGCGTATCTGGGAATGAAGGAACGCCAGTGCGATGGCCGGCGGGCGGCGATCGGCCACAATGGAGAACTCGCAGGTTATGTTCAGTTCAAGGATGCCTGGCAATTTCCCGACAAGAACCGCACCGACTATGTCGCGCACTCACGTAACACTCTGCTCGGCTACATGATTGGCGTGCAGGACCTGGATTTATCGCATGGCGGGCTGGTGATTACGGTATTCGATGGCGACCGCGGATGGACCATGGATCGCGGCGGCGTGTCCGATATGCCGGAGGACTTGCTCGCGGAATTTCAGGCCGCCGTGCAACGGAGTCCCGATAATCTGTTGCGACTTGGGCTGAAGAACCCGGAACTCGGATTCCGCAGGGGCGGCCTGGATACCGTGGACCTGCGCGAAGTGGATTGGGTAGAGATTTCCGACCGCGAGGACCGCACCTACCGCCTGGCCGTGGACCGCAAGACTCACCTGTTGGTGCGCAGCATGGTACGCGTCAAGGATGAGAATACCCGCGAGCAGCGCGAGGACATTAGTATTTACACCAACTATATGGCAAAGAACGGCGTGCAAATTCCGATGCAAATCACCCGGGAACGCGACGGCCGGCGCATCGCCCAGGTGTTCTACGATGCCTGCCAGGTGAATCCCGCGTTGCCCGCGGACTTTTTCACCCGCGAGGCGCTGGTGCAAAGGTTCAAGGAAACCAGTGGCAAGAAAGCCAAGTAGGCTCTATTTTTTTTCGCAAAATATCTTTTATTGCTTAATACTTTCCAAAAGACAAAACGCTGCCGTAAGCGCGTAGTAGCTGGATATTATCCAGGTGAGCATCCCCTACCTTGGCGGGTGGGACCCTGTTAAGTTAGATGGTCCCAGCCATCGAGGGAGATGCGACCGTGCCGCAGGCGGCGCCGGGGTAGTGTGAATAAAGGTCGCGAAAGGAATGCGCACGGCATGCCGCGCCGACAGACCGGATTCAGCCTGCTCGAGCTGGTCATCGCTATGGCTATAGCCTTGATTCTCACGGCCGTTGCGTTGCCTTCTTTTCTGCGCGCGTACCACTGGTACCAGTTGAATCACGCGGCGACGCAGGTGGCGGACATCGTGCGCCTAACGCGGTATGAAGCCATTCGGCGGAATAAGCCGCTGCGCTGTGTGTTTCGGCCGGATGCCACGAATCCGGGAGTAACCGACGCTTCGATGACCGACACCAGCGGAGCCGCACTGAACGGTGTAGCTGCCCTGACCGTGATGCTGGGATCGTCAGGGAATCTGGTGGACGTGGGCAGCGTGGCAGGGGCTGGTGCGCTTCCCGCCGCGGCGAATCTGGGACCGACGGCGCCGAGCAACGTGCCTGCGGGCGGAGTGACGCTGCAATTCGATGCGCGCGGGGCATTGACGACGGGCAACGTCACGGTGTTTTATTTGGAGAACGTGGGCGTGCCGGATGCCGGTTTTCGCGCGGTACTTTTGACGCCCTCGGGTTCGCTGCAAATCTGGGCGGCGGATGCGAGTGGAAATTGGCACCAATTGCGATGAGCGGAAGAGCGACTTCAGTGCGGGAACGGAAGGATGGCCGCCGAAGCGGCGAACGGGGATTCACGCTTACGGAAATGTTGATTGCAACCGTGGTGGTCATGGTCGGCCTGGTGGCCGTGGCCCAGCTTGTGCCCACCTCCGTGATGCTCAACGCCACCAACCGCAGCGACGGCACGGCGCTGGTCCTGGCGGAAAGACAAATGGAAGCTATGCGCGCGATCCCCCTGGCCTCGACGACGTTTTCCGATCCCCTGGGAATCACATGCCAGCCGGCGACTACATGCAACATCGGCGACCCGAATCAGGCGGGCACCGTGGTAGGCAGCCCAGTGGTGATGTTAAACAATTCGCCGATCATCGATTTCACGCAATCCGCGGTTGCAGGGTACGGATTTACGTTTACGGACCCGAACGATCCCTTTGATGCGGTGAACGACGTGCGCTGGGCGGTGATTACCATGACCAATGGCACGGTGACGGGAAAACGCATCATCGTCGGCGCTTTCCGGCGCGGGATGAAAACTCCGAGTTATCCGATTTCGCTGGACACGCTGGTGTTCAAATGAACGGCGGGCGAACGCGGCTGAGCGGGTTTACGGTTCTGGAGTTGCTGGTGGCCACGGCCATCTTCCTGACTCTTTGCGGGGCCATGTTTGAGTTGCTGCAGCTCTCGCAGAAAAAATATACGACTGAGACGCAACTCACCGGCGCCTTCCAGGAAACCCGGCTGGCCATCGACCAGATCACGCGAGACTTCAACGTCGCTGGGTATCCGTCGTTGGGGGTGTATTCGAATGTTCCACTGGATTCGTCACAATACGCGATTGGTCCGGTGGCCTGGGATCCCAACTACGCAGGTATTCCTTGCTCTATCGGGACTGGTGGCGGAGGAACGTGCGTGACTCCTGGAGATTTTGATCTGATCATCGAGACCAACGTGGGCAACGGAGTCGCCTGGATTCGCTACCAGCTTATCGGCACCACCTTGTATCGCAGCGTGGTGCCAAAAACCGCGGGAGCAGACCCGGTTGTAGCGACGTCGTCCCCCAACGTAATGTCGCCGTTCCTGACCAATGTCATGAACAACTCGGCGGCGCAGATCCCGCAGATCGTCGCCGAATACGCCACGATGTTTCCGCTCGGAGGCGCGCAGCCGATTTTTCAGTACACCTGCGACACGCTTACAGGCCCCCAGCCGTGTCCCCTGGCGGGGAACAGCGGGGTGCCAAACAATATCAGAGACGTGGATATCACCTTGATCGTGATGACGCGACAGCCCGATATGCAAACGCAGAGACTCGAATTGGTGGAACTAAATGGGCGGGCCCATCGGGTAAATCCTTCAAACTGAGTTTTGAGAGCGCGATTTTGATTTATGCGGTGTAAACACCAAAGCGGCAGGGACACGGGAGAACGCGGCGTCGCTTTGCTCATTGCGATTTTTTCGCTTTTGCTGGTTAGCGTGGTGGCCATCGCACTGATCGTTTCCTCGGGAACCGACTCTGCGCTCGCGGGAAATTTCCGCTCTTCCGCCAATGCTTATTATGCGGCGCTGGCGGGCCTTGAAGAAGCGCGCGGGCGTTTGCGCCTGCTGCCTAGCGACCCTAACTTTGTCCCGCTCCCCGCCTCTCCTTTGCCTATCACGCAGGTTGTCTACATTACGAATCCGGCGGGGGGAGAGGTGGTAGCGCCGGAAGCAACGGGGAATTCCACGACTTATCCTGATCTTCAATATAAACAGGAGTTCGGCGTGGACGTTTCCACCCGCGCGGTAACCAAGGTGGCCTCGGTTTCGGCGATGGGTGGACTTCCCGGGCCCAGCTTCAAGTGGGTGCGCATCAATGCGGTCACGGAAAAATCCATGGGCAACGGCGGCCCCGGAGTGGACGTCAATTCCGACGGCAACGTTGACGCGGCCACTCCCCTTTTCTTTGACCTAATGCACCAAAACGCGCCCCCGGCGGTATCTCCCGGGCTGATCGAGACGCTGAATCCTCCGTATACGGCTAAGCAGGCGTTGGAGATCACTTCCTATGCGGCTCTGCCGAATGGCAGCAGCAAGACGTTGCAGTACGTCGTCCGGCCCATGTTCGTTTTTCCACGGCTGGACCTACCAGACGTTAACGTGCCCACATTCCCCGCGGCGCTCACTCTGGCTGGAAACGGCGTTTCGTATACCGGGCCAGGAACCAGCAGTTTTTACATCCGCGGCCAGGATCAATGTTCGTCTAACGCACTACCCGCCATCGGATATACGAATGGCGGTGACCTTGGGAATATAACCGGCCCCAACGGGGCTCAGCCCGCTGCGAACTATCAAGGCTATCCAGTCGCTCCAGGCCCGCCACCAACGCCTGCAACCGCTCCCGCGAGCATCAGTGACGTATTTTCCAGTATGGATTCCAGGTGGTTGAGGCCGAGCGGCCTGGACTCTATTGTCCAAGACATTACCAGCAATGCGGATGCGGTGATCCAAGGTCCGGCCACGCCCGCAAGTTTTCCGTCGGGAATGTCCGCGACTCATCCCATGACCATCGTCGTCAACGGAGACCTGGACTTCAGTGGATGGAACAACACCGGGTACGGCCTTTTGTTGGTGACCGGCACCTTGAACTACGACCCGAACGTGACGTGGGAAGGAGTCATCCTGGTGATCGGGCAGGGAAATTTCGTTTCGACAAAGCACGGCACGGGCGGAATTGACGGCGCCGTGTTCATTGCCAAGACTCGCGATGCATCCGGGAATCTTCTTCCCGATATCCCCGGGCTCGGCCCTTCCTCCTTCAGCCAAACCGGCGGAGGCCCGAGTCTCGGCAGGGGCATCAACTATAACAGTTGTGTTGCGGGGGCCGCACAGGGGCCCATCACCTACAAGGTAATCGCGTTCAAGGAAATTCCGCTTCTCAATTGATACTCTTTTTCGCTTGGCGTGTCGTAAAGTCCCGGGGATATTTTTTGCAAATGTGCGGCAGCTAAAGAGCTACGTCAAGGGCGACCCTGAGGAGGTGCCATGCGCCAATTGGCGATAGTTTTTCTGCTGGCGTGTTCGTTGATGGCAGCACAAGCGCAAACACAAATAAAGGACCAATGGGCGGACTGGGAGCCGTTCCTGGGAACCTGGGAAGGGACAGGTAGTGGCGATCCGGGTCAAGGCCGCGGAGAATTCAGTTTTGCGCCCGAACTGCAAGGCGCGGTTCTGGTGCGCCGCAACTTCGCGGAATATCCCGCCAGCAAGGACAACGCGGCGTATCGCCATGACGATCTGATGGTGGTTTATCCCGGTGCCGGCGAAAAAAAGATGCGGGCCGACTATTGGGACAACGAAGGCCATGTAATCCACTATGAAGTGGAGCTGTCCACCGGCAAGCCGGTATTCGTGAGCGATCCGGCGCAGGCCGGGCTGCGCTACCGCCTGACCTACGTGAAGACCGGGGAAGAGGAACTGAAGCTCACATTCGAAATCGCGCCGCCTGCCGACCGAAACAGCTTCAAAACTTACATCGAAGCTTCCGCGCGCCGAAAGGTCCGGAAATAATCGAAGCCGCACCAGCGAAGCCAATCGTTGCGAAAATGACCCTACGCGGGGGTCGCGGTATACTATTGCAATGCCTCATACCTCCCGAGAGTCACAGATGCACGGCACAACCGTTTTGTGCGTTCGCAAGGACAACAAAGTTGTACTGATCGCCGATGGACAGGTGACCATGGGCGACCATGTGCTTAAGCATACCGCCCGCAAGACCCGGCGTCTTTATAACGACAAGGTGGTGGCCGGATTTGCCGGCTCGACGGCGGACGCGATTTCGCTTTTCGAACGCTTTGAAGGCAAGCTGCAGGAACATTCCGGGAACCTGCAAAAGGGCGCGGTGGAGCTCGCCAAGGAATGGCGCAAGGACCGCGCGCTGCGTCACCTGGAAGCTTTGCTGATCGTCGCCGATGCTAAGGGAACTTTCGTGGTTTCCGGAAACGGCGATGTTATCGAGCCGGATGACGGACTGTGCGCCATCGGCTCCGGCGGAGTTTACGCATTGGCGGCGGCGCGCGCCTTGCTGAAGCATTCCAAGCTGCCCATGAAGGAACTGGCACTCGAGGCCATGCGCATCGCCAGCGAAATTTGCATTTACAGCAACGCAAACTTTACCGTAGAAGAGATCTAAGGAAGGCGCCGGAACTCTTCGGCTCAAGCAAGGAATCAAACGCCCATGGCTATCAAGACAGACAAAGAGATCACGCTGTTTCCCGGTGGAAACGGCGCCCCACCCGCCGAAGAGGGCGAAATGCTGCCCGCGCTGGACGACATGACGCCGCGGGAAATCGTCCTGGAACTCGACAAATACATCGTCGGGCAAGCCGCCGCGAAGCGGGCGGTGGCCGTGGCCCTGCGCAACCGTGTGCGACGCCAGAAGCTTCCTCCGGAAATCGCCGAAGATGTCCTCCCGAAGAACATTTTGATGATCGGTCCCACCGGCGTGGGTAAGACCGAAATCGCGCGGCGCTTGGCGCGACTTGCCGGATGTCCCTTCGTCAAAGTGGAAGCTTCCAAGTACACCGAAGTCGGGTACGTGGGCCGCGACGTAGAATCCATGGTACGCGATCTGGTGGAAACCTCGATTGATATGGTGCGCGAAGAGAAGCTCGACGAAGTGGCGGACCGCTCGGAACAGGCCGCCGAGGAACGCGTCCTCGACCTGCTGTTGCCGCCGCTGGTCGAGGCGCCCGGCACGCCCGAGGCGGAACGCGCGGCGCAGCGCGAGCAGTCGCAGCGCACGCGGGAAAAACTTCGCGCGCAACTGCGTGAAGGAAAGCTCGATCAGCGCATGGTGGATCTGGAAGTCCGCGAGCGGGTCATGCCGTCCTTTGAAATCATCTCTAATCAGGGAGTCGAGGAGATGGACGGCAGCATCAAGGACATGATCAGCGGCATTTTCGGCCAGCAGAAAAAGAAACGCAAGATGAGCGTCGCCGATGCGTTCGAGTACCTGATACAGGAAGAAGAAAACAGACTGATCGACATGGAGCAGGTGACGCGCATCGCCGTGGAGCGCGCCGAGCAGATGGGCATCATCTTCGTGGATGAAATCGACAAGGTGGCCGGGCGCGAATCCGGCCACGGCCCGGACGTCTCCCGTGAGGGCGTGCAGCGCGACATTTTGCCGATTATCGAAGGCACCACCGTCAACACGCGTTACGGCATGATCCGCACCGACCATATCCTTTTCATTGCCGCCGGCGCGTTCCATGTCACCAAACCTTCCGACCTGATTCCCGAACTCCAGGGCCGCCTGCCCATTCGCGTGGAGATGCAATCGCTGAAGGAAGAGGATTTCGTGCGCATCCTCACAGAGCCCAAGAACGCGCTGATCAAGCAATACGTCGCGCTGCTGGAAACCGAAGGCGTGAAACTGCAGATCACCGAGGACGCCGTGCTAACCATCGCGCGCTTTGCCACCAGTGTCAACGAGCAGACGGAAAACATCGGCGCCCGCCGCCTGCACACCATCCTCGAAAAGGTGCTGGACGAGCTTTCCTTCGAAGCGCCTGACCTGAAGAAGAAAACAGTGAAAGTGGACGCCGCCTACGTCAACAAGCAGCTCGCCGACATCGTGAAGAACCAGGATTTGAGCCGGTACATTCTCTAGACCCCGAAATCTGAAAATAGAAAATGGAAAATAGAAAAGGGTTGCCATTCTGTATTCGAAGGCTTACCTGGCAACCGCATTCTATTTTCTATTTTCTATTGTCCATTTTCTTTGTATTAGGGGGCTGCGGGGCGCCGGGCGAGCCCACGCCGCCCAGCCCGCCGGTGCCGCAGGCCATCACCGATCTATCCGCGAAACAGTTGGGTGATGGAGTCCTGCTGACGTTTACCATGCCTGGAAAAGGCACGTTGGGCGAAAGGCTCCCGCAAACTCCGGGCTTTGAAGTCCTGCGCGGGAGCCAACGGGACGACGGCGCGCCGGATTCCCGGTCCTTCCGCCTGGTGGATACGGTGCCGGGCGCTTTAGTTCCCCGCTACCTGCAGCGCGGCCAGGTGCAATTCATCGATCCGGTTTCACCTTCCGATGCCCAGCTGCACTCGGGGCGGCCGTTCGTCTATCGCCTGCACACATTTATTTCGGCGGAACACCCGTCGCCCAATTCGCAGGATGTTGCCCTGCGGCTCTACCCGGTGGCGGAGCCCATCGCTTCGCTCGAGGCGGTGGTCACCGAACAGGGAGTTCAACTCAAGTGGCCTGCGCCGGCGCGCACTTCCTCCGGGGAGACGCTTGCAGGCGTGAAGGAGTTTCACATTTATCGCGGCGAATTGAATTCCACTGCAACGGCAAACGCCGGCTCCGCGCAGTCTCTCTGGAAATTCCCGCCGCAGCAGATCGGTTCGGCCGCCACGAATGAGTATGTGGACTCCGGCTTTGATTACGGCAAAACGTACGTCTACGTGGTTCGCAGCGTTGTGGATTCGCCGGCAGGGACATTGGAATCCAGCGACTCTCCGCAGGCCGTAGTCGCTCCCAAAGACGTTTTCCCACCGGCAGCTCCGCAAGGCGTCGTGGCCGCCATACA
>Ga0126376_10001510_pt1 | contig 12560 bp, 8 predicted proteins | sample PanSoiMetPlot_15_FD_92760 | JGI IMG/M metagenome (GOLD analysis project Ga0126376, IMG submission 92760) | Tropical forest soil microbial communities from Panama - MetaG Plot_15 | ecosystem: Environmental > Terrestrial > Soil > Tropical forest > Bulk soil | place: Panama | collected 2016-02-17
CGGTGATCAAACCAATCGCGGGATCGCCCATGTTAGGCAGGAGATCGTCATCGGCGACGCCGATATCGCCAAGGAGCTTGATGCCGGACGTATTCATGCCCCGCTCGGCATATTGGCGGGCGAACGTGCCGGCGAAATGGTGATGGACCTTCTCCGCAATAACACGACTCCATTGAAAATCATCACGAAGACTGCGATCGAAAATGCAATTGCAGGAGTAGCGGCAACCGGCGGCTCAACTAACGCCGTGCTTCACCTACTCGCCATCGCACGAGAAGCGAACGTGCCGCTCTCGATCGACGATTTCGACCGCATCAGCGCGAAAACGCCGATTCTCGCCGACCTGAAACCCGGCGGGCGATTTGTCGCGACGGATCTGTATGCAGCCGGCGGGACAGCGCTTGTCGCCAAACGCATGATCGAAGCAGGTTTGCTCAAGGGCGAAGCGTTGACCGTCTCCGGAAAAACACTTGGCGAAGAAGCAGGCGCGGCAAAAGAAACGCCAAATCAGGAAGTAGTGCGCAAAAAAGAAAATCCGCTGAAGCCGACAGGTGGACTCGTCATCCTGAAAGGCAATCTCGCTCCGGAAGGCTGCGTCGTGAAAGTTGCCGGCCACGACATCCAGAATTTCCGCGGCACTGCGCGCGTCTTTGACGACGAGGAAGCTGCGTTCGCCGCAATCGAAAAGACTCAAATCAAAGCGGGCGATGTCGTTGTGATTCGCTACGAAGGCCCAAAGGGCGGTCCGGGCATGCGCGAAATGCTCGCCGTTACCGCGGCGCTTGTCGGCCAGGGCCTGGGTGATTCGGTAGCACTGCTCACCGATGGCAGATTTTCTGGCGCGACTCACGGTCTTATGGCCGGCCACGTCGCTCCCGAAGCCGCGCGTCGCGGCCCGATCGCTGCAGTTCGCGACGGCGACACCATCGTTTTCGACATTCCGAAACGACAGCTTAACCTAGAGATAAGTAGCGACGAGTTGCAGCAACGGCTTTCCGGCTGGAAAGCCCCGGCGCCGCGCTTCACCAGCGGTGTGATGGCCAAATACGCGCTGCTCGTTTCGTCTTCATCGCTCGGCGCGGTAACTGCCTTGCCTGCGGGCGAAACGCCGTCGGACCATTCAGGAAGGACATTATGAAGCTCACCGGTGCGGAAATACTTTGCGAAACGCTGGAACACCTCGGGGTAAAGGAAATTTTTGGTTATCCCGGCGGCGCGATTCTTCCCGTCTATGATGCGCTGGGAAAATCAAAGCTGCACCATGTTCTCGTGCGCCACGAACAAGGCGCTACGCACATGGCTGACGGTTACGCGCGAGCGAGCGGCGGCGTTGGTGTTGCCATGGCAACATCCGGGCCCGGCGCAACGAACATGGTCACCGGAATTGCAACGGCTATGCTCGATTCGTCGCCGGTGGTCTGCATCACCGGGCAAGTTGGCAGCAAACTGCTCGGCTCCGATGCGTTCCAGGAAATCGACATCACCGGCATCACCATGCCGATCACTAAGCATAACGTCGTCGTTTCCCGCGCTGAAGATATCGCTCGGACGGTCCGCGAAGCGTTCGCGATTGCAAATTCCGGTCGGCCGGGACCGGTCCTCGTGGATATCACAAAAGATGCGCAGCAGGCATCGGCGGAATTCGATTGGGAGAAGTCCACTCCGAAGCTTCCGCCGAAGCGCAAGCGTGCGAATTATGACCAGGCAGAATTCGATCGCGCCGTCGAAATGCTGAACAGCGCGAAACGTCCCCTCATTCTCGCCGGTCACGGCATCCTGATTTCCGGCGCGATGAAAGCGTTCGCGAATTTTGTGCACGCAGGCCACTTCCCTGTCGCAATGACGCTACTCGGCATTGGCGCTTTCCCCGCAAACGATCCACTGAACCTCGGCATGATGGGCATGCACGGCGAAGCTTGGGTGAATCACGCAATTCAAGAAGCGGATTTGTTAATTGCTGTGGGCATGCGCTTTGACGACCGAGTGACCGGCGACCTGCGCACCTACGCCAAGAGCGCGAAAAAGATTCACATCGAAATCGACCGGGCGGAGATTAACAAGAACGTGAAAGTGGACGTAGCACTCGTCGACGACGCCCGCGAAGTGCTCGAACAGCTGCAGCCGCATATGGAGAAAAAGGAGCGCCCGGAGTGGCACGCGCGGATTAAGGAGATGAAGGGTGATTCCGCAGTGCGCGACATTCAAAGTCTGCCGGATTACGGCCACCTCTACGCCGCGCACGTGATCAATGATTTGTGGAAGGAGACGAAAGGTGACGCAATCGTTGTGACCGACGTGGGCCAGCACCAAATGTGGGAAGCGCAGTACTACCACCACAATAAACCGCGCACGCTCATCACTTCTGGCGGCCTTGGGACGATGGGTTTTGCACTGCCTGCCGCGATCGGCGCCAAGTTCGCGAAGCCGGATGCGGATGTTTGGGTCGTCGTGGGCGACGGCGGCTTCCAGATGACGATGAGTGAGCTTGCGACCATCGTTCAGGAGAAGATCAAGGTGAACATCGCCATCATCAACAATGGCTACCTCGGCATGGTGCGCCAGTGGCAGGAGTTCTTCTACGACAAGCGCTACGTGGCGACACCGCTGGTTGCACCGGATTTCGCGGCGCTGGCCAATGCCTTCGGCATTCGTGGGGAACGTATCACTTCGCGCGCGGACGTTGTTTCAACGATTCGCGCCGCTCGCGAATACAAAGAATCCGTGCTCATCGACTTCCGCGTCGAACAGGAAGATTCCGTTTATCCGATGGTGCCCGCTGGCGCGTCCCTGCACGAAATGATTCGCCGGCCCAACAATCCGCTCGTCGAGACTTCGGCCGAGCCATAGAACTCGAGGCTTCGGGGAAAAATCATGCAAACACTTGTCGCTTATGTAGAAAACAAACCCGGTGTGCTGAACCGCGTTTCGTCGCTCGCGCGGCGGCTTGCGATTAACATCGATTCGCTGACGGTCGGCCCCACGGAAAACGAAGAGATCGCACGCATGACTATCGTCGCGCACACCGACGCCAAAGGCGCGCATCGCCTCGAGGCCAGCCTCGAAAAACTGGTCGACGTGCTGCTCGCGGAAAATATTTCGGGTCGTTCCCTGCTTGAGCGCGACCTGGCGCTCATCAAGGTTTCGGCGGACCAGCAATCGCGCCCGCACTTGATGGATCTGCTCAAAGTTTTTCGCGGCCGCGTCGTGGACGTGGCGCCCGATTCGTTGATTGTGGAGGTCTCCGGTACCGTGGACAAAATAGACGGCTTACTCGAAGTACTCCGCCCCTACGGCGTGCTCGAAATGGCGCGTACCGGCCGCATAGCTATGACGCGCGGTGGCGACCTGTTGCAACCACCAGGAGAAGTCAGCGAGCCTACGGCGGCAAACAGCTAGGCTTCAATTTGAGAGTTTCGATTTCACAGGAGAAGAACGAATGGCAAAGCTCTACTACGACAAAGACGCGGATCCCGCACTGATCCAGGCGAAGAAGATCGCAATCATCGGTTACGGTTCGCAAGGCCACGCTCATGCCTTAAATTTGCGAGATAGTGGCTGCAACGTTCGCGTTGGGCTGCCTCAGGGAAGCGCTTCCCGCGCCAAGGCCGAAAAAGACGGCCTCGTCGTCAACACGCCGGCCGAAGCGTCGGCATGGGCCGACGTAATCATGATTCTCACACCCGACACGAAGCAGAAGAAGCTCTACGACGAATCGATTGCGCCGAGTCTAAAAGCCGGCAAGACACTGATGTTTGCTCACGGCTTCAACATCCGCTTCGGAGCGATTAAGCCCCCCACCGACATCGACGTTTCGATGGTTGCGCCGAAGGCGCCCGGCCACCGCGTCCGCGAAGTTTTCACCGAAGGCGGCGGCACACCCGGATTGCTTGCCGTCGAACAAAACGCGAGCGGTAAAGCTAAGGAACTCGCGCTCTCCTATGCGCGCGGCATCGGTTGCACACGCGCGGGCGTTCTTGAAACCACCTTTACGGAAGAAACCGAAACCGACCTTTTCGGCGAACAAGCCGTTCTTTGCGGCGGCGTCAGTGAACTCATCAAAGCCGGCTTCGAAACGCTCACAAATGCTGGCTATCAGCCCGAAGTCGCCTACTTCGAGTGTCTGCACGAACTGAAGCTCATCGTCGACCTGATTTATCGCGGCGGCCTGAGCTACATGCGCTACTCCATCAGCGACACCGCAGAGCACGGCGACTACACTGCTGGCCCGCGCATTGTCACGCAGCAAACGCGCGACGAAATGAAAAAACTCCTTGCGGAAATTCGCGACGGCAGCTTCGCAAAGAAATGGATCGCCGAAAACGAAGCTGGCTGCACGAACTTTCTCGCCAAGCGTAGAGCCGAACAGCAGCATCCCATCGAACAGCTCGGCCCTGGTTTGCGAGCTATGATGCCCTTCTTGCAGCCGATCGTGGCTCCGGGCCTGACCGCGAAGACCGCAACCTCCGAAAACTAATTCGCTGCTAAACTAACGCCCGATTCGGCCGGGCTTCGCTGAAGCCTAGCCGAAAACATTGTGTTTTACCATTTCCGTGCCCAGGTCTATTTGATGAAACCCACTCTTTCTCAGAATACCGTGCAATCCAGGCACGTCGTGGAACGTCTAAATCGGCTTAGCGCCAAGCGTCAAGAAATCATTCGCCCCATATTCGAGCATCCCCGTTCCTATGTGCTCTCTAGCGTCCGCGCGATGGCGCAGCGGCTCGGCACCGATCCCGCAACGATCGTGCGGATCGTGAGGGGACTCGGCTTTCCGGGCTTTCGCGAATTTCAGCACTACCTGCACGAGCTTTCTCTGGCGTTCGCCACCTCCACCGACACCATGAGCGGCAAGCCCAAACCAAATGGCGTGCCAGGACATGTTGCGGAATCGCTCTACATCGACATGAAGAATCTGCAGGCTTTGAAAAATACCTTGGACACCAAGCGCCTTGCCGATCTTGCGGGCCGGTTTTACACTGCGAAACGCATCATCGTCATCGGCGCGGATCTCGCCGCGGTTCTTGCGGAGTATTTCGAATACCACCTTATTCTTCTGGGCTTGCATGCGTTTGCCGCCACCTCCGCCGGAAAAATCGTTCACCTGACGCGTTCCGTGGGTTCGCGCGACATGGTTGTCGCGATCTCCTTTCGACGCGGCCTCCGCCAGACGGTGGAGGGCGTGCGGCGCGCGAGAAGACGCGCCGCGCACTGCATTGCCATCACCGACACGCACCTGTCTCCGCTTTCACGCCACTGTCACGAAACTTATCTCGCCGGCATTGAGTCCAACTCTTTCGGTGCTTCTTACGCCGCTCCTATGGCTTTGTTGAATGCCTTGCTCGGCGCGATCGGACAGAAACGGCGTGCAAACACTTTACGCATCGCAAAAGAAATGTCCGAAGAGCAACGGTCGGGTTCCCGGTGGTTTCAGGAGTAAGGCCCTTCAACTCCTACTTTCGTTCCTGAAACAAATGTTTCATACTAACGGCCTCTCCCGAAGGCCAGTTGGTGGCCCGCGTTGCTCTATTTGGCGGACCCTCATGACCGCGCGCCTTCCCAGCTTCACCTGCAAGTCACATCAGTCTGTCGGAAAGGTGGAAGGAATGCGCGTAGAGGCTGTCACGCTGCGAAAATTGCAAATGCGCTTGAAGGAGCCGTTCGAAACAAGTTTTGGCGTTACTCACAACCGCACGCTACTGCTAGTCGAAATGCAATCCGAAGGGGTAACGGGCTGGTCGGAAATCACCGCTATGGAGGCGCCGGTCTTCAACACGGAGACCGTCGCCACCGCCGCCGTGATCCTAAAGGAAGCGCTCTTTCCCGCAATTCTTGGAAAAGACTTTGCCACTGCCGCGGTCATGCACGACGCATTTACCCATGTCCGCGGCCACGAAATGGCTCGCGCCGGCCTCGAAAACGCCCTCTGGGATATCGAGGCGCAGAAGAAAAAGATGCCGCTGGCGAAATTGCTCGGCGGAACGCGCACCGAAATTCCCTGCGGGGTTTCTATCGGCCTGCAAGCTTCGCCGGAGATTTTGCAGGAAAAAGTCGCCGTCGAAGTCACCGCAGGCTACCAGCGCATTAAGCTCAAAATCAAGCCGGGAAAGGATTTGGAATACGTCCGGGCGATCCGCAATGCCTTTCCATACGTCAAACTTTCGGTCGACGCGAATTCCGCTTACACTCTGGAGGACCTCGAGCACCTACAACGCTTCGATGAATTCAACCTGCTCATGATGGAACAGCCACTTTGGTGGGACGATATTTACGCTCACTCGAAGTTGCAAAAACGGTTGAAGACGTCCATCTGCCTCGATGAGTCCATCCGACACCTTCGGGATACGGAAACAGCGCTCGAGCTTGGAGCCGCACACATCATTAATATCAAGCTTGGCCGCGTCGGCGGCCACTCCAGCGCACGGGAAATTCAGGCCTACTGCCTCGCGAGGAACATTCCCGTGTGGTGCGGTGGCATGCTCGAAAGCGGCATCGGCCGCGCGCACAATATTGCCGTGTCATCGCTGCCTGGCTATTCACTGCCCGGCGATGTCTCCGCCAGCAAACGCTATTGGGCCGAAGACATCATCGAGCCCGAAGTTCAAGTTTCGCCGCGGGGCACCATTCGCATTCCCGAGACGCCAGGTCTCGGCTATCATGTCCGCCGTGACCTCATCGAACGTCTCACCCTCGAAAAAGAAACCTGGCGCGCGTAGCAGCCTGTCCTTCAGGATGACTCGGCCGACGGCGTCAGTATTCGTCCTTTTGCTGTGCGCCTCGACGGCCATCGCGCAATCGAGCGATTCCATTCTTCCAGGGTCGAAGCCCTCAGACGCTCCCGCGGAGTTGAAAGCACTCGTCGGAATCTACAAGCACAAGTCTGAATCGAAGAGCACGTTCACAGTACTAGAGAGGGAAGGCAAGCTCTTTTCCCACAATATGGACGGTTCAGAATCCGAGCTTGTTATAAGCCTCCATATGCATCCGTCCTTTTACCTCAGTCGTTGCTGCGAACCTGCCGACCCCAGCACAGAAGGGACTCAATCGTTCCGCATCAAACCGCTTCGGCCCTTGGTAGAACTTCGCAACGAAGCCTTGAATGCAACCCCGCCCAAAGAGAAGGGCTCATTTAAGACGCCAGAACTAATTGAGCTTGCCTCCCTCGATCCAGCGTTCCATCTCGACATACGCTACGCCACTCCCAATGACTTCCTCGGCGTTCCTGTCTACACGCAAGCTCGTGCGTTTCTCCAGCGTCCTGCCGGCGAAGCGATCCTTCGCGTTCTCCGCAAACTTGAGCCGCTCGGCTACGGATTGCTGATTCACGACGGTTACCGGCCCTGGTACGTCACAAAGATTTTCTGGGACGCCACACCGCCTGAAGGAAAAATCTTCGTTGCTGACCCTGCGCAAGGCTCGCGACACAATCGCGGTTGCGCCGTCGACCTTACCCTCTACGACCTCAAGACCGGCCAGCCCGTCGAAATGACGAGCGGCTACGACGAAATGTCCCCGCGCTCTTTTCCGAATTATCCCGGCGGCACTGCCCTGCAGCGCTGGCACCGCGACCTGCTCCGCCGCGCGATGGAGTCCGAAGGCTTTACGGTCTACGAATCCGAGTGGTGGCACTTCGACTACAAAGACTGGCCCGCATACGGCATTCTCAACATTCCATTCGAAAAGCTCGGCGTCGGGAGCACATCGAAATGAATTGTATTGACTCCACAGTTTTGCAACGTTCTGCACGCAAAGCTTCTCTCATCATCGTAGCCACGGCTGCGCTCAGCGTCGCCGCTCACGCGCAGGACACACTCGCCGCTCGCATCCAGAAAGTAATGGACCGTCCCGAATTTGCGCGCGCCGATTTCGGCACGGAGTTTCTCGATCTCGCCTCCGGCAAAATCGTCTACGCGCACAACGCCAACAAACTCTTCGTCCCCGCCTCCACGACGAAACTCCTGACGGAAGGCACGCTCCTTGCGAAACTCGGCGCCGACTACCGCTTCCATACAAAAATCTATCGCACCGGCCCGCTCGACAGAAAAGGCACGCTCAAAGGGGATTTGATTCTCGTCGCCAGCGGCGATCCTAATCTTTCAAACCGCGCCCGCCCGGATGGCACGCTCGCTTTTCAGGACGAAGACCATTCCTACGGGGGTCCGGCTGTTGCTGGTGATCCACTCGCCGTAATCAAGGGACTGGCGAAAGCGGTACAGGGCAAGGGCGTCAAAAGAATTGAAGGGCGCGTTCTCGTCGACGCATCCCTGATGCCAGACGGTCCGCGCGAAGGCGGCACCGGCGTCGTCATGTCCTCGATCATGGTGAATGACAACGTCATCGACATTGTCGGCACGCCCTCTGTAAAGGCCGGCGAACCCGTCGCCCTCACAATTTCACCTCAGACCAGTTACATCCGCTTTGTAAATCACGCTGTGACCGTCACTGCCGATGGAAAGCTCTCATTCGAAGACCCGGTCTTTACCGACAACCCCGACGGCTCCGTCACGGCCACGTTGGCCGGTTCTATCCCCGTCGGTAAAGAACCGCAAAAGGGCAGCATTGGCGTGCCGTCGCCAACTGCATTTGCGGAAACCGTTCTTCGCGAGGCGCTCCGCGCCGAACGCATCTTCGTCAAGAACAACTCAGGCAGCAAGGATGTCGATTTCTCCCCTTTGCAACACTTCTATATCGCGGAGAATGAACTCGCTGATCACGTTTCTCTTCCGCTTGCCGAAGAAATCAAGGTCACGCTAAAAGTCAGCCAAAATCTTCACGCCGGCATGGGCCCTTATCTCCTTGGCACTTTGGTCGCCAAAGAAACAAAGAATCCTATCAACAAAGGTTTCGAAATCGAACGCTCGTTCCTCCAAGATGCCAAGCTCGACCTTTCCGGAATCGCGCAAGGCGACGGCGCGGGCGGCGACTGGGCCGATCTTTTCTCGCCGGAGTTCATGTGCAACTATCTGGCTTACTGGACGACGCGTCCCGATTACGATGTCTTCTTCCGCGCTCTGCCAGTCCTTGGCAAAGACGGCACGCTCGCCAAAATCCAAACGCAAAATGCCGGCGCCGGCCATGTCTTTGCGAAAACTGGCACCTTTGATTCCGAAGATCGCTTGAACGGAAAAATGATGTTGAACGGAAAAGGTCTCGCAGGATACGTCATCACAAAGTCAGGCCGCAAACTGGCATTTGCGGCGTATGTGAACCATGTCTCACTGCCGGACATTCCCGACGCTGCCCAGACCATCGGGGGCCAGGCCCTGGGAGAAATTGCAGCAGCGGCCTACGATGCTGAATTCTGATCGGGAAACGGAAGCTGCGTCAGTCCTTCAACTCAGTGACGCTCCACCCGGTGCGCTCAACCGCCGCTCGTACGTCACTTCCACAAGCCCATCTTTTCCGCGATAAGTGAACACTAGCTTGTATCCCGGCTCGAGCTTTGCCTTCGATCTCACCAGCTTGTCGGAAAGCTCTACGTATTCGCCGCTAACCACATAGTCGCCTTCCCATCCGCGCAGTTCAAACCTCCCGTCGCTTTTCAGAGTCAGCTGTGCCGAAGAGCAAGGCTTCACGTTGCCACGAACTTTCACTTGAGCACACTTATACTTGCCCGCTATTGCCGCTGCCTGCGCATCGCTTTGCGGCGCGGCGAACCCGGCCAACACCACTGCCCCTGCACACAAAAGAACGCGACTGGTCCATCCGGAAAAAACCACGTCGGAACTCCTCACCCGAAGCGTCGCACTTGCGCTCCGCGAGTGGAGATTCGGAAAGCAACTACCTCTCCAGCTTCTCTGCCTGAAAGTTATTGCAAACAAATAAGATATTCCGCCTACCGAAGCGCAAACACGGTTGCAGTGGAAAACGTCTGCCGTTTGCGCACTCAAATTGGGTAAACCCTTGCAGGTTCTAGGAGTTAGCCCTAGATAGTTCTAGGACTCGCCCGTACTCGGAACGCAAGTTCAATTCGGCGGTATCTCCGGAATCGCCTCGCCGTCTTTGCGTGGGTCGGATGCGCCATAATTTACGCCGGCAGCGAAGTCGCGCAGCACCATCTGCCCACCGCCCATGTCATCCGCAAAAGCCGGTTGCACCTCGATCTGGTGCCCTTTCCCGGCCAATTCCTCTCGCACCTTCTCGGAGAACCGATTCTCCATCATCACGTCGCACCCACTGAATGTCATCTTCGTGAAGCGCGGCGCTTCCACCGCCGCCTGAATATTCATCTTGTGGTCCGCGAGGTTCGCGATGTACTGCGCGTGCGCCTGCGATTGGTTCCAGCCGCCCATGATGCCAAACGCCAGCCGCACATCTCCGCGCTGGGCAAATCCGGGAATGATCGTATGCAACGGCCGCTTATGTCCTGCGAGGGCGTTCGGGGAATTCGCATCCATCACAAAAAGCGCGCCTCGATTGTGCAGCACAAATCCTGTCCCCGGCGCGACAATCCCCGATCCGAACGACGAAAAATTGCTTTGGATCAGCGAAACCATATTCCCGTCTCGATCAACCACGCTCAAGTAGGTCGTATCGCTGCCGCCTTCCATCTCGCCGGCCGTCGGGTTGCAATTCGCGTGGTCCGGGTCAATCAATTTCGCCCGCTTCGCCGCCCACTGTTTCGAAAGCAGCGTCGCCACCGGCAGTTTCTGGCCGTGCGGTTCGCCGATGTATTTCTTTAGATCCAGATACGCCAGCTTCTTTGCTTCAATCTCTATTTGCAGGTATTTCGCGGAACCGAATTCGTAACCCTTCTGCCCAAGGGGAAAGTTCTCCATGATATTCAGCATTTCTAGCGCGGCCAAACCTTGACCATTCGGTGGCAGTTCAAAAACCGTCCAGTCGCGGTAGGTTGTTGAAATCGGCTCGACCCACTCGCTCGAAAACTTTTCGAGATCGTCTTCCACCATCGCCCCGCCGTGCCTCTTCATCCCCGCCAGCATCTTCTTCGCAAGCTCGCCTTTGTAAAGAGCGTCGCGCCCGCCGCTGGCAATTGCTTCCAATGACGCTGCCAAGTCCGAATTCGAATAGATCTCTCCCGTCTTCGGCGCATGATCCTTCGGCAAATAGACGCGTGCGGCTTCTTCGTTCTCTCTCAGCTTGTCCGCCGCTTCCCTCCAATAGCTCGCGGTAATTTCCGGCACCGGAAACCCTTCGCGCGCCGTACGAATCGCTTGCGCTAAATCCTCCGAAAGCTTCTTTCTTCCGAATTTGTCCGCCAGCTTCTGCCAGCCGTCCACAGCCCCAGGCACGTCAATCGTGTGCACGCCGGATCTCGGCATCTCCTTCAGTCCCTGTTTCTGCAAAAACTCGATGGTCAATCCTTTCGGCGCCCACCCACTCGCATTCAGTCCATAAAGCTTGTTGGCCTTTGCGTCATAAACAATCGCGAACAAGTCGCCGCCGATTCCGTTCATCATCGGCTCCACGACGCCCATCATCGCGTTTGTCGCAATCGCTGCGTCGACCGCGTTCCCTCCCTTTTCCAGAATGTGCGCACCCGCCTGCGATGCCAGCGGCGATTCCGAAGCTACTATTCCGTAGCGCGATATCACCATCGACCTGGCCTGCCCTCGCCCTTGCGCCCGCGTGGCAAATGGGCCGATGGCCACCGTGCACAGCAACAGCACAGCTTTGCAAAAGCTCTTCATCATTTGGCTCCCGTAGCCTTTATTCGCCCCAAATTCTCTTGCTGCTTTAAACTCCTGCAGCGGAATATACACCGCCCGCCGCCGGCACCGCTAAAATTCTCTCCGCGCGAGATGTTTATTACTTCCGATTGGCTATTTCTCGCTTCTCGCCCTAGAATCGCCTCGGCACCGTTCGCGCTTCGGGCATAATACGAAAGAAGCTTCTCTGACCGCCATGCCGGAAAAACCAATTTCATCGACGCCGACAAAATCCTCCTCGGCACTATCTCGTGCTGAAATTGAATCCAACGAGCAAATTGACGCCCTCCTCGGGGCCCGCCTCGCCGATCCTTTCTCCCTTCTCGGTCCGCATTCCGTGAAAGATGGCTGGGCTGTCCGATTCTTCATCCCGTGGGCCGACGAAGCGAATCTTGCCTTTCAAAATTCCGCAAAAGTCACCGATGCCGTCAAACTTCGCCCCGAAGGCTTTTTCGAGGCAACTTGGCCTTCTAGCCAAACCACTTCGCCGGAGCCGGGCAGCTACAAAATCCAGGGCCGCACGCACGAGGGCATTCCCTTCGAAATTTACGATCCCTATTCTTTTCCATATCAGCTCAGCGACTTCGACCTTCATCTGATGTCCGAGGGCCGCCACTACGACACCTACGAAAAGCTTGGCGCGCACCTCAAAACAGTGAACGGCATCGCGGGCGTTAACTTCGCCGTTTGGGCGCCATCGGCTCGCCGCGTCAGCCTCGTCGGTGATTTCAATGCCTGGGACGGTCGCTGCCATCCGATGCGCCCGCGAGGCTCCTCAGGCATCTGGGAGCTGTTCCTCCCCAATCTCGGCGAAGGCGCCATCTACAAATTTGAAATCACCGGCCCGCACGGCAGTCTCTTGCCGCTCAAAGCCGACCCCTACGCATATCGCTC
>Ga0126376_10001511_pt1 | contig 12552 bp, 10 predicted proteins | sample PanSoiMetPlot_15_FD_92760 | JGI IMG/M metagenome (GOLD analysis project Ga0126376, IMG submission 92760) | Tropical forest soil microbial communities from Panama - MetaG Plot_15 | ecosystem: Environmental > Terrestrial > Soil > Tropical forest > Bulk soil | place: Panama | collected 2016-02-17
AAGATTCTGAAAATCGCGCAGGAGCCGATTTCGCTCGAGACGCCCATCGGTGAAGAGGAAGATTCACATCTTGGCGACTTCATCGAAGATAAGGCAGTGGTTTCGCCTTCGGATGCGGTCATCAACTTGAATTTGAAGGAACAGACTTCTTCGGTGCTGAAGACGCTGACGCCGCGCGAAGAAAAAGTCATCAAGATGCGCTTTGGATTGGACGATGGCAGCGAGCACACGCTCGAAGAAGTCGGCCAGTCGTTTGCCGTCACACGCGAGCGTATCCGCCAGATCGAAGCGAAAGCGCTGCGCAAACTGCGGCATCCGTCGCGCTCGCGCAAGCTGCGCGCGTTCTTGGAAGGTCCTTCGCGAGACTACCTGTAGAGAAAACCGGAATTCGAAAATTGAAAATGGAAAAAGGAAACGCCCCGATAACTCGGGGCGTTTTTCTTATTTGCCACGAAATTCCGAGACCGCTTCAATCAGGCCTACAATGTTCTGCTGGAACTCGGCAAGTTTCTCCGCGGGTATCCCAGATTCCGTGTGCATGGTGCCGCCTACTTTATGAATGGGGAATTGCGCCAAGTAACTCGTCTTCACTGCGAACCCAGTGACATATCGGCCTTTGATGGCTTTGCCTTCCAGCGTCGCATATTCCTCGTTGAGAACAGGATAGAGCCTGGCCGGGAAGTCGAGGAGGAAGCGCTTTGTATCCGGCTTCCACGATGAGGCGCAACTCATCCTCACCGACGGGTCGGAATAGGATTGTCGTCCTCTCCATCGATCCAATCGCCTTTCCTTTCAACCCAGATTCCTCTCTGGTGGACGAAGAAATTTCGTGAACATGCGTACGAGCCACGCGATGACGAACGTCAAGAATCCGCCGAGGGTATACCACAGGAGCGCGGCGGCGGGGGGATGGTTCGGATGCAGGTTGGATTGCACCGCGTAATCAAAGGCCACGATCATGACCACGTAGATGGCGCAGGCAAACCATCCAAAATACGCCTTCAACCACTCCAATGTTTCCTCGCGCTGCTCTGGTGCGAGCCAGTAGTTTTTGTTGGGAAGATTGATCAATTGGACGGGTAGGACGCCCATAATGCTGGCCAGGCCAAAACCAATGAGCACGCATAAAACGGTCATGCCCACAAAAACGGTGAAAAACGCCTGCTTGGTTTGCCAGCCGGCCGGCGTGCCACGGCGGTCAAAATGGGAAGCCACAACGCCGGGCAACTGTGGATACACGGATGAAAAGTGCACCGCCGCATACAGCGCCAGGAGCACGAAAATCAGCTTGGGCAATCGCGAGTCCAAGACGAGCCTCTCGCTCAAGGCTAGCTCATCGAGGCGAATCCACAAGGACGATCTCTAGCCGCTTAGCGAGAAGATTAAACTCTCAACAAGAGAAAAGGCCCAGGGGGCCTTTTCTCTTCCGTGATAGCTTTAGCGGTGACATTACTCTTGTCCGCCACCGCCGGCAAACAGGTCGGACATTACCTTGGTGCCGGCGTCGCAGGCGTGATTCAGGCAGGGCAGCCCGAAGCCTGCTTCCACCGACTTCAGCAAGGAAAAGTGGTTATACGAATGTGCGCTCTTTGCGCCGTGCACGCCGTAATTCGTGTCTACCGTGAGAAGCACCTGATTCACCGTGGGAGAAACGCTGTAGTCGTCCTCATCCCAAACCACGACGATGGCGTTCCGGCCTTCCCGCCACACTGGAGACGCATGGATAGCGTTCACGATGTTTCTTAAAGTTAAATCGCCCAGATAAATCAAAGCTGGGTTCAGGCCCTGCTGAGTTCCGTTGTCATTGGGATCAAAGTCGCACTGCGGTCCGCCATTGCCGCGCCCATGCTGATCGTTGCACTGATTCGGCGCGATGAGGGAATAGTTGGGCACGCGGCCGGAAGCGAGGTCTTCATAGAGTCCGTGCGGTCCTTGGAAGCCGACTACATGATCGAGGCCCAGTCCACCTTCTCCTTCCTGAACGCTGCGGAAATAAACGAACGGATTGTGCTTCGCGGCATACAACTTGATGAGGCTCTGCGCCTCGCCGGGAATCGCCCCGGGAATGTTGCTGCTGTCGGTGAAGAACCCGTCGCTGAAATTCACGCCGTCCGCGCCTGACGCAGGCAAGCTTTCCTGGTAGGACTTCCAACTCAGGCCGGCGGCAGCCAGCTGGTCAGCGATGGTCTTGCCGGAGATATTTCTCGCGGCGGGGATGGACATGACGCCATCGATGTTGTTTTCGCCGGCGTTGCTTCCCGGGGCGCACTGCACTTCGTTGGTGCAATCCACCGCGGGCGTGGCCGCGTCGGTGCCTTCGCCTGCAATGGGGCACACGTTCGGGCTTGCTGGGTTGTCCGTGTTGACGGTTCCCGATTGAAGGTTGGTCGTGCAGGTGGCATTGTGCCAGTCGGGATTATTGTCGCTGTGCACGCCAAAGTTTGAGCCGCCGGCGATTTCCAGGTAATTGGTCAAGCTGGGATGCGCCACGGCAAAATAATTCGTGGCGGTGTTCGCGAAGTTGGCATATTGATTGGCGAAAGGCGCATTGGTATTGCCAATGATCTGGCCGTAGCCGTGATTCTCCATGATGATCACGAACACGTGGTCCAATCGTGGAACTCCCCGGGGAACGGTTGCTTCGTTGGCGAGCGCCGGGCTGACCAACGTCGTGGCCAGCAGACTCGCGGCAAAGGCCTTTCTTGTGGTTCTAAGATTCATTTCTTTTTCCTTTCTTCAGGCAAAGCATCGCCGAGTGGCGCGGGGACACGCGCACACAAACCACGCCGCAAGTGCGGCGGGAATTCGATTCAGAAACGTGGATTGGGTTCTAACGACGGCATAGCAGCCTAGGGGGCTTGGGTTGCGACAAAAAAGCCAGTTGGTTACAACCGTGTCAAAAGTCCGCGATCTTGTACTGGAACTGGCCAGGGCCGGCCCAGGGGGTATAGTTCGGGCAAAATGCCAGCCGTCTGGCGTGGCGAGCCGTCGTTGTGCCCGCCCCCTCACCTCATTAGAATGTGTCGTAGGGCAAAACCATGAAACCGGTTCGGAGAATTTTCGCGATCACGCTGGTGCTGCTTTTGGGCGCGACCGTCTACGGACTGATTCGCACGAGCGAGCCGCCCAAGGTTCCGCCTTCCGTTAGCAAGGGTAAACAACCCGTTGCTGCTCAACCACAGCCTGTGGATCAGTCTCCTCTCAAGACCGCGCAAAAACTCGCCGAGCTGCCGATGGCGGAGGACGAGAAACCGCTCGCAGCCGAAGCGCTGAAGCTGGCCGACGACGAGGTGGATCTCGCGTTCGATCAGGCCATGCACGAAGCCAAGGACCATCCGCCGGTCTTGCAAGGGGAGGCCAAGGCCATCGAGACCCGCCTGGAAAAGGCGCAGAAAGTTCTCGACAGCGACAAAGCGCAGGTCGAGCAATTGACCGCCGCGGCTGCCAAAGCGAGTGGCGACCGCAAAGAGGCCCTCGAGGACGACTTGGCAATCGCCCGGGAAGATCTAAATCTGGCCCAGAACGAAGTGGACGACGCGAAGCAGGATTTGATTCGCGCGGGCGGCGATCCGGAAAGCCGCATTCAGGAGCTTTACAAGGAACATAAGGATAGCGACAAGAATGGAACGTCAGTTCCCACCAGCGTCCCTGCGCCGCCTGATCAGCCGGGCCTGATCCATCGCTACCAGCAATGGAGCGCGTTGCACGCGAAACAGCTTCTGCTTTGGGAGGCAAAAAGCGCCGCCGATGCCTCAGCTGCGTTGTTGTCCAAGCAACACGACGCGTTGGACGCCAAGATCGACGCGGAAAAAGCGGCCACGCCTCACCTGGCCCACCATTCCAAGAAATCAGGGGCGACTGATACAACTGCTTCGCAAAAAGCGCAGAGTCATGAAGATTCTACGGACCTGCTGCTCAAAACCAGGCAGGTTGCTTCCGAGCAGAAAACGCTCTCGATGTTTGACCGGCGCGTGGACCTGCAGAAGCAGCTTTCGGACAATTACGCTAAATGGATTGACATTGTGGTCGCCCAACAAAGGGTGGTCGTCCATTATGCGCTGGACGGCGTGCTTATTATTCTGGCGATCGCACTGTGTGGCGTTTACTTTGCCACCTTGATGGACAAGCTGCTCGGCCGGCTCAGCATGGACCGCCGCCAGATGCAGAGCCTGCACACCGTAGTTCACGTAACGGTGCGCTTGGTAGCCTTCTTGTTGATCGTACTGGTGATCATCGGCCCGCCGAGTCAGCTTGGGACGTTTCTGGGCCTTGCGGGGGCGGGACTTACTGTCGCGCTGAAGGACTTCATCGTCGGCTTCATTGGATGGTTTGTGTTGATGGGGAAGAATGGAATCCGCCTGGGCGATTGGGTGGAAATTAACGGTGTGACCGGCGAGGTGGTCGAGATTGGCCCGTTCCATACCGTGTTATTGGAAACTGGAAACTGGACCGATTCCGGCCATCCTACTGGCAGGCGCGTGACGTTCACCAACAGTTTCGCCATCGAGGGCCACTACTTTAATTTCTCGACTTCCGGCCAGTGGCTCTGGGACGAGTTGCAGCTGGCTCTTCCCGCGGGGCAGGATCCCTATCCGGTGGTTCAGGAAATTCGCAAGAGGGTTTCGGACGCCACGAAGGAAGGCGCCAAGAAAGCCGAGGAAGAGTGGCGGCGCTCCGCGCGCTCGCGCGAAATGAGTTCGTTTTCGGTCGAGCCGGCGATCAGTGTCAAGCCGGTGGTCGGCGGCGTCGAAGTGGCCGTGCGCTACATCACGCGTGCCAACGAGCGCTATCAATTGCGCGCCAAGCTGTACCAAGATGCCGTCGATCTGCTCGGCGGCAAGAATGTTCCCGCGCCGGCAAGCTAAACCCGCACGCTAGCGCATGAGCTGCCGGGCGCGAACGGCGGAAATGATCGAGCCTGTGTAAAGCAGCGCGAGCAATGTGTATCCGGCGATGAGCCCGGCGGCTTGGGCGACCCAGCCCAGAGCGAAGCTCATCAAGAGCTGCACCACGGTCGTCAGGATGGCCATGGCCGATTGGGTGCGCCCCATAAAATGGCGGGGCACGATGGACATCAGTGACGATTGTGCGACTACGCCGCCAAGCGCGCGACAAAATCCGAAAATCACCTGCATCATCACCGCGCCCACAAGGAATGCCACGAATGGCGTGGCCATGTGGCCTGCCGCGAGCACGGCACATGCCGCAACATAGAGCGGCATGCGTTTTGCGCTGGGAAGCTGGCTGGCAGTCAATCCTCCGCAAATCGCGCCCGTGGCCCAGCCGGCCTCTAGAAAGCCCAAACCGCGCGCGCCAGCATGCAGAATGTCGTTTGCCAGGGCGACGAGCACGACGTTGGCGCTGACCACGGCGGCCATCATGATGGAGTGCGTGATTCCCAAGGCGCGTACCAGCGGCTGTTGCCCCAAATAGGCGAAGCCTTCGCGCATGTCGGCGTAGACGGCGAGTGAAAGCCCGGCTTCCGCCACTTCCGGCATTTCTCCGCTTTCCAGGGCTTCCGCAGTCGCTTCCGTGGCTTCGTTGAACTCCCGCGGATATTTTTGCCGGTCGCGCGGCGAAACGTATCCCCTACGGACACTGTAGAGGCAATACGCAGAAACAAAATAAGTAGCGCCATCGATGGCCAGGATGCCCGCGATTCCGGCGGCGTTATAAAGGAAGCCTACACACGCCCCGGCAATCAGCATTCCGCTTTGCACGCCAACCAAAACGGCGGCATTCGCTCCGGTGAACTGGCTGGGTGGAAGCACCTCCTGCACCAGCGCGTTGACCGTGGCCCAATACATGGCAGAGCCCGTGCCGGTAATCAGCGTCATGCCGTAGAGGTGCCAGAGTTGGAGATGCCCTCGCCACGCGATGTACGCGGTGAGCAAAACAAACAACCCGCGCACGAGGTCCAGCATGATGCCCAGGTAGCGCCGGTCGAAGCGGTCAATCAGCACGCCGCCGAGGAATGGGACGAACAACCCGGGTACGGTCATCACCATGACCTGCCAACTGACCCTGACCGTGGAATGCGTAGCCGCGAGGAGGTACCAGCTCACGCCCGTGAAGTTCATGCCGCTGCCGAAGAGCGACACGAACATGGCCACAAAAAAATAGCGGAACCCGCGCTGCGCCCAGATGAGGTTCCAATCAACGCGATGTGCGGTTGCGGTGGCCATAAAACTCTCAAGCTTACTATGGTGGCTGAAATCACTGCGGACGCATGTCAAGAAGAGGTACACTCTTCCAACAGTTTGGCCGGGGAAGGTGGACCGCGTTGGGGAACGAAGCGACGTGCAAGGTGCGATTTGGCAAGCAGGAGTCGGAGGGGAAGGCCCTGCTCGAAACAAGTGAAGTTCTTTTTCGAGGCGACTTCCGGCTGAAGATTCCTTTCTCCAGTATCAAGTCGGCAAAGACAGTAGACGGTGAGCTTCGTTTGCAGACTGCGGAAGGTCTCGCTACCTTTCAGCTCGGCCCGTCAGCGGGAAAATGGCTCGAGAAAATTCTTCATCCAAAACCGCGCATTGAAAAGCTCGGAGTGAAGGCTGGAGCCAAAGTGTCTTTGCTCGGGCAATTCGACGTAGATTTCCTTGATGAAGTGCACGTCCTAACCAAATCCGTCAACAAAGGCAGAGTTTCGGCGGACGCAAAGCACATTTTCTTCGCGGCACAATCGAAGGAAGATTTTTCCGGGCTCTCCAAAATCGCTAAATCCATGCAGGGTTCAGCGGCACTCTGGATCGTTTATCCCAAGGGCCAGAAAGACATCACGGAAAACGAGGTCCTCGCCGCGGGCCGCAAGTGCAGTTTGAAAGACGTGAAGGTCGTCGGCTTCTCCGGCACGCACACAGCACTCAAATTCGTTATGCCCCTCGCCAAGCGGTAGAAAGGCCATTCTCCCTCTCTGAAAAAGCGGCCAATTTCAAGTTTCCCTGAACCTGATCTACGATCTCTGTTCTCCGATCTCGATCTTCTGACAGCCTGTTGCCTTTGAGCTAGAATCTCCCCTGAAATTTTGTACCGTTCCCGTGCGTACTTCTATCAAGCACTGGTAATTTCAAATATTGTGGTGGAGGAGTCTTCGATGGCTACAACACCTACCCCTATACCGGAAGCGCAAGCCGAACCGCAGGCGGCGATCAGCCCGTTTGGCCGCGTCATTGGTGTCTTCTTCTCGCCGAAAGCTACGTTCGAAGACATTGTCCGAAAGCCCAGTTGGCTGCTGCCGGTCCTGCTAACGACCATCCTCAGCATCGGCGTCAGTTTTTCTATCAACCAGCGCATGAACTGGCGCGACTACATCAGCCAGCAAATCGACAAGAACCCACGCGCTGCTCAACTGTCGCCCGAACAGAAGCAACAGCAAATTGAAGCTGGCGCGAAGTTTTCCGCGCCTTTTACCTACGCTATCGGCGCTTGCGCTCCCATTCTTGGCGCGCTGATTATTGGACTCATCATGTGGGGAGTGTACAGCTTAATTGGCGGCGTCAGCACGAACTTCATCACCGCCTTGAGCATTACGACTCACGCTTTTCTGACAGGGCTTGTAAGTAGTCTTTTATTCATACTGATCTTGTATTTGAAGCCGTACGGCACGGCCGACTTGGACAATCCCGTGGCGGCTAACCTGGCAGCCCTCCTTCCGGAGGATTCGGCAAAGTGGCTCATCGCACTTTGCAAGAACATAGACATTTTTGAGTTTTGGACGTTGATTCTCCTGGCCATCGGGTTTGCTGCGGTAAATCCTAGAAAGTTGAGGGGAGCAAAGTCCTTTGCCATCGCCTTCACCGCATGGGCGGTTTACGTTGTGATTCGCGTCGGAATCGCCTTCATCTTCTCCTGATACACTGAGCGGGTGCCTTTTTCGTTTGAAGTCCTGAAGACCGAGGTGACCGGCGCGCGCCGCGGGCGCCTGACCACGCCGCACGGCGTCGTGCAGACGCCGTTTTTTCTGCCCGTCGGAACGCAAGCCTCCGTCAAAGCGCTTACGCAGGAAGCACTCGAAGAGCTCGGCGCGGAAATCATTCTCGCGAACACCTATCATCTTTATCTGCGTCCCGGCCACGAGCTGATTCGCCGCTGCGGCGGTTTGCATCAATTCATGTCCTGGCCACGCGCCATTCTCACCGATTCCGGTGGCTACCAGGTTTTCAGCCTGTCTGAACTCCGCAAAGTCACCGACGAAGGCGTGCGCTTCCGTTCCCATCTCGACGGTTCCGAGCATCTCCTCACGCCCGAAAAAGCCACCGAGATTCAGCTCGCCCTGGGCTCGGACATTGCCATGGTGCTTGACGAGTGCATCGAAACTCCCGCACCTCGCGAACAAGCCGAAACCGCGCTCCAGCGCACCACGGCCTGGGCCCGTCGCGCCCGCGCATATTTTCTAGAATCCGCTCAGAAAAATAGCAACGCTCCCCAACAGCGGCAGTTCGGCATCGTGCAAGGCGCAACGTTTCCCGACTTGCGCCGCGAAAGCGCCCGCCAGCTTCTCGAGCTCGATTTTCGCGGCTACGCTGTAGGTGGCCTGGCCGTCGGCGAGCCGCACGAAGTTACTTGCGCCATGACTGCCGAAGTCACCGCGCTCCTACCCGCAGATTGCCCGCGCTACCTCATGGGCGTGGGCCGCCCGGAGCAAATTGCCGACTACGTCGCGCTCGGCGTTGACATGATGGATTGCGTCCTTCCCACGCGCGCCGCGCGCCACGCTTGCCTTTACACCAGCGAAGGCCGCGTGCTCATCAAGAACTCCCGCTACGCCGAAGACCAGCGCCCCATCGATTCGAATTGTTCTTGCAATGTTTGCCGCCGCTACACACGCGCGTACCTTCGCCATCTTTTTGCCGCGGGAGAGATGACCGCCGCCATCCTCGCCACCCACCATAACGTCCACTTTTACCTTGACATCATGCGGCAAATCCGAGAGGCTATCGAGTTTGGGAACCTAGCGAATTTCTCATCTGAGATGCACGCGCGTTACGCTGCGGACCCAACCTGAGTCGCAACGTCGTTCAGGTCGCTGGGCGTAGGTCCGGAAGGAGAGCGCCGCGCGGGCCATCCGCGTGGCGCCCAGTTACTCCGGCCGGGTCGGAGTTGCTCATACAGAGTGAGAAAGTCGTAGAGCAGGGAAGCGGGCCTTTCGCCTGCTGCGTCCTTGCTATTTTCTTACGACGCAAACGGAGATTCAGAACGGAAGAAGTCGGTGTCGGGATTTTTGTTTTACTCAGAACTTAAACTGATAACTTAAAAACGGACCATGACAGCAGCAATCCTTCTTCAATCGCCAACGAGCGGCTTCGGCACCTTCCTGGTTCCCCTGGCCCTCATGTTCGGCATCATGTATCTCATGGTGATCCTGCCGCAGCAGCGCCAGCGCAAGAAAACTCAGGCGATGCTCTCCGCCTTGAAAACTGGCGATAAGGTCATCACCGGCAGCGGCATTTACGGCACGATCAGCGGCATCGATGGAGAAGCTGTCATTCTGAAGATTTCTTCAGAGCCGCAAGTTAAAATCCGAATCGCGCGTGCGGCGATTGCTCAGGTGGAGGCGCAGGAAGATGCAAAGTAAGCCACCTCTTCGCCGGAAGGCGCGTCCTATTCGTTAACCATGAATCCCAATCTCAAATGGAAAGCGCTGTTCATTCTTGGAGTCATTCTTTTCTGTCTCTATTTCCTTTTCGGCTATCCGACGTTTCCTACCTCCTTCGCGCAAGTCAAGGACAATTTCCGGAACCAGATCAAGCTCGGCCTCGACCTGCAAGGCGGTACTCACCTGATTCTTCAGGTCCAGGTCCAGGAGGCCATCGCGCAGGAGACGGACACCACCGTGGACCGCGTCACCACCGCATTGCGCTCCAAGAATGTTCACTACGACGAAGTCCGCCGCATCGACGATACCCATATCCTGATCCACAACGTTGATCCCTCTCAGTACTCTGTGTTGAGCGACCTCCAGTCCTCGCAGTACAACAACGTCTGGGATATGTCTCCCGCCCCCGGTCAGCCCAACAGCTACGTCTGGACGCTTCGCGCAAACGCTAGAGCGGCAACTGAGGAATCCACCATGACGCAAACGCTTGAGACCATTGAGCGCCGCATCAACGCCCTAGGTCTTACAGAGCCGACTATCCAGCCGCGCGGCGGCAACAATGCCAATGAAATTATCGTCCAGCTTCCCGGCGAAGGGGACCCGACTCGCGTCAAGGGCGTCATCGCGGAGGGCGGTCAGCTGGAGCTTCGGTCCGTCGAAGACCCGCAAACCTATCCCTCTGTTTCCGCCTATATGGCGCAGCATACCGTGCTTCCCGCCGGCGCAGAGCTCCTGCCGGGCCGTTCGGAAACACGAACTCCCACTGGCGGACCGGACACTGGCGAGACCTGGTATGTCCTTGGCCGCGCTCCCATCATCACCGGCCGCGACCTGAGAACTGCCGTTGAACGCCGACGCATGGAGTCCGGAGACTGGGTGGTTGACTTTACCCTCTCGCCTGATGGGGCAAGCCGCTTTGCTCCTTTTACCGAAAAGAATGTGGGTAATAGAATGGCCATCGTCCTCGATCACAAGGTATACATGGCTCCCACAATCAAAGAGCCTCTAAGGGATTCCGCCTTGATCGAAGGCGGCTTTAGCCAGGAATCCGCTCACGACCTCGCGCTTGTTTTGCGCGCTGGCGCTCTCCCGGCGTCCATTAAATATCTCGAAGAAAGCACCGTTGGGCCTTCTCTTGGGGCAGACTCAATTCGTCATGGTGTGCAGGCTTCCGTCCTCAGCTTGCTCGTGGTCATGGTCTTCATGTTGATTTATTATCGGTTGTCCGGAGGCAATGCGGTCCTCGCCCTGATCCTCAACCTGATCATTCTTCTGGCGGTAATGGCCCTTTTCGGCGCGGTACTGACGCTGCCGGGCATCGCCGGTGTCATCCTGACCATCGGCATGGGCGTGGACTCCAACGTTCTGGTCTTTGAGCGCATCCGCGAAGAATTGCGCAACGGCAAATCCTCTCCTGTCGCCGTGGATGCTGGCTTTGACAATGCTTTTCGGACGATTATTGACACCCACGTGACCACCGTGGTTTCCGCGGCTTTCCTGGGCTTTTTCGGGACCGGCCCCATTCGCGGCTTTGCTATTACCCTGGTTGTTGGTCTCGTAGCCAACCTCTTTACCGCGGTTTACGTGTCCAAGGCGATTTTCCAGTATCACCTGACCAAGATGGATCGTCAGGCGGAACTCAGCATTTGACTTGTGGTGGCCGGTGTTTAGACCGGTGAATTTTAGACCGTACTAGAACTGCTAAGGCGTGCGGCCTACCTGCCCGCAAACGAATGGGCAGTAGGTTCGCTGGCCGGGTTCCTCTACCCTGGGCAGTTATAGGGTAGAGGCCCTTGGCCGCGAAGCTCCGGACCGGGAACCTTTCGCCATTGGCGGTGTCTAAGGAAGGGAAGTTAAGAACGCATGATCGAGCTCTTTAAGCAGCCCAATCTCGACTGGATGGGCAAGGCCAAATATTTCTTCGCCCTGAGCGGTATTCTTCTCCTCGCCGGATGGACTTCGATTTTCTTCGGTCGCGGTATTAAGTACGGAATCGACTTTAGTGGTGGCACAAACGTGGACGTTCGCTTTGCACAACCGCCGAACATAGACAAGATTCGCGCTGGTCTGACCACCCAGGGAATTGGCAATACCGAAATCCAGCCGATCCGCGACATCGCCAGCCCCAACAGTAACGAGGTCCTCATCTTCGTCGAAGGCAAGGGCCAGGATGAAGACCTCATGCAGAGTAGTAGGGCCAAGGTTCTTAGTGCTTTGGACGCCACCTACGGTGTCGCTACTTCCGACAAGCCCGATTTCAATGCTTCTGCCAACAACGCTTCTGCTCTGGCGAAAGTTCTTACTGACAAAGATCCTCTGTTTCTTTCCGTCAACGCCGGTGACCGCTACCAGCAGCTTGCCAAAAGCATTCTCGATTATCGTGACACGAATGCGAACGGCATTCTGACGAACTTCGATGACCTTTCGAAAGTTTCCGGCGTCACACCCGCGGTTCTCAACGTCATCAAGTCGGGTTATTCTCTGGGTCCTTTCGCCATCCGCGACATCCGAATCGTTGGCCCCAAGGTCGGCGCCGAGCTTCGCAAGCAGGCTGTTCTCGTTACCCTCTATGCGTTGGGGGGCATGCTGTTATATATTGCCTTCCGATTCGAATGGGTTTACGGGGCTGCCGCTGTTCTGGCGGTGTTTCACGATGTGCTGATCACCCTGGGATTTTTCTCGTTGTTTCGTTTCGAGATTTCCCTCACGGTCATCGCGGCGCTCCTCACTCTGGTCGGTTATTCCATGAACGACACCATCGTCATTTTCGATCGCATTCGTGAGAACAACCGCTTGCTGCGCAGAGAGCCGTTCGACGCGGTGGTCAACAAGTCCATCAATCAGACGCTTTCGCGAACCATCTTGACCAGCGGTTTGACTTTCCTTACCGTGCTCGTCCTGTTCCTGATGGGCGGCCAGGTGCTTCGTGCTTTCTCCTTTGCCCTGGTGGTAGGGATTGT
>Ga0126376_10001512_pt1 | contig 12550 bp, 14 predicted proteins | sample PanSoiMetPlot_15_FD_92760 | JGI IMG/M metagenome (GOLD analysis project Ga0126376, IMG submission 92760) | Tropical forest soil microbial communities from Panama - MetaG Plot_15 | ecosystem: Environmental > Terrestrial > Soil > Tropical forest > Bulk soil | place: Panama | collected 2016-02-17
CACCCAGGCGGCCAGGCGGCCCAGAGGAACCAGCTCTTGCTTGACGCGCTCTGCGAGCTTGAGCAGCGGCGCCACCAGGTCATCTGGCCGCTCGACGCCGATCAGGGCCGGGTCGCCCAGCTCCCACATGAGCTCGCGCATGGCGATCCACCGCTCGGGACCGGCGAGGATCCGGAATGCCGGATTCAAACCCAGCCGCCCGCCTTCCTCTCGCAGCCAGCGCAGCGACAAAGAGTGGAACGTGCCAACGCTGGGAGCCTCGGCCACAGCGGGGCTCGACATGATGCGGTCTCGCATCTCGGCGGCAGCTCGCTCGGTGAACGTCATGACCAGGATTGCGGATGGAGCGACACCGGCTTCGACAAGGCGCACGAATCTCGCGGCGATCACCGCAGTCTTGCCGGTACCCGCCCCAGCGACCACCCGCACAGGCCCCGGCAGCACCTCGGCCGCGGCCCGCTGGTCCGGACTTAGATCGAACAGCCGGGCCGCGGCGACCGCGTCACTGGTCTGGCTACGCCGGACGGCCAACCCGGCCACCACCCACCCGGATGTTCATCGCCCGAATGCGGCGCGGAAGGTTCGTCACGTCGTTCAGCCGAGTGACCAGCGTCTCCGCGTCCAGTCGGAGCTGGTGGGCCAGCGCTGGGTTGGCGGTGGTGACCCACAAGAGGGAGCCGCGAACCTCGATCTTCTCGCACTCGGAAGCCAGGCTCTCACCGAGAACTTCGCGGAGCGCCTGCCGGATCCGGTATTCCGCCAGCAGACCAGCCCTCCGCTGCCTGGCCAGGACGCGCGGCAGGACTTTACTCAGTTTGTCCACAGCTCTTCACGACCCCTCGCTCGATGCGCATCACCTGCGAGCTGCCGATGACAGCGACCGGAAACGGGTCGGCCTCGACTGAGGTGATGATCACCTGTCCGCCGTCGCCAAGCTGCTCGAGCAGGGCCGCGCGCCGGCTGGCGTCAAGCTCCGAGAGCACGTCATCGAGCAACAGGACGGGCCGCTCGCCGGTCGTCTCAGCCATGACGGCGGCCTCCGCCAGCTTGATGCTGACCACCGCCGTGCGCTGCTGTCCCTGCGAGGCGAACGCCCGCGCCTCCCGCCCGTTGAGGCTGATCACGACGTCGTCGCGGTGCGGGCCGACCCCGGTCGAGCCCCGACGCACGTCGTCTCGCCGGGCCTCGTCGAGTGCCCGCATCAGGTCGTCCGGGGGACCGGCGTACTCGAGCCCCAGCGCCTCGCCGCCGGCGAGCGCGGCGTGGCCGGCAGGAGCGGTGCCGCTGAGCGCGGCCACAGCGTCGCGTCGGGCGTCGGCAAGCTCAGTGCCGAGACGCGCGAGCTCGAGGTCCCAGATGTCCAGCGCAGATGGCGGCTGCTCGCCCACCGACACCTGTTTGAGCAGTGCGTTCCGCTGCTCGAGTGCGCGCTGGTACCGGCTCAGCGCCCTCGCGTATCCCGGACGAATCTGGACGAGCATCTGGTTGAGCAGTCGCCGCCGGTGTTCGGGACCGGCCTTGACGAGGTTCAGGTCGTCCGGCCAGAACAGCGTGACCCTGAACAGCCCCGGCAGGTCCACCGCTCGGCACGGCTGGCCCTCGACCTCGATCCGTCGCCGGGCCCGATCTCCCTCGACACGGATCGAAATCTTGATCTCGACGCGTCGCTCTCGGCTCTCCACGAGTGCGCTGATCCTGGTTTCCGGCGCGGCTGGGCCGACCAGTTCGGCCTCTTTTCGGGCCCGGGGCGACGCTGAGAGCGCGAGCAGCGCGACGGACTCCAGCAGGTTGGTCTTGCCCTGACCGTTGTCCCCCAGGAAGACGTTCAGTCCCGGCCCCGGCTCGAGGTCGAGGCGCTCGTAGTTGCGATAGTTCCGGAGCTCCAGCGACAACAACCGCACAACCGCTCACATGGCCACCCGGACGGGCATGATGACGTACAGGTAGTCCTCCGACGCGGGCTGGCTGATCAGCCCCGGACTCAGCGGCCCGTCAAACCGGAGCTCGACCTTGTCGCAGTCGATCACGGAAAGGGCGTCAAGTATGTACCTGGCGTTGAAGGCGATCTGGATCTCGGGCCCGTCGACGCTTGCGTCCAGCTCTGCCCGGCTGTCGCCCACCTCGTTCGTGGTTGCCGAGAGCAGGAGCGAGCCCGCCTGAGCACGCAGGCGGATCACGTTGGCGCTGTCACGTGCGAAAAGTGAGACCGCCCTCACCGTCTGCGTCAGAGGTGCGGTCGGAACAGTGACAACCGTTGAGCTCTTGTTGGGGATTACCTGTGAATAGTTGGGATATGTCCCGTCAATTAAACGGGAGTTAACCTCGGATGTTCCGGCCCGGAAGAAGACCTGATTGCGAGCGCTGGACACCAGCACCTCGACCTCGCCAGACGCGCCCCGGAAGGCTCGCGGCAACTCGACCAGAGCCCGCGCCGGCACGATCAGGCGAGCATCCAGGTCCTCCCTGGCGGCCGCGGTGAGCCGGCGTTCCGCAAGCCGGTCGCCGTCGGGGGCGACCAGCAGAAGCCGCGGTCCCCGGATGTGGAGACGTTCTCCGGTCAGCACTGGCCGGGCCTCGTCTGTCGAGGCGGCCATCTGCGTCTGCTCGACCGCTCGCAGCAGGCCTTCCAGTGGAATGGTCAGGCGATCACCGTCGTCTGGGCGCGGGCCTGGCGGGAACTCGTCGGCTTCGATGCACTTGACGTGGGTGTCGAACCGGCCGCAGCGGAGCCGCAGGGTCTGGGTGCCGGCGTCGAGCTCCATGTCCAGGTCTTCGTCCGGCAGACTTCCCACGAAGTCCGTGAGGAGCCGGGCCGGGGCCGTGGTGCTGCCCTCGTCGGCGACCTCGGCCGCGACAACGGTGCGGATGCCGATCTCGAGGTTGGTCGCGGTCAGTGACAGGCCCTGACTCGTGGTCTCGAGCAGGATGTTGTTGAGAATCGGCAGCGTCGTTCGCGTCGAGATGGCCCGTGAGACGGTCTGGAGGGCCTGCCCCAGGGTATTTGGCTGGCAAGTGAGTCTCAAAGCTGGCTCCTTGTCCCCACTTGATACCTGCTGATTCTTAGTCTTGAACCCGCCGTAGTTTCCGTAGGGGCTGTGGACACTGTGGAAAGCGAATTGATGCCGAACTCGGCGACGTGGGGGAAAAGCATAGGTGAATCAGTGGCAAACATCGACCCGTCGGGGAGCAAACTGTGGGCAACCCGGGCACGGGCCGTGCTTCCGCCGCGCCCAGGCCGCCGGTCCACAGGCCGCTGTGAATTTGTCACTGGTCCATGTAGACCCGTTCACGAATCGCCTGGATCTCATAGCGGAGCCGTTCGTCTTCTTTGAGCTCGTTCATGATCTTCTCGATCGAGTGAAGTGCCGTTGTGTGGTCGCGGCCGCCGAAAGCCTGGCCGATGGCCGGAAGGGAAGAGGGCGTCTCCTCGCGGACCAGGTACATGGCCACCTGGCGAGGAAAGACGATGTGCTTGTCCCGCCGCTTGCTCTTCATGTCCTCGACTGTGAGCTGGTAGTAGTCCGCAACCACCTCCTGGATCCGGGCGATGGTGAGTGGGCGCCGGGTCCCGGCCGGGATGATGTCCGTGAGCAGGTCTGCGGCCTCGGCCTCGCCGATCTGCCGCTGATGAATGGCCGAGAAGGCCAGAATGCGGGTGAGCGCGCCCTCCAGCTCCCTGATGTTCTTCTGAACCTTGTGGGCGATGAAGCTCAGCACGTCCTCGCTGACGAGTCCCGCCTTGGTCCCCAGCTTGGACTTGAGGATGGCGAGCCGGGTCTCGAAGTCAGGCGGCTGGATATCGGCAAGGAGCCCCTGCTCGAACCGAGAGCGGAGCCTGTCTTCGAGCGTGGGTATCTCCTTGGGTGGGCGGTCAGAGGAGATGACGATCTGCTTGTTGATCTCGTGCAGGGCGTTGAAGGTATGGAAAAACTCCTCCTTCGTCCTGTCTTTCCCGGCCAGGAACTGGATGTCGTCGATGAGCAGGACGTCCACGGTCCTGTACTTCATGCGCAGCTCGCTCTGTCGAGCGTTCTGGATCGAGGCGATGACCTCGTTCATGAACTGCTCTGAGGTCAGGTAGAGGACCCGCTTGCTCGGAAACCGGCTGCGCACCGCGTGGCCGACCGCTTGCATGAGGTGGGTCTTGCCGAGGCCGACGCCTCCATAAAGGAAGAGGGGGTTGTACGTCTCGCCTGGCGCGTCGGCGACGGCCTTGGCCGCGGCGTGGGCGAAGCGTGAGTTGTTGCCGACGACGAAGCTGCTGAACTTGAACTTCTCGTTCAGGTCAGTCGCCACGGACGTGACGGCCGGAACCTCTCCCTCGTCAACCGCGAGGAGCACCTCGTCGGTCTCGTGGCCGTTGCGGTGATTGGGCTGGGAGACCACGAAGTCGACTTCGACCTCGTCGCCGGTGACGGCTTGCAGGGTCTCCTGGATCAAGCCGGCGAATCGATCTTCCAGCCAGTCCCTGGCCAGCTTGCTCGGGACCCCGATGCGGAAGATGCCGGACTCGGCCGACAGCAGCGAAGTGTTCTTGAGCCACGTCTCGTAGCTCGGTTTGGCTAACTGGAAGCGGAGCTCCTCCTGGACGGCGCTCCAGATCTGATCTGGGGTCACGGCAGCGTCTCCTCGGCATCAACGCCTGTGGGAACAATGGGGTGGAGAGTGTTCACCCGGTGGTGGCTCTGAGCCCACGCTCGGTCCGGTGCCCTTTCAGGGGCCAGGTCGAAGTAGCCGAGGACGCAAACGAACCCGAGCAGGGCGGGACGGGACGCAGAAATGGGCGGTTTTTGGAAAAGGTGTGGAAACTCGGTGACGAGCTCGGGTACATAGCCGGCCCGAGTTCTGGAAAGGCTGTGGATAACGCCTCTTAGACTGGTCCTTGGCTTCTCCGTAAACCGCAGCCCCCTCGCGCCCGCCAGGCTGGTGGCGGGGGCTGCGGCGCAGGTGTCGGGCCTGGACCGCAAGCGCTGGCTCTCCTGTTGAGGATATGTGGAAAACGCCGCAAAGACCTTCTGTCGCCAGATCCTCTCTCGCCGTTTCCGCAGTTGTGTGCGGCGGGGTCCGCAGCCATTCGCCCGACCATGCTCGTCTCCCCCCGACCCACCCCGCGAGATCTGCAATGTCGCCGGGGCCTCAGAGAGGCAGGCATGCTGCGATGGATTGCTGCGGCAGGGTTCCGCTGTCCGCTAGGCACGCAAGAGTAGCAGACGGCCGGTGGCTCCGCAATGCATCGCACCCGTACATTTCGTGATAGGCACGATGGGGAGTTCAAAGGTGAGCTCACGGCCCTGCGGTATACTCGCCGCGTCCTTCTCGCGGGGGCAGTCACCGCCCCCAGCTTCGGTTCCTAGAGGTCAGCCATCAAGCGCACGTACCAGCCCAAAAAACGTTATCGGCGGCGTGTCCACGGCTTCCTTCGGCGGATGGATTCGCCGGGTGGCCGGCGCATCATTCAGAACCGGCGCCGAAAGGGCCGCACACGGCTTACACCTCTCTAGCGGGGTCAGGTGTGCGGGGTCGTGAAGCAGCGCCTCCGCCTCAAGCGCCGAAGAGACTTCGACAGGGTGATGGCGGGCCGTCGTGTATTCGCCGATCGCGGTCTAGTCGCGTTTGCGCTACCAAACCCCGATGGCCACTGGCGAGTCGGTGTGACCGTCAGCCGGAGGCTCCGGGGAGCTGTCGCTCGCAACCAATTGCGGCGCCGGCTTCGTGAGGCGGCCCGCCTCAGCCTGCTGCCGAGCGCTTCGGATGTCGACGCCGCGGGTAAAGGTTATGACGTGGTTCTGATTGGTCGGCCGGCAGGACTGGATCTACCTCACTCCCGTCTGTCAGAAGAGGTGGCCAGCGTTCGCCGCCGGCTGGTGGGGGAGTAAGCATGACCACCGCGGTCCTGGCTTTGATTCGTGGCTATCAGCGACTGCTCTCGCCCGCGCTCCAGGTGCTGGGCGCGGGGTGTCGGTATTTCCCTTCTTGCTCTCAGTACACTTACGAAGCGGTCGCCAGGTATGGCTGGGCCCGCGGATCCTGGATGGGGATCAAGCGAATTGGCCGCTGCCATCCGTTCGCGAAGGGCGGATACGACCCGGTGCCGTGATCGCCTTTAGGAGTCCCTGATATAGATTTGCGCGGCTTGTTCAACGTCTTCCTGCCCCTTCACGCGGCCTGGTGGGCCATCTTCGGGCAGTCCCTGAGCTGGGCCCTCACCAGCATCTACCACTTCTTCGCGTCCAATCCGATGCTGGCCACAGTTGGAGCGTACGGGCTGGCGATCATCGCCGTCACCCTCATCGTGCGGCTTGTCCTGGCGCCGCTTTTCCAGCTCCAGCTCAGCCTCGGCCGCCGATCGATGGAGAATCAGCGTAGGGTGGCGCCGCAGCTGAGCGAGATCCGCAAGATGCACAAGAACGACCCCCAGAAGCTGCAGGCTGCCACGATGCAGCTCTACCGTGAGCACGGTGTCAACCCCCTCGGCGGTCTGAGCGGCTGTCTACCGGCCCTGCTCCAGTTCCCGATCCTGACCGCCCTCTACTGGGTGTTTCTGGGCAACACCTCGAATGGCACGATCGTCGATCACTTCCTCTTCGTACCGCACCTGAACCAGAGGCCCATGTCGCATCCACTGGTGCCCGGCCTTCCGATCCCTACGATCGTTTACCTGATCATTCCGGTGCTCGCGGCGGCCACGACCTTCGTGCAGTCGCGCATGATGCAGCCTTCTCCGAGCCCCGCCGCCAGCGAGCAAGAACAGCAGCAGCAACAGATGACCCGGACCATGCAGGTCATGATGCCGTTGATGATCGCGTACTTCGCGTTCATCACCCCTGCGGGCCTGGGCCTCTACTGGTTCATATCGAATTGCGTATCGATCGTCCAGCAGTACTTCGTGACCGGCTGGGGTGGGTGGCGCCCACAGAAGGGGTGACGAGGAGGGCTTAGTACATGAAATCTGCCGAAGGCCGGGGCCGCACTCTCGACGAGGCGGTTGACGTGGCTTTGATCAGGCTGGGGGAGAGCCGGCGCAACGTGGACGTCAAGATCCTGAGCGAGAGCTCCGAGGAGACGCACGTCGAGGTGACCGTGATCGACGCGGCCGCTGCGGGGACCAGTCCGAGTGGCGCTGGCCGCACTCCCGGCGATGCCGACGCCGCCAAGGAGATCGTCGGCCAGTTGCTGACCAGGATGGGCATCCGCTGCCAGGTCAACGCCCGGGCCACGCCGGAAGCCATCGTTGTTGACGTGAGCGGCCGTGATCTCGGGGTACTGATCGGCTGGCGCGGCGAGACTCTGCGGGCACTGCAGACGATGACCAACCTGCTCGCAAGCAGGCGCCTGGCGCCGGATCAGAGGGTCATCGTCGACGTGGAGCGGTACCGTCAGCGGCGCGAAAACACTGTGCGTGAGATCGCCTACCGCGCTGCCCGCCAGGTAAAGGTCACCGGCGATCCGATAACGCTGGATGCAATGCAGCCGTTCGAACGCCGGGCCATCCACCTCGCCCTCGAGGCCGACCCCGACGTAACCACGGTCAGCATCGGAGAGGAACCGGATCGGCGCGTGGTGGTGGGTCCCCGGCGCAACCAGCAGGAGGACTGACGGCAGCTTCAGGCATCGAGCTGATTCGGCGCGCCATCGCGCTGGCGAATGCGGCGGTCGACGGCGCGGGGGACGAGGAGGTGACTCCGAGCGAGCTGGCCGAGGTGATCAGAGACGCGCTGGAGACGCCCGAGCTCGTCCGTGACCGTCAAGTGGTGAAATACCTGCAGGAGGCCCTCGACGCGGTGTCTGATGGGATGCCCGCCGAATACACCGCGATGATTCTGTACTCGGCGTTAGGACGTCTCCGCGAACGTTAGAGGCGCGTGGCCCAAGAAGCCCAGCCCGATGCTCGGCTGCCTCAACAACTGTCCGTCAAGTCTTACTCGACGAGCCGTCCGGAAGAGGGTGGATGGCCGCCCGCTGGGTCTGGCTATACTGGCCCACCATGGGCTTGGCCCCGACGCACTGCCGCCACGAGCTGAAGGGAGGGGCAAGGCTCCTCACAGCTGAGCTGCCTGACCGGGCGTCTGCCAGCCTGGTCCTGATGCTCGGTGTCGGCTCACGCTTTGAAGAGGATCGCATCGGCGGTGCCTCGCACTTCGTTGAGCATCTGTTCTTCAAGGGCACCCGGCGGCGGCCCACCGCGAAGGACATTGCCGAGTCAATCGAGGGAGTCGGAGGCTCGATGAACGCCTCCACCGACAAGGAGCTGACGGTCTACTGGACGCGAGTGCCCGCCGACCAGCTCGACCTCGCTGTGGACGTGCTGTTCGACATCGTGTCCGATTCGCAGCTCTCACCTGCGGACATCGAGCGGGAGCGAATGGTCATTCTCGAAGAGCTGAAGATGTACATGGACCAGCCCCAGGACTATGTCCACAGCCTGTTCGAACGGATGATGTGGCCAGACCATCCGTTGGGCAGAGACATCATCGGCACGATGGAATCGGTGTCGAGCACTTCCCGGGCCGACCTGGTGGCGTACATCGCGGAGCACTACCGCTTGCCTAACCTCGTGATCGGGCTGGCCGGCGCCGTCGATCATGAGCGATCTCGAAGGCTTGTAGAGGAGCGGTTGGTCCTGCCCGCGTCGCCGAACGGATCGGAGTACGTGCCTGCCCCGGGGCCCCTCGAGCGGCCCTCGGTGCTGCTCCTCAAGAAAGACACCGAGCAGGCGCATGTCTGCCTCGGAACGCGCGCCCTCTCATACGTCGACCCCGACCGCTACGTGCTCGACCTGCTCAACACGATCCTCGGAGAGGGTATGAGCTCACGCCTCTTCCTGGAGATACGCGAGAAACGGGGGCTCGCTTACGACGTCCACAGTTACTCGAGCAAGCACAGTGATGGTGGTTATTTCGCGGTCTACCTGGGCGTCGATCCCAAGAAGGCGGAGGAGGCGGTGGAGGCCGTCCTCGACGAGCTGCGCAAGATAGCCGACCACCCTGTTCCGGAAGAAGAGCTGACCAAGGCGCGAGAGTTCACGAAGGGCCGGCTGCGGCTGGGTCTGGAGAGCACGAACTCGCTGGCCAGCTGGCTCTGCCAGCAGGAGCTCCTCATGGACGAGCTGAAGACAGTCGACGAGGTGATCGCGCTCTACGAAGCGGTGACGGCGGCGGACGTCCAGAGAGTGGCGCGGCTCGTGCTCAGGCAGCCGCTGCAGCTCGCCGTAATCGGCCCGTTTGGGTCAGACAGTCCGTTTCGGTCGGCCATCGGAGCCTGAGTCGGGCACACCCTCAAGGTGTCATGGTGCGCGCCGTTGCCTGCTGAGCCCTGCTTGAGGCAGCAGCCGGAGCAGACTCCCCCAGCGTCGGCTTGAGCCCATCGACCGGACCGATCCTTGACAGAGGCAGGACGCGAATCCAGGCTCTCGCCTCGATCTGATCGCGGTGGATCAACCCGAACACGCGAGAGTCGCTGGAGTGATTTCGGTTGTCGCCCATGACGAAGTAATCGTCCGCCTTGAGGACTACCCCCGCGCTGTCGCCCCCAGAGGTCGGGTAGTCAGCCTGCTCCGTCCAGGGCTCGGCAGCGAGGTAGGGCTCCTCGAGCTGCCGGCCGTCGACGAACACCTCCCCTCCGCGGATCAGTAGACGATCGCCGGGCACGGCGATCACACGCTTGATGAAGTCTTTGCCAGAGTCAAACGGGTCCCGCATGATGATGATGTCGCCACGCTGGGGCGGATGCAGCCGATAGTCGATCTTGGTGGCGATCAGGTAGTCCTGATCCTTCAGCGTCGGATACATCGAGAATCCGATGACGTGAACTGTCTGAAGGATGAAGTTGATGACCAGGTAGAGGCCGAAGGCCAGCACGGCGACCTCGGCCACCTCCATCAACAGGCCCCTTTCCTTCCTCTGCGCCTGCTTTTGCGCCTGCGACGATTGCTTGGAGACTTGCACGACCCGTTAGGCGATGTTACACGTGGTACAAGGGCCTGAATCCCGGATTCACCCGCAGATCGGCGGATCCGGGCTCAGAGTGCGGGAGGGGCATTGAGCAGCTTTTCGAGCAGGCGCTTCAGCGCGTCGGCGCCTGCATATCGGAACGTGATCAGACCCTGCTCGTGGCTGCCCGCGATGGCAACGCTGCTGCCGTACCGCTCCTGAAGACGGGCCAGAACGTCCGCCGTCTCCGATTGGGCTTCGTCCACATTGTGAGCCGGACGGGTTGGTCGACGCCTGGGCCCGGATGCCTGATAGTCCCGAACCCACCGCTCCGTCTCGCGCACTGAAAGATTGCGAGCGAGTACAACCTTCAGGCCCTGTTCCTGAGCCTCCGGTGAGGGAAGGCCGACCAGCGCCCGCGCGTGCCCTGCGGTGATGGCGCCCGCCGACGTGGCCGAGACGACGGCCGGGCACGCGGTCAGCAGGCGCAGCGCCTGGGTCACGGCGACGCGGTGCTTGCCCAGGCTGGCTGCCGCCTCTTCGTGCGTCAGGCCGAACTGCTCGATCAGCCTCTTGATGCCGCGCGCCTCCTCGATCGGGTCAAGGTCCTCTCGCTGCAGATTCTCGATCAGGCCCAGGAGCAGGCTCTCCTGGGGCTCTGCCTCACGACGAACGATCGCTGGGATGCGCTCGACACCGGCGAGCCGAGCGGCTCGCCAGCGGCGCTCGCCGGCCATGAGCTCGTAGCCGTCATTGAGTCGGCGGACCAGGACCGGCTGCAGCAGACCGTGCAGACGAATCGAGTCCGCGAGCTCCCGCAGCGGTTCGGCCGGGAACTGCCTTCGCATCTGCTCTGGCGACGGCTTGATCTGGTCGACGTCGATGTACTGGGGCAACCCACCTTCGCGTCCCTCCGCGCCGGGCATGATGGGGATCAGCGATTCGAGGCCACGGCCCAGGCCGCGGGCCCGCGGCCTGGTCATTGATTCATGACCTCCTCAGCCAGTTGCCGAAAAGCCTGGGCACCTCGGCACGTGGGATCGTAGGTGGTGACGGGCTGGCCGTGGCTGGAGGCCTCGCTCACCCGAACGTTCCGAGGGATCAGCGTCTGGTACAGCTTGTCGGGGTAGGCGCGACGCACCTCATTCAGGACGTCCCAGGAGAGGGTGGTGCGGGCGTCGAACTGGGTGATGACGATGCCGGCGATCTCCAGCTTCGGGTTCAGGTTCATCCTGACCAGCTGCAGGGTGTACATCAGGTGCGCCAGGCCCTCCAGGGCGAAGTACTCGGCCTGAAGAGGGACCAGCGCCTGGTCGGCTGCCGTCAAGGCGTTGAGGGTCAGCAGACCGAGCGAAGGCGGGCAGTCGATGATGACGTAGCCGAAGCCACCGGTCAGTGCGCCCAGCGCGCGCCGGAGGCGGCTCTCGCGCTCCTGCTCGGTCACGAGCTCGATCTCGGCGCCTGCCAGCGCCACCTGCGAGGGCACCACGTGCAAACCGGGAACGGATGTGGCGGTTGCCACCTCGTCGATGCTAGCCTCGCCGGACAGGAGGTGATAGACCGTCAATCGAGCCCGCGAAGGATCGATTCCCAGTCCGCTGGTGCTGTTGGACTGGGGGTCGAGATCGATCACCAGGACCTGCGCACCCCGCTCGGCCAGGGCGGCGCCCAGGTTCATAACCGTCGTGGTCTTGCCAACGCCTCCCTTCTGGTTTGCCACAGCGATGATCCGATGGCTAGATATCAACATGTTGGGGCTAACCTGGGGAAACTCGACGAGATGTCGTGTCATGGCTCGATTCTCGATTCTATGGGGCGGTTCGCAAACTGCCTAGCCTGCCTGTAAATAGAGCGGTCAGACCGCCGACGATCAGGGCGATCTCGAGACCCATGGCTGGGACAAGCAAGGCGCCGCTCACGGTGACTCCGACGAGGGCGTTGTATGCAACATGACAGATGGTAGAGGTTGTGGTGTTGGCGATACGCCGGACCAGGCCCAGGCCGATGGCGAGGATGAAGACAGCCGCGGTGTCGAATGACAGCCCATACTGGGTGTGGATCGCGGCAAAGACGAGCGACGTCCAGAGCACCCCAAGACGGGGCTGCAGGGCGCCGCGGAACAGGACTTCCTCGCAGATGCCGGCGGAGAGGGCGATCGTTGCAATCCCGAGAGGGTCGCCGAGCTGGCCGAACAGGCGGTGGTTGGCCGCATCGACCTTGCCGGCCAGGCCGGGCGTGAGCAGATGGCTCAGGGCGTCCGCGCCATTGCCGAACGCGTAGAAGGCTCCAGCCGCAGCCAGGGCGAGGATCAGCTGCCAGCCGGTCGGCCGCTCAAGGCCCAGCCGCCTCGCTGCTTGCTGAGGAGTGCGTCGGATGAACAAGCCGACTCCGAGGCCTGCGGCCAGCAGAAACGGCAGCTCCTGAAGGACCAGGTCGATCGGGCCCAGTGGCACGCCTGAGCGCGCCTGTTCAGCGAGAAGATCGGCCGCAGTTTGACTGGCCAGCTGGCTGCCGACCAGGACAGTCGAGAGGACGAGGGCCGTCGCATCCAGCCCGCTGGCGGGATCGATGGGGAGAGCTCGAGCAATGGCTGCTCGCGTCGACTGGATCAGGAGCAGGGC